>Ga0182024_10018030_pt1 | contig 13182 bp, 10 predicted proteins | sample P32metaG_FD_120480 | JGI IMG/M metagenome (GOLD analysis project Ga0182024, IMG submission 120480) | Permafrost microbial communities from Stordalen Mire, Sweden - P3-2 metaG (Illumina Assembly) | ecosystem: Environmental > Terrestrial > Soil > Wetlands > Permafrost | place: Sweden: Stordalen...
GAGGTGGAGGCCCAGCACAAGCGGTACGACGAGTTCGTCGAGAAAGGCGTCGCCCGCGAACTGGCACGGATCGCGCTGCCGGTCAGCGTCTACACCGAGTGGTATTGGAAGATCGACCTGCACAATTTGTTCCACTTCCTGTCACTGCGGATGGACCAGCACGCGCAGCAGGAGATCCGCGACTACGCCAACGCGATGTTTGCTCTGATCCAGCCCATCGTCCCGGTCGCCGCCGAGGCGTTCCTGGACTACAACTTCGAGTCGCTGCACCTCTCGCGACTGGAGGTGGAAGCGATCAAGACCGGCAAACCGCTGGATACCGAAAACAAGCGGGAGACGGCGGAGTGGGAAGCGAAAAAGAAAAAGCTTGGAATGTAGTCCGTCGTCCGTTGTCAGTGGTCAGTAGTTACGGGTCCTTTGTCATTGGTCCTTTGTCCCTTGTCGGGAACGACGCCGAGTGAGCTTGCCCTTCGCGGAAGGAGCGTCCCAAGATCAATCACGGAACAGGTGACCAGTGACAAAGGACAAGGGACAAAGGACCGGGGACAAATGACTAAGATTCCCAAAGATATCAGCGGCACCCAACTGGGCATGACCTGCCAGGACAGTTGGCGCGTGTTCCGGATCATGGCGGAATTCGTCGAAGGGTTCGAATCGCTGGCCGGCGTCGGGCCGGCGGTTTCGGTCTTCGGAAGCGCACGCACTCGGCCGCCGGACGCCGACTACCAGGCGGCGGAACAGGCCGGCCGGCTCCTGGCCCAGAACAAACTGGCGGTCATCACCGGCGGCGGGCCGGGAATCATGGAAGCCGCCAACAAGGGCGCCTTCGAGGCCGGCGGAATGAGCGTCGGCTGCAACATCACCCTGCCCCACGAGCAGGAAGCCAACCGCTACCAGACCATCACCCTCGACTTCCACTACTTCTACGCCCGCAAGGTGATGTTCGTGAAGTACGCCAGCGCCTTCATATGCTTTCCCGGCGGCTATGGAACACTCGACGAGTTCTTCGAGACCATCACGCTCATCCAGACGATGAAGATCGATCCGGTCCCAATCGTCCTGTACGGCTCGAAGCACTGGGGCGGCTTGGTGGAGTGGATGCGGCAGACGCTGCCGCCGAGATTCATCAACGCCCAGGACATCGACCTGTTTCGGGTCGTCGACTCGGCGGAGGCCGCGGTGGAAGCGGTGAAGGAGGGAATCGAGCGCAACGCGCGCAGTGCGGCAGGACCATCTCCCACCGGCGACGGGCACCCGATTGCCGGCGCCGACGCCCAGTCGGGCGAGGGAACGCGCTATGGGGTTCGGCCGCGGAGGCCGGATGTGCGCCATCTGGGAGCGCCGGACACGCCGCAGCAGTGAAGACGGTGAGACGATTAAGATTAAGATTACGATTACGATTAGGATTACGATTGAGACGAGCAAGCATCCTTCCTAATCCTAATCCTGCTCCTTCGAACGCCAATCGCAATCTGAGTTCCCAACCCTACCTCGGCGGCCCGTGCGTGTGCGCCGGGTCTGACAGCGTTTCGTGGTACACCGGCAGGCGGATCTTAAAGCTCGTTCCCTGTCCCGGCGTGCTGGTTGCGGTAATCGACCCCTCGTGCTCTTCGACGATTTTTTTGGCCACGGCCAAGCCCAGGCCCGTTCCGCGGTTGCCCTTGGTGGAGTGGAACAGCTCGAACAGGTGTTTCATCATGGGCGCGGGGATGCCGGCCCCGTTGTCGGTGACCTCGATGATCGACTGACGGTTCTCGGCATCATACCGGCACTCGACGCGGACCAGCCCCGTCCGCGGCTCGACCGCGTCGATCGCGTTGGACAGGAGGTTCATCAGCACCTGGTGCATTCCCGCCTGGTCCAGCGGGATAGCGGGGTGGTCCTCTTCGACGTCGGCGACGGCCATCACGCCTTTTTCGTTGGCGGTGGCCGCGATCAGCTCCAGGCAATCGTCGATCAGCGCCTTGGGGTTGACCGACTCCAGCGCCGGCTCGCGCGGCTTGCTGTAGCTAAGCAGGTTCAGGGTCAGGTTCATGATCTTGTCGAGGTTGCGGTCGACGATCCGCCAGCCCTTCGACGCCTGCACCAGGTTCCCGCCGCGCAGGCCCATTTCGACCACGTCGGCGCCGCCGCGCAGGGCCTGCAGGATGTTCTTCACCGAATGGGACAGGGCGGCGGTGGTTTCGCCGATGGCGGCGAGACGCTCGGCTTCCAGCCCCTGCTGGTACAGCTTGGCATTCTGCACCGCCAGGCCGGCCTGGAGCCCGATGGCCGTCAGAAGGCGCAACTGGTCGGGCGAATAGGTGTAATTCTTGACCGAGCTGTCGATGTAGATCACCCCGATGATCGCGTTGGCGTTCGCGTCGGTGGTGGCGTCCAGCTTGCGGGCCTTGATCGGCACGCACAGGGCCGAGCGGATCCCCAGGTTGTGGACGCTCTTGCCCTTGCTGAAGCGCTGGTCGCTCATGGCGTTGCTGGAGAGCACGCCTTCGCCGGTGGTGATCACGTGGTTGATGATCGTCCGCGACGCCTCGATCTTGGGGACCGGCGCGACCTCGGCGTCGGGGTCGATGCTCAGCAGAGGCGGTGCGGTTTTGGAGGAGGACTTGCCCTGGGGAGCGCCTTCGTCGCGCACGCGGACCACCTTGGGCACCAGCTCGTTCTTTTTTTCATCCAGCAGCAGGATGATGCCGCGGTCGGCCTTCACGTGCCCGAGCACCAGGTCCATGATCACTTCCAGCACGTGATCGACGTCGAAGCTGCTGCCCAGGGCGGCGCCAAGCTGGTAGAGGACCCGGAGGTTGGTCATGGCGGCGGCGGCGGGCTCGGGGACCGCCAGCACCATCGAGTCCTCGCTGCTGGGGATGGTGTGCATGATGGAGCTGTCCATGCCGGCCTCGGCGCCGGCCAGGCTGACGTTCCCGCCGCTGCTCCGCGTCACCCCCGGCTGGGCCCCGAAGACCATGATGGACCGCCCCACCCGCACCTGGTCGCCCAGTTTGAGGACATGGACCTTGGCGACGCGCCCGCCGTTGACGTAGGTGCCGTTGGAACTCCCCAGGTCGCGCAGCGTCCACTCCCCGTCCTCGCCGGGCACCAGCTCGCAATGGCGCCGGCTGACGGTGTTGTCGCTCAACGGCAACTGCCGGCTATCCCGACCGACCAGCGTCGTCGAGTCCGGCAGTTCAAACCGCCGGCCTTTATCGGGGCCTTGAAGGACCAGAAGGGTTAGCACGCCAACATTCTACCTGAGACCGGACGGTTTGTCCTTGGTCCTTCGTCATTTGTCCTTGGTCATTCGTTGTCCGACCGGCTATCGCGCGTTGCGTCAACCAACAAAGGACAAATGACAAAGGACCAATGACCAAGGACATTATCGCCCATTATCCCTCTGAATAATCGGGTCTTCCTGCATGACAACGTTGTCGTAGCGGAGGAGGGTGCCCTTGGCTTTTTGCAGCTTCTCAATGGCGATGTTGTAGTTGGCCAGGGCCAGGGCCTCTTCGCGCTGGGCGGTGGCCAGGTCTTCCAACGCCTGGAGCCGGACCTGGACGAACGGCGCGGTCTGCTTGGCGGTTTCGGCTACTACCTGCTTGTTGAGCAGCTCGATCTGGTGCTGCGCCGCCTGGCGAGACTGATAACGGGCCCTCGCCTGCAAATAGGCGCTGTAGACGGCGTCCCAGTTTAACTCCACGTCCAGGGAAACCTGGGTGATGAGGTTGCGGTATTGCTCCATGGCTTGCAGCCGCTGGAGTTGGGCCTGGCGCGTGGCGGCCTTGGCCGACCGGTTCCCGATCGGATAAGAAAACTGCAAGCCGAGCTGGTAACCAATGTGATTGAATTCGCCCTGGTTCCGCAACGCCGTGGTCCATTCCTGGGCCAACCCCTGGATGGTGGCACTGGCAACGAGGTCGAGCTGAGGCAGTTCGCCGTTGCGTGCCGTCATCAGCAGCACGTCCGTCTCGTCGATGCGGTATTGCTGCTCGCCCAGCTCCAGGCGGTTTTCCAAGGCGGTGTCGATCTGGTCCTTTAAGTTGAACTCGACCGGCACTTCGAGCGGCGCGTCAGCGGGCAGGATGACCAGCGGGCTGGAGACCGGGAACTCCGGGTCGTTCATCCGCCGCTTGAGATCCATGGAGATATCGCGAACGTGCAACTGGGCGCCGATCAATACCGCCTGGTCCGCCCTGACGCGCGTCTCGGCCTGGGCCACCGGCACCTCGCCGCCCGAGTCCGGGTCGATAATGCCTCTTTTGTAGCGATCGAGCAGGACGTTGTAAGTCTGCGTCGCGCTGTCCACCAATTGCTGATCGTAAAGCACTTCCTGCTCGGCCTCGTAGAGCTGCCAGTAGTCCTGCTCGATCATGTCAACCGTGTCTTCCAGCGACTTGCGGAATTCCAGGACGCTGATCTTCTGGTCATCCTTGGAAATGGTAATCTTGGCGGCGTTCACCTCGGTCCCGAAACCGCGCAGCAGGGGTTGGGTAATCTGGAACTGGATCTGGCTTTCCCAATAGGGGTTGATCTGTTTGAAGAAGACCGGCTTGTCGAAGTCGTTCAAGTCGGCCTGGTACAGCAATCCAATCTTGGCGCCGGTTGGTGTCTGCTGCTGGATGCCGGCCTGGTAGGTGTAGACGTTCTCCTTGTTGTAGAAAAGCGTGGGCGTTTTGCCGTTGGCCTCGGTGATCTCGGTGCCGTTTGTCTGCTGGTCAATCCGCTGGGGGGTGACATTGACGAGCAAAGTTGGATCGAAAACGGCCTGGTTCTGAATGACCTTCTGGGCATTGATTGCCGGGTCGTAGCCGGCCACGCGGACGTCGGAGCTGTTGGCGACGGCGCGCTGGATGATTTCGCGAAGGCTCAGCCGCGTCAGTGGGGAATCGGTCCCCGAAAGCCCGCCTGCCTTAATGATTGTTGGCAGCGTCGTGCCGGTCTTCAATGTCGTCTGCTCCTTGACGTAGGGCAGCGACTCCGGCCTGGTCAAGGGAGGCGTCGGCACCAGGACCGGGGTGGCATTATCGCGCTCGTTGGCCTGCATCAGCCGGGGGTCGAATTGCGGGTCGTATTGGCCTTCATGGCACCCGGTCAGCGCCAGGGCGCCGGCCGAGGCGATCAGGGACGTCATTCCCAGCCCCAGCAGCCGGACCGCCAGCGATTGCGGCAGCAGTGCATGCCGGACAGCTTGAGCCAGGTTGCCGACGCCCGGGCACGCCAGATTGTCGCGGCCGCCCTGCGAATGCGCATTGACCGCCTTGGAAAAACCCCGCCGTCCGCCCCGTGGTCCCGATGCGCCCTTGGCCATTGTTAACACTCCGTTGATCTTTGGAAATCCCGCTTCACTTTACCGCAAGCGTTGTCGTTCAAGGCTCAGCGGGTGGGGCGGGATTATACGTGGGGGCGGACTAGCCGCCACACCATGACGACCGCGAAGAAAAGTAAAGTGGCGCCACCGGCGACATCCGCCGCCGCCAGCCACCCATTGCGTCGTCGCCGCCCGGCCAACGCCAGCAGCCCGGAAAACGTGACGACCCATGCAAGGGTTCCGATAAATACTCCCGCGCAAGTTATCGGCAGGTTACTCCCGCGTTCTTGCGTGAGTTTCGCCACTTGCGACGATGCCATCGCGGCATCGGCCTTGACGATCGCCGCTGGCGGGGTCACCGGGGCCGGAGCTGACACTGCCGTTGCCGCCGGGACGACGGTGAACCAGAAGGCCAGCGTCATCGGGTTGAGCAGGGTCATCAGCAACCCGGTGAGGTAGCTGGAGTGTAACGGGTCAACATGAGACGCCGGTGAGCCTGATTTGGGGCGCTGCGGACAAACCTTCCCCATGGGTGGGGTTTTAGCCGCCGCGAAACTCGCTGAATGGGTGCCATGGGCAAGCGTACTCGCTTGCCCGTGCTTCCCGAGGTCTGCAACCGGCTCCACGGGCAAGCGAGTACGCTTGCCCATGGCACCCGGATGGGTTGAGAGACCACTTCCAGGGCCGTCTTCCCCGGCGATCGGGTCGGAACGCCAAGCCTTGGCTGCCGCTCGAAGGCACTCCACGCCAAGCCACGTCAGCAGCAGTGCGCCGGCGGCGCCGATCAGGTTGACGGCAACGGGCCGGTCCAGCAGCCGCGCGAAACTCAGGCTGCTCAACGCGGCATAGGTGACGTCGGCGGTCACCGCGCCGCACCCCAGGGCGGCGCCGGCCAAGGCACTGCCGCCAAGAGCACGCCGGGCGATCTGGACGTTCACGGGCCCGATCGGGACCGCCGCCCCCAACCCCAGCGCTATGCCCCGCGCCAGGAGCATGCCGGGACCGGCAAGGTCGGGCCAGACTGCACAGATCCAATATGCCATCGGTTAAGGTCCCAATAGGAATCCACGCCCCCGCGCGGCAACGGCGCCGCCGCTCGAAAAGTAAACGAACCTGAGTGTAGGTTCCGGCTTAGTATTATCGGGGCTGCCATCGCATCCGCTCATTTTTCGGCCGCTTTTCCGAAACGACGCGATTGGCGGCTGGTCGATCCTTGGTTATATTCAAATGTCTATGCCTCCGAACAAGCCTGCCAAGCCTCTGCGGCAACGCCCCATCCAGCAAGTCGTCGATGACGGCCCTTACCCGGCCGACGCTTATGATTTCATCCAACAGGGCTTGAGCTTCTCGGTCAAGAAAATCCACGGCGGTAACCCCGACCCCGATGCCAACCGGCACGTCTCGGGCCAGCAACTCTGCCACGGACTGCGCGAGTTCGCTTTTGCCCAGTGGGGCATGCTGGCGCGGATCGTCCTTCGAAGGTGGAACATCACCTCCACGCTCGATTTCGGCCGGATCGTCTTCACACTGATCGAAGCCGGCTACATGAAGAAAACGGACGATGACACGCTGGAAGACTTCCGGAGCGTGTTCGACTTCAGGACCGCAATGGAATCCGATTACCGCATTCCCACACGGGTCCCGACCAAGTAGTAGTCCGCCGACATTCAAGTTAAGGACTGCTTCTTCACGCCGTGCCGTTCCGGCCCGGGTTTCTGTTGCGCTATCGGATTGAACGCCCGAACATCTCCCCGTTCCTCCTTTTCCCTTTAGCGCTTGCGACCTAAGATCATCGAATGGGAAAAAGTTCGACCGCGAAGCGGAAGCCGGCGCGCACTAAAGACGGACGGCGGAAAGCTCCCGAAGACGCGCTAGCGCCTGAAAAATCTGATGTTGCGCCCATCACATTTGCCCCGCCCCTGCGTCCGCGACCCAAGCTGCTGATGGTTCTAGGCGTGATCTTGGCCCTTTGGGTCGCATTCCTGCTCGTGCTCTATTTCGGGACCGTCTACGGAAGGTGACAGGCGAGGGGGGTGTCATCTGGATCCTAATCCTAATCCTAATCTTAATCGTAATCTTGCTCCCCACGCCACAAACCGTCAGCTTGGGCGGACCGCATCCGATTAGGATTACGATTACGATTAAGATTAGGAATGGGAGAGTCCACGCTCACCTTGTCACCCCATCACCTTGTCACCCTGTCATCCCCCGCCCCGCGCGGCCCAACGCCCCCCGGTAATCCAGCGAGTACGCCGTTGCCGCCACCATCATCTCGCCGAGGGTGGCCCAGATGCGCAATAGCACGCTGAGGAACAGGAGAAACAGCTCCTTGTGGTGCAGAGGATCGAGTTCGGCGCCAGCGAGATGGTGCCGGAAGGCGTGGGAGAGGGCGAATTTCATGGCGCCGACGAAGACGGCTTCGCGGACGCCGATGCCGCCGGGGGCCCAGAACGCCAGGAAGCCCGCACACCAGGCCAGGCAGTATGCCCCGGTAACCACCCACCACTTGGACGGCTCCAAGTCCAGCAGCCGGCAAACCACCAACCAGATCGCCAATCCCTGCCAGAGCAGGCCGAGAATGGACCAGAGCAGCAGCCCCAGTGTTTCACGGAAGCCAAGGCGTTGTTCGACGGCGGGCTTGCCCAGGCGGGCCATGATGCGGTTGACCAGCGGGTAGAAGACTTTGGGGTGGACCAGGTAAATCAGCACGGGAACCAGGGCAGTTGACGCCAGCAGCCAATGCCGTGGCGGCCCGTGGATTTGGCCGAGCCCCATGAACAGCAGGCAGGAGACGGCGGTGATCAGGTTGGCCAACAGGAAGATCGCCAGTTCGAGGATCTGGCTGGTCGAGCAAACGCTGCCGCTGACGCCATACGGCTTGGCGAGGTAGGCCCGCCCGACCACTTGCCAGATGACGCCCGGCAGATACCGGGCGAGTTCGGAAGTTGACCAGATCCGCGTGGCGGCAGCGACCGGCAGGCGATAGCCGAAGCTGATCAGGATGCGCCGCCACGCCAGGGCGCGAAAGATGAAGAGAAATGCGGCAAACATGACCGAGGCGGCAAAGACCCGCCACCAGTTGGTTTCCAGCACGCGATGGCGGACTTCGATGGGGCTGCGGAAGATCGGCTTGAGCATCCAGACGAAAATCGCCACGGTGATGGCCAGCCCGATCGTCCGTCGCAGCCAGAGTTTGACCACCGACCATTTCGATCGGCCGGCGCGCCGCGCCAAAGGGACGGCGGCGAGCGCCGGCTCGGCAGGGAGGATCGATTGACCGGCGGCCGCGGTAGTCATGGGCGTGGGTGCTGCTCCTTTTTTGCGGCCGTGGCGACTGCCGACTCCAACGCGCTAAGACCCCGATAAATGGGGTAATTGTAGCAATGAGCCGCTCCCGCGGAAGTCGGGACGATTGCAAACGTTACGGCAGGCAGAATGTTTGGTTCGGGCAGGTATACGAATCCGCCGCGCGATTGGGTACAGTCTTCAAATGGTGGAATCGCAATCGATGCAAGCCGACATTGAGAGAATCCTGATCTCGCACACGCAGATCGCCCAGCGCGTGCGCCAGTTGGCCGAGCAAATCACCGCCGATCATGCCGCCTGGCGCGACAGCCGCGGAGCGGAGATCACCATCGTGCCGGTCCTCACCGGGGCGATGATCTTCTGCAGTGACCTGATTCGGCACATCCCCATCGCCATGCGGATCGGGCTGGTCACCGTCAGCAGCTATCCCGGCGCTACCGTGTCGGCCCAGGGCGCTCAGGTCCTCAGCAAGCAGCTCGGCGACGTCTCCGGCCGGCATGTGCTGCTGCTCGACGACATCCTCGACAGCGGCGGGACCATCAATTTAGTGGCGCCGCTGATCCGCGGGCTGGGGGCGGCCAGCGTCCGAACCTGCGTTCTGCTCCGCAAGGACCGCCCCTCGGCCAAGGCCACTCACGTGGATTACGTCGGGTTCGAGATCCCCGACGAATTCGTGGTCGGCTATGGCTTGGATTTCAACAACTACTATCGGAACCTGCCCGACATCGTTACCTTGAAGCGCGATGTGATCGAAAAGGGGTTGAGACAGGCGAGCCGGGGAGTTGCCGGTTGCGCCGCTATCGAGCCATAACGCATGAGTCGCATGTCTTCGACATTTTCCCCGCGCGGGCAGGCCGGCCGGCGCCGGCCGGACCCGCGGCCCTGGCGCGCCCCGTTGGCGCGAGCGGAGGCCGCGGTCTCCCCGCCGCTCGCCCGTTCCTCCGACAATGCCGCCGCGGCCACTGCGACGACCGCAGTGATGCTGCCTTCCCTGGCAATGCTCCTGGCCGGGCACATCCTCCGCGACGGGGAGGTCGTCTTGCTCATCCTCAAGCCCTCGCGATGGTCCATCCTTCTCACCAGCCTCCCCTTTGCCGCGTTCGTCGCGGTGGCGGCGATCGCCGGTAACCTGTGCCTCGAACCCCGCAACCCGCACCTGATCATCGAGGCCGTCGCCTTTGCCCTGGCGGCACGCATCATGTGGGCGACCCTGCAGTGGATGAGCCGCCTCTACATCATGACCGATTTCCGCATCCTCAAGCTGTCTGGCATCTTCAGCGTCGACGTCTTCGACTGTCCGCTCCGCAAGGTCAGGCAAACCCGACTCCTCTACTCGGTCCGCGAACGACTCTGGTTCCTCGGCTCCATCGAGATCCTGCCCACCGACTCCAACGGCGAGCCGCGTCCGCCCGGCGTCTGGCAATCGGTCCGCCGGCCCGAGGAAGTCCATGACCGGATCCGCGCCGCCATCGCTCGGGCCAAGAGCGGCGGGACGCTTTGAGGATGACAGGGTGAAGGGATGAGGGGATGACAGGGTGACAAGGTGAGGGGGTGACAAGGTGACGGGCGACCGGTTTGTCGTCTTGATCCTAATCGTAATCTTAATCCTAATCGTAATCCTCTGCTGTCCCTCCCCAATGGACGGTGCCTCGGGGTTCGAAGACGCACGATTACGATTAGGATTAAGATTACGATTAGGATGAATGGAAGCAGACTCGCTGTGTCATCATCTCACCCCCTACCCACACCGCAACCGGCTTCACCTCCTCCGCAAGCACTTCGACAAGCGGCTCATCACCCTCGACAGGGAACACAACGCAATCGGCGGCCATTCCCGGCATCAGCGATCCCACTTCGCCCTCCATTCCGATCGCCCGGGCGGCGCGGATTGTCGCCATTTCCCACAAACTGATGGCGGGCACGTCCGGGGCCAGGCGGTGCAGCAGGCGAAGGTCATCGACCAGATTGAGGTCCGGCGAGCTGGCGCAACTATCGGTGCCGACGGCCACGTTGACCCCGCGGGCCAGCATCTCGCGCCAGCGGTGGGACGGGTGTCCAAAGTAAGCGTGTGTCCGCGGGCAGTAGACGACACTGGCCCCGCCGGCGCCAACGGACGCCAACAGATCCATCTCGGCATCGTCGCAGTAATTCACGTGGGCCAGCAGCGCGTCCCGGCGGTCGAGCAGGCCGAGCGAATGCATCAGGCGGATCGGGCCGCCGTCGAAGCGGGGCACCTGGGAATCCCAGGCGCCGAGGAATTCCCACAGCTCGCGGAGCGGGCCGGCATGCTCGCGGAGAAAGGCCGCCTCATCCGGTGTTTCGGCCAGGTGTGTCGCCAGCGGCAAATGCCGCTCCCCGGAAACCGCCAGGCACCGGCGGTAGCCGTCGGGCTCGACGGAATACGGGGCGTGCGGTGAGATGCCGCCGCGCAGCCGGGGCCCCGCCTGGGAAACATCTGCCGCGATTCCAAGCCGCTCTTCCAGCAAAACTCGGCGTTGCGCCATCGCGGCCACTTCGCCGTAGCTGACAACCCGAAGCGGCTGCGAGCGGAGCAGCGGACGGGTCAGCCCGCACAAGCGGCTAATGTCGCCGACGGTGGTGACCCCGAATCGCAGGCACTGATCGACGCCAGCCTGCACCGCATCAGTCACGGCTCCCGCCTGCGACGGTTCATCCCCCGCCGGGGCCGTTCGGCGGATCAGCGCCATCACCCAATCCACAAACCGCCCCGGCGGCGGCCCCGGCACATGATTGCTCAACTCCAGATGTACGTGCGCGTTCACCAGACCGGGAAGGACGACCGCGCTGCCGAGGTCGTGGACGATGGCCGAAGGGAAGCGCATCGCCAGCTCGTCGCCGGGGGCGACGGCCGCGATCGAGCCGCCGCTCATCACGACGCCGCCGTCGCGCAGCAGAACCGCCGGGGCAGCGGGGTCCATTGGGGCGATCCATTTGGCACGGAGCAGTATGGGCGGGGGATTCGTCACAAATGCAGCCGTCTTGTTTAGACGACCTTGTCGTCGCCCAGCTCCGCTTTCAGCATCCGCGCCACCTGCCGGCTGGATTCCAGCCGGCGTCGCGCGATCTGGCGGACGGCCTCGAAATGGAACCCGTCTCTCAGCCGGGCGTCCCAATAGCCGTACTGCTCGCGCTTCTCCAGACCCTCGGAAAGCTGCGCCATGCCTTCCCCGTCGTAGCCCGCCTGCATGCACAGCGACACCAGCCCAGTCAAGCCGAAGTCGTCCAGGTTGACGGCGTCGGCGAGCACCCGCGACTCGTCCAGCATCGGCGCACGGTGCGGCATCTCGTAAAGGACCCGCGTCCCCCGGTCGAGCAGGCCTTCGTCGGCGTCAGCCGACGCCATCGCCAGGAGCATTTCGGCGGCTTCTTCGGCGCGATCCCTGAGGTTCGGCCGCCCAGTGCGCCCGCGAGTCGAGTTCCGTAGGGGCAGTTGGATGGCATAGGAGCACAACTCGAGCGATTCCTGGTCGAGCCCGCCCGGGACCAGCCCCGCCGACTGGAAGTATACCAGCCTACCCCACAATCTCCGGGCGTTTTCCAACAGGCGTGGCCCGACGGTGCCCTGGTCGTCCACCGTGTTGAGCGCGCGCTCCAGCCGTTGCCGCAGTTTCCCGTCCAACTGCACGGAAGGACGTTGCGGCCCCCCGTCGTTATCGGACCTTGGCTCAGTATTACGAATGGGTGCCTGCACTTCTCCCGCCGTAGGCAACAAAGGCCGGTCCTGAGCGCAGCGAAGAGCCCGAGAAGGGCCATGCCCAGTCACCGCAGGCGGATGATTATCGGCTTTACATCGGCAGAAGTGGCGCGAATTCGATAGGAAGGCCATCAAGCGTCCACTACAAACTGGCGCCCTTCGCACCTATCATTGGCCTTTCGTCTCTACGACGCGGTCGATAGTATCCAATACCGGACCTGGTTTTGGAACAGAAATATTTCAAGAATAAACGGCTTGAACATATTGGGGAAAACCTCTAAGGGCCGGTCACGGCCGATTCGAAAATGAAGCACCCCATGAAATACGCCTTTCCCTGCTTTTGCCTGGCATCGCTTCTGGTTCTCTTTGGCCCCTTCGGCATGCTCACCGTCGGCAAGCTCAGGGCAGAGGCAGCAGAACCGGTCCCCCCCGCTAACCCAGCCCCCGCAACCTCGCAGCCCGCCGTCATCCCGCAGGGCGACGGCGAGCGCGAATTCCTGACTAACCTGGCCCAACTGACATTCGGCTCACAGTTCCTCAAGGCCGGCGAAGGCTATTTCTCACCGGACATGAAGTGGGTCATCTTCCAGGGCGTACCCAAGGGCGAAACCCAGTACCAGATGTATGCCGCTCCCTTGCACCTTCAGGACGATGCGACCGCCGCGCCGGCGCACCTGGGCTGGCCCGTGCGCATTTCCCCCAGGAATTCGCGGAACACCTGCGGCTTCTTCTCCCCCGACGGCCGGTCCCTGATCTTCGCTTCCACCGCCGGCAAGGAGAACCCCGAAGACCCCAATGCCGGGTACCAGCGCAAAGATGCGGTCTATAAGTGGTTCTTCCCCACCGGCATGGAGATCTA
>Ga0182024_10018031_pt1 | contig 13181 bp, 12 predicted proteins | sample P32metaG_FD_120480 | JGI IMG/M metagenome (GOLD analysis project Ga0182024, IMG submission 120480) | Permafrost microbial communities from Stordalen Mire, Sweden - P3-2 metaG (Illumina Assembly) | ecosystem: Environmental > Terrestrial > Soil > Wetlands > Permafrost | place: Sweden: Stordalen...
CCGTGAAGATGCTGCGCGAACCGGCGGCGGTGGCCGCGAGGGGACGGCCGCGGCGCGACCGTTGCGCCCCGCCGGGCGCCCGCGCGCACGGCCCGCCGACGGCCCGCACCTAGAATCCCCGGCGTGTATCGCGCCGTCGACCCCAAGCGCTCCTTTCCCGAGCTCGAGCTCGAGGTGCTGGAACGCTGGCGCGAGCGCGAGATCTTCGCCGAGTCGCTGCGCGCCCGGGAGGGCTCGCCGGCGTGGGTCTTCTACGAGGGCCCTCCGACCGCCAACGGCCCGCCCGGCTCCCACCATGTGCTGGCGCGCGTCTTCAAGGACATCTTCCCGCGCTACAAGACGATGCGCGGCTACCGGGTCGAGCGCAAGGGCGGCTGGGACTGCCACGGGCTGGGGGTCGAGATCGCCGTCGAGCAGCAGCTCGGCCTGACCAACAAGACCCAGATCGAGGAGTACGGGATCGAGCGTTTCAACGCCCGCTGCCGCGAATCGGTGTTCGAGTTCCTCGAGGACTGGGATGCGCTGACCGAGCGGATCGGCTTCTGGCTCGACCTCGACGGCGCCTACCGGACGCTCGACCGAAGCTACATCGAGTCGGTCTGGTGGGCGCTTTCACAGATCCACGAGAAGGGCCTGCTCTACGAGAGCCACCGGGTCGTCCCCTACTGCCCGCGCTGCGGCACGGCGCTCTCCTCGCACGAGGTCTCGCAGGGCTACCAGGACGTCGTCGACACCACCGCCTACGTCAAGCTCTGGCTGATCGGCCACGGCGAGGCGCTGGTGGTCTGGACGACCACGCCGTGGACGCTGCCGGGAAACCTGGCGGCGGCCGTCGGAGCCGACATCACCTACGCGCGGGTGCGGGTCGGCGAGGAGACGCTGATCGTCGCGGTGGCGCTGGTCGAGCGGATCTTCGGCGAGGGCGCACAGGTGCTCGGCACGCTAGAGGGCTGGGAGCTGGTCGGCCGCCACTACCAGGGCCCGGTCTTCGCGCTCGCAGACGTCGCGCCGCACGGCTTCCCGGTGATCAGTGGCGACTTCGTCACGACCGACGACGGCACCGGCATCGTGCACGTCGCACCCGCGTTCGGCGAGGACGACTTCCGCGCCGGCGTCGAGCACGAGCTGTTCGACCCGGCCAACCCGCACGCGCTGTACAACCCGGTCCGCCCCGACGGCACCTACGACGCGCGCGTGCTGGGCTACGAGGGACGCTCGGTCGTCGATCCCGCGCTCAACGCCGAGCTGCTCGAGGACCTCCGCGCACGCGGGCTGCTGCTGCGCGAGGAGCAACACGAGCACTCCTACCCGCACTGCTGGCGCTGCGGCACACGGCTGCTCTACTACGCGAAGCTCTCCTGGTACATCGCGACCTCGCGTCTGCGCGACCGCCTGCTCGCGGCCAACGAGACCGTCAACTGGCATCCGCCGCACATCAAGCACGGGCGCTTCGGCGACTGGCTCGCCGGCAACGTCGACTGGGCGCTCTCGCGCGAGCGCTACTGGGGCACGCCGCTGCCGGTCTGGCGTTGCAGCGCCGTGCCGGAGCACCGCGTCTGCATCGGCTCCTTCGCGCAGCTCGAAGCGCTCTGCGGCAGCCCGGTCACCGATCCGCACCGCCCGTTCGTCGACGAGCTGACCTTCCCGTGCGAGCAGTGCGGCGCGCAGATGCACCGTGTGGCAGAGGTGATCGACGTCTGGTTCGACTCCGGCTCGATGCCGTTCGCCCAGCACCACGCGCCGTTCGAGAACCTGGAGCGCTACGAGCAGGCTTTTCCCGCGGACTTCGTCTGCGAGGCACTCGACCAGACGCGCGGCTGGTTCTACTCGCTGATCGCGATCTCGACGCTGCTGAACGACTGCGCCCCGTACCGCAACGTCCTCTGCCTGGGCCTGCTGGTCGACGGTGAGGGCCAGAAGATGTCGAAGTCGAAGGGCAACGTGGTCGTGCCGTGGGAGGTGATCGACCGCTTCGGCGCCGACGCCTTCCGCTGGTACTTCTTCACCTCCAAGCAGCCGTGGGACGGCTACCGCTTCTCGATCGACGCGGTCGGCGAGTCGGTGCGCCAGTTCCTGTTGCAGCTGTGGAACGTGTACGCCTTCCTCGTCCTCTACGCCAACGCCGCCGAGCCGCCGGCCGATGATTTTGAGGCCGGGCCTTTGGGCCCGGATCATGACCTCGATCGCTGGGCGCGCTCGCGGCTGGCGGCGACCGTCGCCACCGTGCGCGAGCGTCTCGACGCCTACGACGCGACGAGCGCGGGGCGGGCGATCGCGAAGTACGTCGAGGATCTCTCGAACTGGTACGTGCGCCGCTCGCGACGGCGCTTCTGGGACGGCGACACGCAGGCGCTGGAAACGCTTCGCACCGCGCTCGTCACGGTCGCGAAGCTGCTCGCGCCGTTCACCCCGTTCGTCGCCGACGAGCTCTACGACAACCTGGACGGCGAGCTTGCGAGCGTCCACCTCTGCGACTTCCCACAGCCGGGCGAGCGCGACCTCGACTTGGAGTTCGCGATGAGCACGGCGCGCGAGACGGTCCGGCTCGGCCTCGCCGCCCGCAGCCAGGGCAACCTGAAGGTTCGCCAGCCGCTGCGCGAGGCGATCATCGTCGCCGACGGCCGCGAGCGCGAGGCGATCGAGCGGCTCGCGGAGGTCGTCCGCGAGGAGCTGAACGTCACCGCCCTGCGCTTCGTCGCCGCGGCCGACGAGCTGGGCACCCACACCGTCAAGCCGAACTTCCGCACGCTCGGCCCGCGCTTCGGCAAGCGTATGCCGCAACTCGTCGCGGCCGTCGCCGCGCTCGACGCGGCCGAGGTCGCGCGGGCGCTGCGGGCCGGCGAGACGGTCGTCGTCTCGATCGCCGGGGAGGACCACGAGCTCGGCGGCGCCGATCTCACGCTCGCGCTCGCGCCGCTCGAGGGCTACGGGCTGGAACGCGAGGGCACGCACGCGGTCGCGCTCGAGCTGGCGCTCGACGATGAGCTGATCCGCGCGGGCCACGCGCGCGAGATCGTCCACGCCGTCCAGCAGTGCCGCCGCGACGCCGGCCTCGAGATAACCGACCGCATCACCCTGGTCCTCAGCGGGGACCCGCAGCTGCTCGCCGCCGCGCGCGAGCACGAGGGCTACATCGTCAGCGAAACGCTCGCGACGAGCTTCGCCTGCGACGAGCGCGACGACTGGCTGGCGTCGGTCGAGATCGACTCACTCGCGCTGGCGATCTGGCTGGCGCGCAGCTGAGCACGGCCGCCTCAGGGCCTATCCCGGTAGGGCGTCGCCCGCCCGGATGCGGCCGTGGACGCGTCGCGGATCCGTCGTCCTCGCGCTCGCCTTGGCCGCCGGCCAAGGCTTCGCACTGCCTGTGCCCCAGAGGGTACGTCCTTGGCCCGCTCGGTCCACAACCACCCCGGACCCACGTTCCCTACCGGGATAGACCCTAAACCTCGGCGAAGAGCTGCGCCTCGAGCTTCTTCTTCGGGTAGGCGCCGACCACCGTCTTGACCGGCTGGCCGCCGCGGAAGAGGATCATCGTCGGGATCGACAGAACCTGGAAGGCGGCGGCGGTCTGCTGGTTGTCGTCGATGTTGAGCTTGACGATCCGCAGGTCCTCGTGCTCGGCCGCGATCTCCTCGAGGATCGGCGCGACGACCCGGCACGGCCCGCACCACGGCGCCCAGAAGTCGACCAGCACCGGGGTCTCCGACTCGATCACCTCGGCCTCGAAGTTGTTGTCCGTGACGTCCGCCAGCGTGCCCGCCATGATCCGCTCCTAAGGTCGTTTGATTCGGCTCCTGCCCAATACTATACAGAATGAAGTGTCAGATCAGCAGCGGCAGCACATGCGGCGAGACGTAGACCTCGATCAACGCCGCGACCACCAGCATGGGCACCGCGATCGCGACCGTCACGAACGTCGCGGCGAGCAGCTGGTCCCACTCGCCGCGGCGGCTGGCGATGATCCAGGCCGCGAGCGGCAAAAACAGCGCGGTCAGCTCGATCAGCGCGTGCGGCAACAGGACCACCAGCAGGACCCCGGGGGAGGTGTGCAGCGCGGCGGCGACCGACGCCGTCTCACCCCCCAGCACGACCGCCTGCGCGGAGAGCGAGAAGGTGGTGGCGGCGATCACGAAGATGATCGCGAAGCGCCCGCCGCGCTCGTGGATGAGGCGCGTGATGCCGGTGTGCCTTTCGGCCTGCAGCGGCAGCGAGGAGCCGGCGATGAAGCCGGCGACACAGGCCATCGCGTGCAGCGCCAGCACCAGCAGGTTCTTGACCACGATCTGCTGCACCGAGTCCCAGTTGCCGACCTTGAACGGCGGCGCGATCGTCTGCACCGCGAAGCCGCCCGAGCCCGAGACGCCGGCGATCAGCCACGTCGCCGCGAGCAGCATGGTTGCCGCGAAGAGGCTGCCGGCGAACCAGCGCCGCAGCGCGGGCCACGGATCGCCCTGCCAGCTGCCGAGCGTGTCACGGGTTCGCCGCACGCCGTGAACCAGCGCGAACCGCGACACATGGTGCCCTTCAGCCGAAGGCCCGCTCATTGAAGAGACATCGGCGGTCCGGCGGCGCGGCGTGAATGCGGCCCCGCGCCCGCTCAGCGGAAGTCGCGGCGCCAGCGCAGCTGCGGCAGCACGACGAACGCCTCGGCCGCGATCCACGGCGACATCTTGCTGTGCCCGCGACGGCGTTCGCGGAACACGATCGGCACCTCGCGGACGCTGAAGCCGCGCCGCAGCGCGCGCTGGGTCATCTCGATCTGGAAGCAGTAGCCGTGCGAGCGCACCGTTTCCAGCTGGATCGCCTCGAGCACCTCGCGGCGAAAGCACTTGAAGCCGCCGGTGAGGTCGTGCACGCCGAGGCCGAGCACGCCGCGCGCGTACGTGCAGCCCGCGCGGCTGACGATCTGCCGCAGCACCCCCCAGTCGGCGACGCCGCCGCCGGGGACGTAACGGGAGCCGAGCGCGAGATCCGCCCCGTCAGTCACCGCACCCAGCAGCCGGCCGAGGTCGGCGGGATCGTGCGAGAAGTCGGCGTCCATCTGAAAGACGTGGCTCGCGCCGCCGTCGAGCGCGCGGTGAAAGCCGGCGAGGTAGGCGGGGCCGAGTCCCTCGCGCCGCGTGCGGTGGAGCACCTCGACCGCGGGGTTGCGCGCCGCCAGGCCGTCGGCCAGCTCGCCGGTCCCGTCGGGCGAGGAGTCGTCGACGACCAGCACGCGGTGCCCGCCCGGGGCGCAGACCTCGAGCTGCGCGAGCGCGGCGGAAACCACCGCCTCGATGTTCTCCGCCTCGTTGAACGTCGGCATCACGAGCCATGCGGTGGGCGACATGGCGGCCTACCCTAGTGGAATGACCGCGCCGTCAAATGGTGTCATCGCCGACGCGCTCGACGAGCTCGGGGACCTCTATGAGCTCGACGGGGCGGTGATCCACCGCGTGCTCGCGTACCGCAACGCCGCCAGGGTCGTGCGCGACGCGCCGACCTCGGTCGCGGCGCTCACCATCGAGGGCCGTGTCACCGAGCTCGCCGGCATCGGCGCGACGCTCGAACAGAAGATCCTCGCCCTGATCGAGACCGGCGAGATCCCCGCCGCGGTCAAGCTCCGCGAGCGCTTTCCGCCGGGGCTGCTCGCGATCACAGGCCTGCCCGGTCTCGGGCCCAAGCGCGCGCGGCGCCTGTTCGACGAGCTCGGCGTCGACTCGCCGCAGGCGCTCCGCGCCGCGGCGCAGGAGCACCGGCTGCGGACACTGAGGGGCTTCGGCGCGAAGTTCGAGGAGTCGGTGCTCGCGGCATTGGACGCCGGCGCCGCCGAGCGCCCATCGCATCGCGTGGTGCTGGACCGCGCGCTGGCCGTCGGCGAGCTGCTGTGCGACGCGCTGCGTGCTCTCGACCGCTCCGCCCGCGTCGAGATCGCCGGCTCCGCGCGCCGCCGCGCCGAGAGCGTCAAGGATCTCGACATCGTGCTCGACCGCCCCGAACTGCTGCACGCGGTCGCGTCGCTCGAGCTGATCGAGAGTGCCGCGCGCACCGGCGAGAGCGCCGCCCGGGCACGCACGCACAACGGCATGCTCGTCGAGCTGCGCGCCGTCGCCCCCGAGCAGTTCGGCAACCTGCTCCAGCATCTGACCGGCTCCGCCGCGCACAACGCCGCGCTGCGCGAACGCGCCGTCCGAGACGGGCTGCACATCTCCGAGTACGGCGTGCTGGACGACGCGACCGGGGAGACCCGCGTCTGCGCGCAGGAGGCGGAGCTCTACGAGCTGCTGGGGCTCCCCTACATCGAGCCGGAGCTGCGCGAGAACCGCGGCGAGCTGGAGGCCGCGCTCGCCGGGACGCTGCCGGCGCTCGTGACGCTCGACGACATCCGCGGCGACCTGCACTGCCACACGACGGCGTCGGACGGCCGCGCCGGCATCGAGGAGATGGCGCTGGCGGCGCGCGAGCGAGGCTACGAGTATCTCGCGATCACCGACCACTCGGCGACCCACGGTTTCGGCGACGACGTCTCGCCCGACCAGCTTGCGCGCCAGATCGAGCTGGTCCGCGCGGCGCAGCAGCGGATCGACGGGATCACGCTGCTGGCGGGCAGCGAGGTCAACATCCTGCCCGACGGTTCGCTCGACTACGACGACGAGCTGCTCGCGCAGCTCGACTGGGTGATCGCCAGCGTCCACACCTCGTTCGGGCTCGATTCGGCGGCGATGACGGAGCGCGTGATCGCCGCCGCCCGTCATCCGCTCGTTGACGCGATCGGGCATCTGACCGGCCGGCTGATCGAGCGCCGGCCGCCGTACGCGATCGACACCGACGCGGTGTTCGCCGCCTGCGCGCAGGCCGGCACGCTGATCGAGATCAACGCGAGCCCGGACCGCCGCGACCTCGGCGAGGTGCACGCGCGCGCCGCGGCCGCCGCGGGGGTGGGGATCGTGATCAACTCGGACGCGCACTCGCCGGGCGGGTTCGACGTGCTCCGCTACGGCGTCTGGACGGCTCGCCGGGCTTGGCTGCGCTCCGCCGATGTCGTCAACACGCTGCCCTGGCCGGCGCTCCAGGCGAAGCTCAGGCGCGGGCACTGAGCAGCGGCAGCACCCGCTCGGCGATGATCGCATCGACGCTCGCGGCGCCGAAACGCTCGAGCGCCGCCGCCGCGGCCGCGGCGTAGCCGGCGCGCTGGTCGTCCAGCGCGGTACGGATCGCGCCGGCGAGATCGGGACCGACGAGCCGCTCGTCGATCTCGCGCGCGATGTCGAGCGCGGGGTAGGACATCGCCGTCTCGGTGCTGACGAGCATCGCGCCGTCGGCGAGCGCCTCGAGCTGCGCGATCCCGTACTCCTCGCGCCGCGAGGCGGCGATATAGACCCGCGCACGCCGCAAAAGGGCGCGGTAGGCGCTGCGCTCGAGCGTCCCGAGCGCACGCACGCCCTCGAGCGCCGGCAGCTGCGAGGTCCCGGCGATCAGCAGCTCCTCGCCGTCGCGGCGCGCGACGGCCCACGCTTCGAGCACGATATCGAGGCCCTTCTTGGCGCGGTCGGTGGCGTAGGTGATCGCCGCGATGTCACGCTGCGGACCCTCCAGCAGCGGCCCGGAGCGTTCGACGACGATCGGTACGACGACGACCGGGCCGATCGCGGCCGGGGCGCCCGCCAGCGCGCCGTCGCTGACCGGCAGGAGCAGTGGCGCGCGCGCCAGCACGCGGCGCTCGCGCGGGCGCTGCCAGATGCCGTGGCGCCCGGGCCGGTTGGCGGCGCTCAGCGCGTCGAGCCGGATCGCGCCCGGCGCCGGCGCCAGCAGCGCGGCGGTGATCGTCGAGTAGATGATCGCGTCCGGGCGCTCGCGCGAGATCGCGCCGGTCGCCGCGACGCGCGCGGCGCGCGCCCAGACCAGGTCGGTCAGCGCGAGCGTCCGCACCGAGCGTGGCGGCGCCGCGGCGACGAGCGTGACCGTGGCACCCGCACGCTCGAAGCTCGCCGCGAGCTCGGCGTCGGAGGCGCGCAGCCCGGCGGTCGAGCCGAGCGAGACGACCAGGATCCGTGTCACGCCGGGCTGCGCTCTTCCGTCGGCATGTAGGCCTTGAACCCGGGGGTCCGGGTGAGCGTGATCGGCCGCAGCGGTGATGTCTCCTCGACGTAGAAGCGGACGCCGTCGCGCTGCTCGATCGCGATCACCGCCCCGTGCTGCTGGCGCCACCCGAGCGCCCAGATCAGCGCGAAGCCGGTTGCGATCGCCGGGATCTGCGGCCACACCAGCGCGAGCCCGCCGGCGACCAGCGTCGAGAGCAGCAGCGGCCACAGGCGGGCGAGCAGGACCCGGCCGGGACGCTGCGGCGGCAGCACGCCGACCACTCTGGCGCCGCCGAGCAGCCGCGTGATCGGCGGCGAGGCGGCGGCGCGGCGCCCCATCGCGAGGCCGATCAGGCAGGCGAGCGCCCACCAGACGATCGCGACCGTCGCGGTGCGCGGCTCGCCGGCCGCGCGAGCGCTCAGCAGCGTGATCGCCGCGAGCGTCGTCGCCGCGGCGGCGCTGAGCACGACGGTGGCCTTGACGAAGTCGGCAAACGGCATCGGCTACGCCAGCAGCAGTTCGAGCAGTTCGCGGACGCCGGGCGGGCCGTCGACCATCGCGTCGGCGGCCGCCTCGAGCTCCTCGGGTGTCTCTTCGGAGCGCACGCCGACGCACACGGCAGCTTCGCCCAGCAGCTCGCGCAGGCCGGTGAAGGCGTCGACGTCGGTGTGGTCGTCGCCGATGTAGAGGGCCGCGGCGGGCGGATGCTCGGCGAGCAGCCAGCGGACGCCGCGCCCCTTGTCGATCGGCACCGGCGGGCGGATCTCCAGCACCTTGCGACCGCGGTGGGTGTGCAGGCCCGCCTCCTGCGCGGCCAGCTCGAGCGCGGCGACGGCCACCAGCGCGGCCTGCTCGTCAGGCGCGCCGCGCCAGTGGAAGGCGACGATCGCGCCCTTGTCCTCGCGGCGGATCCGCAGCTGCTGCAGCGACGGCGTGTCGGCACGGTCGGCGAAGTCGTGCACGCGCGCGGACCAGCTCGCGACCCCCGGGTCGACGATCGCCTCGCGCGAGCCGGGCGCCAGCAGCTCGCTGCCGTGGTTGCCGATGTAGGCGATCGAGCCGATCGCGACCATCTGGCGGGCGACGGAGGCCGAGCGCCCGCTCACACACGCGACGGTGCGGTAGCGCCGGGCCAGCTCGATCAGCGCCATCCGCGTCTGTTCGGGCACCGCCGCATCGGAGGCGTGACGCACGATCGGCGCGAGCGTTCCGTCGATGTCGAGCAGAACCGCGCCGGCGGTCGGGTCGGCGCGCAGCGGCGCGAGGAGCTCGGCGATCGCTGGACTGGCGCGCATCCTCCAAGTATCGCGCGCGCCGGGTTTGCCAAACGCGACCGACCGCCCCCGCCCTGCGCTATCGTACGCGTATGGGCCTCGAGAATCCTCTCCATATCCTTCTGCTGCTGGTGGTCATCCTGTTGGTCTTTGGCGCCAAGCGCCTGCCGGAGATCGGGCGCTCGCTCGGCGAAGGCATGCGCGGGTTCAAGGACTCGCTGAGCGGTGACAGCAACCAGCACTCGCTGACGTCCGCTCCGCCCGCTGCGCCGCCCGCCGCTTCGGCGATGGCCGCCGCACCGGTCGCCGCGCCGGCGCCCGCAGCGCCCGTCGCCGCCCCTCCGGTCGCGCCTGTGCCCGCCGGGGTTGCGCCGCACGAGGACGCTTCGGCGTCCTGAGCGCAAGCGGCGCGAACGTCAGTTAGGCGGCGCGGACCTTGTCCGCGCCGTTTTCGGGTGCGACCAGCTCGGGCAGCGGCGTCGGCCTGCGCTCCTCCGGCTCGCCGAGCGTGGCCGTGAGCGTCCGCGGAGAGTCCTCGATCCCGGCCAGCTCGACCGGGCGACCGGACGTCGCGCCGGCCTCCTCGATCCGCCGCAGCTGCGGCACGACGCGTGACTCGAACGAGCCGACCGCCTCGTTGTAGGCGGTCACCGCAGAGCCGAGCTGGCGCCCGACGCGCGCCAGGGGCTCGACGAAGCGAGCGATCCGCTTGTGCAGCTCGCGACCGGTTTCGGCGATCTCGCGCGCCGAGGCGGCGATCAGCTCCTGCTTCCAGCCGTAGTGGACGGCGCGCAACAGGCCGATCAGCGTGGTCGGGGTCGCCAGCAGGACCTGCTGGTCGACGCCGTACTCGATCAGCGCCGGATCCTCGCTCAGCGCCGCGTGGTAGATGCCGTCGGAGGGCACGAACATCACGACCAGCTCCGGGCTCGACTCGAGCTGCGACTGGTAGCCCTTCGACGCCAGCTTCGTGATGTGGTCGCGCGTCTGGCGCGCGTGGCGCGCAAGGTGCAGGCCGCGCTCCTCGTCGGTCGTGGCCTCCATCGCGGAGAGGTAGGCGTCGAGCGGGACCTTCGAGTCCACGACGATCAGCTTGCCGCCCGGCAGGCGAACCAGCACGTCGGGGCGCAGCCGGCCCGAGTCGCTCTCGATCGTCGTCTGCTCGGTGAAGTCGCAGTGCGCGACCATGCCCGCCATCTCGATCACGTTGCGCAGCTGGATCTCGCCCCAGGAGCCGCGAGTGGCCGGCCGCCGCAGCGCCCCGACCAGGCTGCCGGTCTCCGAACGCAGCCCCGAGATCCCCTCGTTGAGCTGCTTGAACATCTCACCGAGCTGTCCCTGCGCCTCGCGGCGCTCGCGTTCGAGCAGCTCGATCTGGCTCTCAACCTTCCCGAGCTTGTCCTTCATCGGCTCCACCAGGCCGCGCAGCTCGGCCGCGCGCCTGCCCATCTCGCCCGCCGCGCGCTCGTTCTCCAGCCGGTGTTGCGCCGCCAGCTCGCGTGTCAGCGACTCCGCCGTCTTCTCCAGCACCGCCGAGGAGATGCCCGCCATCTCGTCGCGCAGCTGCACGCGACTTGCCTCGAGCAGCTCGCGCTGGCTGGCCCCGGCGGCCTGCGCCGCCTCGCGCAGCGCGCGCTCGGTGCGCACGCGCCCGGTCAGCAGGGCGCCGGCGAGCGCGGCGCCGATGATCGCTCCGGTTATCAGCATGACGATCGACATAGGACCGTTCAGCTTCCAACATGCGTCGGACGCTACGGTGTCCGCCAGCGCCGGCAAGGCGCCCACGATGAACGAGACCGCTCCCAGACGCATCGCCACGAGCGCGCCGCGCCGCCGCCGAGGGCGCCCGGCGAAACTCTCGCGCGAGGCTATCCTCAGCGCCGCGCTCGCGCTGCTCGACCGCGAGGGCGTCGAGGCGCTGACGATGCGCCGGCTCGGCGGCGAGCTGGGCGTCGAGGCGATGTCGCTCTACCGCCACGTCGCGGACCGCGCCGCGCTGCTCGATGGCCTGGCCGACCGGCTCGCCGCGGAGATCGGGCGCCGCGGACGCGACGAGGACTGGCCGGACGCCCTGCGCGGGCTGGCCGGCGACGTGCGCGCGCTCGCGCGCCGCCATCCGGCGGCCTTCACGCTGCTCGCCTCGCGCGTGCTGAGCACGCCGAACGTGCTCGCACCGATCGAGGGCGTGCTCGCGAGCCTGCGCCGCGGCGGCTTCACGCCGGCACGCGCGATCTTCGCCTACCGGCTCGTCCTCACCTACGCGCGCGGCTACGCGCTGGCCGAGCTCGCGGGCTTCGCGATCGAGGTCGGCGCGGAGCAGCCGCTGCCGACGATCCGCTCGCTCGGCCGGCGCCTCGCGAGCGAGCCGACCGAGGCGAACTTCCGCAATGGACTCGAAACGATCCTCGGCGGCCTGCGGGCCGAACGCGAGGCGCTCGCCGAAAGGGAGGCGCACCAGTGACCCACTCCTACGTGATCGCCGACGTCTTCACCGACACGCCGCTCGAGGGCAACGGTCTCGCCGTGTTCACGGACGCCACCCCCTTCGACGACGCCACGATGGCGCGGCTCGCGCGGGAGATGAACCTCTCGGAGACGGTCTTCGCGCTGCCGCCGCGCGCGGGCGGCGACGCACGCATCCGCATCTTCACGCCCGGGACCGAGCTGCCGTTCGCCGGCCACCCGGTGCTCGGGTCGGCGTTCGTGCTGGGCGGCGAGGGCGACGTCGTCGCGCTCGAGACCGGTCTCGGCATCGTGCCGGTCGCGCTGGAGCGCAACCAGGCCGGCGCGATCATGTTCGGGCGCATGCGGCAGCCGCTCCCGGCGATCGAGCCGTTCGAGCGCCAGGCGGAGCTGCTGCTCGCACTCGGCGTCACCCGCTCGCAGCTGCCGATCGAGACCTACGTCAACGGCCCGCGCAACGTCTACGTGATGCTCGAGGACGAGGCCGCGGTGGCGTCGCTCGCGCCCAACCACCAGGCGCTCGCCGCGGTCGGACCGTTCAACGTCAGCTGCTTCGCCGGCGCCGGCCACAGCTTCAAGACGCGGATGTTCGCGCCCGCGATCGGTGTCAACGAGGATCCCGCGACCGGCTCGGCGGCCGGCCCGCTGGCGCTGCACCTCGCGCGCCACGGCCTGCTCGCCTTCGGCGAGGAGATCGAGATTGCCCAGGGGGCCGAGATCGGCCGCCCGTCGAAGCTGCACGCGCGCGTCGAGGGCTCGCGCGAGCAGGTCGAGCTGATCGAGGTCGGCGGCGCCGCCGTGATCGTCGCGCGCGGCGAGTTCGAGCTGGGCGGCGACTGAGCCGTGCGCTGGGCGCCCGCCGCAGGCCGCCCGGCCAGGGCACGCGCCGCTAGCGCGCGAAGCGCGCGTCCAGCCCGTGCTCGAGCGCGCCCTTGACGGCGGCGTCGAGCCCGTTCAGACGGTAAAGCGCGAGCGCCTCGACGCTGCCGAAACGCCCGCCCGGCGCGGCGTCGGCGCCGTGGTGGCAGAGCACGCAGTGCTCGAGCGCCAGCAGGCGCCCCTCGTCGAGCGCCACCCGCGCAACGCGCTCGCGCAGCAGCCGCAGGCCGATCTGCACGTGGCCGAGCAGCCGCCCCTCGTCGCTGCGCCCGATCGTCGCGCCGTAGGTGAACTCGCGCGTCTTGCCGATGTCGTGGACGATCGCGGCGCAGATCAGCAGGTCCGAGTTCAGCCGCGGGTGGCCGAGCGCCAGCTCCTGCGCGAGCGTCGCCAGCGCGACCGTGTGCTCGAGCAGGCCGCCGAGGTAGGCGTGGTTGCCCTCGCGCGTGCAGGGCGCTCGCCGCCATGCCAGCCGCAGCGCCTCGTCGGCGAGCATCCGCTCGA
>Ga0182024_10018032_pt1 | contig 13181 bp, 9 predicted proteins | sample P32metaG_FD_120480 | JGI IMG/M metagenome (GOLD analysis project Ga0182024, IMG submission 120480) | Permafrost microbial communities from Stordalen Mire, Sweden - P3-2 metaG (Illumina Assembly) | ecosystem: Environmental > Terrestrial > Soil > Wetlands > Permafrost | place: Sweden: Stordalen...
ATCACCTCTCCTCTCCTTCTTCAAAAGCATATCTGAAGTAAGGGCCCTTCCCTCCACCGGAGCTAGCCGGCTTCCCCGGTCTTATGACCCTCTCCGACTTCCGGACTGGCCATCCTCCTATAGAGAATGTTGGAGGCGCGACCCCCACCAGCGCCGGATATCCCCCAATTACCCAGACCACCCTTCTTACATGCCGTGCTCAATACCCCGGTGGATCGAACAGGTGCGTGTCGGTTTCTTCCTGTCCGCGCGGCCTTCCCCAGTCAACAGGCGGGTCGGCATCCACGACTTCACTTTCGGGGCCTGCTCAAGCTTCACTCGCGTTACGGCCTGCAAGATTGCTCGCCCGCCTATGGCGGACTTTTGTCCCGAGGCTTCAGCCCAGCCAGTTACCCGACTAAGCCGCTCGGTAGCTACCATGTCTTACCGACATCTACATGGATGGATCCTCCTTCCATTGGTGATCTGCGCCGTTGGGGCGCACAAGTAGATGACGGATGGCTGACCAACCGGACGGAACGCTCTATCTAGGGTAGAATCGAGGAAATCGAATCTGGCATCTGGCAAAACCGGTGCAAGAGGCGCCGTGGCAGAATTGTGAACTTCAATGAATTGCCCATCCAAGGCAAGAAGAGGGCACGATGAATAAGCTTGCAATGGTTCTGTGCCTTGGGAGCATTTCTCTCATGGCCCAGTGGCCGAGTCACCCGACCCCTAGACTGCCAAGAACACCGGAAGGTAAGCCCAACCTCTCAGCCCCTGCTCCACGATCCGCGGATGGCAAACCTGACCTATCAGGAGTCTGGCGGACTAGGAGAAGTTATTTGCTCAACGCTGCGCCCGAACTCAAGTCTGCGGACATGCAGCCGTGGGCGGCCGCGCTATACAATCAACGCGCTGATAACTACCGCAATGACACAGACGGAATCAATTGCCTCCCGCCCGGGCCGAAGGCCGCCATTGCGAATGGCGGTGGTTATCCGATGAAGATCGTTCAGACGCCAAGTCTCGTGGTCATCCTTTATGAATATCAGACTATTTTTCGGCAGATTTTTACGGACGGCCGTGCTCTTCCGATTGATCCAAACCCGACTTGGATGGGCTATTCAATTGGACACTGGGAAGGAGATACTTTAGTAGTCACCACCGCCGGTTATAATGACCGCACGTCGCTCGATCTGGGTGGGCATCCCCACACGGAAGAATTGCGTATGACGGAGCGATTCCACCGCCGCGATGCCGGCCACATGGATCTCGAGGTCATGCTAGACGATCCAAAGGCCTACAACCGCTCGTGGACGCTTCCTGTCGATCTCGACCTGATTCCGGATGGGGATTTGATTGAATTTGTCTGTGAAGAGCGTGATAAGCCGCATCTGGTCGGCAAACGCGAGGAGGAGTTTCAGGTCCCGGTAGAAATCCTGGCTCAATATGTCGGTACATATGAGACACGCGAGTCCACAGGAAAGGTCGTGGTCACATTGGAAGGAAAGCGCCTGATGATGGATCCGGGCGGTGCAGGAAGGATCCCACTAGTTGCGCAATCGCAAAACACGTTCAGCATGGAAGGAAACGTCGTGGAGTTCGTTAAGGATGCGAACGGCGCAGTCACTGGAGTAATCCAGCATTGGACGGAAGGCGATCGGTACGCGACCCGTAAGAAGTAGTAGGAAGGCGGGCTGAATTCGGCTTCCCCAGCAATACGCGTGCAGGGGATGCCACGCAGTTCGCCGCGTTCCAGACCCCAAGCGATCAAGGCTCCCCAGAAAGGCCTTCGAGCTTATTGGATACCAGTAGTGCCGTGGACGATAGGCGAGAACGGATTTCCATCCAGATCTACTTCGTCGCTCGCGACGCGCGCACTTTATCACCTTCCAACTGCGGGCCGATGGCACGGAAGGTGTAGCCTCGGGTGGCTTGCCTGTCGAAGGCGGGGCTTGTTGTGAAGGCTGCTTGCGCTCGAGCTGCCGCTTTCTGAACGGCGACGGGGTCGGCCGTGCGCGCCCAGTATAGGGCCAGGTATTTGGTGGGCGGAATCGATGCAGTGGTCGGGCGCGCGAGTTCCATTCGCTGCGCGCGGGTGAAACCGGGGATGGCGACCACCTCTGGTGCGTGATGCTGATTATAGAAGGCGTTGAATTCGGCTTCCTTGCCCTCGACCATCGCCGTGAACACGAGCTGAATGTAATCTTCCTTCGGGCCGGGCTTGGCGCCTGGCGGCTCGCCGCCGGGTCCTTTTAGTTCGGGACCGAGCGGTTTGTAGACGTAGTTCTGCGAGGTCTTGCGATCGTAGGCGGGACTCATGTAGGTCTCGCCAGTTTTCAATCGCCGTTCGACTTCAGCGAAGACGGCTTCGACATCTGCGGTAACGATCTTGTAGATGATGAGATATTTCGGTACCTGCACATCGACGGCACGAAAGAACGGCGTGTCACTCTTCACATAGCGCTGCGCGGTGACGAAGCCGGGAATGGAGACTACGTCGACGGCGTGCTGTTGGTCATACCACTTGTTGTACTCAGCCTCATGGCCGGGGACGGGGTTGCTGAAGACGTAGAAGTAGTAGGTCTGCGGCGTGGCTGCGTGGGCCCTCGCCGCGACGACGGCGGCTAGCAAGAGGAGGATCAATAGTTCAGCGAAGTGAGCGATTTGCTTTTTCAATTGGCGGTCCTTAGCGCTGTGAGTCATTTTAATGCGTTTTAGCCGATTAGTCAGCGATTGGTGGTGGATCACGGCGCATCCTTCCCCTACTTTTTCAAATTCGGAGATTCATGATATAGACTGATAGCGTTCCCCTGCAACGAAACGAAAAAGACGTGAAGCATCTGCTTGGAAAGTGACACCATGCGATTCCTGTTTTTCGCCCTGCTTCTGAATGCGTCCAGCGTGCTCAGCGCACCGTCCCGAAATCTGGATATTTATTGGATCGACGCCGAGGGCGGCGGCGCTACATTAATCGTGTCGCCGTCCGGAGAATCGATGCTGATCGACACCGGGTATCCGGCTGGCGACCGTGACGCAAAGCGCATCTACGCGGCCACCCAACAGGCCGGTCTGAAGAAGATCGACTACGTTGTGATCAGTCATTATCACCCCGATCACGCAGGTGGCCTCCCTGCGCTGTCGAAAATGATTCTGCTCGGCCAGTTGTTCGGCCGCAGTAACACCGAACTCGAGCCGGCGAACCAGCAGTGGCTCGACAACTTCAACACTGCCACGGCGGCCAAACGCACCATCGTAAAGGCCGGCGACGAGATTCCGCTCAAGGGCGCTCGCGTGACCGTGGTCATTTCGGACGCGAAGGCCATCGCAAGGCCCGTCAACGGCGGAGGCGCGGCCAATCCTCTGTGCGCCGATGCCGAGCAGCAAGCCCCCGCGGGTCCCGAAAATCAGCGCATGGTGGGAGTGCTGCTCAGCTTCGGCAAGTTCAAATATCTCAACTTGTCCGATCTTGACTGGGAAAAGGAGATGGAGCTAGTATGCCCGATCAACAACCTCGGAACGGTCACTCTTTATCACGCCAGCCGCCACGGGGGGTAAGTGGCTCCGGAGCGCCGGCCTTTCTGGGCGCCATCCGGCCTCAAGTCGTCGTCGTGAACAACGGGCCCCGCAAGGGTTTCGGCGCAACGGACAACAGTGTCAAATCCGTCACGCCCGGCGACCCTCGTCCTTATGAAAAAAATTCGTACCTCCGCCTGGCCGGGCTGCCAGGAATCGAAGGCATCTGGCAGCTTCACCTGTCCCTGCTCGACCCCGACCCGCAACACAACACTTCGGAAAACATGATCGCTAATCTCGAAGAAACTGCCGACTGCAAGGGGAACTGGATCAAGGCGTCCGTCATGCCGAATGGCAAGTTCACTGTCACCAATGGCCGCAACGGTTTCAGCAAGACCTACGCCGCCCGCTGAGGGGGCGCAATAGCTTGATTGTGCCGCCACCCCGGAGGTAATCCTCTCTTCCGTTAATGTTACGGGGTCCAGACGCGGCCGTTGATGGCCAAAAAGCAAAAGTACTTTCCGGATGCCCGACAAACCATTCCCTAACCAAACAACACATTTCTAATGAATTGCTTACGAGGGAGTTCAACCATTAGCGGCGTGTGACGCTATTTCTCGACCGGAGCGTCAGCGCGCAACGTTGGCCAGTAGACTGCATTCCCGCGGTCTGTTGATCCGAGACAGGAATGGGCGCATAGCCATGCCGCTTTTTGCATACGAAATCGAATTTCACGGCAGGCGAGTGGCAATCTGGACAGGGCTTCTTCAACGACGTATTGAGCACTTTGTCCCCGCGGTCCAGAATCGTCGTGTCGTCCTTAGAGACGTTCAAAGCGGGGAACTCCCTGCCGTTGGTGTTTGGAAAGGCTGCTCGTTCATGCTTTACCATCAACTGCAAAATTGCACCTGTTGGATATTCCTTATCGGACACGCTGTCCTTAAAGATTTGGATGGCTTCTTTGAGCTTCTCGGGATCGGGATTCTGAATCCGCGTGTTCCTCACGTTCGGCAGGTCGAGCAGGCAGCCAAAGTTCTTTTCGGTTATCACAAGGTCATCAGCCGAAACGATGACGGCCAGATAGAAAAACAAAGTAAGGCGGGCGGTACAGCGCATTACTTCGTTTTAAGCTAGCCCGAAAAAGCGTTGGCGGAAACGGACCAGTACAACTTCGGGCAATCCGGACTTGTGGCTCGCGTCGAATAGCGCACATTAGCGGGTCGGCCGTTACATGTCCAAGTGCATTATTTCGAGGTTGGGCAGGTAACCTGTCCGACTCGGGAAAGCGAAGATCGCGGATCACTCTCACTACGGGACAATCTTCATGACGAACGCATCTGCCGGATTCAGCTGCGCGCCGGCGTAAATGTGGGACGAATCGGTAGGAGCGACCGCGATGGCAAATACAATTGGAACGCTCATACCGGGGAATTGCGACCAACTCACGCCAGCATCCAGGCTGCGATATAGTCCCCCGGCAGCGGGGCCCGCATACAGAGTCGAGGACTTAGTCTGATCGAGCGTTAGACTGTTGACTGGTGTCGGCAAACCGGCGCCGATCGAAAGCCAGTGGTTCCCTCCGTCATCGCTGCGGTACAAACCCGGGGTCGAAGACGATCCGACGGCGTAGATTCGTTGGGGCACCGACGGATCCAGAACGAAATTATTCGCGAACCATCCTGACGGAAGTCCAGTGTTAATCGGTGTCCAGGTTGCACCACCGTCCTCGCTCTTAAAAAGGCCCAAACTATCGCCGGAACTCGGTGTTCCCAGCGACAGGGACGTGCCCATCGAGGCATAAAGGATCGATGAGTTCACCGGGTCGACCGCCACGGCAACCGCACTCGAAAGTATCCCGCTGGTGTTCCATGTGACGCCCCCGTCCGTACTTTTGTAAATGCCACCTGTTGCTGCGGCGTAGAGGACTGAAGGCGTCTTAGGGTCGATCGCCAAGCCAATGGCAAAAATTGGCGGCTGATTCGGCGGTGGCACAGCAACTTGGTTGACCGTCCAAGTGGCACCCCCGTCAACGCTCTTTGCCACACCGCACCCGGTGAAAACACCATTGATCGCGGCGCAAAATCCGCCGGCCACATACACGGTAGAAGCGTTCACCGGATCGATCAGAAGCTTCACTGGGGCGCCGTATGGCACCGGAACATAGGGGGTCGGAATCGGACTGCCGAGCGGCAACCAAGTTTGGCCCCCATCGTTGCTCGCGTACAAACGATCTGCGAGAGCGTATACGTGAGACGAGTTGTTGGGATCGATCGCAATCGCACTCACCCCGACCGGCGAGATGGTAGTCGGCAGGGTGGTGCCCGTCCAAGCGGTACCGCCGTTCGTGGTACGGAAGACGTTGCCGGAAATCAACGGGCCGAGCGCCCCTGGCGTGGAGAACGTAGTCGATGTTGCGCTACCGGTCAAGTACATCTCACTTTTGGATCCAAGCGCAATCGAGGTCGGTGACGCCCCGCCCAGTAGGCTGGACCACACCAGGTTGTTCGTCGCATCAAATTCGGCGGCGAACCCGCTGCCGGTTTGACGAAACGCGCTTTGCAACGGGAAATCGGTCGAGTCCGTCGTGCCGGCAAGATATGAATTTCCGGCCGCGTCCACTGCGATCGCTACAGAAGCATCTATGCCGCTGCCGCCAAGATAGGTTGAATATTGTAGAGAGCTGCCGTCGGGACTGAGCTTGGCAAAGAATCCATCCGAGTTCGGCGACGTTCCTAAGTAAAGAGTTTGCGGCGTGCTTGGATCAAGCGCCAGCGAGGTGGTAGAGAGCGAGCTTGGGAGCCCTGTATTGACAAGCTGCCAGGTGTCGCCGCCATCGGTGGTCTTGTAAATGCCCTGACTATTCGTGCCGAAAATTGTCGCGTACCAAATCGAGCTGTTGGTTGGGTCGATCAAAAGCGTGCCTATGGTCCCCGGGGCAACTTTATCGATGCTCACGCCACCCAGCGGATATACATGGACAATGTACTGAGAAGTGCTATATAGCGTGGACTTTGAATCTACTACGATCTGACTCACATCGCCGCCGAGAGGGGCCCAGGTATTGCCTCCATCGCTGCTTTCGAGCAGCCCCCGGTTACGTCCCTCGGCGTACAGAACCGATGGACGTGCGGGGTCGACCGCGAACGGTCCCGAGCCGTTCATGGCTCCAACTAATCCCGTCGGTTTCCATGTATCACCGCCATCAGCGCTTTTGTAGATACCGTCGGTTGAGCCATGTCCGCCCCAGCGAGCGTAGATCACTAGCCGATTGGTAGCATCGAAAGCAACCCCATTGAGGTTTCCGCCCAGCGCAGCCGCAAGAGGAACAAAGGTTGCGCCGCCGTCGCGGCTTCTGACGAAATCCCCATGCGTGGTGCCGATATAGAGCGTGGAATCTACGGGATCGATCCAGAGCGAGCTAACGGCAGCAGCGGCAGTTCCATGCCAGCTTGCACCTCGATCGGTGCTCTTGAAAAGTCCTCCGGAGCTCACTGCATACACGGTAGCCGACTGTTGCGGGTCCACCTGCACGACTGTCGCCGTGGCCGGAAGGCCCGAGTCACTGCGGCTCCAGGTGTTTGCCGCGTCGGCGGTCTTGAAGAGAAAAGTTCCGTCAAACCGATTTTGAAAGGCGTTCGCGCTGAGGGGGAAGTCTCCCGACATTGTGCTGCCGGCGAGGTAGGTCTTGCCAGCCGCATCCGACGCAATAGCGAGAACGACATCACCGTTTGATCCGCCGAAGTAGGTCGAGTATGCGTAGTCCGACCCGTCCGCCTTTATCTTAGCGACGAATGACGGGAGGGACGATGGCGGCTGCGGCTGGATCGCATTTTTGATTGGAAAATCAGGGGAATTCGTTTGCCCTGTGAGATAGATATTGCCGGCCGCATCGGCGGTGATGGCGCGGATTATGTCGCCGTTGCTGCCACCCACGAAACTCGAGTAGAGCAAGGTTCCATCCGGCCCCAATTTGAGCACGAATGACCTCGGGGGCCCTAAATTTGTTGAGGGGGGGTAAGGAAGCGGGTTCACGAGGGGGAAACCTGAGGATTCGTTCATGCCCGCAACGTAGGCGTTACCAATACCGTCCAAGGCGACCACATTGAGGGCTCCAGCGTACGTAGTGCCGGCGATACATCCGGAGTAAAACAGCGACGTTCCATCGAAGCTCAGTTTGGCCACGTACAGCGCAGCTGGAACGCCAGCGATGCACGTTCCTAGGGGCGCAGGCCCGACGACCGGCGGGCTGGAGCCGTCGGGCGAAGTAAAAAAAGGGCCCGCGTAGTACAAGTTGCCCGACGAGTCGATCGCAAAGTTTCCCGGTCCATTTGGCGAAAGCATTTGGAACGGGAAAGAAAGATAGGTCGAATAGACGAGCGCGTCGCCGGCCGGGCTAATCTTCGCCAGAAAAGCGCCGCCCTGGCCGGACTGACCGTTGACCACCGGGAAATTGCTGGAGCCGGAATTGCCCGCTACGTAGGTGGCGCCTGTCGAGTCCACCGCGATGACGGTTCCTTGATCGGAACCTCCACCTCCAAAGACAGCAGCGTAGCTCAGCGTAGGGTCGATCACCAGTGGCTGAGAATGGTCGTAAGCAGCCACATCGAACGTGACGCGGTTGCCGCGACGAATCACCCGACCTGGAATAACGTGATCGTTTTGATAGATTCGCGGTAGTCGAATGCGAAGATCGGGGCTGTCGAGTTTGAGTCGAATCTGGCGCGGGTTAGCGCCGGGCGCGACCACAAAATCAAATTCCAACTCGCGGGGATTGCCATAATAAATAACATCGATCCCTGGATAAACATTCCGGTATCGAATGCGGCGGTAATTAGGCACGTGCGTGCGCCACTTGCGCGGATCGCGGTCGATCAGATAGTTGCTGTAGCTCGACAGCAGTTCGTCCGGAACTGCAGGGGCATGAGAATTTACACCGATCAGCCGCATGGTTCCGTGTTCCAGCGTCGCGCCCGATGGAGTGACGACCACGTTTAGGCCCCCAGTAGACGCGATGAATTCTGAAGTCCGGGTGCTCGGCTGGAAGGTCAACGGCACACGGGCCAGGTTTGGTGCACCCCAAAGTACCGTAGCCGACAAAACAGCGATCACGAAGCGCATCGACATCAGTCTCCTCCGACAACCAAAAAATCACTGCACTCCGATAGTAACTGCATTGCTCGGGCGGCCGATGTAAGTCAATCGAACCAGAACAGCAGATCCCGGCGCAACGCCATCGGGCACGAGGAAGTTCACTTGGTAGTATCCGGGGTACCCGGGAGCGTTGCCAAAGAAAAGAATTTCTGCGAGCCGGCCGCCGATCGCAACTTGAGGAGGAATGACTCCGCCTTCAAACAAGCTGGTGGTGTACATCGACAAGATCTCTCCGGCGAAGGCCGGGTTTTGAGACGATGCGACCTGTCCTGTCGCTGAGTGCCAGATCGCGCCTTGACCTTGCCCGTCGCCTGACAGAGAGAACAGCAAGGGCGCGGAAATCAATGCTGCCGGATAATAAATTTCCGCGGTGCTTCCCGGAGCGTTGCCTCCAGTATCTTGACCACCGGCTATAAGCACGGTGCCATCACCTAACAGCGTGGCGGTCTGGCCAGCACGGAACATAGTCATGGGTCCGGCAGAAATGAATGTACTGCTCATGGGATCGAAAAGTTCGGCCTGTCCGCTAATAGTTAACACACCGCCCGGCAGCAGAGTGGCAGTGTCATAGCCCGCAAAAAGACCACGTGCTGAACTAGTTTGCGGTGTAGCACTGAAAACGCTCGTCGACGGGTCGAACAATTCTGCGTTACGAGTACCGCAGTCGTCACACGCAGGACCTAATGTTTGTAGAACCTCGCCGTTGGTTAGCAAGGCTGCCGCGACCGGGCTGTTTTCGGAAGGATCGATTCCGAGACCCGCAAAAGTGAATATCCCTGCTACAGGATCGTATATCTCAGCGCCCGCATACGGCAACCCGCCATCAAGCAGAACTCTTCCGTCGCTCAGGAGAGTGGCTATGGCACGTTCATGATGCACGATGGTGTTTGCAATCGCGTGGAAGGTTCCGGTGGAAGGATCGTAGATTTCCGCCGTACCCGGATCTTGAAAACCACCGGCAATTAAGACTGTTCCGTCGTTGAGCAGCGTTGCGCTGTGGCCCCCCAGGCGGGCAATAGTCGTATCCCCCGCGGGAGTGAACATCCCGGTGGATGGGTCGTAAAGTTCTGCACTGGGAGGTTGGTATCCAGTGGTCAGAAGGGCACCTCCCACGATCAGCACCTTCCCGTTCGGCAGCAACGTAGCCGTGTGATAGGTGCGATGCATCGTCATATTGCCGGCCGGAGTAAATGCCCCTTTTGCCGGGTCGTAGAGTTCCGCGCTCGCCAGAACATCGAAGTAAGCGTCGATCGGAATTGTGGGATGCGAGTAAGATCCACCGGCGATCAGCACTTTACCGTTGGGAAGCAATGTTGCCGTGTGATGAAAACGGCCGGTATTCAGATTGCCCGTCGCGGTAAACGTGCCTGGCGTTTGCGCCATCACAACACATGACAAGAGCAATGGAAGAACAAAACGAATTTTCATTTCTGGTCCTTGTTCTGTGCCGCGGCTCCCGCGGATTGTTTCTCCAAGACGAGATGCCGCTCGAAGCTCCGGCCGCCGGTCTGCCTCTCGGTAACCTCCAGGACCAGTTCATTGGGCTGCTCGGAGAATCGCCGCACGAAACGGATCCACCCGCCACTGGCGCAGGTGCGAAGGATCTCCACGGTCTGGCTATCCACGCGGCGCGTCGATTCAGTGCCCGAACACACGGGGTCCTGGAAATCCCGGCTCTTGCCGTCCAGATACAGGAGGGTGCTGGACGTCGTAGCACGACCGTCGGCTTCGATCCGGTCCAGAGTGAATACCTCACCCTTGGCGTGCGACTCGATTCGAATCGTGATGCTTTTGGGGCGAGGATCGGGGGCCAACGTCGACCGGGCCGGGTTCATCGTCCAGGTCCCCAAAGCGTCGCCGGCCCAGCCGGACACCGTGAGCAACAAGATTAGAGCTGTAGTTCGCATATAGAAACGATGTTCTAGAAACGATGATCGAGATCCATCCAGAAAACCAGCCGAGAAGGGTTGTAAAGGAGTGTTATACATTTGCATGGCCATGAAAACAGGCGTTATGCTGGAACCCGATGGCTCCCCGCGAATGCCCTGCCGAAGCCGTGCGGAAGGAACTGGAGCGCGTGCTCGCGAGCCAAGGGTTCACGCGCAATGAGCGCCTTTCCCGGTTCCTGCGGGTGGTAGTCGAGCGTCATCTGGAGGGCCGGGACGCCGACCTGAAGGAATCGATCATTGGAATCGAGGTATTCGGGCGGCAGCCAGGGTTTGACCCTAAGCAGGATTCCACGGTACGCAGCGAAGCCGCGCGCCTTCGTGCCCGGCTGGCGGAGTATTACGCCGGAGAAGGCAGCGGGGACGCGGTGATTATTGAGCTCCCGAAGGGTGGCTACACGCCTGCATTTCGCCCATTCGGGGCAGGTGAAAAGGCCAAAACCCGGTCCCGGGCGCCTTGGCTTGTCGGTGTGTTTGCTGTCTTCGCCGTGGCTGTGGCTGCTGTCGGCTGGTGGCGGGTTCAGCACAAGAACGCGCCGATCACTATAGCGGTTCTGCCCCTGGCCAACCTGAGCCAGGATCCGGCCAACGATTACTTCGCAGACGGCCTCACCGACGAGATTATCCGCAACCTCTCCATCATCGACGGGCTGGCCGTGCGCTCCCAGACCTCGTCCTTCGTCTTTAAAGGCAAGCCACGGAATGTGCGGGAGGCGGGAGAACAACTGCACGCGGATTACATTTTGGAGGGTTCAGTACTGCGCACCGGGCAGCAGTTGCGGATCAATGTGCAACTCATTCGAGTGCGTGATGATTTTCCACTATGGTCGGGAGGTTACCACCGGGAATTGGACGACGTCTTCGTGATCCAGGATGAGATCTCGCGGGGCATTGTCAACAACCTGCGATTGGAGCTGGGCCGCGGTCGGCGGCGCTACGAGACCAGTTACGAAGCCTACGATTTGTATCTTCGAGCGCGGGTTCCGGCCGACATTGACAGGAACGTGCCAGACAGCACCATCGGTCTCTATCAGGAAGCGATCGCCAAAGACCCTTCATTTGCTCCCGCTTATGCGGGTCTCGCTACGGCTTATGCGCTGCGGTCGGGTGCTCCAATGGACCGCGATCTCGCCGGTGTGATGAAAGAAATGCGATCGGCGGCGGAGAAGGCGATTCAGTTGGATCCCTTATTAGGCGAAGCCCATGACGCGCTGGCGTCGGTCTATGCACGCGAAGCACAATGGGAACAATCCGAAAAAAGTTTCCGCCTCGCCATCGAGCTCGACCCCAACACTTCGAGTTCGTATGAAGATTTCGCCATTCTCCTACTGTTGCCGCTCGGCAGGATTGAAGAGGCGGTACAGCAGTTGCGGATCGCCGAGAAAACGGATCCGCTCTCACCTCAGGTTCATGCAGCGCTTGGCTCCGCGTTGCTTTCCGCCGGCCGGTACGAGGAGGCGGCCGGACAGTGCATGAAGGCGTTGGACTCAGACCGCATTGAGTGTCTGGGCCGTGTCCGGTTAGGCCAAGGGAGAATTGACGAGGCCATTCCGATTCTTGCGGCGGCACCGCTTCCCCGCTGGCTGGGCTACGCCTATGGGCGGGCCGGCCGCCGGGAGGAAGCCGAGAAGCTTGCAGCCGCCGAAAAAGGGCGATTCCTCCAACGCGTTTTGGTCTATGCCGGTTTGGGTGACAAGGAGCGCACCCTCGAAGCCTTGGATCGCATGACCGTACTTGGGCCGGTTCGGTTCGGAAGAACCCTGACCTTCCCGGAACTGGCTTTCCTGCGCGGCGATCCGCGGCTAAAGGCCCTGCGCAAGAAGGTGAGCCTGCCGGAGCAGTGAGATTTGCGATTCGCGAATCTAACGGGTCTACAATCCTCATCAGAACGAACCGTCATTGCGAGGCTGATTTTTTCGCCGGGCATTTATGAGGTAGCCTCTGTTTACGCAGTCATAAAGTAGATAGCTCCTGGATGACGCGCAACCCGGACAGTACTTTTGAAAACTGGGGTAGCCGTTAAAACTCCGTCAGCTCCTGTGCGCAAGTTCCTCAGCGCAACCGGTATGCCGACAGTTGCAGGATAGTTCCAGAGTATTGCGGGCGTCGTGGCAGTACTCGCTGCAATACTTTTTGTCCTCTGGCACCATGCAATTAAGCCGGATGCCCACACTTCTTCGGCTCGACTGCTTTCGGATTCTGTGACATAGTTCAAAGGCTCCTCAGTTTCTATCATCAGTTACTACGATTGTTCTTTCTTCTTCAGGCTGTGCTCGAATGACGGCCGTTCGCGCTCGACTACATTCAGTCGCAAAAAAGTAGCGCGACCGGCGAGCGATCCCCAAAGGTCGAGGGCGCGGCGGGCTGCTACGGAGTGTAGATCTTGCGCCATCCTCCGGTGTGCCAGAAGACGCCCGTCAGTGTTCCGCCAACAAGTCCACTGATGCCCCCGACCGCGAAGCCCGCGCCTGTATCCAGGTTGCAGAACCATCCGCCCTTGCTGGTGCAGTTGTTCGATTGCGCGCGTCCCACGCCATAGCCGATGCCCATTCCGATCGCGGTTCCCACGCCCAGGCCGATCATCGC
>Ga0182024_10018033_pt1 | contig 13181 bp, 9 predicted proteins | sample P32metaG_FD_120480 | JGI IMG/M metagenome (GOLD analysis project Ga0182024, IMG submission 120480) | Permafrost microbial communities from Stordalen Mire, Sweden - P3-2 metaG (Illumina Assembly) | ecosystem: Environmental > Terrestrial > Soil > Wetlands > Permafrost | place: Sweden: Stordalen...
CCCCGGCCCGGGCATCCCCGGCCTGCTGCCGGGCATACCTGACCTGCCGCCTGGCGTCGCCCCTGCGTCCGGGCCGCGGATCATGCGGCGCAGGCTGGATGGCGGCGTGGTCGCCCCGCTCAAGATCGCCTCCGGCTGCGACCGCCGGTGCAGCTTCTGCGCGATCCCCGCGTTCCGGGGCGCGTTCATCTCCCGGCCGCCGCAGGATCTCGTGGCCGAGGCGGAGTGGCTGGCCGGCCAGGGCGTGCGCGAGCTGCTGCTGGTCAGCGAGAATTCCACTTCCTACGGCAAGGACCTGGGGGACCTGCGGCTGCTGGAGACCCTGCTGCCGCCCCTGGCCGCCGTGCCCGGCATCGAGCGGGTCCGGGTTAGTTACCTGCAGCCCGCCGAGGTCCGGCCCGGCCTCGTGCAGGTGATGACATCCACCCCCGGCGTCGCCCCCTACTTCGACCTGTCCTTCCAGCATGCCAGCGGGAAGGTGCTGCGCGCGATGCGCCGGTTCGGCGACCGTGAGCGCTTCTGCGGGCTGCTCGACCAGATCAGGGCGGCGGCTCCCGGCGCGGGCGTCCGGTCCAACTTCATCGTCGGCTTCCCCGGCGAGACGGCAGCCGACCTGGATGAGCTCCAGCGTTTCCTCAGCGCCGCCCGGCTGGATGCCATCGGCATCTTCGGTTACTCCGACGAGGACGGCACCGAGGCAGCGTCACTGCCCGGGCAGGTAGCGGCCGACGATGTCGCCCGGCGGGTCGAGGATCTTGCGGATCTCGCCGAGGAACTGATGTCACAGCGGGCGGCCGAGCGCATCGGCGAGACCCTGGAGGTGCTGATCCAGGAGTCGCTTGCCGACGGGAGCTACTCCGGGCTGGCGGCCCACCAGGCACCGGAGGTCGACGGAAGCACGACGGTGCTGTCCGGGAGCCCGCTGGCCATTGGCGACCTGGTACGCGTCACCGTCACCGGCTCGGAGGGGGTGGATCTGGTGGCGGCGGCCACCGGCGTGACGGCGCCCCTGCGCCCGGTTGCTGCGGCAAGGCGTTGAGCTTGCCGGGAGCCGGTGCGGCGGGGGAGAGCGGCCTTCGCGATGGCGGGGTTATCGCACCGCCCGGCCTGGTCAATGTCGCCAATGCGCTGACCGTGCTCCGGCTCGGCATCGTGCCGGTATTCGTCCTGCTCCTGCTGGAGGGCGGGGCCGGCTGGCGGATCGCCGCGTTCGTAGCGTTCGGCGTCGCCTCACTGACCGACCTGCTTGATGGCGAGATCGCCCGCCGGCGCGGGCTGATCACGGACTTCGGCAAGATCGCTGATCCCATCGCGGACAAGGCCCTGACCGGATCGGCGCTGCTGGCGCTCTCGTCCCTGGGCGAGCTGCCGTGGTGGATCACGTCGGTGATCCTCTTCCGTGAGCTTGCGGTGACCGGCCTGCGGTTCTGGGTCATCCGGCGCGGGGTCATCGCCGCGAGCCGCGGGGGCAAGGCCAAGACGCTGCTGCAGGTGATCGCGATCGGCCTTTATATCCTGCCGGGCCCGTCCGTTATTGTTCGCGGGCTGGTGATGGCTGCGGCACTCGCCGTGACCTTGGTGACGGGCATCGACTACGCGGCCAGGGCGATGCGGCTGCGCCGGGCGGTACCGCCCGGCAGCCCGGCGCACGGCACCGGGGATGGGCCGTGAGCGAGGCCGCGGCCGAGGGCGAGGTCGCCGCGCAGATCATCGGGCTGCTGGCCGCGCGCGGCCAGACGGCGGCCGTGGCCGAATCGCTCACCGGCGGGCTGCTCGCCGCCGCCCTCACCAGCGTCCCCGGCGCGTCCGCCGTCTTCCGCGGCGGGGTTATCGCGTATGCCACGGACCTCAAGGCCACCATCCTCGGCGTGCCCCCGGACCTGCTGGAACGCCGTGGTGCCGTGGACCCCGAGGTCGCCGCGGCGATGGCGACGGGCGTCCGCAGCCGGATGGCCGCGACGATCGGCGCGGCCACCACCGGCGTGGCCGGCCCCGATCCGTCCGACGGAAAGCCAGTGGGCACCGTCTACATCGCCGTCAGCATCGGGCCTGATGCTCCCGCGGCGAGCACGGCGGTGCGGTCGCTGGCGCTGCGCGGCACGCGGGACGAGATCCGGCGGGAGACCGTGGCGCGGTGCCTGCGCCTGCTCCTGGCCAGAATTCGGGAAGAGAATGCGTGATTACAGTGTTACGCCGGAGAACACGCGCCTATACGGTCTCCCGTACCGTCCGTGCGGACAGGTACGGTGGAGATATCAGCGACCGGCCTCGGGAAGGGAGAGCGGCGATGGTTCTGCTTCGTCACTTGCTCGGTGACGCGCTGCGTCGGCTCCGTCTGCGGCAAGGCCGCACGCTCCGCGAGGTGTCGGCCTCGGCGCGGGTGTCCTTGGGCTACCTTTCCGAGGTGGAGCGCGGCCAGAAGGAAGCGTCATCCGAGCTGCTCAGCGCAATTTGCTCGGCGCTAGGGACGCCGCTCTCGCAGGTACTGCGAGAGGTGTCCGACAACTTCGCGCTCGCCGAATTGCAGCACGAGCCGGTGCTGACCGGCGCCAGGGAGCCCCAGCCCGCTTCCGGCCCGCCGGCCAGGCAAGCCGTGCCCGAGCCCGGCCCCGCGGCCAGCGCGGCCAGCCACGTACGGCTCGGAGCACCCGGCGGGCGCCAGCTGGCCATGCGGGAAAGGCCCGCCATGGGCTCGCCCGCGATGGGCTCGGCCGCCCTGGGCGGGTCCGCGCCGGGGCGGCTGCAGCCCCGCGCAGGCCAGCGGCTCGGCACTCCCCGGGTACAGGCGATCGATGCAGCCTCGCTGCAGGGCGGCGGGCCGTTCGATCAGCTGACCTGGGGCGCGCCGGACCTCACGGACATGGTGCCGGTCTAGGATCTGGCGCCCGTCTCCGGCGTGGCGCGGCACGGTTTTAGCGCGGCGCCAGTCCCGAGTTGGCGCAGCGCGGGCCCCGGGAACGTGCCGTTCTCAGCTGCGGTGCCGCAGCGTGAGCTGAATCAGGCCCAGGCGCGGGGATCCTCGGCGAGCTTGCGGACGCTGTCCGGCAGCACTCCCGAGACAATGTGGTCCAGCGTGACGTCCTCCAGGATCGCCCGCTCGTTGGCACGCAGCGCGATCCAGACGGTCTGCAACGGCTCGGCTGCCCCGATGTAGCCAAGATTTTCCGGGCGCTCGCCGCGCACGCCAAGCAGCGGCCCGTCAATCGCGCGGATGATGTCGGCCAGCGAGATCTCGGTCGCCGGCCGAGCTAGCCAGAAGCCGCCATCCGGGCCGCGCCTGCTGCGGACCAGGCCGCTGCGGCCCAGCTGGGTCAGGATCGCCTCAAGGAACTTGCCCGGGATGCGCTGGGACTTGGCCAGCTGATCGGCCGTGACGTGACCATTCTGGGCGGCAGCCAGCTCGATGACTGCGCGCAGGGCATAATCGGCGCGTGCGGACAAACGCATGTCAAGCATTATGCAGGTAAACGGCGTCCGGTACGTGCCGGCCCGCGGACGGTGCCGTATTCCGGCCCGTGCGCAGCCTCGCGGCTGTGCGATGTGATGCCGGAATCTGGCCATCGAACCGTGCCTCCACCGCCTGGCTGGAGCCGGCGAGCGGGCTCATCGAGAACGAGAGCGTCCGCCGGGCGGCACCGCTGCCCCCGGGGGCCACTGCCGCGCACGGCAGGAAGGCCCTGATCTGCGGCACCAGGATGGTCGCCTGGGGGCGGCCCAGGCACCGGCTCTTTGCGCTGCTGAGTGCCTGTGGCCAGGAAGGGTAGCTGCTGCGCGAGTCAACGTAGCGGATGTCGCTTGCCCACACGGCACCGAGCGCGAGCAGCAGCACCCAAGCGGCGAGCCGCGCGGGCCGGGGACGGGCGGCCCGGGGACGCGCGAGCCGGGGACGGGCGGGCCGGGGACGCGCGAGCTGGGGACGGGCGGCCCGGGGACGGGCGGCGGCACGGCGCAGGCTGGCATCGGCCGCGACGACCACGACCGCATAGATGAGCAGAATGGGAGCGGTGGTGTAGCGCTCGCCCGGCACCCACAGGGGACTCACATGGCCAGGGATGGTCACCCGCGAGCGCACCATGGCCGGAAACAGCGTCAGTAGCAGGCCGAAGCCCATGGCCGTCACGATGAAAGCACGAACGCGCGGCCCGCCCCGGATGAATGCCCACCCGGCCACCAGGGCCACGGCGCACGCCGCGATGACCACTGCGCCCTCAGCTCCGGCCCGGTCCTGGAGCACCTCCGCCAGGTGCAGCCCGGCGACCGCGGTCAGGATCACGTGCTGGAGGTAGAAGCTAAAGGCGCGCTCTGGGTGACTCAGGTGGTGGGGCGCACGCGACAGCAGCAGCCCGGGGAGCTGCAGGGCGCCGCCTGCCAGCAGCCCGAAGGTCACTGACTGCTCCCTGGCGCGGGGCAGCGCGATCACGCGCGCGGCCGCCAGCGGCGCATAGAGCGCGGCGAGGATCTGCGAGGACATGGCCGCCATGCCGATGAGCGCGGCCACGGCCATTCCGGCACCGGAGCGTGGCCGCCACAGCAGCGCCCAGAACAACGCGTATATCAGGTACCAGGGGACATCGATTCCGCTGTTGGCGACCTCGATGAGGGCTGTCGGCAGCAGCACCACGCTTGCGGCGAGCACTGCGCGCAGCGCCGTCGTGCGAACATGACCTGCGCAAGCTCGGAAAGTGAAAACCGCGCAGCACGAGGCGCTCAGCGCTCCGGCGACTGCGAAGCCAACGGCGGCAGCACGTAGCGGGAGGCTGGCGACGCAGTCGGCGATGAGCCGCGGGACGAGCTGTAGGTAGCCGGCGTACTGCTGCAGGATGCTGCCCCACGGATCACGCAGGGCCGTGGGCAGGAACGTTGTCCCGTCCTCGGCCCACAGGGTGTCCCACGGCGGCCTTCCGGCCTGGCGCAGCAGCAGGACCAGCGCCCCGGCCGCGATCGCGGCCAGGTAGGCGAGCACGATGGCGGGGACCGGGGCGCGGCGCGTCCGGTGGCTCTCCTCGGGGAACAGCAGGGCGAGCTGCCTGCCCGCCCGGCCGAGCAAGGGGGGCCGGGGATGGCCGGCCGGCGGGGCGGGCGGCCGGACGGCTATCACGTGGACATGCAAGGAAGACCTCCGCACCCATGGGAGCCCTGGCGAACAAGGCCGGGCTGGTCAGTTCAATCAGGCGAATCCGCTGGTCAGCGGATTGAGACTTGACCGAAAGCAGGGCTATCCGGCAGCGTCATAGCCCGCTTTGCGGCATGCGCTGATCTTGCTGGCTGACGGCAGCCCCGGCCTGGTCTAGCCGCCTGCGTCCGTGGCGCTGGGGACCGCGGCCGCAGGCGGGTGGCCACGGCCCGCGTGCGGCCGCGCCGGCCCTCTCAGTCGAAGAACTGGAAGACAGGGCCGCCGAAGGTGCCGGATGGCACCTTGCGGAACCCGGCGGGAACGGTGACGCTCGTCTTGGCAACGTTGCGCGGGGTCGGCGGCAGGAGGCTGATGTCCTCGCGCACAATGCCGGTCAGCAGCTTGCCGTTGGCCGAACTGCTCCGGTTGCTCCAGATCACCTGTACCGGAAGATACGTCGACGGGTCCACGAACAAGGTCGCGTCAACAAACAGCGCCCTGTGGCCGAGCCAGTGCCCCTTCATCGAGCCCGTGATCTTGATGGTCTCCTTGCCGTTGATCCGGGCGTGTCCCGCGATCGTGAACTCCCCGCAGGAAAGCGCCTGCCGGATGTAAGTGGCCCAGTCGGCGGGGCTACCCGACTCCGCCCAGACCTGACCGTTGGAGCATCCGTTCGGTGCGAATCCGAAACCCGGCGTGGAGTACCACTCGTGGTGGCGGAAGTCGACCTGGACCGATGTCTGCTTTCCGCCGATCGTTGCGGTCCCGACACCCCAGCTCTCTCGCCCTTGCGCCCACGGGCTCCCCTTGAGCCACATGAAGCCGGACTGCACGCTCCTGAAATTCCCCCGGTAGTTCCACTGCGTGATGGCCGGAAAAGCCGGACTAAAGGTATATTCCGTCCGCACGACCACGTTCTTCCCGGCGAGCGCATTCTCCACCCGCTTGATCACGTACGCGGCTGTACGTACCTGCGTCGGCGCTGCCGGGGCGACGCTGGCGGCTCCCGTCCCGGCGACTACGGCGACGGCGGTGACCACGGCAGCTACGCCCGTCCCCGCGGCTACGGCTGTCAGCCGCCGGCGGCTGCGGGCCCGGGCGATCCGGTCAGCCAGCCCGCACGGGGCCTGGACCTCTTCGGTAAACCGCTCCATCCCGCTGCGCAGCAGATCTTCGACGTCGTGGTTCATGATCCTTCGCTCCTAGCAGTCGCTGTCATGTCGTGCAGCTGTGCCCCCGCGTCCGGCCAGCCGTCGGCGAGTTCGCGGAGTCGCCGTAGGCCGCGGGCCGCGGCGGACTTGACCGTGTTCTCCGAGCAGCCGAGATGAGCTGCCGCTTCTGCTCCGCTCAGCTGCTCCCAGTAGCGCAGCACGAGAACCACGCGCTGCCGCGGCGGCAACTGGAGCAGCAGGCGTACCAGTGCGTCGCGCAGGTCTACCTCGGCGGTTGGATCGGCTGGCGCACGCGTTTCGGTCTGCAGTATGAGCAGCTTCCGCCGCCACCTGCCCTGCCGGCGGAACCCGTCGGTGGCCAGGTTGTAGAGCGTGCGGCGCAGGTAGCCCTCGGGGTCGCCGTCAAGCTGGTTCCCTTGCCTGAGCATCCGTTCGAGCGCGGTCTGCAGCAGGTCCTCGCCCGCCTCGACGTTCCCAGTGAGGAGGACTGCGGTGCGCATCAGGCCCTGTCCGCGTTCGGCAAGGAACGCTTCCAGGCTCTCGAGTGGCCGGTCCGGTCGCAACGGCTTGCCTCCCTGCGTCGCCCGTCACCATTCAAGTACGAACGAGCAAGGCCGACGGGTGCATCGCATTCCGTCGGTTTGCCACCGGTATCAGCGCTATAGGCTCCAGGCATGCCCGGGTCTACCTGATGTCCCGCAAGTGGTCGCGCAGTGATCGCTTCACGATCGTGGACGGCGCCGGGGCGCCGCAGTTCGCTCCTCTCGCGCGGAGTCGAGGAACACGCCGGGTTCTCCACCCAGTCGGCCAGGGCTACCACTGACGTCATCCCGGCCTACCGGATGGTGCTGGCGTGCGAGCTGGTCGCCGCGGTGCGAGCGCTGCGGCTGCGGGGGATCCGGCCGGCCGGGCGCTCGCTGGCTGATGCATTCGAGCTGGCCGCCGGGGCGCTGCCCGCGGATACCAGCGACCGGCCGCTCGACGGCGACGTGGTCGCCGCGCAGCGGCTGCTTCCCCGGACTCGCCGCGCTAGTACCTCCGGCGCATCCGGCTATCGCCGGGGACTCGCAGTCCTGAGCGACGTTGCCCCGCTGACAGCCGCCCGCCAGCCGAGCATGAACAGCCCCAGGAATGCCAGCGCGACGAGGGTGAAAACGAATGTGGTGCCCTGGTCGGACACGACCCGCAGCAGCATGCCGAGGGCAACAGTGGCGAGCCATACTCCGATCCCGGTGGGGACGATGGCCGCGGGCCGCCGCCAGGCCCGGGTGGCCAGCAGCCCGGCCGCGAGGCCCGCCAGGAACGGCCAGAGGGTGCGGGCCAGCCCGGCGATGCTCGCCGCCTCGCCGTGGCTGGCCCGGCCGATCAGGACGAATGCCAGCACGCAGCACAGGTCCGGCAGCACGGCCGCGCGCTTCACGGCAGCAGGATCAGCTTGCCGGTGGTGCGGCGGCTGCCCAGGTCCTCGTGCGCGCGGGCGGTCTCACCGAGCGGGTACGTGCCGCCGATCCGCACGCTGAGCCGGCCCTGCCCGATCCAGCTGAACAGGTCACTGGTCCGGCCGAGCAGCTCGTCGCGGCTGGTCAGGTAGCTGCGGAGGGTCGGCCGGGTGATGAACAGCGACCCGCCGGCGGCCAGCCGCTGCAGCTCGAAGGGCGGCACCGGCCCGCTGGCCGCGCCGTACAGCACCATGTACCCGCGCAGGCGCAGCGCGGACAGGCTGTCGTCGAAGGTTGTCAGGCCGACGCCGTCGTAGACCGCCGCGGCGCCGGCGCCGTCAGTGACCTGCCGGGTGATCGCCGCGAAGTCGTCGTAGCCGGCCAGGTGATCCGCTCCTGCCTGCTGTGCCAGGACCGCCTTCGCTGTCGTGGATGCGGTGCCGATCACGATCCCGCCGCGCATCTTGACCAGCTGCGTCAGCAGCAGGCCGACCCCGCCGGCCGCCGCGTGCACGACCACGTGATCGCCGCCGGCGACCGCGTAGGTGCTGTTGGACAGGTAGTGCGCGGTCAGGCCCTGCAGCATCACCGCGGCCGCGACCTGCAGGCTGACACCGTCCGGTACCGGCACGGCACTGTCGGCCGGCAGCACGACCTGCTCCGCGTAGCTGCCCGGCACGCCCGCCCAGGCCACCTGGTCGCCGTCAGCGAATCCCTGGACATCAGGCCCGACCCCGGCGACGGTGCCCGCGCCTTCCGTGCCGGCGACGTAGGGCAGGCCGGACGCATAGGGCGGATTGCCCTGCCGCTGGTAGATGTCCATGAAGTTGACGCCGGCCGCCGCGACGTCGACCAGCAGCTGGCCGGGACCTGGCTGCGGATCCGGTACCTCGGCGATCTCGAGTACCTCCGGCTGGCCGTGCTGGCGCACCACTATTGCTCGCATGCCCCCATCCTGCCGCCCGTGCGTTCGGCGAGTAGCGGGTGCCCCGGCGCTGGCTCAGGGACACAGCAATAACGAGCGCGATGCCGCAGCCGCTACCGGCGCAGCCGTAGGCCGCGCGGGGTCGGCCGGAACCCAGCCGTCTCCAGTGCCTGTGCCAGCGGCGTGTCATACACGCCGGTGCCATCGGCGCGCTCCACCGTCAGCCTGCCCAGAGCGCCCGCGTGCACCGCGTCGGCCAGGGCAGCCGCGGCCGGCCCGAGCTCGGCCGGATCACTCGTCCAGGACAGCAGCGTCCGGCCGCCACGCTCGACGTAGAGCACCAGCTGCCCGCCGGCCAGCACGACCAGCGCGCCGGCCTTCCGGCCCGGCCGGTGGCTCCCCGGCGTCTCGTCCGGCCTGGCGGGCCAGGGCAGCGCGGCCCCGTAGGCGTTCGCCGGATCGGTGGCTGCCAGCACGACCACCGGCGCGCTGGCGGCACCGTCCTGGCCCGGGGGCGGCTGCGCCAGCACGCGCATCCGGTCCACGGCGCCGGGCAGCGCGAACTGGGCGGCGCCGAGTCCCTCGACGAAGTAGCCGCGGCGGCAGTGCCCGGCCTCCTCCATCGCGCGCAGTACCGGGTACAGCGCGCCGAAGCCGCCCGGCACCCGCTCCGCCGCCACGGCGCCCCTGATCACGATGCCGTGCCGCTCCAGCAGCGTCCCGGCAAGCGCGTGCAGCCGGCGGGTCTGATCGGTGTCGCCGGGCGGCAGCAATGACCAGCGCCCGCTGACCGTCGGCGGGCCGCCCCGGGACAGCACGGCGCCGCGGCCAAGGCCCGGCCTGCCCAGCCCGGGCCGGCGCAGCGCGGGCCTGGCGGGCGCTCCGGCGACCCGCAGGCTGCCGTACATGGGCGCGCCGGCCCTCGCCGCCGGGAGCGGCCCGGCCCGCGACTGGCGGCCGGCGCCAAGCACGGTCCGCAGTGGCGCCAGCGTGTCGTTGGTCAACCGCCCGGCCCAGACCAGGTCCCAGATCGCGGCCGCGACCGCATGGTCGGCGGCGCGGCCAGCGCCGTGCGGGCGCGGCCCGGCGGGTGCGGCCGGGTCGGCGACGAGGCCCGCGCCGCTGGCTGGGCCGGTGCCGCTGGCGGGCGGGCCCGTGCCGCCGGCGCGGCTCGCGTCGCTGGCCGGGCGCGCGCCGTCCGGATCCCGCTGTGCACCCGGTGCCGTGACTCGATCGGCCAGCGCACGGAAGAACAGCGCGCCGCCGCCGCCGAAGGCCTCGATGATTGCCTCGTGCAGCGGCGTCATCGTTATCTCGGCTGCCGCCGGGAACAGCAGCGGCGCGGAGCCGGCCGGCGCGAGCACGATCCAGCCGTCATTGCCGGGCAGTGCCCCGGCGCCGGACCAGGCGACCTCGCCGGCCGCGGTCAGCTCGTCCAGCATCGCGGGCTCGTAGCCCGGCACCCGGCCGGGCAGCACGAGCGTCTCCAACGCGGAGGCCGGCACCGCGGTGCCGGCCAGCTGCTCCACGACGTCATAGACAGCGTCCGGGCCAGGCCGGCGGGCCCGCCGCGCGCCCGCGCCGCCGGCAGCGCCGCCCACGGCGGCGGCGGGCTGACCGGCGTTCTGCCAGGCAGGCAGGAACGCGGCCAGCACCTGCGGCGGCACCGGCTCGGCCTCCTTGCGCAGCTTGGCCAGGCAGCGCCGGCGCAGCAGCCGCAGCACCCCAGCCTCGCACCATTCGGCGCCGCGGCCGCCGGGCAGGAACTCGCCCTCGACGACCCGGCCCTCGGCGGCCAGCCGCCGCAGGGCGCCGGTCACGATGGCCACCCCGAGCCCGTAACGCGCCGCAGCTGCCGCGGCGGTGAACGGGCCGTGCGTCCTGGCGTACCTGGCGACCAGGTCGCCGAGCGGGTCGGCGACTGACTCGGCGAAGGCGGCGGGCACGCCCGGCGGCAGCGGCACGCCGAGCGCGTCCCGGAGCCTGCCCGCGTCCTCGACCGCCGCCCACCGGGCCTCGCCCGCGATCCGCACCTCGATCACCCGCCGCTGGGCCGCCAGCTCGGTGAGCCAGCCCCCGGCAGCGGCCGGGTCAGTGCTGCGCTCGGCTACCTCGCCGGCGGACAGCGGCCCGATGTCGCGGATCATGTCCGCGGCATTTTCCATGTCGCGGCTGGCCCGGTCCGGCGAGAGCCGCTGCAGCATCCGCTGCGAGTCCTCGACGATCAGCGGGTCGAGCAGCTCCCGCATGTCCGCCTGGCCGAGCAGCTCGGCGAGCAGGGATGAGTCCAGCGCGAGTGCCTGCGCGCGGCGCTCGGCAAGCGGCGCGTCGCCCTCGTACATGAACGCGCCGACGTAGCGGAACAGCAGCGACCGGCCGAACGGGGACGGGGCGGGGGTCTCGACATCGACCAGGCGGATACGCCGGGCGGACAGCTCGCGCATGAGGCCGACCAGGCCCGGCACGTCGAAGACGTCCTGCAGGCACTCGCGCAGCGTCTCCAGCACGATCGGGAACGTCCCGTATTTGCTCGCCACGGACAGCAGCTGGGCGGAGCGCTGCCGCTGCTGCCACAGCGGCGTGCGGCGCCCAGGCTGGCGCCTCGGCAGCAGCAGCGCGCGCGCCGCGCACTCCCGGAACCTGGCCGCGAACAGCGCGGACGCGCCAAGCTCGGCGGTGACGAGCGGCTCCACCTCGTCCGCGTCGAACTCGGCGATGCCGGCCGGAGGCGGGTCGTCGGCGTCGGGGACGCGGATGACGATCCCGTCGTCGGTGTGCAGTGCCTGCACGTCCATCCCGCCGTAGCGCTCCCGCAGCCTGGCCGCGATGGCCAGCGCCCACGGCGCATGCACCCGCGCCCCGAAGGGGCTGTGCAGGACCAGCCGCCAGTCACCGAGTTCGTCCCGGAACCGCTCCATGACCAGCGTCCGGTCGTCGGGCACGTAGCCGGTCGCCTCGCGCTGCCCGGTCAGGTACCTGAGCATGTTCGCGGCGGCTAGGTCGTCCAGGCCGTCGCCGCGGAGCCGGGCGGTCGCATCCTGCGGGCTGGCCGCGCCGAGCTCGCGGCAGTATGCCCCGATCGCGCGGCCGAGCTCCGCCGGGCGGCCGGGCGCGTCACCATGCCAGAACGGGAGCTTGCCGGGCTGGCCAGGCGCGGGGGAGACGAGTACCTGGTCCGCGGTGATGTCCTCGATCCGCCATGAGCTTGCGCCGAGCACGAACACGTCGCCGACCCGCGACTCGTAGACCATCTCCTCGTCAAGCTCGCCAACGCGCCGTGAGTGCCTGCCGGACTTGTCGCGCTGGCCGCCGGCCAGGAACACGCCGAACAGGCCCCGGTCGGGGATGGTCCCGCCGCTGGTGACGGCCAGCCGCTGGCCGCCGGGCCTGCCGCGGAGCGTGCCCGTTATGCGGTCCCAGATGAGCCGTGGCCGCAGGCCGGCGAACTCGTCGCTCGGGTAGCGGCCGGCCAGCATGTCCAGCACGGCCTCGAGCACCGGACGGGTAAGCGCGGCGAACGGCGCCGCGCTGCGGACGGTCTGCTCCAGCTCGGTGACATCCCAGTCATCCATCGCCGTCATCGCGACGATCTGCTGGGCGAGCACGTCGAGGGGGTTGCGCGGGATGCGCAGCTCCTCGATCTCGCCGTCGCGCATCCGCTGGGCCACCACGGTCGCCTGGACCAGGTCACCCTGGTACTTCGGGAAGATCACGCTCCGCGAGACATCGCCGACGTGGTGGCCCGCGCGGCCGGTGCGCTGCAGCCCGCTGGCCACCGACGGCGGCGACTCGACCTGGATGACGAGGTCGACGGCGCCCATGTCGATGCCGAGCTCGAGGCTTGAGGTGGCCACCACGGCGGGCAGCCGCCCGGCCTTCAGAGCCTCCTCTATCTGGGCTCGCTCCTGCCGGGAGACCGAGCCGTGGTGGGCGCGGGCGACCTCGGCTGGCGCGCCCGCCGACGTGCCCGCCTGGGCCATCAGCTCGGCCGGCGAACGCGGCCAGGTGCCGGGGCCGTCCGGGTCGTCCAGGCCGCCCGGGCCATCCGGGTCGCCGGAACCTCCAGGGCCGTCGACGGGCTGCTGCGCCAGTACCTCGGCGCGGTCGGCGGCCAGCTCGTTCAGCCGGCCGCAGAGCCGTTCGGCCAGGCGGCGGGAGTTCGCGAAGACGATCGTCGACTTGTGCGCCTGGATGAGATCCAGGACGCGTTCCTCCACGTGCGGCCAGATCGACCTCCGGCGATCAGCCGGGCCGCCGGGCCCGCCCGGGCCGCCCGGCAGCTCACCCGGCCCGCCCGGCCCGGCCGCCGCGGTATCCGGGGCGCGGGCCAGCTCCAGGTCGGCCATGTCCTCGACCGGCACGATGATCGTGAGCTCGATGCGCTTCTCGCTCGGCGGCGCCGCGATCGTCACCGGGCGGGAACCGCCGAGGAACGCGGCGACTTCCTCGGGCGGGCGCACGGTGGCGGATAGCCCGATGCGCTGCACCGGGCCGCGGGCCACCGCTGCCCCGGCCGCTGCCGCCTGCCCGGC
>Ga0182024_10018034_pt1 | contig 13181 bp, 9 predicted proteins | sample P32metaG_FD_120480 | JGI IMG/M metagenome (GOLD analysis project Ga0182024, IMG submission 120480) | Permafrost microbial communities from Stordalen Mire, Sweden - P3-2 metaG (Illumina Assembly) | ecosystem: Environmental > Terrestrial > Soil > Wetlands > Permafrost | place: Sweden: Stordalen...
CCACAAACCGATCAGAAAGATCGAAGCGGTCCCCGTCATCGCGAGAATCAGCTGCGGACTCCGCAACACCTTCAGAGCGGCGGCAGCCAAGAAGAGCGCAAGCAGAGGGAGGGTCGGGTACATGTAACGGGCGACCATCGAACCCGTTTCCCACTGTTGGCCGATGTCGATATACCAGCAGAGCACGAGGTTCGCGACCCACGGAGCGAACAGGATCCAATAGCCGGTCGTCAGCAACCGCCGCCCGAGCGCGACGGCGAGGACGATGGACCCGGGGATGAGCAGCACCTGGAAATCGGTTGCCAGCTGGCTCAGAACCTGATGGGCCGGGAGAAACCCACCCCACTCCTGGGGCAGGAGCGGGGAGAACAGGCTTGACGTCGTCAATCCGGGCAACTGGCCCAAGGTGTAGCGGAGGTGGTCGGGGTTGACCACCGCCAGTTGCTCGCGCTTGGCGATCGCACTTGCGGTCAGGGCGTGGTATTCGATCTCGTTGAAGATCAACCAGGGGAGCACGATGAGGAAGGCCACCAGACCGGTCGCGCCGGCAACGAGGGAATCGACCCGAGTGCGCCGATCGCGCGCGATGTCGATCGCCACCAACGCCAGCACCGGGACAAGTTCGACCAAGTAGAGATCGGTGAGAACGCACAGCCCGACGAGCACGCCGGCGATCAACAGCCGGCGCGTCGATTTGCGCTCCCAGGCAATCCACATCTCGCTCACACAGGCGATGACCAGAGGGATCGCCAGGTTCACGTTCGAGATCGTGACGGACCGCACGATGACGCCCGGCATCATGAAGACCACCAGACCCACCGAGAGGCCGTAGAGCCATCGCTTCTTCAGTACGTGGCGACTGAGTCGGGCAAGAAGTGCAACCGCCGCGACGAGGAGGACCAGACCGAAGAATCGCAGCAGATACGCCTTGGTTCGATAGTTGCCGCTGAGGCGGAAGACCGGGCTGGCCACCACGTAGTACAGCGGTGGCTGGAATGCCTCATAACTCAGACCCCCAAGGCCGAATTTGGAGACCACGATCGTCGTGTGACGCGGGTACACACCCTGTCTGATTGCCAGCTCCTGCTCGCTGGCCGGAGTCTTACCGAGGACTGGTAGCGCTGCGTGCTCGGCGATCGATGCCACGTAGTCGTAGTGAGCCCCCTCGTCGACTGGGGACCACAGGGGATAACGGATCGCGGTGATGGACCCGAACACGACGATGGTCCCGACCTGCACGACGATGATGACGGCCAAGACGAACGTGGTGCTCGGCCACAGGCGACGACGGGCGTGCCGGGGACCGGGATGTCGCGGATCGATCGATCCTCCCCGCCCGTCACGAGGAGGATCCAGCGGTTCATCCGCGACGTCCGCTGCGTTCGCTGCCAATTCGCGTCGCTCCTTTCGGTGTTCGGAGACTCTAAGTGCTCGGATGCCGTCGCAGCGGTGGCGCCGCGCCTTGCCTAGCCGTGCTCGGCGTGGCGGACCTGGTCGCGGAAGCGCAGAGCGGCGGCGCGCAGCGAATCTTCGGGATCGACGCCGAGCCGGCCCCCGAGATCGGACAGGCCCCAGAGGAGTTCGCCCACCTGGCGGACCGCCGCGTCCTCGCCCGGCGGGGAGGTCCCGCCGGACGGCGCGGCGAGGCGAGCGAGAGCGGACAGCAGCCTCTGACGCTGCTGTTCGAAGTCAGGCAGGTCGAGGCCGTGCACGGCGAGGGCCTTGCGCTGCAAGGTGGCGGCCAGCGCCAGGGCCGGGAGCACCGTGGGGATCCCGTCGGTCACGCTGTCGCGGCCCTTCTCGGCCATCTTCGACCGCTCCCAGCCGGCCAGCACCGCCTGGGCATCGGTGGCCACCACGTCGCCGAAGACGTGGGGGTGACGAGCCACCAGCTTCTCGTGGATGCCCTGGGCCACGTCGGCGAGGGTGAAGCGTCCCTCCTCGGCGGCCACGCAGGCGTGGAAGTAGACCTGGAAGAGTAGGTCGCCGAGCTCCTCTTGGAGGTGGGCGACCGCCTCGGCCTCGAGCGTTGGGACGGCGTGAGCGCCGACCGGGGTGCCGTTCTCGGTCGCCCGCAGTTCTGCTTCGGTCAGTGCGTTGATGGCGTCGATGACCTCGTAGGCCTCCTCGAGGAGGTGGCGGGTGAGGGAGGCATGGGTCTGCTCGCGGTCCCAAGGACACTGGGCCCGCAGCGTCCGCACCAGTTGTTCGAGGGCGACGAGGTCGGAGCCCACGGTGACGGCGAGTTGGGGAATGTACAGCGACGTGAGGTGGTCGGGCGCCCCCACGCGGTCCAGTTCGTCCCAGCGGATGCGCTCGACCCGCTCGTCGGGCAGGCCCAGGTGGTGCAACACGGTGACCGGCGCCGGCGTGGCGACCAGGTCGGTGTCGATGGAGAGCTTGATGTCCGAGAGGACACGGTTCGACCAGCACTGGGCCACCAGCAGCGGGCCCCGCTGATCGGCTGCCTGCGTGGCGAAGCGGGTCCCGTCGATGAGGCGCACCGATTCGGCCAGCGGATCGACACCGAGTCGGTCCCAGGCCAGGTCGAGAAAGGAAAGGGCCGGGATGACGGTGACCGAGACCCGCGGGTCGGCCCGCAACAGCTCGACCGTCCGCTCGGCCACCAGCGGGGACCCCGGCACGCCGTAGACGACGTGACCGCCCGTTGTTGCGGCACGTTCGGCCGCGGCCACGAGTTGGTCGACGATGCGCCGGTACACCTCGTCGAAGGTGGCCGACGTGTCGTAGAAGTCGTCGAAGGTCTCGACGGCGCCGACACCCGCCGCGGCGGGGTGGCGGCCGGTGCGCAGGTAGGCGACCGTCGCCGTGGCCAACTCCGCCTGGGCCGCGGCGGTGAGCAGTTCGGGGCCCGCCGGGCCGAGCCCGACCACGGTGATGCGGGCCGGGCCTCGGGCGGGCGAAGCCTCGGGAACGGGGCCCCCCTTCTCATCGGTCGTGGCCGCGAGGTGCCCTGCCCCCTTTTTGCGCCGCCCACGCGGCACTCGGTCAGCCCGCTCCCGCGGCCCCCGGCACCGGCGTGGCCACCGGTGCCGGCGTGGCGGGCTTCGGCGCCACGTTGGCGGTCGGGTTGAGGACCGAGGCGGTCGGCGGGCTCGGCGGCGGGGCGATGGCGATGGAGGACCCGTGGACCCAGTGGCCGTAGAGGGGATCGACGGCGACCTCTGACGTCTCGACCTTGTGCTCGAGCGACAGGCCGGCCTTCGTGGCCCCCGCGGCCAGCACCGCGGCCCGCACGACCTCGGTCGCGGCGGCGTAGGTGCTCGGCTTGCGCGCCGTCACCTGCAGCACCACATAGGTGCCCCGGTCATCGAAGGGCTGGGAGATCTGGCCCACCTTCAAGGCGCCCACGATCGACTGGACGCTCTCGAAGCTCTGGGCATTGCTCGGTGAGATGCACCCGATGACCCCACCGTTGGTGGCGCCGGCCGACGCGGCCACCTGGGCGAAGGGGGTGCCGGCGACCAACTGGTTCCGGTACGTCGTGGCCTGGGCCGAGCTCGTCGCCTGGATTCCGCTCAGACATACGGTCTCGAAGGTGGCCCGGTGGGCCGCGTAGTACGCGGCCAAGGTGCCCGCACGCAGGGCATAGCCCGCTGAGGACGCTTCCACCGCGTCGCCGGCCGCCTGGGCCAGAACCAACCCGTTGACGAAGCTCACCGGCATGCTGGCCAACACCTGGCTCCCCGTCGCGGTGCAGGTCTGGAACTGGGTCCCGGCCACTTCTTGGATGGTGGCGCCGATCGTGTCGGACAGGTCCTGGCGCCCGAAGGTCAGGTCGGCCGGGGTGATCGTCAGGTGACGAGCCGCAGCCATCTGTTCGAGCAGCTCGCTGTTGATCCGCTGTCCGAGCCAGTAGCCGGCGAAGTCCGTGGTGAAGTTCTGCGGGTTGGCCTGGCTGGACGCCACCCCGAAGATTGGCAGTCCGTTGACCTGGCCCTGGCTCTGTACAACGATCCGGGCGTCGAGGTAGCACTGGAAATCGGTGCTGTTCGCGATGGCCACGAGGTCGGCGTTGAACGAGGACTGGCCGATGCCGACGCCGTTGACCGTCCCGGCGTTCGACGGGACGCGGAACGCCGCCGCCGCTACCGCGACACCGATCACCAAAAGGAGCACAACGACGCGCTTCATGCGCCGGGCATGCTACCGGTTGGCCTGTCGCTACCCGAATCGGGTACCGGGGCCCCGGACACGCCGACCGGTGGCGGGATCAGCTCGACGAGGAGCGCCCGGAGCGTCTCGGCGGGAGGGCCGGGCCCGACCAGGGGCACCACGAGCTGGTGGGTGTCCTCGCGCAAGTTGGCCCCGGGGGCCAGGCGGCGGAGCCGGACCTCGGCGCTGGCCGGCAGGTGGATCGGGGAGATCCGGGCCGTCGGGTACCGGGCCCCACCGACCCGGGCCGGGGCCACCGCCAGCTCGCTCACCCCGATGCGCAGGCACTCGACCCGCAAACGGGCCAACGTGAGGAGTCCTTCGGCCGCCTTGGGCAGTGGGCCGAAGCGGTCGACCCATTCGGCCGCGATGTCCTCGACCACCTCGGGCGTCCGGGCGCCGGCCAGGCGACGGTAGGCCTCGAGGCGGGCGTCCTCGGCGGGAACGTAGGCGGCCGGCAGGTGGGCGTCACCGGGCACGTCGAGCGAGACGCTCGGGGGGACCTGTCGGGGCTCACCTCGGGCTTCGGCCACCGCCTCGGCTACCAATTGGACGTAGAGGTCGTAACCGACGGCCGCGATGTGGCCCGACTGGTCGGCGCCGAGAAGGTTTCCCGCGCCGCGGATCTCGAGGTCACGCATGGCGATCTTGAAGCCCGAGCCGAGCTCGGTGTGCTCCCCGATCGTGCGGAGCCGCTCGTAGGCCTGTTCGGTAAGCACCCGGTCGGCCGGATGGAACAGGTAGGCGTACGCCCGCTGATTCGAACGCCCGACCCGGCCCCGGATCTGATGGAGCTGGCCGAGGCCCAACAGGTCGGCCCTGTCGACCACCAAGGTGTTGACCGAGGGCATGTCGATGCCCGACTCGATAATCGTCGTGCACACGAGCACGTCGTACTGACGCTCCCAGAAGTCGAGCACGATCTGTTCGAGGCTGCCCTCGTCCATCTGACCGTGGGCGATGGCCACGCGGGCCTCGGGGACGAGGCGCCCGAGGCGCCGGGCCACCGCGTCGATGTCGGCGACCCGGTTGTGGACATAGAAGGCCTGACCCTCACGCAACAGCTCGCGCCGGATGGCCTCTGAGACCGCCGCCTCGTCCTGCTCGCCTACGTAGGTGAGGATCGGCCGGCGATCAGCGGGTGGCGTGTTGATGAGAGAGAGGTCCCTGATACCGGTCAGTGCCATCTCGAGGGTCCGGGGGATCGGACTGGCCGTGAGGGTGAGCACGTCGATGCCGTCGGCGATCCGCTTGACCGCTTCTTTGTGGGTGACCCCGAAGCGCTGCTCCTCGTCGACGACCAGCAGCCCGAGGTCGCGAAAGGAGATGTCCTGGGCCAACAGGCGGTGGGTGCCGACGACCACGTCGACCGACCCGTCGCCCAGGCCCGCCACCACGGCGCGGGCCTGGGCACCCGAGAGGAAACGGCTGAGTAACTCCACCCGTATCGGATACGGGGCGAAGCGCTCCGAAAAAGTCTGGTGGTGCTGGCTCGCGAGCAGAGTTGTCGGAACCAAGACGGCCGCCTGCTTGCCCTCTTGGACCGCCTTGAACACGGCGCGCAGCGCCACTTCGGTCTTGCCGAACCCGACATCGCCGCAGACGAGCCGGTCCATCGGGCGGGGCTCTTCCATGTCGGCCTTGACCTCGGTGATGGCCCGCAACTGGTCCTGGGTCTCGATGTAGGGAAAAGCCGACTCGAGCTCGCGCTGCCAAGGCGTATCGGGACCAAACGCGTGCCCTTCGACAGCCAGCCGGCGCCGGTACAAAGCGACAAGTTCTTCTGCCACCTCGCTGGCCGCGGCGCGGGCCCGCGAGCGCGCCCGTTGCCAATCGGCTCCGCCCATTTTCGACAGCGTGGGGGACTCGCCTCCGCTGTAGGGGGTGACCGAATCGATCTGGTCGACCGGCAGATACAGGCGGTCGTTCCCCCGGTACTCGAGGACGAGGTAGTCCCGGCTGGTGCCACCGACGGTGCGGGTGGTGACCCCGGCGTAGCGGGCCACACCGTGCTGGCGGTGCACCACGTAGTTCCCCGGGGCGAGATCATCGAAGAATCCGTCGGCCGGCCGGGCCCGGGGACGGGCCTTTCGGTGCGACGCCCGCCGGCCCGTGATGTCGGCCTCAGAGATCACCGCCACCTTCACCGAGGGCACGATGAACCCCGTGGCGATCGGTGCGGCCAGGATCCTGACGCCCGCCGCCGCGCTGGCGACCTCGGCCACCGGCACGATCACCCCCTCGTCGGCCAAGACCCTGGCCAGACGCTCGGCCCCCGAAGGGGTGCTGGCGCACAAGGTCACCGAGTAGCCCTCGGTCACGAGCGTGTTCACCTGGCGGGCCAGACGGCTGGCGTCCCCGGCCACCGGCTCGAAGCCCCGCACGCTCACCGCCGGGGCGTTCGGACCTTCGGCCACCGCGCTCAACGCCAGCGAGGCCGCCTCGGTGTGCGAGAGCAGGCGGTCGAAGGGAAGGTAGAGACGGGGGAAACGCTCGGCCGCCCCGACGCCGGCGTCGCTCGAGACGAACTGTTCGGCGGGAACGCCCCACGTCTGGGCCAGGGCTTCGGCCAGGGCCCCCTCTTCGTCATGGAGTTCGATGGCGCGGTCGCGCACCCGCCTCGGTTCAACCAGCACCACCTGGGCGTCGGCCCCCACGTGATCGGTCAACAAGGCAGCGTCGGGCTCGAGCCAGGGCAGCCAGCTCTCCATCCCTTCGAAGATCTGTCCCTCGGCCAAGCGCTCCCACTGGGAGCGCCCCCAGGGCTCGGCGGTGATGAGTTCGGTCGCCCGGGAACGCACTTCGGGCGATGGACGCAGCTCGCGACAACCGAAGATGCGGACCGCGGAGAGATCGGCCACTGAACGCTGGTCACCGATATCGAATGCGGTCAGCCGGTCCACCTCGTCGCCGAAGAGGTCGATGCGCACGGGCAGGTCGGTGGTGGAGGGGAACACGTCGATGATGCCGCCGCGCACGGCAAACTCCCCGCGGTGTTCCACCTGGGGCTCGCGGCGGTACCCCGCGGCCACCAGAGCGGCGAGGGTCGCCTCGGCGTCGACGGTGGCCCCCTTTTCGATGGTCAGCGGAGGGGCCGACTCCCAGGGGGCCAGGCGCTGGAGGATGGCCCGCACCGGCGCCACCACCACCCGGGGCACGCCGGTGCCGGTGCGCATGTGCCAAAGCACGGCCAGCCGACTGCCCATGGTCGCGATCTCCGGGCTCACCCGCTCGAAGGGCAGCGTCTCCCAGGCCCCCAACACCACCACGGGGTCGGCCAGGTCCCCGAATGGGGGAACCGGCGCGTCGTTGGCCCGGGGCAAGAAGCAGGACAGGTCGCCCGCCAGGCGCTCGGCGTCGGCGGCACTGGCGGTGACGACGAGCAGCGGCGTGGCGCCACTCAGGCGGGCCAGCCCGGCCAGCACGAACGCCTGGGCCGAACCGGCAACGGCCAGGGTGGCGTCGTGCGCGCCGAACAGGTGCGGCAGTGCCGGCTCTCCCCGCAGCAACGCCGGGAGCGCCCCGAGACCGTTTGGGACGTCGGCGGTCGCCGGGTCCGACGCCATCAGCGCACCGTCGGGTTCAACAGCTGTTTGGGTCCCGGTGGGATTGGCGCCGCGTGCGCCCGAGCCCGGCCCCGCCCGAGATGGCGACGACACGCAGGTCGCGTCGGCGGCACGTTGGGCACCCTACCGGGCCCTCAACTGCCGTTGGCGTGGTTCATAGCCACCTCGACACCCTGGGTGGCGATCAGCTCCACCGCATCGGCGGCCGAGACGACGGCCCCCTCAAGCAGCTCGCGCTCTGAGCGCGACGGTCGGGAAAGCACGTAGTCCGCCCCAACTTGGCGGCCCGGGGGCTTTCCGATCCCGATACGAACGCGCACGAAGTCGGGCGAGTGCACATGAGATTGCACGGACTTCACGCCGTTGTGCCCGGCGGTGCCGCCCCCGATCTTCACCCGCAGTGCCCCGGGGGGCAGGTCGAGCTCGTCGTGCACCACCACGAGCGCGTGCGGGTCGTCGATGCCGAAGCGCCGCAGGAGGGGCCGCACGGCTGCCCCCGAATCGTTCATGTAGGTGGTGGGGACGGCCAAAGCGACCCGGGCCGCACCGATGGTCACCTCACCGACCAACGCCTGGTGACCCTTCATCGCCCGAAGACGACCGCCGTGGCGGTCCGCCAGAAGCGCCACGGCGTCGGCACCCACGTTGTGCCGGGTCCCGGCAAACTCGTCGCCGGGGTTCCCGAGCCCGACCACGAGCAGATCGGCGGGGGTCCCCCGGCGCTCGGGCGCGTCGCTGTCCGCCCTCTTGCCCCCGAAGAGGCGGCGCAGGACCTAGCCCTCGCCGCCGCCGCCCTCGGCGGCACCCGAACCCTCGGCCCCGGCCTCGCCGGCGGCCGCTTCCCCCTCGGCTCCTTCGCCCTCCGCTTCGCCCTCGGCGGCTCCTTCGTCCTCTTCGAGGGTGACCACCCGCGGCGCCTGACCGATCACGATGGCGACGTCGTCTTCGAGCTCGGTGCTCACTCCCGACGGCAGCGTGATGTCGGCGATCCGCAACGAGGCGCCGATGGTCAGGTCGGTGACGTCCACCTCGATCACCGTCGGGATGTCGGCCGGCTTGGCCCGGACCGGAAGGTTGAAGAGCTGTTGGTCGACCAGACCTTCACCGTGGTGCACCTCGAGGGCCTCGCCGATCAAGGTAATGGGAACTTCCGCGGCGATGATCTCGTCGCGACGGACGATCTGGAAATCGACGTGGATGACTGTCCCCTTCACCGGATGGCGTTGCATCTCACGGGCCAAGGTCAAGAACGTCTTGTCGCCGGCCTGCAACGAGAGGAGGGTGTTGGATCCCGACTCTCCGGACAAGGCGATGCGGAGGTCCCGGGCGACGACGGCGACGGCGACGGGGTCGGTGCCGTGCCCGTAGATGACGCCGGGGATCTTCCCGTCCGTACGCAACCGGCGGGTGGGGCGGCTGCCCAGCGGACGGCCGACCTCGGCTTCCAGGGTGATCTCGGGCATGGCTGGTCTCCTCGGGCGATTCGGGTCTACCGGCCGGGCCCAGAGGGCCTCGGCGGACAGCGCACCAGGTTACTCGCGCCCGCCGCCCCGTCACCACCGAACGGCCCGAGCCGGGCCGGGCCAGGTGAGCCGGCCGCGATTCGGCCGCTTCAGGCCAGGTTCTCGCCCCCGAAGATCTCCGAAACCGAGGTGTCCTCGAAGACGGCATCGATCACATCGGCGATGATCTTGGCCACCGACAGGACCTCGAGTTTGTCGAAGATCCGGTCCTCGGCCACCGGCAGGGTGTCGGTCACCACCACCCGGGAGATGAGCGAAGCCTTCAGCCGGTCCACCGCGGGGTCCGACAAGACGGCGTGGGTCGCCATGGCCCAGATCTCCGCCGCCCCGGCCTCGGAGAGCAACTCGGCTGCCGCGCAGATGGTCCCGGCGGTGTCGATCATGTCGTCGATCAGGACGCAGTGGCGCCCTTCGACGTCACCGACCACATGGCGGGCCTCCACCTTGTTGGCTGTCCCCCGGGGCCGCGTCTTGTGAACCAGGGCCAAATCGGCTCCCAGGTGCTGGCTGTAGCGCTCGGCGACCTTCACCCGGCCGGCGTCGGGAGCGACCACCATGACTTCCCCCTTCAGCTGATCCCGCAGGTAGCCCTCGAGGACCGGCGCCGCGGTGAGGTGGTCGAAGGGAAGATCGAAGAAGCCTTGGATCTGACCCGAGTGGAGGTCGACGCTGACCACGCGATCGGCCCCGGCCGCTTGGAGCATGTCCGCCACCAGTCGGGCCGTGATTGGCTCGCGCCCGGTCGACTTTCGGTCCTGGCGGGAATAGCCGTAGTAGGGGCACACCGCGGTGATCCGCTTGGCCGAGGCGCGTTTGGCCGCGTCGATCATGATCAGCTGCTCCATCAGCGAATCGTTCACCGGACCGCAGTGGGTTTGGATGATGAAGACGTCACAGCCGCGGATCGAGATGTCGTAGCGGCAATGGATCTCGCCGTTAGAGAATTCCCGGAGGTTGGCCTCGCCCAGGCGCACCCCGAGGTGCCCGGCGATCGCCTCGGCCAGGGCGGGATGCGAGCGTCCCGACACCAGCTCCAGGCGCCTCTTCGGGATCAGCTCCACAACACGCGACGCTACATCGTCGCGCCGGCCGCCGCCTTGGGCCCGGGGCCCCTCGGCGGACCGCGTCAGTCCTGGCCTCCGGGCAGCACGCTGAAGGGAGCGACGACATCGGCCTCGGCAACCTCTGAACCCGGGCCGAGGGAGGCGTAAGGCCCGATCCGACTCCGCGGCCCGATCAGCGCGTTGACACAGGTGCTCTGGCGGATCTCGGCCCGCTCGCCGACGTGGGTGTCGACCAGGATGGTGTTCGGGCCGATCTCGGCTCCCTCGCCGACGTGGGTGTCCCCACGCAGGATCACCCCGGGCAGAAGCGACACATCGGGGGCCAGTTCCACTTCGGCGTCGACATAGGTGCGCTCGGGATCCCACATCGTCACGCCCCGACGCATCCAGCGCTCGTTGATGCGGTCCCGCAACTCGGCCTCGGCCACGGCCAACTGGGCCCGGTCGTTGACGCCCGCCGCCTCCATGGGGTCAGTCACCATCAACGACTGCACCCGATACCCGGCTTCGTAGAGGACCTCGACGACATCGGTCAGGTAGTACTCCCCCTGGGCGTTGGCGGGGCTCAACCGCCGGAGGGAAGGGGCCAGCAGACTGCGCCGGAAGCAGTAGATCGACGTGTTGACCTCGGTGACCGCCCGCTCTTCTTCACTGGCGTCGCCGTCTTCGACTACTCGGGCCACCATCTCGTCGCGGCCCCGCACCACCCGGCCGTAGCCGGTGGCATCGGGGACGTCCGCGGTGAGCAGGGTCGCCCCGGCCTGGTGCTCTCGGTGGTGGCGGACGAGCGCAGCCAGGGTGGGGGGCCGCAGCAGGGGGGTGTCGCCGGGCAGGACGACCACGTCGCCCTCCTCTTCGTCGTCCTCGGGCAGACCAGTCAGGGCCACGGCGGCGGCGTCACCGGTGCCGCGCTGTTCGACCTGCTCGACAAACTCGATGTCAAGGGAGCCCGGCGCGTGGTCGATCAGGGTCTTGGTGACCCACTCGGCGCGATGTCCGACCACTACCACGACCCGGTCGACCTCAAGCTCGGCCAACGAGTCGAGCACGTGGAGCACCATGGGGCGGCCGCAGAGCTGGTGCAGCGGCTTGGGTCGGTTCGAGCGCATCCGGGTCCCCTCGCCGGCGGCGAGGACCACGGCCGAGAGCGGTCTGGCGGTCATGGGGTCATTCTTCCGCTCCCCGGCCCCTCGGGGGTGCCACCCCGGACAACGCCAGCTGGGACGGTACGCTGCGGCCCGTGGGCACCGTCGAGTACGACGAGTTCGGGATGTTCGAACAGAACGCCGAGGAGTACGGCCTCCCCTACGACGGGCCGCCCGATGTGCGGCGCGAGAGCGTCGAGGTGGCCCCGGGTCGCCGGCTCAGCGCACTCGTGTGGGGGACCACCGACCCCGAGCTGATGCTCCTCCACGGCGGTGCCCAGAACGCCCACACCTGGGACACCGTCGCGCTCGCTCTCGACCGCCCGCTGGTGGCCGTCGACCTCCCCGGCCACGGGCACTCCGACGGCGGGGCCCACGGATCCCTGTCGACGAGGGACAACGGAGGTGACCTCGCGGTCGTCGTGCGTGCGCTCGCGCCTCGGACCAAGGCGGTGGTCGGCATGTCGCTTGGCGGGCTCAGCGCAGTCGCCCTGGCCGCCCAGGCTCCCGAACTCGTGGAGCGCCTGGCCCTTGTCGACATCACCCCCGGAGTGACCACCGGCAAGGCGGCGGCAATCACCGCCTTCATCGACGGGCCACCCGAGTTCGCCAGTTTCGACGAGCTCTTGGCCCGCACCGTCGAGCACAACCCAACCCGCTCGGTCTCTTCGCTGCGGCGCGGCATCCTGCACAACGCGGTGCAGCGCGAAGACGGCAGTTGGGTCTGGCGCTACGCCCGCTTCCGCGACAACGAGTTCGGCGTGCGCCCCGAGTTCGGCGATCTCTGGGATGCGGTCTCGGCGCTGTCGGTCCCCGTCATGCTCGTGCGCGGGATGGCACCGGGTTCGGTGGTCGACGACGACGACGAGGCCGAGCTGGTGCGGCGGGTCCCGAGCGCCCGGATCGAGCACGTCGAGGGTGCGGGCCACAGCATCCAGGGCGACAAGCCCGTCGAGCTGGCCGCCCTCCTGGCCGCCTTCATCGGCTAGGCCTCCGGTCGGCGCCCAGCCGGCTCGGCCGGGCGCCGCCCCGGGGCGGCGTAATCTCGGGGTGTGCGGAGCACGTGGTTTTCGACCCGGTCGGTGATCCTGCACGTCACCGTGGCGGCGCTGTTGGTCGCCTTCACTGAGCTGTTCTTGTGGCAGCTGCGCCGGGCCACATCGGGCAACGAACTCAGCTGGGCCTACGTCGTCGAGTGGCCGATCTTCGCCGGCTACGCCATCTACATGTGGTGGACGCTCGTCCACGAGCCCACCGCCGAACCCGCCAGCGCGCGCTCGGTGCGACCCGACAATGGACCGAGCGGCTCGGTCGGGGCCAAGAGCCTCCCGATCGAGGACGGACCGGTGGGCGCGCCATCCGCAGGAGTTGGCGACACCGACGGGGCCGACGCGGAACTCGCTGCCTACAACCGGTACCTGGCCGAGCTCAACGAGAGCGGGCGGCCCAAGCGCTGGTAACCAGACCCTCGCGGTCCCGTCGTCGTCTCGGCGAATCCAACCCGCCGACCCAAGGGGCACCAGGCTCTCGTCAGGTGGCGCCCCGGGGGGGACCCTTTTGTTCGGAGCGTGCCCGAGGACTCGACGGCTCGGCCGGAGGTTTGGCTCGAGGCAACGGGGGGTACAGCGAACATGAACGAGCGTGCGCCACAAAGGCGCCGGGACAAAACAAGGAGAGCCCAATGGTGACCCAGCAACGCGTTGACGG
>Ga0182024_10018035_pt1 | contig 13180 bp, 10 predicted proteins | sample P32metaG_FD_120480 | JGI IMG/M metagenome (GOLD analysis project Ga0182024, IMG submission 120480) | Permafrost microbial communities from Stordalen Mire, Sweden - P3-2 metaG (Illumina Assembly) | ecosystem: Environmental > Terrestrial > Soil > Wetlands > Permafrost | place: Sweden: Stordalen...
GTGGGGGAAGCATTGGGGACTTTGGGGAAAGGGATAGAAGTACAACTCCTCAGCAGCCATGACGGCCAGGTGGAGGTGAGCGCCAGCGGCGGCCTGTTCGGCGTGAAGGCTTCGATCGACGCGGTGGCCAGCGCGCAGGAAGGCAAGCTGGTCGTGCGCCCGCTGGGCTTTTTGCTGGAAGGGCTGCAGCTCACGCTGCTCGACAACCCACACGTGTATGTCGAAGGCATCAGCGCGACCGCGACACAAGCACCCGGCGGTGGTGGGGTCGCGGGCTACAAGCTGGCCATCCGCGCGCGCCTGCGCTGAGAACCCACATGGGGGCGCGCTCCCCTTAGGCGCCCCCCGCGCCCCCGCTAGGCGCGCTCGTGCACGATCACCGGCAGGCCCTCCTTCGGGCTGATCGTCGGCATCTGGCGGATCTTCAGCTTGAAATCCTCCGGCACGGACAGCGTGAAGCGGGCGAGCAGCAGCGTGGCGATCGTGCGGACCTCGAGCTGCCCGAAGCGCATGCCGATGCACGTGCGCGAACCGCCGCCGAACGGAACATAGGCGCCCTTCGCCAGAGCTGCCTTGGCCTCGGGCGTGAAGCGCTCGGGACGGAACTCCTCGGGGTCGGCGAACACGTCGGGCAGGTTGTGTGAGGCCCAGGAGGAGTAGTTGACAAACGCCCGGCCGGGGACGCTGTGACCGGCGAACTCAAACGGCTCGATCGAACGCCGCGGTCCGACCCAGGCGGGTGGGTACTTGCGCAGCGTCTCGTCGAACACCATCTCCAGCTCGGCCAGCTCACCCGACATCAACTGAGCGGCGCTCGGCTGGCCGCCTGACAGCTGGGCGTCCTGCTCGGCGATCAGCCGCGCGACGATCTCGGGATGGTGAGCGAGCTCGTAGAACATGAAGGCGACGGTTGAGGTGGTCGTGTCGTGGCCGGCGAACATCAGCGTCATCACCTCGTCGCGGATCTGCAGGTCGGTGAGCGTGTTGCCGTCTTCGTCGTGGGCGTCGAGTAGCAGCGAGAGAATGTCCTCACCGCGCTCGCCTGATGCGCGACGGGAGGAGATCTCCGAGTAGATCAGCCGATCGAGAGCGCGCGCCGCTTGCTGCAGGCGAGCCCATGGTGTGTACGGACCGCGGAGCATTCGCAGGGCATAGTCGGAGGAGAAGAAGGAGAGGGCCTGCTCGAATAGGCCGGCGGCGTCGACCGAGTGGGCGGTGCCTGCGTCGGGATCGAGCCCGAACAGCGCGCGCATCGCGATCCGCAGAGCCAGCCGCCGGGTCCATGCGTAGAGGTCGATCCGCTCGCCGGGGTTGAGCCGATCGAGCGCGCTGGTGCTCTCGTCGACCATCACGTCGATCGATGCGGCGATCCGCTCGCGGTGAAAGCCGGGGAGCATCGCCATGCGCGAGCGCCGGTGGAACTCGCCGTCGATCGTCAGCAGGCCATCGCCCATCAGGCCGATCAGGTCGCGAAAATGCGATTCGCGCCAGGTGAAGTTGGCGGCGTGGGAGACGGTGATGTAGTGGTTGGCCTCGGGCCCCAGCATGAAGACCACGTTGGAGTGGAACAGGCGCAGCGTGAAGATCGGCCCGAAGCGCTCGTAGGCCTCCAGCAGCAGCGGCAGCGGGTCATCGGCGAAGCGCCGGGTGCGAGGCAGCGAGAAGCGGGTTTCTCCGGGCGGGAATGGGACGGTCGCCGAGCGCTCCTCGCGCAGATCCGCAAACACCGCGGCGAAGGGGTTGAGGTCGAGGAGCGGAGGAGGACCGACAAGCGCCACGGACGGAGCCTATAGCAACGCTGGCTACCTGGCCAGTTTTCATCCGAACGCACCGCGCGAACACGCTGCCCGCGCCATGCAGCCGCCCTGCGCACGCCGCGGCTGCACACCGTGACGTGCGATGACGCCCTGCGTGCACGCCGCGGGCAAGCCATGACGCGCCGACGCGTGCCAGCGCCGAATGCGCCGTGCGGACACGCGGCAAGACCGGCGAGCGCGCAGCCTTGGCATACTGGGGAGGCGCGCGGAGTACGGGAGAGGGCTCCGCTCGCAAAAGCGCGGGGACGTAGCTCAGTTGGTTAGAGCGCCGGCCTGTCACGTCGGAGGTCGCGGGTTCGAGTCCCGTCGTTCCCGCTTTCCCCGCAAATGAGCATGTTTTCGGAATCGGAAGGTCAACCCCGCGACCCCACCGCCGCCTTCGACCTGACGGCTCGGTTGTTATTGAAGCCCGTCAGGCTCGTACAGCGGCGCGCTTGCCATTCGACCTGCGTGGGCGGCGCTTGATCTCGACGCTGGCGTCCAGCGCGTTAGCTATCGAGATAATGAGCGGCAGCTCTGGGCGTGCCTGCTCGGCCGTGAACAGGCGTCTGATGCTGGCGGGGTTGCGCCCTACGCGTCGCGCCAGCTCGGCCTTCGACATGCCGGCGTCTTCTCGCAGCTCGTCCAGCGTGCGGATAACGGCGTCGATCTGCTCGATCTCGTGTCGCGCTCGCTCGTACTCCGCGCGAGTGTCATCGTCTGCGAGCCAGCCTTGGTGGCGTCTGTTGTAGTAGCTGGTATCGAGGGGCTTGGACATGGTAGAGCTGGAGCAGATCGGGCTAGGTCGGCGGGTGACGCACGGTGTGTAACACAGACGTTACGGCAAGACGAAGGACTTCAATCGTTTGGTGATGCTAAAATCATGAAGCGTGACCACTAAGGTGCCCACATGAGGGTCGTGACCGTGCGCGACTTCCGCGATCACGCATCCGAGATGTTCCGCTCCGATGACGTGGTTCTCGTGACACGCGACGGGACCCCCGCTGGGTTCTTCCTCCCGTGGGATACGCCCGAGCTGCCGGTCGAGGTTCGCCGCGAGGTGTTCCTGCGCCTATCCGAGCAGATCGGCGCAGCGCTGAAGGCGAAGGACGTGAGCGAGCAAGAGGTACTCGGCGATTTCGCTGCCTCCCGCAGTAGTAGCTGACGCGAACGTCGTCCTCTCGGCCCTCATCGGCGGCCGCGCTCGCCTGGTGATCGCCTCCGCGCACGGACCGCGATGCGTCGCGACAGAAGCCGTCGCCGACGAGATTGCCCAGCACATTCCGCGCCTTGCATCCAAGCGCGCCCTGGACCCGGCGCTGCTGTTCGCGGCGCTCCAGGTCATGCCGATCGACTGGAGGACAGCGAGCGACTACGACGACCACCGCGAGGAGGCTGAGAAGCGCATCGCAGACCGCGACCCCGACGATTGGCCGACCGTCGCGCTCTCGCTCAAGCTGGAACTCCCGGTTTGGACCCAAGACAAGGACCACACCGACGCCCGCATCGAGGTCTTCACGACCGGCGACCTGCTCGACGCGTTGCGCGACGCCGGACACGGCGAGTAGCATCCGACAGCTTGTGCTTAGTAGCGCGTAGCGCCTCTGCAGTCATCCTCACCCCTCGCCCGTATCTCAATGCGGTGCCGAACGAGGGTAGGAGTCCCCGTCGTTCCCGCTTTTCTCACCCTGGGCCCCTCGCCTGGGCAGCTTTCAGGTTTCGATCGTGACGAGCGTGCCGATCGGTGTGTAGGGGTAGATCTCCGCGGAGGCCGCGAGTGGCAGCTCGACGCATCCGAGGCTCTGCGGGGTCCCGAATGACGAGCGGTCGAAGTTGTGCAGCGCGTCGCCGCCGTTGAAGTAGCTGACCCATTTGATCCCCGGATCTTTGTAGGGCGAGCCGTCGGGGTTCGTGCCGCTCATCGTCGTTTCGGGGAGGTGCTCGAACACCGGGAACGTCCCGAGTTCTGTTTCCGCGCCGGAGATCCCCGTGTTTGCGGGCGAGCTCAGGACCGTCTGGCCGTCGTGCCAGAGCGTCATCGTCTCTGGAACTTCACGGTGCACGTACACATAGCTGTAGCCGCTGCTCAGGTGCTTGCCGGCGATCGCGTCGCTGAGCAGCTGATGCCACACGCTCGCGCCGGCAAGCCCGTCGACTGTGATGTCGTTTTCATTCTCGAGCTTCATCACCGCGCCCTTGGTGATCACGTTCGCCTCGCCCGGTGTCCACATCGCCTGCAGCTGGTGCGGTGTATTCGGATAGCGCCAGCTGAAGCTGCCGCTCGGCGGATCGACGGCCGCCTGCGCCTCGGCGCTGGGCGTGCGCGCCACGGCGGCGCTCGCTGGCTGCCAATCGACCGGCAGGTAGCCGGCTTCGGCGAGCAGCTGCTGCAGGCGCAGCGTGGAGCCCGTCGGGACGGTCCATTCGATCTGGTTGGTGCTGTGCAGGCCGTGACCCGTGCCTGCCGTCACCGCGACCTCACGCGGAAGTTGGACCTGTAGATGTGAGCCAAGTGCCAACCCGAAGCCATCCGGGGTGAATACGAGGGTGTGGCTGTCGCTCTCGCGCCAGTGCCCCGGCGTGCTGGGCGAGAGCGATGGGCGCTTTGATCCGAGCACCTCGCTCACGGGCTTTGAGAACGTCAGGTGGATTGGCGTCGCGGGAGAGATTCGCGCGCCCGCGGCGGGAATCGAGACCATCACCGGCGCGTGCGATGGTGGGAACCAGCTCACTTCTGTGGGATGGCCGAGCGTCTCCCAGGGGCGTGCCGCGGCGGCGATCTCCGTGGCGCCCGTTTCGGCCTGTGTCCCGAGCGAGATCGAGCTCGTCTCGCCGCTCAGCGTGTGATGCTTCACGCCACTCGTGCTCCCGTAGGCGACCGCGCTCACCGGCCTGTCGAAGCTCACGCGCACCTCCGAGCCTGTGGGGACGGTCATCCAGCGCTCCGTCACGTGCGCAACCGGGGCGCGCAGCGTCAGCTGCTCGTTGCGCTTGCTGCCCAACGCCCAGCCGAGCCATCCCGGCCGGCGAACTTCCACGTCCACCGACACCTGCTCGCCCGGAGTCAGCTTCTCCAGGGGAGTCAAGCGCCCACCATCGATCGCGAGTGGCAGCCTCCGGCCGCCAGGTCCAAATGCCTCGACGCGCTCGATGCGTCCACCCAACGGCGCCACCGTCACCCGTGCGAGCGCCGTCGAGTCGCCCGCCAGCGTCACGCCTGAGAACACCAACGCCGCAACAGCCACCAATGCGACGATCAAGATCAGCGTCCCTCCGATGCCCAGCAGGACACGTTTGCGACTGTGCCCAGTCGACACAGGGTCCTGATGGGCAGACGCCATCGCCATTCATGGATCCTAGGACGGATTCAGTAGATAGGGACGATTGGTTTCGTCCATGCACGGGTCCCGCCATGCCCTCGGAGGCGCATTTGCGGCGCATAATCTCCCCTGCACCGCTCTACCGGGCTCTCCCGGTTGTTGGCGGTCTCTATACATGCCAGATCGATTCACTGACAGCGACCGCCGTACGTTCCTCAAGCGCGGGCTGCTCGCCGGCTCCTCGCTTGCTTTGGCCGGCGCGGGTGCCCCCACACCGGCGCAGGCCAGACGGCCGCGCGGAACGCGCCGCTCAGCACCGGCCCGCCGCTCGCCGAATATCCTCGTGATCCTCGTCGACCAGTTGCGCGCCCCGGCCTGGCTGCCCGCGTCGCTGGCGCTCGATGCGCTGCTGCCGAACCTCGCGTCGCTGCGCCGTGAGTCGGTCAGCTTCGAAGGCCACTACACCGCCTCCAACGACTGCTCGCCCTCGCGTGGCGCGCTGCTGACCGGCCTGTACTCGCATCAGACCGGATGCATGATCACCGGCCGCAGCAGGCTGAGTACCGGCTTCCCGACCTGGGGCACATTGCTGCGCGACATGGACTACCAGACCACGTGGTGGGGCAAGTGGCATCTGAACCCCCACGCGGACGCGTCGCTCGAGCCATACGGCTTCTCCGGGGGGACCTATCCCTCGCCCAACGGCGCTCCCGGGCAGGGCACCGAGGTGGACCCGACGATCGTCGACCAGTTCGAGGACTGGTTCGATCGCGAAGGGGGGAGTGAACCGTGGTGCACGACGGTCTCGCTGGTCAATCCTCACGACGTCGCCTGGTGGTACCGCTTCACGAGCGAAATCGAGCGGGAGAGCGAACCGCCCGCGTGGGTCAGCCAGCTGCCGCCCAACTTCGAGACACCGGAAGACCTGCAGGCCCACGGCAAGCCGCTGCTGCACCGCTCGCTGCAGGAGACCGCCGCTCGCTCGTTCGGCGCCGTGCCGTTCTCAGGGGAAGAAGCGATCGGCGCGTGGAGCGGTCTGATGAACACCTACCTGCTCCTGCAGACCTATGTTGACCGGCAGATCGGGCGCGTGCTCGCCAAGCTCTCCTCGCAGCCGCGGGTGAGCGCCAACACGGTGATCGTGTTCACCTCCGACCACGGCGAGTACGGCGGCTCGCACGGCATGCGCGGCAAGGGCGCCTCCGCCTACGAGGAGGCGATCCACGTTCCCCTCTACGTGAGCGACCGGCGTGGCGTCGCGACAGCCTCCACGGGCGTCCCCCGCACGCAGCTCACCTCCAGCGTCGACATCGTGCCGCTGCTGTTGAGCATCGCCACCGGGTCGGATGCGTGGCGCGCGGAGAGCTCGCTGGCACATCTCGCCGGACGCGCGGACCTCGCCGCGATCTGTGCCGACGCACAGGCGCCGGGCAGGCCGTGGGTGCTGCACGCCACCGACGAGGACGTCACCGAGTTCGCCGGCGATTTGCACGACGCCGAAGCGCCTCGCCACGTCGTGGCGCTGCGTACAGAGCAGGGCAAGCTGGGGCTTTATTCCAACTGGGTTCAGGAAAGCATCGAGGTTGACCCGACTGGCCAGGAAGTGGAGTGCTACGACTACAGCTCGAGTGATGGGCAGGAGGAGCTCGCAAACGAGGCCGGAGCGAGCGCGTTGGAGGAAGAACTGCGGGCGATTCTCGAAGCGGAGGCGATCCCGAATGAGCTGCACGCGCCCCTGCCGGGGTTTCTCGAGAAGCCGCAGAGGAGGGGGATGAGCAATTACTACAACGTGGACACGAACGAGGACGAAAAGGCCGCTGCCTCCCACCTGCACGTGGCGGCGCCGGTCGAACCGACGCCGGACTGACACACGCCGTGACGCCGGACTGACACGCGCCGTTCTTCACAAAATGCTCACCTGCGGGTCTAGGCTCAAATCAGTGCTCGCACTCCAGCACACGTCCAGACGAGTCGCTCTCGCCGCGGGCCTCCCAACACTGACTTTGGCCGTCGTATTGCTCGTGACCGTCGGCGGACCGCTCGGCGGGGCGGTCCCGGCAATTGCCGCATCCATGCCGCCAGCCGCGGCGATCGCGGCGACCGCATTCCCGCCACCAGTCCCGGCGACGGCCGCACCCGTATCGCCGACGACAACCGCACCCGTGCCGCCGGTCACGATCTCGCCGCTGCCCGGTACACCCGACGCGACGCCGAGCACGCAGATCAGCTTCCTTGGCGCTCCCGCGTCTGCGCTGCATGACGTGACCGTCGTGGGATCCCGCAGCGGATCGCACTCCGGCAAGCTCTATGGCTACTCGACCGTGGCTGGTGCGAGCTTCCTGCCGGCGCGAGGCTTCGACGAAGGCGAGCGGGTGACCGTCACGGCGATCCTGCGGTCCGGCGCCTCCAAGACTCGGGTCGGCACCAGCTTCTCGATTGCGCGCCTGTACGCGCTGCCGCGCGAACCAGCTCACACGGTGAGCGCCGCCTCGGACGTGCAGAGCTTTCATTCGCGTCACGACCTGAGCCCGCCTGCCGTGCGCGTCACCGTGCCGGCGACCAACCCGGCGCTCGGAGACATCTTCATCTCGCCGGATTCCAGCGGGGAGCAGGACGGGCCGATGATCCTCGAACCGGGTGGCGGGCTGGTGTGGTTCAAACCGGTGCCGGCCGGCAGCGAGGCAGAGGACCTGCGTGTGCAGCAGTACGAAGGCAAGCCCGTCCTCACCTGGTGGGAGGGTCAGGTGATCGACGGCCATGGTCGCGGCAACGACTACATCTACAACACCTCTTACGAGCCACTTGCAACCGTCCACGCGGGCAACGGCCTACAGGCCGACCTGCACGAATTCGACCTCACCCCGCAGGGCACCGCGCTGATCAGCGCCTATCAGCCGATCCACTGGAACCTGTCATCCGTCAAAGGCTCGAGCGATGGTCTCCTCGACGACTGCGTGGTCCAGGAGATCGACGTGAAGACCGGTTTGGTCATGTTCGAATGGCACGCCCTGGGGCACGTCCCCCTGGCGGACTCCTACGCGCCTGTGCCCCACTCGAGTAGCACTGTGTACGACTTCTTCCACCTCAACTCGATTCAGCCCCAGGCCGACGGGGACCTGCTGCTCGACGCTCGCAACACGTGGACTGCGTACATGATCAGCGCGAGCAGCGGCGCGACGCTGTGGCGTCTGGGTGGTAAGCGCTCGACCTTTACGCTCGGTCCCGGTGTGCGCTTCGCCTGGCAGCACGACGCCGAGATCCTCCCGGAAGGCGACCTCAGCATCTTCGACGACGAGGCCACGCCCCCCGAGAGCAACCAATCGAGGGCGATCACGGTGGCGCTCGACCTCACCACTCGCCAGGCGACCCTGGCCCGCCAGTTGATCCACCCCGGGGCGCGCATCCTGACCGAGAGCCAGGGCAACGCCCAGGCACTCCCGGGCGGCGAAGAGTTCGTCGGCTGGGGGGAAGCGGGGTACGTGTCTCAGTTCTCCATCGCCGGAGCGCTCACCTTCGATATGCAGCTGCCCGCGCGCGCCAGCAGCTATCGCGCATACCGATTCCCGTGGAGCGCGATCCCCGCACATGCCCCGTCCATCGCCGCCTCCGCCGGTGCGTCGGCAACGACGGTCCTATACGCGAGCTGGAACGGCGCGACCGCCGTCACCGGCTGGCGGGTGTTTGCCGGACGCTCACCGACCGCGCTGGCCGCCGTCGGCCAGTTCCCCCGCGACGGCTTTGAGACTGAGATGACCTTGCCCACCACGCTGCACTACCTCGCGGTGCAGGCGTTGGGGCCCGAAGGCCAAGTGCTGGGAAGCTCGGACGCCGTCAAGCGCTGAGCTCGGTGCGCGCGCGGTGTGTCACGCTATGCGTGTGAGCACCTTCCCGCCCGGCCCGAGCGAGGCCCCCGCGATCCAGACCGCCCGCTGGCTGCTGCGCCCGATCTCCTTCATGGAGTCCTGCCGGCGGCGCTACGGCGACGTGTTCAGCGTCAGCTTCCTCGGCTTCGAGCGGCCGCTGGTGATGCTGTCCGATCCCGAGGCGATCAGGGCGCTGTACACCGCGCACGAGCACGGCCTGCCACCGGGTCGCAGCGTCGCGCTGCTGCCGGTGATGGGGCCGGGCTCGGTGCTGCTGCTCGAGGGTCAGGAGCACCTCGCGCGGCGCAAGCTGATGCTGCCGCCGTTCCACGGCGAGCGGATGCGCTCGTACGAGGCGACGGTCAGGGTGCTCACCGAGCGCGAGCTCGACAGCTGGTCCGCTGGGAGCGTCTTCGCGATCCATCCGCGGATGCAGGCGATCACGCTCGAGGTGATTTTGAAGGCCGTGTTCGGCGTCACCGACCCAGCGCGCGACGCGCGCCTGCACGAACGGCTGCCGTCGCTGCTGGGCGACACGGCCTCTCCCGCCCTGCAGTTCCGTGTGCTGCTCTCGCGCCGCCTGGGCCGGGGAGATCCGCTGGTGGGCCTGCGCGAGCTGCTGGCAGAGATCGACGAGCTGCTGCTGGCAGAGATCGCCGAGCGCCGCTCAGATCCGGCCGCCGCCGAGCGCGAGGACATCCTCTCGCTGCTCGTCGCGGCGCGCTTCGAGGACGGGACCGAGATGAGCGACCGCGAGGTACGCGACCAGCTGGTGACGCTGCTGCTCGCCGGCCACGAGACGACCGCGACCGCGCTGGCCTGGACCTTCGACCTGCTGCTGCGCAACCCCGCGACGCTCGCCCGGCTGACCGCCGAGGTCGACGCCGGCGATGACACCTACATGCGCGCGGTGATCTCCGAGTCGCTGCGGCTGCGACCGGTCGTCCCGCTCGCGGGCCGGCGGCTGGCCTCAGATCTGAACGTCGACGGCCTGAGCCTGCCGGCTGGGACCGACGTGACGCCGGCGATCTGGCTCACGCACACCCGCGCCGATCTCTACCCCGAGCCGTACGCGTTCCGCCCCGAGCGCTTTCTCGACGGGGAGGGTGGGCATACCATCAATAAATACGGGTGGGTTCCGTTCGGCGGCGGCATCAGACGCTGCCTGGGGGCGGCGTTCGCCGAAATGGAGATGCGCGTCGTGCTCGAGACGATCCTGCAACGCTGCGTGCTGAGCCCCGCGGGCTCCCGGGCCGAGCGGGTGACGCGCCGCAACGTGACGTTCTCGCCGCGCAATGGAACGCTCCTGCGCAGTAGGCGCCGCAGCGCTCCCGCGCCGGCTGCCGATCCCGATCTGGTGTTGGTCGCTTAGGTCTTCCCGCGCAGGGCGCCCACGCAGGCGCCTCCCGCTAGGTCCGCTCGCGCATGCGCCCCGCGCTCAGTGGCGCTTGGCTTGGTGCTCGAGCACTTTGCCGAAGGCCTCCTCCAGCTGCGTGCTCATCCGCTGCTTGAAGACCGCGAGCAGCGCCTCGGAGGCGAGCGGGCGCAACGCGCCGACCGCCTCGATCACCTCGTCCCAGCTCTCCTCCGGCTGCCCCGCCTGCTCGAACGGTTCCCACAGCTCCTTCAGGAACAGCTTCGCAAACGCCCGTGAGATCGACTCGCAATCGCGGCTGACCCGCTCCATCAGACCCAGCGCCGCATGTAGCGAGATGCCGAGCGCCACGACCTCTTCGGCGGCTCGCAGCAGCGCCGGGCTGGGAATTTCAAAACGGCCTTCGCCGAGCGGCACGAGCAGCTTCAGCTTGCGGATGCGCTCGACGTCCTTCTGATTGACCTCGCCAAAGCGGTTCAGCAACTCCTCGGCGGTGATCACTTCCGGGGACTCGCTCTCAAACGGCGTCGTCACCGCGTGGCGCAGTCCGAGCAATCGCTCAGCCAGTCCATCCGATCCGCTCAGCAGCCGCTCGATCGCGGTGAGGTTGAAGCCATCGGCTTGCATGTCGAGGATCAACCGCAGCCGCGCTACGTCCTCAGCGCCGTAGTAGCCGACGCGCGCCCGCACCTCGGGTGCGGGCAGCAGGCCGCGCGAATGGTGGTTGCGGATGTTCCGCACGGACATGCCCACTTCGGCCGCGAGCTGCTCGATCGTCAGGTCGGCAGCGGGTGCAGATGCGTCGCCGCGGCTCCGTTTGGGTATCTGTGCTTTGTCGGTCTTCGTCGGGCTCCGCTTGGGTACTTGTGCCTTGTCGGTATTCGTCGCCGCCATCTTCAAACAAGGATACCACTATCTATGTACCCTCATTTGAGGTATCATTAGTTCAGGTCGTTATGTGTGACTACAAATTCATCCCCCGCCGGAGTGCCACCCGTGGCTGAGCGAGGCGCGGCCCCCCGCGTCTCCGAAGGCCGGCGAAGGGTGTTGGGATTGATCCGCTCGTTTACTTCGCCGCTGTTGCCAGACGACTACTTGGAGTTGGTCAACCCTTTGTGGTCCACGCGGGAGCTGCGCGGCAGAATCGAACGTATCGAGCGCGAGACGCCCAACGCCGCCACGGTGCTCGTCAAGCCCGGCTGGGAATGGGAGGGTCACAAGCCCGGGCAGTACCTGCGGCTGGGGATCGAGGTCGACGGCGTGCATCACTGGCGGGCCTATTCGCTGACTTCGGATCCCGCGCGACCTGACGGTTTTATCTCGATCACGCCAAAGCTCGTCGACGGCGGCAAGGTCTCGCCGTTCCTGTTCAAGCGCGTACGACCCGGAACGATCGTGCGCCTGGGCGGTGTCGAAGGCACCTTCGTGCTGCCCGATCCGCTCCCGGCAAAGATGTTGTTCATCAGCGCCGGTAGCGGAATCACGCCGATCATGAGCATGCTGCGCGCGATCGCGCGGGCGGGGAAGCTCCAGGATGTCGTGCATCTGCACTGCGCGCGTACCGAGGCGGAAGTCATCTTTGGGCGCGAGCTGCGCGAGTTGGTGGCCGCCTATCCGGGCTACCGGCTGCACGAGCGCCTCACCGGCGCGCAGGGGCGTCTGACCGCGGAGCAGCTGGACGAGCTGTGTCCCGACTGGCGCGCTCGCGAGACGTTCCTCTGCGGACCTGTCGGGCTGCTGGAGGCGCTGACTGTGCGCTGGCAGCGCGACGGCGACCCCGCCAAGCTGCACGTCGAGCACTTCCAGCCCGACACGCATGTGATGAATGGTTTCCCACCCGCCCAGCGCGGCCAAGGCGGCACGATCGACTTCTGCTCCAGCGCCATTCAGGCCTGCAGCGACGGCGAGCAGCCGATCTTGATTGCCGGTGAGAACGCCGGGGCAAAGCTGCCATACGGCTGTCGTATGGGCATCTGCCACACCTGTGTCGGGCGGCTGCGCGCCGGTCAGGTGCGCGACCTGAGAACCGGCCGAGTGCACGGCCAGGCAGGCGAAATGCTGCGCACCTGCATCAACGCGCCCGAGGGCGCGATCGAGATCGAGCTCTAGTCCCCTCCCCAAAACTAGTCCCCCTCCACCCCAAAACAGAGGAATCCATCAATGTCCGCCACCCACACCGAGAGCCCACCGGCCAGTACGAGACTCAACGAGATCGAGGGACCCCCGGCGCGCACCATGTCCGATGACAGGCCGTCTCCGCGACCGGTACAGACAGGGTTCGAGGACGAGCCCGACAACCCGCTTGCCCGCCTGAGCGCAGAGCGGATTGAGCAGCTCGGCCGTGAGTTCGACGCGATCCACGACGAGGTCTTCGCCGAGCTCGGCGACCGCGATTCGCGCTACATCCGCTCCACGATCAAGCTGCACCGCCAACTCGTGCTCGCCGCCCGCGCGATGCTGATCGGCTCGCGCTACAAGCCGCTGTGGCTGGGCGGAACCGCGGCGCTGTCGGTGGCCAAGATCCTCGAGAACATGGAGATCGGCCACAACGTGATGCATGGCCAGTGGGACTGGATGAACGACCCGGACATCAACTCGCAGAACTGGGATTGGGACACAGCCTCGCCGGCCGACGCTTGGCGTCATTCGCACAACTACGAGCACCACACGTTCACCAACATCCGCGGCAAGGACCGCGATCTCGGCTACGAGATCATGCGCATCGACCCGCACCAGAAATGGCACCCGGTCTACCTGTTGCAGCCCTTTTACAACCTCGTGCTGATGGGCTTCTTCGAGTGGGGTGTGGCGTTGCACGATCTCAAC
>Ga0182024_10018036_pt1 | contig 13179 bp, 14 predicted proteins | sample P32metaG_FD_120480 | JGI IMG/M metagenome (GOLD analysis project Ga0182024, IMG submission 120480) | Permafrost microbial communities from Stordalen Mire, Sweden - P3-2 metaG (Illumina Assembly) | ecosystem: Environmental > Terrestrial > Soil > Wetlands > Permafrost | place: Sweden: Stordalen...
CCCAACCCGGAAGGGCCCCCCACGGTCGCCCCAGTGCGCGCAAGTGCCATTGGACGTATACGGGGATAATGCTCACAGTCCAAATAATGATCAGCAGCGTCGAGGCCGACGTCAAAAATGGCAACAGCCACAGAAGGTACCACGGAAATACTGCCGGGGCGCACAAAAGAGTCGCTGCCATGGGCCAAGCAAATAGGCCCCCAGACCACTCGGGCGCTGAGTGTCTTATTCTTAGCCAGGTTGCAGTGACTAATCCGCAGAGCAATGCCAGCCCAACCAGCAATTGCGGAGACGCCACTCCGTCGAGTGCCGCAAACACCGGACCATTAAAGCGGAAACTCTGCACGTACGTACCAAGCGAGCCGATCGGAATGCGGCCGTGATGAAGAAATGGCAGGTACAGGAGTCCGACCACAGCTGCCCCTAGCGCCACATCGCGAATGCGAACCCGCTTCCAGTAGACGGGCAAGAGTACGATCGGCAGGAATTTAACTGCGATAGCCAGCCCCAGTGCGACAGCCGCAGTCGCCCGCCATCGGCGCACCAGCGCAGCGGCGGATACCACCAACAATAGCGCCCCCACAATGTCAATGTGACCGCTTCCCGCCACCTCAATGGCCAGCAATGGATTCCAGGCGAACGCCAGAACCAAATGCGCTGCGCGCCGGGTACACCGCAAAATATCGAGCAGAACAAAAACAATTGCCAACTCGCAAACTACAAACGCTACTTTCAGTGCAAAGGTGGACTCCTGAATCGCAGTTACTGCGCGGAAAAAAAGCTGCGCTCCTGCTGGATATGGACTCGGTAGATCCGGGTTGTTCAAGTTGCGGGTTTCCGGGGTATGCAGCGCTTTGGCGGCAGGATCGCTGGGAATGACAAGAAAGGGGTTGTAGCCGAGCCTCTGCAGGCGGCCATCCCAAACGTATCGATGGATATCATCATCGGCGCCGGTGGGAAGGCGAAGAAATTCAACGCTCCACACCGCTGCAAGGACCAGTCCAATAACGACAACGCGCCGGGAAAGTCTTGGTGTGGTAAACAACTCACGGATCGCGAACAGGTACGCGATTCCGGCAAGCGTCAAAGATCCCATGAAGTACGGTCCGCCCCGATCGCTGAAGTAATGTGAGCAGATCGTTAGTGCCGTGCACAACGCGGCGCCGAGTATGTACATTCTCCACGCCGGAGTGACTTTCACAGTTCTCCCGTGCCCGTTCGACCGTTTGTCCGAGAGCTTATTCGAGAGTTCGTCCGAGATTGATTCGCCGCAAGCTCCCACTCTTTAAGCCACGTCGCCGTGCGCGTCGCCCTTGCCGGAGCCAGCCGCAACTCCTCTGCCAACCGGGTCAGGTCGTCAACCACATCAATATCGTAAAAAGGATTTGCGAAACCTACCGATAGCTCAAGAGCTCGCGCGCGCGATAGGAGTCTCTCCAGCGCACTGCTGGTACCCATTCCGTCGCTGGCGAAAAGCGTAGGATGAGAAGCCGTTGCCCCGACGAGATAGTAGCCTCCGTCGTGCGTTGGTCCAACGACCAGGTGATGTGCGGCCAGCGTTTTGAACGCGTCTTCGAGAACAGAACGCGGTAGGTGTGGGCTGTCGCTGTTGAAGGCAATGACGCGTCGTTGATGACCTGCTGCGAAGTGCGCAAAGACCGAAGTGAGACCTGCAGCAAGGCCTTCACCCTTCTGCGCCACTACGTTCGCTTCGTTGCCTGCCAATTGCGCCACATCGGTTACGTCCGAGTCCGGGCACATGATGGCAACTTCCACATTGCTCAATGACCGCGCCAGCGCCACCGTGTCCTCTAAGAGACAGCAATAGAAAGCGGTGACAGCCGCGGGAGAAAGGCTGGGAGCGAGTCGCGTTTTGACCTCGCCTGGCCTCGGCGCTTTCGCCATGATTACCAGAACACGGTCGCTGCTCGACGAACGCACCACCGTCTCGCTCGTGGATTTCATAAACTTTTGTCGAGACCTACGCCTGGCCGCAGCGGCCCGGCTCTTCGACGCCGGAAATAATAGCGCACAATCAAGCTGAGAATGAACCAAGCCGCGCCGATCGATCCTTTCAGCGTACCGCTGATCTTCGATTTTCCGATACGGGGGTAGTAGCTCACCGGGACTTCAACCACGCGGAATCCAGCCCGTGCGCCTTTGAGGATCATCTCAACCGCCCAGCCATATGTGGTTTCTTCGAGCGTGAGCGCGCGTAGTACATCGGCGCGGCCAGCTCGAAATGGCCCGAGATCACTGACTTCTAATCCATAAAGCAGCCTGATCAGGCCAGCGGCGAGACGATTACCAAATGCCTGATGCCATGGCAATGCCCCAGCAGAACGCCGCCCCTGCAGGCGGGAACCGAGCGTGATGTCCGCACGCCCCTCAATGATTGGCGCTAAAAGAATCGGCAGCTCGGAGGGCCGATCACTATAGTCGCCATCAAGGAACACAACCACGTCAGGGGAGTTCGCCGCGGCCAAACCAGTGAGGCACGCTTGCCCATAGCCGCGGCGCGGTTCCCGAACCACGCGGGCTCCCATTCTTGCTGCGATCTCGGGCGTCCCGTCATTCGAGTTGCTGTCGACAACGATGACTTCCGTCGTGAGATCGGATGGGAGATCCGCTAGAACGCGCGCAATCGCCTGCGCTTCATTGTGGGTAGGTATGATGACGGACACTCGCACGTGAACTTGATTCAAGTGATTCTGGCCCAATCACCACCAAAGAGAAGATGGCCACCGTTGCGACAGCCACGCGTCAACGCCCCATCTGCGGCCGGCGCTTCCGATCGCGAGCCCGAGCGATGCGAGCACCGGAACCAATAGTTCCCAGATCCACGAGGTGCCCCACTCCGAAATCCAAAGGCTGCCGAGATAGAGAAAGGCCACAAATGCGGCCGGTCGGGTTAGGAGACCGATGACCAGCAGGATACCGAGGGAGATCTCGGTCATGGCCTGCATAGGAGCCGCAATCGCGGCGTGGCTTGCCGCCAGGCCCATCACCACCTTCCAGGCAGCCGGGCAGTGGCTCGCCTTGATGTAGTAATTGATCAGACCCGCGTAACCCGCCGGTGTGTAGAGTCCTTTCCCCAGATTCTCGAAAAAGACCCACACGAGCATTGCCCCAATCGTCAGGCGCACCAGCGCCAGTCCGTTTGCTGCTTGCTGTAGGTGGGATCCTCTGGATACGTCACTTCTGAGTGAGGTTGCGATCGTTGTCATAGTGAACCTCGTCCAGTGGATGCTATACCAGATTGGAAATATTCGACAGGCCCAAGTCTTGTCTCGCGGAGCTAGGGGTACTGCGGTTCATGACGAAGCATCGCGAGCGGAAGATACAGATTGGCCGCAGATCCTGGCCTTGTACGAACTGCTGAAACGTGTGGCTCCCGGCCCCATGGTCACGCTCAATCATGCAATCGCCGTTGCCATATTGCACGGCCCTTCGAAAGGTCTCGAACCGTTAAGGACGCTCGATACCGACGCTCGGCTTTCTGGTCACTATCGTCTCGCTGCGGTCCGCGCCCATTTTCTGGAAATGTTCGGCGATTATGAAAGCGCCGTCAAGCACTACGGAATTGCGGCCAGCCGGACAACGAGCATCCCGGAGCAGAATTACCTCATGACCCAAGCGGCTCGACTGGCGGAGAGAAGACTGGCTTAGAACCCTTGTACCGTCGGGTCGGCGAAACGCTAGGGCAAACCGAAATGCTCCCAAACGGCCAAGCACGAGTGACCCGATGACGGGCAACCCGGAAGTTAGGAGCGGGCATAGTTCGGCTCCCGCCGCGCCGATCAGAAACCAATCGAACAAACGATTACTTCTGGCAGGGATAGCTGGGGAGAAACGGATTCTCGGTTTTCGCACCTGCCATTCCTGGACAGGACCTATTTATAAGTTCCTGTTGGCCGACCACCCGCGAATTGAGTGAGAACAATTCCGTCAGAGTGCAGGGGCTGCGTTTTAGTGTCCGAATTTGCCGTGGGATGTCCTGAAACGGACAGCCCGGACTACCTTGTCGCATATTAAGTCGTTTACAATGTGGCGCTTAGTTTCGGCAATTGCGATGCTGATACCCGCGCAGGGAGGGGTAAGAAACATGTCATTCGTTCGCGATCTGAGAGTTGCAGCTCACTCGTTAATTCGGACTCCAGGGCTGGCGATCACCGTGGTTCTCACGCTGGCGCTCGGCATCGGCGCGAACGCCGCCATTTTCACCCTAGTGCGGGGAGTCCTGCTCAAGCCTCTTGTCAACCGCGACGAGGACCGGTTGATCTATAACCGGCAGGGCGCCCCCGGCATCGGCGAAGAAAACAGCACGTTTTCCGTGCCCGAGATTCGGGATTTGCTTGGCAGCGTGAAAACCTTGAGCGCGTTTGGCGACTTCTCCGCCATGGACTTCACCATGATCGGACTCGGTGAGCCTCGTTCCATTCGAGGCGGCGTGGTCAGCGGCACGTACTTCGATGTGATGGGCCTTCATCCCGTGCTTGGTCGCCTCATCGGACCTCAAGACGACGGTCCTGAAGCTGCCGGCGTCGTGGTTCTCACCTACCGTTTCTGGACGAACTCTCTTCAGAAGGATCCTTCGGTCCTCGGCAAAACTGTTCGCCTCGGTAGCATCGGGGACCGGTCTGCGACCATCATCGGTGTCCTCGAGCCTTGCGTCCCATATCCCCAAGATACCGAAATTATTTCCAACATGGTCACCAGCCCGCATCATCTTTCGGCAACCATGGTGACTGGCCGCATCCATCGCATGACTGAGCTTTTCGGCCGTCTGGCTCCGGGAGTCACTGTCGATCAGGCTCGGGCTGAGTTGCGCTCCGTCTACGCGGCGATGAAGAAGGACCACCCCGAAGCTTATGCCCGGGAAGGCGACTTCCAGATCGGGACCAAGTTGCTTCGTGACCAGATCACGTCGGGCGCCCGGACCGTGCTGCTGGTGCTGCTCGCAGCGTCAGGGCTGGTCTTTATCATCGCGTGTTCCAATGTTGCGAACCTGATTCTGGCGCGGACGGTTCGCCGCGAAGGCGAGCTGGCGGTCCGGGTGGCGCTCGGCGCGAGCAGAGGCGCGTTGCGCCGAATGCTGTTGGCCGAAAGCCTTCTGCTCTGCGGCGCTGGCGCCGCGCTCGGTGTCATGAGCGCGCAGCCGATGGTGGCCATCCTGGCCCGCTACGCCTCGCGGTTCTCCATCCGCGCGCTCGATTTCAGAGTCGATTCGAGCTTGCTTTGGGTCGGCGCGGTGCTGGCTGTCGTCGCCGCGGTGATTCTCGCATTCGTCCCGCGGCTGCCCTCTTCCGGCACGAATGGACTGAGCCTATCAAGCGGAAGTGTGCGGATCACCGGCAGTACGAACCGCCGCCAGCGGATCTTCGCGGTGACACAAATCGCCGCCTCCTTCGTGTTGCTGGCTGGCGCAAGTACGTTGATCGCCACGCTGATCGCACTGCATAAGGACTCAGACGGGTCTGGACACGCAACACGTCCTGGCTATCGACGTTCCCCCTATGGAGTTCGGTAAAACGCCCGAGCAGGTCGTGGATTTCTACAAGGAAGCGATCCGTCGCCGTGATGCCCTGCCGGGCGTGACCAAGACCGCGTTGGGCAGCCTTGTTCCCTGGCGCGACAGTAATCCCGCGCCTTCTGGTCTGCAATTCTCCGCCGACGGACACGTTCATGCCGCCGGCGTAGAGGATCCCCGGGCGCAGTGGCGTGTCATATCTCCCGGATTCTTTGCGGCGCTCGGCGTTCCCATCATCGCCGGCCGTGATTTCAACGCGCTCGATAACCGAAGCAATGCGGAGCCTGTCGTGATCATCAGCAGACCCTCGCGCAGCGCATGTTCCCCAATCAGGATGCGGTCAATCGGCATGTCTACTGGACCGATCCTGTGCTGCAATTCTTGCCAGGGACCGATCTCGAAAAATCGCGCTTTGTCGCGCCGCATCGCATCATCGGGGTCACCGCCGATATTGACGACGGACACGTCGTGCCTGAGCCCACGCTGACCGTTTGTGACGCCTTTGACGAGGGCCCACTGTTTGGCGGTCGGCTTTTCATCCACACCGGTGCAAATCCTTATGCGCTGGTGCCGTCGGTCATACGCGTGATTCGCGACATGTCCGCCGATCAGCCCGTTGAGCGCGCCGCCACTCTCGAAGATATTCGTGCAGAGGTGCTCACGCCCGACCGTTTAAACTCGCTGGTGTTTGGCGTATTCGCGGCTGTCGCGTTGGCGATTGCAGTGGTGGGCGTCGCGGGCGTGCTGGCGTTTTCGGTGAGTGCGCGGACGCGGGAATTCGGCATCCGGCTGGCTCTTGGATCGGAGCCGCAGCGACTCCTCAAGGGCGTGATTGCAGAGGGCACAGTGATTACAGCAGCGGGCGTCCTTGCAGGCGCGGCATTCGGGTTCGTGCTGGCGCGTTTGGCGGGAAGATATTTCCTGGACGTCAAGATGCCGGGCGCATTGCCTGTGTTTGTCTCTGCGTTCGTGCTGATGGCAGTCGCGGTTATCGCGTCGGTGCTGCCTGCGGCACGCGCTGCGCGCGTCGATGTTATGCAAGCGCTGCGCTCAGAGTGATCGTCTTATGGTGGGTCAGGGTTATCGACAACTCCGGACGTGAGCTCAATCTCCGAGCAGCGGGTCCTCATGGGTCGGTGCGGTCTTCGTGTTCGCAGGCGTTCGCGTCCAGGCGGAGGTGGGCGTGCGGGAACCAAATCGGCGCGTACGGATCGAGGTTCGGCTTTACTTTGATGCCGAAGCCTGGACTGGTGGCTGTGAAGTTGATTTCGATGAGACGTCCGATTGCGCTGACTTGGTGGGCGGGATTTCGGTTCCCGCCGGATAGATAAGAATCTGCAGCGTGCCCCAAGCTGCATCCGAGTTCGTGGGCGCCTGTTTGCCCATTCCGAGAGTCTTGAGCTGACTGTCGTCGAATCCGAAGTTCTCTACTAAATACTCGCGGACAACCATAGCCCGCGCTTCGGTCAGTACCAGGTCCTTCTGAGTATCGCCTTCCATTCCGGTGGATGCGACTACTACTGCGAAACCGAATTGATTATTCGCCAGGAACTCGCCACCGGCGTTTAGGGATTTCTGATTCTTCAGCTTGGCGGAATCCTGCTTATCGAAAAGCTGCTTCGCCGAATAGGTAAACTGCTTGGCCGGCGTGCCTTCCGGCAGCCGTTCGATCTCGTTTTTTGCCAGTTCGGAGGAGTCTTCATAGCCGCGGCTCTTGAAAAAACCGCGCAGCAGGAAGTTGTGCTTCATGGCTTCCATATTTTCCTGGAAGTCTGTAACCCCGGCCTGCGCGTGGACCATGGTGTCGCGCATGGCGCCCGACGTCTGCTCGAGGTTGCTATAGAGCTGTTTGTCATTGACCAGCGCTCCCGCGGTGCCTTTACCCTGATCGATTTTGGCGCTGATGGAATCCAGATTGGCCGTCGCCTGGGTGGCATTCATAATGGCTTGCTGACTGCTATCGAGAATGCCGCTCATTTTCTTGATCACGTCCGACATTTCGAGTGGCGGCTGGCTGGCGATGAGATCGCCGTTCCACACGCTGGCGGCGCCGGGGGATCCAAACGAGATCGCGAGGTACTGATTACCCAACAGACCTTCGGTTTCGATGGTAGCGACGGAGTCTTGCTTGATGATCTCGTGGGTTGACTTGCTCAGGTCCATGACTATGGTGACCTTATCGCCGGGTTTGTGGGGCAGCACTATGGCGTGGACCGTTCCAACGTGAACTCCACCCACTCGCACGTCGCCGCCCGCATCGAGGCCCACGACGTTGTCGAATTGCGCTTTCAGTTGATACGTGGAGCTGAAAAGATACTGCTTGCTTCCGATGATAAAGATGCCGGCCGCCAGAATGGCGAGTGTCGCAACTATGAAAGCTCCCAACCGCGCCGCTCTCGACATACATCCTCCTACGATTGCGCCAAGAATTTCCGAACAAACTCGATGTCACTTTGCTGAAGTTCTTCAAAGCTGCCTTGAATCACAATGTCTCCCTCATTGAGCAGGGCCAGGCGGTCCGCAATCGTCTTCGCACTGTGCAGATCGTGCGTGACGACGATGGACGCTACGTGGTGTTCTTCCTGAAGCTTGAGGATTAAGTCGTCGATCTCCCCGGAACTGATGGGATCGAGACCGGCGGTGGGCTCGTCGAGCAGCAGGATATCCGGCTCCAAGGCCAGAGCACGCGCCAGCCCTACGCGTTTCTGCATGCCTCCCGAGATATCGGAAGGCATCTTCGCAAGAGCGTTCTCCATCCCCATCTCCGCCAGCAACTCTTTCACTCGCCCAGTCTGCTCCGATTTCGACATCTCCTTCTTATGATGTTGGAGCGGAAAAGCTACGTTCTGCTCGACGGTAAGCGAATCGTAAAGCGCGGCGTGCTGAAACAGAAAACCCATCTTCCTTCTTATCTCGCCAAGTTGATCGAGACCGAGGCCGGTGATGTCTCGACCGTGAATGCGAACCGAACCTGAATCAGGCTTCTCGAGGCCTATGATGAGCCTGAGCAAAACGCTTTTGCCGGTCCCGCTGCGCCCTAGCACTGCCAAAGTCTCGCCGCGGTTCACGGTCAAGCTAACTCCGTTCAAAACTTTTTGGCTGCCGAAAGATTTGTGCAGGCCCTCGACGGCAATCGCCGGGACGTTGTCCTCGTCGCCGGCTCCTTCGGGCTTCATCGCGATTTGATCGATTGTCTGCATAACGGTTTCGTGAGCTGTTTCAATATTTAGAGAACGGTCATGGGAAAAATACGAGAATGATCTTCACCAGGACGACGTCGGCGAGAATCACGAACAGCGATGACAGGACGACCGAACTGGTGGCGGCGCGTCCCACGCCCGCAGCGCCTCCCTGAGTACGCATTCCCTGAAAACAGGCGATCAGTCCGATGATGAGACCAAACACCATCGTCTTGAATGTGGGCGGGAGAAAATCGTTGAAATCGGCGCCTTTGAAACCGATATCGATGAACTGATGAAACGAAAGCGGCTCGGCCAGGGCCTGCGCCACCCAGCCCATGAACAATCCGAAAAAATCGGCAGCGAGGGTGAGCAGAGGCATCATGAAGATGCAAGCCAGGATGCGGGTCGCCGCCAGCAGCCGATAAGGATTGACCGCAGAAGCCTCAATGGCATCGATCTGCTCGGTTACTTTCATCGACGCCAACTCCGCGCCAATGCCGGCACCCACCCGTCCACTGACCACCAGACCGGTAATGATCGGGCCGGTCTCGTGGATCACGGAGAACACGATCGCGGCGGGCAGCAGCGACTTGGCGCCAAATCGAGTCAGGCTGTAGCGGGCTTCCATGGAGAGAACAATGCCGGTGGCGGCGCCGGCCAAGGCGACCAGCGGCAGCGATTTTGAGCCGATTTCATCGAGTTGCCGAAACAGTTCGCGGAATTCAAACGGCGGCGTTACGGCAGCTCGCAGCACTTGCCAGAAAAATATTCCAAGATCGCCGAACCATTCGAAGAATTGGCTGAGGACACCTGGGGCCGAAACGGTGGAAGGCGCGGGAAGGCTCGCCTGCCCTGGAAGGAGAGCAGTCGCATCCGCCGCGCTGAGTCTAGAGTCGATCATGGGTTTGATCCCGAACCAGGCGCCGGGCCTGGCGCTGCATGAGCGTTATTGAGATGCATTCGGGAGAGCAAAGCGTGAGGTCCACTGTAAAAAAATTCCAGGCCGACGTTTGCACCTACGTATCCCAGCATGACGTAGTTGCCCATCCGGAGCGCATCTTTGCCGTTGTAGCGGCCGGGATACCATGCGTAGATGGCAGTCATGGTCCCAGCATAGGGTGCGACCAGGGCTGGGAAAGAGAACACGCTGTGGCCATCTTCGCCGCGGCGTGCTGTAAGGGTTGAGATCACGGCATGGCGCAGCCGAGGCAACAGTCCTTTGCACTCGCAACGGTAGTACAGGGTATCTTCCCTGAAGGCCTGTGCCAGTCCATAGCGCGTGGTGGTGCTGATCGCCGCGATGCCGAAGTTCGACCCGAACCGCTTGCTATAACCAGCGAAGCCTTGCTTCCACTCCGGCGGAGAGTTGTACACCTGGTTGATGCCGGCTGCGAAGGCGGCGCCGACGATGGGATAGGGCCCAAACGCGTCGAAGACGTAGTTGTGGAACTTTGTTGCCTCCGTCGGGCGCGTGTAGGTGAGGTCTGGTTGCGCCGCCGGGGTTGTGCTTGGATCCACGTCGGAGGAGTTAGCCGAATCGGCCAGCGCTTGCGCGTTTGCCAGCGCGGGCAGGACAGCTAAGACCGCGATGACCAGGAAAATGCGGCGACGCATCTTCATATTGGGATACTCCTTAGGTCAGAGCCGGCAGGCTCCAGCACCAACGGAGGACGTTATTCATACCGTAAGCGGGCAGGGTCCGTGGTCGCACTGGCACGCAATCTCTACGTCCTTGGATCCCGCTTCTTTACAGGGTTGACCGCAGTACTTGTCGCTCGCCTGTACAAGGCACCGGCATGGTAGATGCGCACATTTGACCTGCTCATTCGTTGTCATCATGGTTTCCTCTCCCAAAGTCTTCTTTTCCAGTTTTCGTGTCAAACATTGTAGGGACTGATGGTATACGGTTCAGTTCCTGTGACGGGTGCTCGGCGTTGGCGCGCAGCCCATAGCTAAATGCGTCCGAGAACGAGAAGAATGACCACGATGAAAAGTACCAGCCCCAAGCCGCCTGTCGGGGCATAGCCCCACTCCCTGCTGTGACCAGCGTGGCAGCGCACCAATCAACGCCAAAACCAGGATTACGATCAATATGGTTCCAAGCATGTTTTTGTTCCTATTCCGTGCGAGTCAGCTTTTGTTATAGGCTCTTTGGCGTTCTCTTAATGGTCAATACTGATCAGTGAAGAAGAAATGGTCGCAATGGAAGACTAATCTTCTCGTACAAGACATGGGAAGCGAAGGCGGTGAGTCTCATCTCGACCCCACGGACCGCACTTCGACGGCTGCGTCCAGCCGGGAAACACATCGCGCGGGTCCGAGGGTTGGCCCCGCGCCGACAATGAGGACTTTCTCATATCTCTAACAAGCGGATGCAATGTCGCGCCGATTTGCTACTTCCGAGGCTCTTCGGCTTTGGGCGCTTCCTTCGCGGGACGAGGCGCCGCCTGAGCACGTGCAGTGGTCTGGGCATGCGGCGCGGTCTGCGGACGCGGCGCGGCTTCAGCGTGAGTCGCAGCCGGTTGACGAGGAGCTGGCTGCGCGTGAGCTGTAGTGGCGGCACGGGGAGCAGGCTTCGCATGAGCCGCAGTCGGCTTATTCGACTCAGCGGGCGCATGAGCAACCTTAGTATTCGCTGCCTTGTTTTCATTCGAGCGAGTCGCCGCTGCTTTATTCTCGGCTGCCTTGTTTTCGTTTGAGCGCGTTGCGGCTGCTCTGTCGGCAGCGGCTTTGTTTTCCGTCGAGCGGGCTGCAGCTGTTTTGTTTTCGATTCCCTTGTTCTCCGCTGGAGCGCGCTTCGCCGCCACCGCACCCTTGGCGGTAAATTCTCCTGGCTTAGATGTTGCGGCGATTGGCGGCTTGCCATGATTCACGGACGCCAATAGCTCGTGGTTCTTGCCGGCGGCCTGCTGATGCCCTGTTTGCGCGGCCGTTGCCGGAGTATGACGCCCACGTGCCGCAGTCTCTTGGGCGGCGTTGGGTCTGGCGGTTATTCCACCCCTGCCACCGTTATAGCTGACAGTGTTTCCCGCCCTGTAGTTGACTACAGTCTTTTGGTAAGTATTATGAAAGCTTCTCGCATCCACGTTATTCACCGAGCGGTTGTAGTTGAAGGCTCCGTGATTCCAGTATCCGCCCTGATAACCGACACCGCCATAGCCGTATCCGTAGTTGAGGCCGCCGTAGAAGCCGACAGTCGGACCCCAGTAGCCTTCATTCCACGCGTAGGCGTTGTCGCCCCAACCCCAATAACCGGGGGTCCAGAGCAAACCGGCTTCGGGCGGCTCGACCCACGTGCCGGGCACCCAGAAGTAACCTTCACTGCCATAAGCCCAGTAACCGGGCGTCCACAAATAACCGCTCTGAGGACAAACAGGCTGCGAGTACGCTACCAGTTCGGGCGGAGCGATCGTGATCGACACGCCGAGCTGCGCCAAAGAGATGGCCGGTATGGCCAGTATTAGAAAGCCAAGCAACATGAATCGGATGGTGCGCATTTTGAACCACCTTGCCAGATCATCCTTCGGATTGCCCGTTTTATACGTTGCTGCTTCGGGCTGCGCGGACTGAACGGCGTCGCGTCGAGGTAACGATTCCACAAAACCACTGGCCGAGTCTGTGCACTACTGCTCACTTGTTGAGAACGTCGCAACCCAATCTGCGAAATCCGGATAACTGTGCCGGCGCCGTAAAGAAATTGGCGCGAGTCCAAGAAACGCACCCGCGCCGATCGCAGTTAAGCTTGCCGCGTCCATAAGCGACGACGGACAGGCTCGCTAGAGTGTGAAGCTGAGCGCGACGTTAACGCCGGGGTACGTCGGGTTGCACAGGTAATACACGCCGTCGATCTCGACGACATAAACGTTTTGCGTGTAGAGCCAATTGCTGGGCCACGCGTCAACGAATCCGAAGGAATACCCCCCGTATTGGAAGCGGTGATTTCTGTAATCGCCCTGGCTTACGCGAAACGTGTGTTGCTGCCCAAAGCTGGCCTTATAACGAGCAGCGGGAATGCGGTCACCGTTACCGGCGGCGTGCTCCTGCTGTGCGTTCTTCTCTGCCGGCTTGGTATTCTTTTCGTCTTGCTGCGCATTCTTTTCTTCCGGCTTGGTGTTCTTTTCCTCCTGCTGCGCGTTTTCTTCCGGCTTAGCGCTCTTGTCATCCTGCGCGCTTTTTTCCGCCGGCTTTGCGGGTTTCTCGGGTTGGACTTTCTTCTCATCCTGGGCAGGCTTGGCTTTCTCTTCGTCCTGCTCGTGATCCTGTGCGAACGCCGGAACTGCTAATCCAAGCGCCAAGGATAGAACCGCTGTGCTGAGAACTCCTACCAGTTTCATGGGATGTTGCCTCCGTTATCGATTCGATCATTTACATACGCTTGCTCTACCGCAAGCTTCCTGTTGTTGCATTGACCGGGTTGCCGATGGCGTCGCCGGACACGAGAAGTTCCACTCGCCGGTTTTGCTGCCG
>Ga0182024_10018037_pt1 | contig 13178 bp, 13 predicted proteins | sample P32metaG_FD_120480 | JGI IMG/M metagenome (GOLD analysis project Ga0182024, IMG submission 120480) | Permafrost microbial communities from Stordalen Mire, Sweden - P3-2 metaG (Illumina Assembly) | ecosystem: Environmental > Terrestrial > Soil > Wetlands > Permafrost | place: Sweden: Stordalen...
ATTATGCCTCGCAATTTTGGAGACGAACAATGGCTGAATACAGACGATCGAAAGGGCGCCGTTCAGGCAAAGATCGGCGCAGCGGGGTTGATACACGTACCGAAGAGGAAAAAAAGCTAGTCGTAGAAAGACGGTCGGGGATCGATCGCAGATCGGGCTTAGATCGGCGATCGAACGTTAAATCGGCCTGACCGCAGAGCGGGGCCGGCCGCGCTGCTCAATACGGCAGGCAGTACCAAGCGCTAGAAGCGGTGGCGCAATACCCCACTGTTATTGCTGGCCTGCCGTCAACGCGGGCCGCAGCTTCTAGTGCCTCATCGGAGAGATCATAGGTCACGAGGGCTTCATCAATTTTGTCGAGATCGCCAATATCATCCGTCATTGCATTACTCCAAAGATTCGAGCCTCTGTTGGCCCGCAAGCCTAACCGGCATGATGCTGACCTACCAAGTACGGGCGTCCGGCGCAGTGCTTTGCGTCACAGGCTTGTTCGGCGACACGGCCGGGCCGGCCCGCGCTTGCCCGGCGCTCATTCAATCGGCGGCGGCGTGTTCGGCGGGAAGTAGCCGACATCGAACATAAGCGGCCCGTTAGATCGTCACCTTGTCGATGCTTTGCTGATCGGCCTCCCATTGGCAAGCGCCGTTCAGGCGAAGCTTCGTCAGTTTATGTGCCTGTCGGACTGTGATTTGCTGATCGGTGAGAGTGGCTTTCCAGCCATCCTCCAGGCGCTTCTGCACTACCGCAACCGCCTTATCGCGGGGAGTTGCGGTCACCCAGAACTGGCGCTCGCTCCCCTTGGTTGCGACGACGACCCGGAGGCCGCGAACAAAAGTCTCTGTCATGTCGGTTCCTCTCCTTAAATCTCAATCATCCCGGCTGGCCGAATTTGGCGCCCCGATTAGGAAAGCCTCGCCGCTTGTGAGCGTTATTTGTACCCGGTCTCTTTTTCGGTTTGCCTTATCTTCGCTAATTCGATCCACATAGCAGCAATGAAAAGCCACTCACGGGCTAGAAAATTCCGCCTGCTCCTTAAATTGCGGGCATTCCTGGGCTACTTGCAAAAGCAGTAGGGCGTGATCCTGACAATTGCTCGCGATGCGCATTTGCGACCTCAAACGGCCGCCGCCCCCACAAATCAGATTATGCCTTGGACCGATTTGTTGCTACGCACCTGAAATTGAAATTAGGACACTATTCATCCCGGCTGGCCGAATTTGGCGGCCGGGGAATGTCCTTCAATATCTGCCGCGGCACGCTCGGCAGCTTGACAATGTTCACCGCGATAAGGAATGCCTCGTCGCGCAACAGCCGCCCCAATTGTCCGCCTTCGTGTCTGTTATCGGAGCCATAGCTGCCGCGCGCACCAGCAACCGGCGCGGCAGTTATCGACCCAAAGCTGCGCTTCGCCGCCGTAAATTGCCGCATTGCGAAAAACCGCAGCAGTCCATCAACGAATCCATTGAGACGGCCAGCAAGTCAATAAAGTCCAGGTTCTAATTCACAAGCTATGCCTGTGACTAGGAACATTGACACGCGCCGAGGTTCGCACCCTTTATTGTTTTCGCGTGTCTGCCGTCAACCCAACAGACCGAGGTCCGAATAACATGAACCTGAAAATCCTGATGGTAAGCGTCGCTGCCATGATGGCGGTGTCACCGGCAGCTCATGCGATGAACTTCGACTTTTCCTTTAGCAACGATCCCGCCCAGGGCAACGTCGCCGGTACGGTGTACGGCGAGATTTTCGGTCTTACGAACAACGCCACTTCGTTACCGACCGACGTCGTAGTTTACTTCTATCCGGCTGGAATTACACCCCTCCCGACGGCTGCCCCGCTCGATATAAATGCCTATGCGGCTTACCTCGGGGAATTTATTAACGGCAATGGCTTCACTGTGACGAACGGCGTAATAACCGGTGACAATTACCAGATCTACGGAGGCAATTTCGATCTCGACGGCGCCTACAACTCTCTTGTAAGCTCGGACGACGCCACCCGCGTCCAGAATACGGATGGATTAGCAGGTGTTACTTTCTCTGCAACTCCGTTGCCTTCAACTTGGACGATGCTGATCGCTGGCTTTGTCGGTCTCGGCTTCTTTGCTCATCGCGGCAGAAAGAACCGGCCTTCTGCGATCGCAGCTGCCTGACAAAAGCATTTTTAATTTCGATTTTGGAGAGACCGCCGCGCGAGGCGGTCTTTCTTTTTGCGCCGATCATGTTGCAGTGCATGAGTCTGCTTTTGGCCCTTAACTGCCGCCCGTTGCCCGGCTAGGCGCGGCAGGTATTGGGTGAAGACCGGTCACGGCAACCAATGATCGGCGCGGCGGTTCATGACCCAAAGCGACACTTTGCGACCGTCAATTATCGGTGGAAAGATTGCCGCTGCCGGCGCGACCGTTGCCGTGCCAAACCGCTTTTGCCTTGCGGATCATGGTGCGTCTCCTTGCTGTCGTATGTTCTGAACTCTCTCGAATTTCATTATTTGAGATAGACTAGGTCAGACCAAGTTGATCGCAACGTCGATGTTGCCGCGCGTGGCCTTTGAGTACGGACAAATCTGGTGCGCTTCGTCCACCAGGGCCTGGGCGACGTTGCGCTCGACACTGGGCAGGCTGATATTGAGGCGCGTGCGGAGGAAGTAACCGCCGTCCGCCAGGTTCAGGTCTACTTCGGCGTCGATGGCCAAGTTAGCCGGCAGAGTGATTTTCATTTTGCGGGCCGCAAGCGCAATCGCGCTTTCGAAACACGCCGACCAGCCGGCGGCGAACAATTGCTCCGGATTGGTGCCGATGCGCGCCGAGCCGGGAGTCGAAAGCCTGATGTCAAGGCGACCGTCAGAGCTGCGCGACACGCCGCTTTCCCGCCCGCCGGTGGTGCGAGTTTTGGCCGTGTACACGACTTTTCCGATTTGAGTCATGGAGCGTTCTATTTCCGTTGTTTCTTGCCCGGCGGCGTTCAGGTCCAGATACTGCCCTGCGGACTGCGTTTTTCAGTCCGCAGGGTACTCACGCCGATCAGACTTCGGCGACGTCGATGATCGCTTCAGCAAAGGCGCGCGGGGCCTCTTGCGGCAGATTGTGCCCGACGCCGCCCTTGATGGTCCGGTGCGAATATTTGCCGGAGAATTTCTTGGCGTAAGAACTGGGCTCCGGGTGCGGCGCGCCGTTGGCGTCGCCTTCCATGGTGATGGTGGGCACGGTGATGACCGGAGCTGCGGCAAGCCGCTTTTCCAGCTCGTCGTATTTCGCCTCGCCTTCCGCGAGACCGATCCGCCAGCGGTAATCATGGATCACGATAGCGACATGATCCGGGTTGTCGAAGGACGCCGCGCTGCGATCGAACGTGGCGTCGTCGAAGTTCCACTTCGGCGAAGCGATCTGCCAGATGAGCTTCGAAAAGTCGTGCCGGTATTTGTCGTAGCCGTCGCGGCCGCGATCGGTGGCAAAATAATATTGATACCACCATTGCAGCTCAGCCTTTGGCGGCAACGGCGCCTTGTTGGCTGCCTGGCTGCCGATCAGATAGCCGCTCACCGAGACCAGCGCCTTGCAACGCTCCGGCCACAGCGCCGCGACGATGTCGGCCGATCGTCCACCCCAATCAAAACCGCCGATGGTGGCTTTCTGGACCTTGAGCGCATCCATCAGGGCGATGACATCGAGCGCGACCACCGACTGCTGGCCATTGCGGACCGTGTCGCTGGACAGAAAGCGCGTCGTGCCGTAGCCGCGCACATACGGGACGATCACGCGGTGGCCTGCCGCCGCCAGCAGTGGGGCGACATCGACAAAGCTGTAAATGTCGTAGGGCCAGCCGTGCAGAAGAATGACCGCGGGGCCGTCGGCGGGACCGGCTTCGGCATAGCCGACATTGAGGAGGCCGGCATCGATCTGCTTGAGTGGACCGAACGAGGTATGCGCTCCCGGCTTGATCGCCGGCAGCTCCTTCGCGCTTGCCTTGATCGCCTGTGCGTTTGCCGAACCGATCATGCCGAACTGGGCGGCCGCGAAGGTCATGGCCGCGGCGCCGAAAAAACGGCGGCGAAGATGATCGATGTCTTCTGACGTTTTGATCTTATCCATGGCGATTCTCCTTGGTTTGTTGGTTGCGTAGTGGATCAGCCGAACGTGAACGAGAAAGCCTCAACGCCCGGATCGAAAAACTCGATTTCGAACTGTCGATCGGCGATAGGCTTCGGCTGCCTGATCAGCTGGTACACCCGCTGTTCGCTAACTGTGCCGTCGCCTTGTTCGTCAATGTCAAGTCCGTGAGCCGCGCCTGGCGGCTGTCCATCGATCAGAACGCGAAATCTCACGGATGTTCCTAGCGCCGGCGGCCCCATGACGAGATTAAGATCGCGGGCGTGAAATCGGTACGCGATGCGTCCATTGGGCTTGTTCAGCGCGGTGGCTTGCCTCTTCACCGTCCAATCCCCAGAAAGCGCCCAATCGTTCAGGTGCAGTTGCGCAGGAAATGTGTAGACGCGAGGCTGGTCCGAGACCTCGCCCCCCGGCGACGTGAAGTTCTGGGTGCGCCCGTAGCCGGCATAAGTTTCCGGGGACTTCAGGTCGCTCCAATCGGCGGCCGCTTCAATACCACGGGCATCAACCGAAACCGGCTCATGGCTGACGCCGCCGACTCCCGCCTCGGTCAGTAATTTTTGAATGACCGTTTCCGACTCTTCGTAGGCGCCCTCGCCAAAATAATGATGTCGAACACGCCCCTGCGAATCGATGAAATACAACGCCGGCCATTCTTCGTTGTTAAAAGCTCGCCAAATGACATGGTCGTTGTCGACCGCGACCGGGTAATCGACCCGCATGTCTTTCACGGCCCGGCGGACGTTGTTGAGGTCTTTCTCAAATGCGAACTCCGGGGCGTGGACGCCGATCACCACCAAACCTTGATTCCGATATTTCTGGTCCCAGGCGCGGACATAGGGAAGCGTGCGCAGCCAGTTGACGCAGGTGTAGGTCCAGAAATCGATGAGGACGACTTTTCCACGGAGCGCCTGCGCCGTGAGGGGCGGTGAATTGAGCCAGCCGTCCGCGTGCTCGAGCGAGGCCAACTCGGATTGATTGGGTAATTCCTGCACCAAGGCCGCAATCGGAGCGCCGATCGCGGCGGCGAGTACCGCGGTTGCCAACAGCTTGTTTGTTTTCATCGACGACGTCTTCCGGATTCCGAGCGATGTTGCAGTGCTTGCATGGGAGGCGGCGCGCACGACACGCCCCGCCGCTCGTTTCACGCCGGTTGACGCAGCGACCTGAACGCCGCTCGCAGCTCGGCACTGAAGAGCTCAGGCTGCTCCCAGGCGGCGAAGTGTCCGCCTTTGTCGACCTCGTGGAAGTAGGCCAGGTTGGGAAAGGCGCGTCGGGCCCATGTCTCCGGGGCGCGATAGATCTCCTCCGGAAATACCGTGATGGCCACCGGAAGTGAGATCTCGGCGGTCTTCAGCGCGACCGCGGACAAGATGTTGCTGTGGTTCTCCCAGTAAAGCCGCGCCGATGAGGCCGCCGTATTCGTCAGCCAGTACAGCGTGATGTCGTCCAGCATCTTGTCTTTGGTGAGCAAGCGCTCGGGCTCGCCGTTGTTGTAGTCATAGATGAAGGCCGCAAGCCCCGCCGGAGAATCCGTCAAGGCGTAGCTGATCATCTGCGGCCGCGTGTTCATCATCACCGAGTAGGCCCTGTTCTTCTTGGTGAACGTGTCGAGCGCTTCGAACGCCACGCGCTCCTCATCGGAAAGTCCTGCCGGCGCGGGCCCGCCGGCGGCAAGCGCCGCGCCGACCTCGGGCGGTATCGTCGCCGGCAGGTTGACGTGGATGCCGAGCAATCCCGCCTGCGCCTGCCGCGCCATCGCGGTAGAGATGGGAGCGCCCCAGTCGCCGCCCTGGGCGACGTAGTGCTTGTAGCCGAGGCGCTTCATCAGTTCCGCCCAGGCTCGCGCGATGTGGTCGGGGTCCCAACCGGTCGTGGTCGGCTTACCTGAAAACCCGTAGCCCGGCATCGACGGAACCACCAGGTTGAAGGCATCCGATGCGCTCCCGCCATGTGCTGTGGGATTGGTCAGTGGGTCGATAATTCCCAGCTGCTCGATGACCGAGCCAGGCCAGCCGTGGGTGACGATGAGCGGCAACGCGCCTTCATGTTTCGAGCGGACGTGGATGAAGTGAATGTCGAGCCCATCGATCTCGGTCATGAACTGCGGCAAGGCATTGAGCCTCGCCTCCACCTTGCGCCAGTCGTAGTCCTCGCCCCAGTAGCGGACGATCTCCTGGATTTTTGCCAGCTGCACGCCCTGGGACCGGTCGGTCACGGTCTCGCGCTCGGGCCACCGTGTGGCCAACACACGGCGGCGCAGGTCGACGAGTTGTTGTTCTGGAATGTTGATGTGGAATGGGCGGATCGAGGCGTCCTCGGCCGCTGCCCCCGCAGACGTGGCGAAGAAGGCGGAGACACCAACAGCTGCCGCGCTGGCAAGAAACTCGCGTCGGCCGAGCGATGAGGATATTGCGGACATGATAGTTCTCCGTGTTGGCGATGCGACCTACAATCACCAGCTGATGCTCCCGGCCGCAATCCGCTTCTACTCGAAGCATTTTGCGCAAAGCCGCGGGAAAAGCCCGTTATGCGTTGTGAGGAGCTGTTAGTCGTTGCCAGCAGCACGACTCGCATAGTCGGCGCGATTGGGCATAGGCCGTATCCAAAGCGATTGGAGTTTCACAACGCCGGTGCCACGCGCCTTGAGCGCTTGCTTATGCCCCGGCAACCAGCTCGGTAAAAACGCTTGCGGGCCGCATGGGTACCGCGATGCGGGCGTTCTCAATGTCGACTACGCACAGTGATTGCGCTTTGCCAGTCGCACGGTCTTGGCAGGTGAACTGCTGCGCTCAATAACCCCGCTCGACCATTTGGTTGTAGCCGACACTGCCGCCGCCGGTGAGCGCCGGGTCATTTCTATCGACAGTCACGCGGGTGCGCTGGGCTGCCGCGATCTTCGCAATATGGTGGTTCTCCTCGCCCTGGGCGAGGGCGCTCGCGGCGAGCACGGTGCCCGCCGCGATTGCGGCAACTGTCTTGATGAGAATGCTCATTGCATCCTCTCCTTTGGATCACCGCAGCAACCCGAAACCGCCAATCAAGCGGGGCACGCAGACAGGCCGGTGCAAGCGGCAAGGGTGAAGTTCATCTGTCCGCTCGCCGCGCCCGCGGCGATCTCCAACGCTTCATCGGAAACATCGAAGGCGAACGGGGCGTCTTCGGTTTGGTCGAGTCTCATGATTGTCTCGCTCATGACAGTCGTCCTTTCGTTTGGAAATGTCAGTGCGTTGGGCACGATTTGGACCTGGCCGGGTTGCCTCTCCGCTTGGTGCGGCAGAATATTCGCGCAGAACCGGGGAAATTGCTCGTTAGGTGTTGTGATGAGTTGTTAGCGGTTGCCGGCAGTGGACCTACCTAAGGTGCGGCAATTGCGGCCGGTGCGCGCAGCCATCGCCCGCCGAAAAATTTTCGGCACGGCGAAGACTAGGTCTTCCGGGCAAACAGCAAGCACCAGCCGCTTGGGCTGATGTCGCCTTGGACGAATTTGCACGCATTCGGCGGTTGGAAGTTGACGCAACCGTCGCAGTGCTGGTCGTCCTTTGGCGTGCCCTGATATTTGGCGTCCGTCTGGCTGAGCTTCTGCTGTGCCGCTGCATGCGAGACCGCAGCAGCGGCGGCCGCCGCGCCGAGTCCAAGCGCCATACCGGTGAGCACCATGCGGCGCGACATGCGTTGGCAATCGTTCCTGCCGTTATTCATGACCGACTCCAATTGGGCTTGAGGCCATCGCAACGACGAATTCCACGCTTGTTAAATCCATTCACCGCTTCCCGTATTCCGTGAAAACGTAATCTCTTGTCTTCACAATCGTGTGGCACGCGAACCCGCACTTGGCATCGTTCGCCTGCGGCGGCTGGTCATCCAAATTGCCGGGCCTGAACGTCTCGGACGCGGGGTCATACTCGAACTCGGCGTATCCCCATCCGCCGCTGTCCGCGAACCTCTGACTATCCTTCACCATGAAGTCCACGTCATGCAGGGTGTCCGGCACCGTCGTCGGAGCGGGAGCTGTCTCGCTTTTTTTCGGATTCCAATGGATCTTCGCCATCTTGGCGCCGTCGGGGAAAGGCTTGCCGTTGCCGGGAATTCCCGCCTGGTAGGCGTCGATCATCACGGGATTACCGAGGATCAAGGCCAGCTTTCCGGCTTGACTGATGGCGATAGCCTGCCAGCTTTCGAATCCCCTGAATTCAGAGAACGCTAGCCCGCCCGGGACTTGCACGGTGTACTTGTCCTGGGCGGAAATGGCCCTCCCGCCCAAGCCTACGAGCACGACCGCAATGGCGCCCGCGGCGGCGAAAGACATCGGGGCGATGCTCCGGCGGCAATCACGTTTGATGTCCTTGGAGGTTGCGACCGTAGGCATCGGTAAATCTCCTTGCTTTGAGGGCCGATCGGGAAACACCCATTGCAGGTTGTCCGACGCCACCGCACTCATCCTCAGGTGCGGCCGCTACGCGTCGACTCAGCCTCAATTGGCTCCCTGTCTCAAGTGTTTACGCCGAGGTCGCGGGAAGTGCCCGTTAGGCGTTGTGAGGCGTTGTTAGCGGTTGCCAGCGCTGCCGGCTTTTTGAGCACGATTGGAGCCAGCCCGGCTGGCCTGGTTTCCATTGGCCGCGGTCTCTATGGCGTGAGGCCGACCCCTGACGTAAAATGACACACGAGGCCCAGGCGGCTGCAAAAGGCGACGTCATGATGACGCCGGCGGCGCAGACCAAAGACGTAATGTCGTTTGGTCCTTTCAGCTTGGTCGCGAGCGAACGGCTCCTGACCAGGGAAGGCGCGCCCGTCGAATTGGGCGCGCGAGCTCTCGACATCCTCATTGCGCTCGTCTCCCGTCCCAACGAAGTCGTGAGCAAGAAAGAGCTGCTGGCTCGGGTCTGGCCCGACGTCACCGTCGAAGAAAACAGTTTGCGGTTTCACATCGTCAGCCTGCGCAAGGCGCTAGGCGATGGCAAGGACGGCGCGCGATACATTACGACCCTCGCCGGGCGGGGCTACTGCTTCGTTGCGCCGATCTCGCGGCCGGGCGTTCAGAGCAATGCCGACGCAACGATTGCCGCCAGTTTTCCGCACGCCAATCTGCCAGGCCGCTTGACGCGAATGGTCGGTCGCGACGACGACGTTCTTAAGGTTTCTGCTCAACTGACCGCCTCACGCTTTGTCACAATCGTCGGCCCTGGCGGCGTCGGCAAAACCACGGTTGCGGTAACGGTTGGACATCACTTGATCGAGGCCTTCTCGGGCGTCGCGCTCTTTGTGGATCTTGGCATGCTCAGCGACGCCAAACTTGTCGCCACGGCGGTCGCCTCCATGTTGGGCCTTTCGGTGCAGTCTGAAGACGCGACACCCAATCTCATCGCATACCTGCGGGATAAGCGGATCCTGTTGATCCTCGATACCTGCGAACACCTGATAGAAGCGGTGGCAACTCTGGCGGCAAACATCGTCGCAGCCGCACCAGAAGTCCACATTCTGGCGACAAGTCGCGAGGCTCTTCAGGTCGAAGGTGAGCAGGTCTACAAATTGGATGCTCTCGCTTGTCCCCCGGATGATCCGCAGTTCACTGCAGCGGCGCTGCAAAAATTCCCGGCGACCCAGCTGTTCGTAGAACGCGCGATGGCGAGCGGCGCTCGCTTGGACTTGAACGACGCCGACGCCGCAATCGTGGTGAGCATCTGCCGAAGGCTCGACGGCGTGGCACTCGCCATTGAGTTGGCCGCTCGACGCGTTGAGTCCCATGGCCTGCAACAAACCGCAGCCCTTCTCGACCAGCGCCTGACCCTGCTGTGGCTTGGGCCGCGCTCCGCGCCGCCACGGCAAAAGACCCTGCAGGCCACGCTGGATTGGAGTTACGGGCTGCTGTCCGAACTGGAGCGCGTGGTGCTGTGCCGGCTCGCCGTATTCGTCGGGCATTTTACGCTCGATGCGGCGCTTGCGGTCGTGACCAGCGCGACCGTCGATCAATCGCGCGTTTTTGGCGCCATCGACAGCCTCGTCGCCAAGTCGATGGTCGCGACTCGCCCGATCGGGGCGATGGTGCGCTATCGGCTGTTGGACACGACGCGCGCTTACGCCCTCGAAATCCACGTCGACGACGCCGAGCTCGCCGATTTGGCCGTGCGCCACGCAACCTACTATCGGCGATGGCTGGAGCAGACCGGGACCGAATGGCCGAGCTTGTCGACCGGGGCGGAACGGGCGCCCCACTTTGCCGGTCTCAACAATGTCCGCGTGGCTTTGGAATGGTGCTTTGGCGTCGATGGCAATGCCGCAGTCGGCGTCGAACTTGCTACCGCTGCCGCGCCGGTTTTTTTGGCGATGTCTCTGCTTCCTGAATGTCATCGCTGGTCGGAGCGAGGAATTCTCGCTCTCGACGATGCTACGCGCGGCGGGCTCGAGGAAATGCACCTTCAAGCGGCCATGGGCGTGTCATTGATGTTCACGCGCGGAGGCAGGGATGCGGCGCGCGTGGCCTTGAACAGAAGTTTCGCGATCGCCGAAGAACACGGCAGTGCCCTCGATCAACTGCGGCTGTTAGGTCCGCTGAATATGTTCTATCTGCGTACCGGAGATTTCAAAACCGGCCTGCGCTACGCCGAGCACTGCTCCGCTATTGCCGGAACCGTGGACGATTCGGTCGCTGCCGCGTTAGCCCATTCTATTTTGGGGATTTCACTCCACCTTGGCGGCGACCTCACCGGTGCACGCGCGCAACTCGAGGCAGCGGTACGTCGTGAGCCGCGTTCGCGGCGAACCACGACGATCTATCTCGGCTTCGAGGGCAAGTGTTTAGCTGGTGCTATCCTGGCAAGGACGCTGTGGTTGCAAGGCCATCCGGCTCAGGCGATGGAACGCGCCCGCCAGACAGTTAAGGAGGCTGCAGGGATGGACCACTCGTTGACGCTGGCCATCGCCCTGATCTGGGGTATTTCCGTGTTCCTCTGGACCGGCGATCTCCAGAGCGCTGAAGAGCATATCGATTGGCTCATCGCCAGTTCCGAATCCCATTCGTTGGCACCCTATCTTGCGGTCGGGCGCGGATTCCAAGGCGAGCTGGCCGTCCGCCGCGGGGACGCAAAAGACGGCGTTGATAGTCTCTTGGGCAGTCTGGAAAAGCTCCACTCAATGCCATACGAACTGCTAACCACGCCGCTCAACATCTCGCTCGTCCAAGGACTCGCGGCTACCGGTCGGTTCGCCGAAGGCATGACGCTGATCGACCAGACGATCCAATTGGTCGAGGCCAACGGCGACACTATTTACATGCCAGAGCTACTGCGTTTGAAGGGAAGCCTTCTTCTGTCGAAGCCGCGGCCTCGCGTTGCCAACGCGGAATTATGCTTTGCGCAGTCGCTCGAACTGAGCCGACACCAGGGCGTACGCGCGTGGGAACTGCGGACCGCGACCGATCTGGCAACTTTATATGCCGGCCAAGGACAATCCGCACGCGGCCGGGCGCTTCTGCAGCCGGTGTTCGAGCAGTTCGTGGAGGGCTCGGACACGGCGGATCTGAAAGCCGCCGAACGCCTGTTGGCGACGTTGGGCTAGTTTTGCTTGCTGCTCATGGATCGGGCCGCTGACCCAGCCCTCGCATATATCTCACCGCGGCAACGATGATCGCTTTTTTGAGGCAGAGACGGAAGAAGGCGCTCTGTTCTTCCGCATTGCAAAATGTCGCTCATGGCCCTTAACCGCCGCCCCAGGCACGGCTAGGCGCGGCAGGTATTGTGTGAAGACCGGTCACGGCAGCCAATGATCGGCGCGGTGGTTCATGACCCATGACGTCACTTCGTCACCGCAAATTGACGCACTGCGAAAGGCTTATTCGATCACCCCGTTGGCGAGCGCGAGCAGCGTCGGAGGCACTGAGAAATTGAGTGCCGTGCGTTCCGGACGACGCGCGGGCCAACCGGAGCGCCGGGAAGATCGGGGCCTCCGTCAAGCATCGCTAATGGTATGAAAGGGGGCTCGGCGGTTCGGTGTTGGCGGCCCCATTGCCGTCGATGTTGTTGTCGGCGTAGCTCAATACGACCCCAGCCCATCCGGTGGTATTGCCCGTAATCGTTGATCGCGTAACGCGAATCGTCGAGCCAATACCGCCGGTGCGACGATGACGGGGGGCGGCGTTTGATCCATTTTATTTCATCTCCCTATTGCGGTCCCTCATTCGATCACCTCGTCGGCAGTGGCGAGCAGCGATGGCGGGATGGTCAATCCGAGCGCTTTCGCGGCTTTGAGATTGATGACTAGATCGAACTTTGTCGGCTGCATCACCGGTAGTTCGGCGGCCTTCTCGCCTTTGAGAATACGGCCGGCATAGACGGCGGCTTGGCGCGTGGTATCGGCAATGCTCGTTCCGTAGCTCATCAATCCGCCTTCCGTGGCAAACTCTCGTATCGGTCCGATCGCAGGCACGGAGTATTGGACGGCGAGGGTCGCCATACGCTGCATCTGCCCGAAGTAGAACGTATCGGATGCGATGATAATTCCACCGATTTGCAATGGCCCAAGCGCCGCAAACGCCTTTACGATTTCCGATTCATTTTTTGCAGTCAGGACCTCCAGCCGCTGTCCGAGGGCCTTAGAGGCGACCTCCGCATCCTTGCGTTCTGAATCCGCGAGAGGGTTTTCCGGGTTGATCAAAAACGCAATCGCGGCGTCGCTACGTAGTAGTTCATGCACAAGACCCACGCGCTTTGGGACCAATGCGCCAGAAATGCTGGTTACTCCCGTGATGTTGCGTCCGGGCCGATTGAGACTTTCGACCAAACCTTCCGCTACAGGGTCGCTTGCCAGCCCAAAGACGATTGGAATTGATCCGTTGGCGACCGACGCGGCTTTGGCGGCGGCCGTACCGAGGGTAACGAGGACATTGACGTGTAAGGCCACAAGTTCGGCTGCCAAGCGCGGCAGCCGCTCATACGCACCATTCGCCCAGCGATATTCTAGGGCCTGTGTTCAGTTAGGGGATTCCCAAATCAGCATTTGAGTGATTCATGGGCGGTCGGCCTCGAGGAGGGGTCGACCGATGCGACGCTACGCATTACGCGACGACCAGTGGGATCG
>Ga0182024_10018038_pt1 | contig 13178 bp, 10 predicted proteins | sample P32metaG_FD_120480 | JGI IMG/M metagenome (GOLD analysis project Ga0182024, IMG submission 120480) | Permafrost microbial communities from Stordalen Mire, Sweden - P3-2 metaG (Illumina Assembly) | ecosystem: Environmental > Terrestrial > Soil > Wetlands > Permafrost | place: Sweden: Stordalen...
AGCAAGCCCGTGATGCCGAAATCATCCAGGTTGATCGCATCCGCCAGTAGCTTCGCTTCGTCGAGCATCGGCTGGCGGTGGGGCATCTCATGCAGGATGCGCGCTGTTCGATCGAGCAACGCCTCGTCAACATCGAGTGCCAGCTCGAGCAACGATTCGGCGGCTTCCTCGGCGCGATCGCGAAGGCCGCCGCGCGCTCCGCGCACGGCACTTCCCGCCCGAGCGCTCCGGCTCGGCAGCTCAATCGCGTAACATGCCAGCTCGATCGCATCCAAGTCGATTCCCTCGGCGACGAGCTTCATCTTCGTGAAGTGAATGACTCGGTGATACAGTCGGGCGGCGTCGTCAACCAAGCGCGAACCCGCCGTGCCCCGTTCATCCGCGGCCGTCAGCGCCTGCCTGAGGCGCGCGATGACTTTACCGTCGATCGGCATGCTCCAACCCTGAAAGCCTGCTACGTGCCCGGTTGCCCATGCGCCGCGACAAGAGATTGCCCAGATGCCGCGCAGCGGATACCGATCATGTGCGTGAAGTTCGAGCGGTCAACCCCAATTTATCGAATTTGAAATTAGGTGGTTGTCGCTATCGGGCGGGTTGCAGCGATTGACCCGTGAAACTTCAGGCCGGATTGCGTCTTGGTGAAGGTTGCGCTCAGGCTATCGCTGCTGAGCGTTCCAACCGCCGTGCTGCTGAAAGGATGGTGACGTTTGGTGCTCACCTCGGTGAACCGAACGTCGTCTTTGCGATCGATCGTGCCCGTGATTCGAGCGGTAAGGCCGCTGCTCTCGACGACCGTCCCGGAAAAAACCTTGCCGTGCTGTTTCTTAACGGCGATAATGACGGAGTAAATCACCCCGCTGGAATAAGTCTCGGTGCCCGTGAAAGTCCCAAGCATGCTTGGGATTGTGGGCTTCGACTTCGTGGCTAAAGGCGACGCCGACAGCAATCGGCGATCTTCAAGTGTTTCAATTACCGCAGATCGCGACATGAACGCGCTCCTCCAAAACTACGGGTGTGCCACAACCGCGCTGCGAACTTACCCGGCGGTGTAAGTGCTTGCAATAAATGGTGACACTGACTCATCCCAGTTTCGCTCGATTGTCTTTTGACGGCGCAAAAAGGCCGAGCCTCCGGGCGCATCGGGCTCGCGAGTGGCCAGCCCAGTACAACCAGATGGCGGTCCTGTCACGCACTCGTCATTATCGTGGCGGCTCGATTCGAATCGTGTTTTCACCGTCCCCACGGTGCACTTGCAACACAATGGCATCGGTCGGCTTCTCCTTGCGCACGGCTTTGTAGCTCTTCTCAAATTGCCCGACATCCGTCACCGATTCGCTATTCAGTTTTGTGATGACGTCAGCGTTGTGCAGGCCACCGGATTGTGCGGACCCCTGCGGCTTGAGCAGAGCGACGATCACGCCTTTCTGATCGAGGGGTAACTTCATCGTATAACGATCGGAGAAGACCAACTCGCGCACGCCAAAGCCCAGGTCATCGGCGTAATAGCGTTTGGCGAGATTCATCTGCATCGGCTGCTCATCGAGCGTGACGGCGATGTTTTTCAGCGGTTGATCTTTATCGCGCAGAACGGTGAGGGTGACGTTGTCGCCGGGTTTGAGACGCATCAGTCGTCGACTAAGGATACCCGGAAGCTCGGCCGGCTCATCACCGCGCTCAAGGGGCTTATCGTTGACCTTAACGATGATGTCGCTGGGCTTGAGACCGGCCTTCTCGGCAGGCGCATTTGGAACGACATCTCCGATCTGAATCGCCGGCTGGTTGCCCAAACCGTAGACCTCGGCCACATCCTTATTGACGCCGGTCATCTCAGCGACGCCGAGCCACGGCAACTTCACCGGATGCTCGGGAGTGGGTGGATCCTTGATGCTGATCTGAAAGAACTTGCTCGGAACGAAGAGCTTGGGCGGCCTATTAATGGCCGCCAGCGGATCGCGCGGATTCACTTCGTTCAGCAGTGGATTCTGATTCTCCGGCAGCACGATGCCGATGGCTTGGCCTTCGGTGTCGAACACGGGTGAACCCAGAGCTGCTAATCCGCCGCCCATGACCAACACCTGCGGCGTCTCACCGCGAAGGGTGGCGCCAACCTGTCCTTCAACGAAGTAAGTCTTGTAATTCGCGTTCTTCGGCAGCATGCCTACCGAGAAGACGCTTTGGCCGACTTTGCTATCCGTTTCGGCAAACGTCAGCGCCCTCCAATGCTGCGGCTCCTTGGTCTTTACAAAGGCCATGTCAGTGCGCGGGTCGCGACCCTGGAAAACCGCTTCGTATTCAGTCGGCTCGCCGTCCTCGCGCGGGACGAGGATCTTGAATTCCTTGAGTTGCGAATCGGGGAACTGCATGGGGAACAATATCATCGGAGCCATCACCAGGCCGTCGTCGGAGACAACGATGCCGGCGCCCGTTAGCTCAACGCGATTCAGCTCGTTCTGCCAGACATACTGGACCGCAACCAGCGATGGCGTGACGCGATCATAAAGTTTCTGCGCATCGTCCGGCGTGATTGCCGACGCACTGCGGACTGACAACGTCGCAAGCATCAGCAGCGCGACGGTGAATATGCGAATCAATTGCATTTTTACTCCGAGGGTTGGATTCCCATTTTTTGATAAGCAAATCGTTCTTCGAGCATTACTCTTCGCCGTACGTGATCTTCAAGACGACCGATTGCCGCCCGCGACCTCGCTGAATCTGCAGCAGCACCGCCTTCTGCTTTTTATCTACAGCATCATCGTAGATCTTGCTAAACGCCTCGAGGTCTTCGATGTTCTTTCCGTTGACCGCGTGAACCACGTCTCCGGGCTGGAGTTCTGCCTTGGCGGCGGGGTAGCCGGGGCTGAGGGTGGTGACGACGACTCCAGTGGAGTCATCGAGTTGGGCTCGATTCGCGTAAGCGCGCGTCACTTCGCGCACGCTTAGTCCCCAGGTCTTAAATTCCTTTTCCTCGCCAACTGCGCCTTGCAGCTTTTCGGTCTTGCCGGAAAGCTGCAACGAGTCCTTGCCGCGTTTGAGCTTGAAAGTCACTTCGCTGCCGATTGGCAGGTCGCTGATCATCTTACGAACTGGCGCGAGCTCTTCCGGGAAGCGACAATTGGTCGGGCGACCGTTCACTTCCAACAGAATGTCCTGCGGCAGCACGCCGGCCTTGGCGGCGGGGGATTTGCGATCGACGCTGTTCACCAGGACACCCTTGTCTATGTCAACTGCGAAGAACGTTTCCAAGTCCTGCATGGGCTTAAGCTCGATGCCGACGTCACTGCGATCAACATGGCCCTTTGTCTTGTCGTTGGCGGTCGCGAGAATCTTGGAGATCACTTCTTTGGCCAGGTCGATCGGAATTGCGAAGTTCAGATTCTGCCCGCCGCCGCGGGTGTTGATGCCGATGACCTTGCCAGTCATGTCAACGAGCGGTCCGCCGCTGTTCCCGGGATTGATCGGCGTGTCCATCTGAATCCAGTTGGAGAAATCGCCGGTCTCGTATTCGTCGATCGACATGTGCTCGGGATAGAACGTGCGCTCGTTATTCGAAACGACGCCGAGCGTCATCGTGCGCGCCAACCCGAACGGGGTGCCGACGGCCATGACGTCCTGGCCGGGAATCAGGTGATTGCTTTCACCCAACTCGCCGTGTTTGAAGGAGATGTTCTTTTGCTTCACCTCGTCCATGTCCATCTGCACGACCGCCAGGTCGGTCCAGTGATCGTCGCCGATGAGTTTCCCGTGGATGCGCTCTTTGCTAAAGAGCGTCACATAAATTTCCGCGGCGCGTCCGGCGACGTGGAAGTTGGTGAGGATGCGGCCGTCGTTATCGAAAATGACGCCGGAGCCGATGCCGCGCTGCACACTACGTTTGCCGTCGACGTAAATTTCTTGAGCCACGTCCAATCGCACGACGGCAGGAAAGATCTTTGAAGTCACGTCGACAACGGCCTGCGGCGTGGCGGGCGGGAATGGCGGGTTCTCCGATGACTCCGCGGAACTGACGCTGTGAGCAAAGACCGGGGCCGTCGCAAGAATACAAAAGGCCGTGGCCAGCATTGTCGAGCCAAAACGGGCCCTGGCGTGCAAATTGTGAATAGATTGTGGAAGAGTCGACGTGTTCGAATGGTTTGGCATCGGTTCCCGCGCTAAGGACTTTACAATCCGCAACCCGCAGTCAGCTAACATGCGCGAAGCATGCTTGGGCTGCAACTGCCTAACTTTAGGAACCGCCCATGGGATTTGCTTCCGGCACAGTTTCGTTTAGACGTTTTGCGGTCATTGGCAAGAGCCCGAACCGGGTGGATGAATCGGTCCTCGAGAAATTGTCCGAGCATGCGTTGCGCCCTGGCGAACTGGGTGTGCCCGACGAAATCGAATACGGGTGGTCGGGCGGACGCCACGTGCTGGACGCCCAATTCTCGTTTGAGAACAACGTCTTTGCCGATTCGCTGCACTTCGGACTGCGTTTGGACACGAACAAAGTGCCTGGCCCGCTGAAGAAGGCCTGGACGCTCATGGAAGAGGAAGCCGCCGCCGCCAATAACCCGTCCGGCTTCATCAGCAAAAACCAGAAGCGCGAAGTGAAAGACTCAATCCATCGCAAGGCGGACGATGAGTTGCGATCCGGGAGGTTTCGTCGAAGTAAGCTGACGCCGATTCTGTGGGATCTGTCGGCACAGACGCTTTACTGTCCGGCCAGCCAGTCGACTTACGAAAAGCTCGCCGAGCTTTTCGAGCGCACGTTCGGTCTTGAACTTGCTCCGATTACGGCAGGGCGTCTGTCGCTTCAACTCCTCGAAGCCAAAGGCAAGCGGCGGGACTATGAAGACAGCCGGCCGACGAGGTTCGTGCCGGGGCCGCACGGCGAGGGCGAATATCCCGACTATCCGTGGGTGGCCAAGGGGCCGGAGCCAAAGGACTTCATCGGCAACGAGTTCATGCTCTGGCTCTGGTATGAAGTGGAGCATCGAAACGGGCGGCTGGCCACGGAGTCAGGTGAGGTGACAGTTTATCTCGACAAAATGCTCGATGTTGACTGCGCGTATGGTCAGACTGGCCGGGATGTCATTCGTGGCGATGGGCCGGCACGCATGCCCGAATCGCGAGACGCACTTCGTAGCGGCAAACTTCCCCGTAAGGGCGGCATTGTGCTCGACGCTGCCGGGCAGCAATACACGCTGACACTGAACGCGGAAACGCTCGGACTCAGTGGCGTAAAGCTACCCGAGGTTGAAGACGCAGAGTCGCCGCGTGTCCTGTTCGAGGAGCGCATCGCGATGTTGCGTGACCTCAATAAGACAGTAGACGGCTTGTTTGACGCTTTTCTAAAGACCCGCGTCAGTTCAGGCTGGGAAGGGCACGTCGGCCAGATTCGAAAGTGGATTCTTGAGCCGCTGAAAAAGACCGCGGCCGCCTGATTACGGCCGCGGCGGGACGACTTCACGCCCCACCGATTCGCGCTGCGGTCGCGCAGGAATGCGCGGCGGAATCGAGCTCCGCGTCGAATTGGTTTGCGTATCGGGCGCGTAGCTCGTGACAAGCTGAGCCGATAATCGACGGTTTCCCTCAACCGGCGGCTTGCCGATGATCTGAGCGACCTGATTCACCTCAGCGTGTTTCGCGGCAAGGCGTGTTTCCAGATCCTCAAGCTGCGCTTCCAGAGCCTGGCATTCTTTCACCAGCCCGGCGTAAATCGTCTCCCCTTGAGAGAGCCACTGCTGAACGATTCTCGCCGACGACTGCTCAACCGGCACTGGAACGCTGCTCATAATCTTCTCTGGTTGGTCCCGCGACGACGGGCGCTTAATTTTACCTTCGGCCCGAAACGCCATAAGCATAACCTGACAAGTGCAAACTCCCTAGTTTTTTCACCAATCGGTTCGATTATCGGCCAGGATTGTCACATGGTTGGCCGCAATCAACGACGGTTTGCCGCAAGGCAATGACGACGTCGCCAATCCCGACGGAACGACAATGTCAGCAGCCGACCATAATCTGCACATTCTTGAGCGCCAATGCAGACAACGGTGGCGTTTCGCTCATCCCTGCATCGTAGTCGCCGATGCACGGCCCGGCTATCGATTGGCCGGTCCGAGGACCGTACGGATCTCATCCTCGATTCGCTCGCCACGAAGGTCGGTGGCCAGGATCTTCCCATCTGGTGAGACCAGAAAGACCGCCGGAATTCCCTGCACGCCCCACTGGCCGGGCACGCTCGATTTGGACCATTCCCCGAGAAAGCCTTGCGTCCACTCAAGCTTCTGCGCCTTGGCGAAATCCCGCGGCGCACCCGGCTGATCGTCAACGCTCAGGCTCAGCATTTGAAAATTCGGGTTGGTTTTGAACGCTTCGTGAGCTGCCTTCAGGGAAGGGATTTCCTCCACGCAAGGTCCGCACCAGGTCGCCCAGAAATCGACGAGAAGAACCTTGCCGTGGTAATCCGACAATTTGATGGGTTTTCCGTCCACCGTTTTTGCTTGAAAGTCGGGAGCCACATCGCCAACTTTGATAGAAGGCCGCTCGGTCACGCCGATCGCGCCGATATCGAGCGGCTCATCGCTGCGCCCCCCGGCCATTGGCGTGATTGTGAATTCCTGCGATCCCGACGCGAGCGTTTTGGTTGCGAATAGGGCATCACCGATAGGGCGGGCGTTGATCGTGATTGTCGTTACGTAAACACCCGCCGGGACGTCTTCCACGCGAAAGGTGCCGTCCTTGCGAATATCGATCGGGAAGTAGTGTGAGCCGGCCGAGGCGGCGGCATACGACTTGCCCTCCGGCGATTGATTCCACTCGTCATTGAGTTTTGCGCGACTCGCTGCGTCCAACGATTTCCAATTTGCCGGCAGCACGCGCTTGGGCGGGTCCAATTTAGTCATGATTCGACCCGTCGCCGCGACCCAGTCGAACTTGGATACCAACTCCGGCGGAGTGACCACATGCCCGATGACCGGCCGGCCCGTGCCACCAAATGAGAGTTGCGCGCTGTGGCCGGCGACAAGGTCCAGGTGCTGGGCTTGTAGCATGCCGATCGCCATGGTGTACTCCGTCTTGTTCAGGATCACTTCGATCCCGATATCCACTTTGCCGGTGGGCACGTGACTGAGAACAAAGTGTCCCTGAGCGTCGACTGTCGCATGATCGTCAATCATCAGTCGCTCTGAGTCCGATCTTGGATTAAATCGATTCCTGGCGCCGATCTTCTGATGCTCGGCGGGCTTGGAGCCAACTTTCGCCGTACCCTCAACACGTCCCCACGGTGGAATCACCAGCCGATCTTTCAACTCGCCCGGCAGGAGGTTCGCAAATCCATTTTCGTGAACGACGACGATCCAGTACTGGCCCGGCTGGGCCGAAAGGGAGAAGTGACCACCGCTGTCGGTTTTCGTTCTCGCGGCCATAGTTTGCCTTGTCACCTTTCCATCGGTGATCATGATCTGGCTGGAGGAATTGGCGATGAGAACGTCGGCGTCTGCTAACGCGTTGCCGTCGGAGGACACAAGCTTGCTCGTGATAGCCGCCGCTTTCTTCATCCGCACTTCCATTGAGAAATCGCCGTCCTCTTTGTGGAAGATTTTTGATTCGACCGGCAGATAGCCCTCGGCTTCGACCCGCAGGCCATAGCCGTCACGCGAGGTGCTTTCGGTGTAAGAAAACCTACCATCCTGAAATGCGCGGGTCGGATCGGAGCGCCCGCGCTCCCAAAAGAGCCCGGGTCGACCGGTCGAGGCCCACCCTTTGACGATCTGGAATTTTTGCAACGGCTTTCCCGTTTCATCGTCTACAACCGTGCCGCTCACTTTCACCCCCGGGTATAGGACTAGTTGCTGTTCAACGTCGGTCGCCGCGTGCTGAAATTGCAGACCCAGGTAGCCGCTCTTACTCACCGAGAAGGAAACGACATCGGCCGGCCCGTCTTGCCACATGACATGTCCTTCGGCGTCGGTTATTGCGTTCCAGTGCAGCAGCGTATCGGAGCCGTGCCAGCCGCGGACCTGGATACTCGCGTCCGGAATCGCTTTTCCCGAAGCGTCCATAACGCGAAATTTAAAAGTCTTGGCCGGCTTCAGCGTGATTTGGACGTCAGTCCTATTTGAAGCCAGGTTGAAGTGCGCGTCCTGCGGCGCGAACCCCGCCGCGCTGGCGACAAGCGCGGATGAAGCGCTCGGCCTACAGTGCGGAAGCACGAAGTTTCCGTCGGCCGCGCTGGTTGTTTGGGCGGGATAAATGTCATGCACCGTTCCGATCGTGACATGAGCGCCGCGTACGGGTCTTCCCTGCTCGTCCTCAACGCGGCCCGATACGCTCAATCCTTTACGCATGACAGAGACCGCCGATCCGGCCCGAAACTCGACCACCGATGGCATGTGATCATTGAGGTGGTTTTCATCCGAGGCGAAGTCGGGGTGCGTCAATCTCACGCTGACTTGAATCGGATCCTTTGGCGCTGCATCGTATTTCCAGCGGCCTTCCGGGTTGGTGGTCACGGGAACGTCAAAGGTCGTAACTGCAAACCTGGACTTCGTTTCCCGATCAGGCTGAAAAACTTGAACATAGACGGTCGCGCCGGCAATCGGCTTATTGTCTTCATCGACAACCTGGCCGCCGATCGTCGTGCCGTGTTCGACGGGAATGGTGGAGGTCGCGGGCATCGGCACGGGGTTAGCCATCGTTCGAAAGCGCACGCCGGTGGGGACGAGCTCAGCCGATTTCGGATAGACGCTGACGGTCGTCGTCATCGCGTCATATTCGACTTTCGCATGGCCGGCGGCGTCGGTATGGGTGGTTTCGGCCTTGTTGCCGCGCCGCCAGGTCACTTTCGCATCGGCCAGCGGCACCTGTGTCGATGCTTCCACCACAAGCAGATCCATGCTGGATCCCGGCTGCGTTGCGGGAACCTGCTGCGCTTTGGTCCGGACCGGCATCGCCAGCATGGCTACGAAGATCAGAGTTGTCGCCAGCCCGAAGATTCCCACGGCCCAGCCCGCCGAGCGACGCGATTCGATCTCCGGCAGTCCCAGCACGCGGCGAATCCGACCCAGCAACATGCCGCCCTGGGCCGCCAGCGCCAGCGCTGGCGCGCGAACGACGGCGATGCGCGCCAGCGCTGTCGCATAAACGGCGCGATCATTGCATAGCGCCAAGGCAATATCGTCACAGCAGTTCTCGCGTTCGATGCGAATTCGCCGCGAGACCCACCATGTCGCGGGGTGATAGAACAGCAGCGTCTCGATCACGCTTTGGATCAGGTTCACGAGGTAATCGTGCCGGCGGATGTGAGCCAGTTCGTGCGAGAGAATGGATTCAAGCTGAGCGGCGGGAAGCTCGCAGATGATGCTTGCCGGAAGGAGGATGATCGGCTTGAAGACGCCGATCATCAATGGGGATCGGACTCGGGCCGATTCGAGGATTCGTACGGCGCGGCGCACGCCAAGCCGGGTGCAGAGTTGGGTGAGTTGCTCTTGAATCTCCCGCGATGTCGGCTTCGTGCCGCTGGATCTAAGCCGCTGAAGCGCTATCCAGCCGGCGAGGTTCCAGAGTGACATCGCGGCGACGCCGACGGCCCATATGACGACAAGCCATGGAAGAATGTCTTGCGCGCGAACGCGCGCACGAATTGTCGCTGGCGATGACGCCACGGTCGGGGAATCTTTGGACGGCTCCTTCATCTCAGGTGTCACGCGCTCGAGATGGGGGGTCGCCCCGGCGACTTGCTGAAGGTCGTCAGGCTTCGCGGAACGATCCGTTCCCTTGCCTGCCGGGGCCGAATGCGCCGCGAAGGAGATCGGTGGAATTGTGGGCAATGACGCCGGCTTTAGAATTAGAAATGTCCCAATCGGCAAGACCAGCAGCAGCCCCATCGCCGTGCAGCTTGCCAGGTATCGTGATTGCGAACTCTGGCGTCGCAATATAAACAGCGCAATCGCGAGCAGGGCGGCGACAGCAGCGCTCTCCCACAGCGAATGCACCAGCGTCCATCCAAACCGCGGGACATCCGCCGACTGAAGCATCGATTGCAAGAGTCTCATTGCTTGTCTCCTTCGAGTTTCTTCAGGAGGTTGCGAATTTCCGCCAGTTCCTCGGCGGACACGGATTCCGATTCGACGGCTCGCATGACGAGTTTTCGCGCCGAGCCGCCGAACACTTTGCGGATCAGATCGCTTACCATGGCGCCTTGCGTTTTCTCTTCGGAATCGGCCGGTGAATAGACTTGCGGTCGCTGCGATTCGTCTCGTCGCAGCAAACCCTTCTCGAACATCACCTGCATCATCTTGAGCGTGGTGGAGTAGCCCGCATCGCGGGTGGCGGCCAGCGCCTGGTGGACCGCGCGGACGCTTGATGGGCCGAGTTGCCAGAGCACGCGCAGGATCGCGAGTTCAACATCCGTAGGTTGAGCAGAAGCTTTCCGCGGCATCAGCGTGCCTCCTGACGTGTTGACGAAGGAATTCGTCCTTGGCCCAATACATTAACGAAAGAATTCGTCAATGCAATAAAAATCTGAATTCGCGCTTTGGCCTGTTTTTGGAAGGTGCCGGCTTGGTTCGGTGAGGACGTGGGAGTGGGGGAGCGGTTGGATCGATAGCGATTTGACGCCGGACCTTGTCACGGGCCGGCCATTCGCTATACTTCCCGATTCGTTTAATTTTGAGAATGCGGAGAGTTCAATGGCGGTGAAAATTCGGTTGCGTCGATTGGGACGCAAAAACCATCCGTTCTATCGGTTGAACGCGATTGACTCGCGCTCGCCGCGTGACGGACGAGTAATTGAAGAACTTGGATACTTTGATCCCATGCTGAAGGATCAGAGCAAGCAGTTTGTGGCGAAGCTCGATCGCTGCAAGTACTGGCTCGATACCGGCGCTATTCCGTCTGAGACGGTTTCGTCGCTGTTGAAGCGCAGTGGGATTGAGCACAAGGGCCTCAAGCTCCCGAAGCCGGGCAAGCCCAAGCCGGCGCCGGTTGCGGCGGTGAAGAAGACTGCGGAAGCGACTGCTTCTTAAGCGTATAATTGAATTGAAACTCGCACAGTCGCATGCGGCTGTGCTTTTTTTGCCGCCCGGCTGAATGAAGTCGGGCTGCCCGGTAAGTCCGGCTTCCCGGTAAACGGGTGTGGCGAAGCGAATTGACATCCTGACCCTGTTTCCTGAGATGTTCGGCGCCATTCTAGGCACGAGCATCCCCAAACGGGCCGCCGAGAAGGGTTTGGTCAGTTACCACCTGACCCAGATCCGCGATTATGCGACTGACGCGCATCTGTCCGTCGATGATCGTCCGTTCGGTGGCGGCCCAGGCATGGTGATGATGTGTCAAACGCTATTCGACGCGGTCGAGAGCGTCGAAAAGCAAGATCCTCGCACTGCTGCTCGCGTGTTGCTGACGCCGCAGGGACGCGTGTTCGATCAAGCCGTTGCCGAGGAATTGGCGACTAAAGATCGGATATTGCTGATCGCGGGCCACTATGAGGGCTTCGATCAGCGAATCATCGACGGCCTGAATCCGCTGGAACTGAGCATCGGCGATTACGTGCTCAGCGGCGGTGAGTTGGCTGCGATGATCGTGATTGACGCGATTGTACGGCTGATCCCCGGTGTTTTAGGAGCGGCCGATGGCGCCGCCGATGAAAGTTTTGCGGATGGCTTGCTTGAGCATCCGCAGTATACGCGACCGCGAGAGTTTCGCGGCATGCCGGTGCCGGATGTGCTTTTGAGCGGGAATCACGCTCAAATCGCCACTTGGCGACGCCAGCAGCGGGAGATTCGCACCCGCGAACATCGGCCGGATTTGTGGCAACGATATTCAGCGCGTCGGGACTTAAAACCGCCCGACGCCGCTAGTTGAGAAGTCGAGCGACGCAAGTTCAATGGAATTTGACGCGGCGCTCATAAAAGATATACGGTTTACGTCCCGGCCCCAGCGGCCGCTATAGCGCCAGTTGGCGGATCGGAGCATGTGTCATGACCAATAAACTTCTGGACCTCGTTGAAAAGCCCCACCTTAAAGCCGAACCCCCGCAGTTTGATGTCGGCGACACGGTCGATGTGCACACCCGCATCATCGAAGGTGAAAAGGAGCGCATTCAGGTCTTCACCGGCACCGTTTTGATGCGCAAGGGCCGCGGCATTAACGAGACATTCACCGTCCGTCGCATCGTGAATAATGAGGGTGTCGAACGTATTTTCCCGCGGCATTCGCCTTTCATTTCGAAAGTGGTCGTGCGTCGCAGTGGCGAATCGCGCCGCGCCAAGCTCTTCTATCTGCGCGATCGCGTGGGCAAGTCTGTCCGATTGGTCGAGAAGCGCAAAGTGAAGAAGGAAGAAGCACCGGTGCAATCGACCGAGGCACAGCCGGAATTGGCTGGGTCTGCGACCTAAGATCACCGAGATTTGAGATCTCAGATTCGGATTTCAGATTGAGCCTGCGAACACCTTTGGCGATCGCAGGCTCGATTTTTGCGCCCACCGCCGCTGGCCGTAAATCGCGGTCATTGCTTATTTTGCAGCAAGTCAACTCGCTTACCCGGCCGATTACCCGGAAGAATTGGCCTCAAATCGGCAACAGGTTGAGTGTCACGGAGCGTATCGCCTGGTGCCAAATTCAGGCGCAGGCGGTCGCATGCAGCCGGCCCTATGATGCCGGGCTTTCGGCACTTGGCCGAAGCGGAACGAAGACCCCAACTGGAGGAAGCTGGTGCTGAGAAGGAAGCGGACCGCCCTGTCGTCGAATCGAAGTCGTGCAATACTGGCAGAGGCGCTGGAGGGACGCTGCCTGCTGTCCGTGTCCGCAAGTTCATCGGTGCTGGTATTCAACTCGGCGATCCCCGGCACGAGTGGAGCCGGGCCCAGCCATGTTGATATCCTGTCGATCACCGACAGTGGCCCGAATACCGAAATCATTCCCTCCGGCGGCATCAGCATCGTCGCTGACCCGAACGCCGGCTCCGAACTTGCCGTCTCCACGCCGAGCGCGTTCGCGGTGACCAATCTTTCCAGCGTTGCATCGAGCATCGCGCCGGGGCAATCGATCAACCTGGATCTGCAATTCACGGCTTCGCAAGTTGGCGTGATGTTTCAGTCGGCGATCCTCCAAGTCCAGACCACTGACGCTTCCGTCTCGGTGCAACTGCATGGTCTGAGCACGTCCGGCCAGTTCGGCACCAATGAGCCATCACTGGTGCA
>Ga0182024_10018039_pt1 | contig 13178 bp, 7 predicted proteins | sample P32metaG_FD_120480 | JGI IMG/M metagenome (GOLD analysis project Ga0182024, IMG submission 120480) | Permafrost microbial communities from Stordalen Mire, Sweden - P3-2 metaG (Illumina Assembly) | ecosystem: Environmental > Terrestrial > Soil > Wetlands > Permafrost | place: Sweden: Stordalen...
AGGCGTTCGTTGGGAAGAGAGGCGTTCGTGGGGCAGAGGATTCTGCTGGACTGGCCGCTATCGTCGGACCGGTGAATTTGGGCGAGCTTAGTCGAGCTAGTCGAACTAGTCGGATGCAGGGTGCGCTGGCGGGGTAACAGGTGCGGTCGCCAAAGGACGCAGCTTCTTTTCACCCGTCAGCCAGGCGCGCAACCCGTCGAGGTACAAGTAAACGACAGGCGTTGTGTAGAGCGTCAGCATTTGGCTGAACAGCAAGCCTCCCACGATGGCGATGCCCAGGGGACGGCGGAGTTCAGCTCCATTGCCAGTGCCCACGGCGATGGGAATGCCGCCAAACATAGCGGCCATGGTGGTCATCATGATGGGCCGGAAGCGCAGCAGGCACGCCTGGTAAATCGATTCCTCTGGACTATTGTCGGCATTGCGTTCGGCCTGCAGAGCGAAATCGATCATCAAGATAGCATTCTTCTTGACGATGCCGATCAGCAGAATGATGCCAATCAAGGCGATGATGCTCAACTCAGTGTGGAACAGCAATAAGGCCAGCAAGGCTCCCACGCCGGCGGAGGGGAGCGTGGAAAGAATCGTGATGGGGTGGACGAAGTTCTCATACAGCATGCCGAGCACGATATACACGGTGACCAAGGCCGCGAGGATCAGGAAAGGCTCGGTTGCGAGCGAGGCTTGGTAGGCTTGCGCGGTGCCCTGGAATCCAGGATGAATGGTGGACGGGAGGCCCAGCGTACGCTCCACATTTTGGATGGCCGCGACGGCATTGCCCAAAGGAACATTCGGAGCAAGGTTAAAGGAAATCGTCACCGCTGGAAATTGTCCTTGATGGTTGACCGCCAGCGCCGTTGTCGAAGGTGCGTAATGCGTAAAAGCGCTCAATGGAACCGCCTGTCCAGTCGAAGATTGCACGTAGATATTGTTGAGCGCGTCGGGAGTTTGCTGGAATTTCGGGTCGATCTCCATTACCACATGGTACTGGTTGAGTCCCTCGTACATTGTGGAGACCTGGCGCTGTCCGAATGCGTCATAGAGAACATTGTCAATGGTGGCCACGGTGATGTTCAGGCGGCTGGCGGTGTCGCGGTCCACAACGAGGCCGGCTTCGAGCCCCTGATCCTGCAGGTCACTGTTCGCATCGCGAAGTTCCGGCAGAGCCTGCAAACTTTGCTGCACCTGCGGAGCGTATGCCAGCAGGTCGGGGAGATTATCTCCCTGCAGGGTGTACTGGAATTCCGCGTTGCCTTGGCGGCCGCCGATCTGGACGTCCTGCACGGGGACGAGAAAGCAAGTCGCTCCGGCGACCATGGCCAGTTTTGGACGAAGCCGGTCAACAACCTCAAACGAGCTGACTTTGCGCTCCGCTAAGTCTTTTAGCGAAATATTAAGAAAAGCGGTATTCGTAGAGCGGCCACCGCCCGTGTATCCGGTGACCACGTCCACCGCGGGATCGCTCTTGATGATATCGACGAATTCATTGAGTTTCCCCCGCATGGCCTGAAAAGAGATGTCTTCTGCCGCCAGCACGTTTCCGTTCACGCGGCCAGTATCCTGCTGCGGAAAAAAACCTTTGGGAATCACAACGTACAAATAAACCGCGAGACAAACCGTGCCCAACGCGACTGCCAACACCAGAGGCTGGTGCCGCAAGACCCAGCGGAGGCTGCTCGAGTAGGTTTCATACAGCCATTCGAAAGCGCGCTCGCTGGCGTTGAAGAGACGGTTATGCTTGCGGCCTTTTTCGGTCCGCAGGAGCTTCGCGCACATCGTCGGCGTCGTGGTCAGCGACACGACCATCGAAATTACCACCGCGATGCTGAGCGTGACGGCAAATTCCCGGAACAAGCGGCCGACGATGCCGCCCATCAGCAATATGGGGATGAAAACCGCGACCAGCGACGTGCTCATCGAAAGCACCGTGAATCCGATTTCCTGCGAACCGCGCAAAGCGGCTTCGACGGGAGAAAAACCCTGCTCGAGATAGCGCGTGATGTTTTCGATCACCACAATCGCATCGTCGACGACGAATCCGGTGGAAATGGTCAAGGCCATCAGCGAAAGGTTATCGATCGTAAAGCCCAGCAGGTACATCACCCCAAACGTGCCGACGAGTGACAATGGCACCGATACGCTAGGAATGGCCGTAGCCCAAACATTGCGAAGAAAGAGAAACACCACCAGGATGACCAGCATCACCGAGATGGCGAGGCTGACCTCCACGTCATGCACCGATGCTCGAATCGTCGTAGTGCGGTCAATGCCGACACCAATGTGGATCGATGGCGGGATCGAGGCTTGCAGCAAGGGCAGCAGAGTGCGCACGCGGTCCACAGTCTCGATGATGTTGGCATCTGGCTGGCGGAACAGAATGACCAGAACCGAAGGCTTCCCGTTCACCGTTCCGGCGTTGCGTATGTCCTCCGAGGAGTCGACGACGGCAGCCACGTCGGATAAGCGCACCGGCGCACCATCGTTATAAGCCACGATGAGCGGCGCGTACTGCTGGGCCAGGAAAAGTTGATCATTATCATTCAGGATTTCGTCGTGTTTAGCGTCCGCTAACTGGCCCTTCGGGGAATGGGAGTTGGCAGCTGCGAGCGCGGTACGCACCTGATCGAGACCCACGCCAAGTTTGCTCAGCAACAGCGGATTGACCTCGGCCCGCACCGCTGGTCGCGCGCTCCCGCCCACGAACACCTGGCCGATGCCCTGAATCTGAGAAATTTTTTGAGCCAGGATGGAGTCCGCAACGTCGTACATCTGCGGCTGGGTGGCGGTATCCGATGTGAGCGTCAAGATTAGAATTGGCGACTCAGCAGGGTTAACCTTGCGCCAAGTCGGATTGGTCGGCAAATCGGTGGGCAACTGCCCGCGCGCAGCGTTAATGGCCGCTTGCACATCGCGCGCGGCGGCATCGACGTTCCGGCTCAAATCGAACTGCAAAACCACATTCGTCGAACCCAGTTGGCTGCGCGACGTCATCTCATTGACGCCTGCAATGCGGCCGAACATGCGTTCGAGGGGGGTAGCGACGGCCGATGCCATGGTGTCGGGGCTTGCTCCAGGCAGACTGGCAGAAACCTGAATGACAGGATATTCGACTTCCGGCAAAGGGGCGACCGGGAGCAACGGATAGGCCAGAATGCCGGAGAGCAGCAAGGCAACGGTTAGAAGTGAAGTTGCTACGGGCCGACAGATAAATGGGGCCGAGATATTCATTACGTGGTACTGCCTGATCGTACTTCCCAATCTGGCTGATACGGCCTAGTCGCCTGGTTCTGGAGCTTCCCTGCCTGGGAGTTCGATGTGAGGGCTGAGTCGCGTCCCACGAATACGCGTGGCCAGCCTGTCAAACCAGATGTAAACCACAGGGGTCGTATACAGCGTGAGCAATTGGCTGAGCAGCAAGCCGCCGACGATGCTGATGCCCAAGGGATGGCGCAGCTCAGAACCAGTGCCCCGGCCCAGAGCCAAGGGCAAGCCGCCGAACAGCGCGGCCATGGTGGTCATCATGATGGGGCGGAAGCGCAGGAGGCAGGCCTGGTAGATTGCTTCCTCGGGGGGCTTGTGCTCGGAACGCTCGGCCTCGAGGGCAAAATCGATCATCATAATCGCGTTCTTCTTAACGATACCGATCAGCAGGATGATTCCGATCAGCGCGATAACACCTAAGTCCAAGTGGAAAATCTGGAGCGCCAGGATCGCTCCGACACCGGCGGAAGGCAGCGTAGAAAGAATGGTGAGCGGGTGGATGTAGCTCTCGTATAACACGCCCAGCACGATATAGACGGTAATGACAGCCGCGAGGAGCAACCAGTCTTCGTTCGCCAGCGAATTGCGGAAGGCGGCGGCGGTGCCCTGAAAGCTCGCGGCCACACTCGCGGGCATCCCGATTTCCTGGCCCGCATTGTCAATGGCCTTCACAGCGTCGCCCAGGGATGCTCCGGGCGCCAGATTGAAGGAAAGCGTGGTGGATGGGAACTGTCCCTCATGGTTCAAGGTCAGCGACGCGGTGTTGGGCTCGAAGTGGGTGAAGGTCCCCAGAGGCACCTGCTGTCCGCTGGCCGATTTCACATACAAGCTGCTGAGCGCGTCAGGATTTTGGCGAAATTCAGGTGCGACCTCCAGAACGACGTGATACTGGTTCAGCTGCGTGAAAATGATCGATACCTGCCGCTGGCCAAAGGCGTCGTACAAAGTGTTATCGATAGCGGACATGGTCAGACCGAGGCGCGAAGCGGTATCGTGATCGACCACCAGGTCCTCTTCAAGGCCGTGATTCTGCTGATCGGTAGCCACATCGCGCAACTGCGGAAGCGCTTGCAACTTCTCGACCAAGCGGGGCACCCACGTCGCCAGGTCCTTGGGATCGGCGGCTTCGAGGCTGTATTGATATTGCGTACGGCTTACGCGGTCTTCGACCGTCAAGTCCTGGACGGCCTGCATGTACAGCGTGATGCCCTCAACACCCGCCAATTTGCCCGAAAGCCGCCGAATGATTTCAGTTACGTCTGATGTGCGCTCCTCCCGCGGCTTTAAGTTGATTTGAATGCGGCCATTGTTCGGCGTCATGTTGGTTCCATCCACGCCGATATAAGAGGAAAGGCTGACCACGTCCGGATCCTGCAAGATGATCCGCGCCAGCGCTTGCTGCCGGTCCGCCATTCCGGTGAACGAAGTGGTCTCCGGCGCTTCGGAAACACCCAGAATGACGCCGGTGTCCTGCACGGGAAAAAATCCCTTAGGCACGACGATGTACATGTATAGCGTTAGGAGCAGGGTTCCGAGCGTCACGAACAGGGTGGTGGTTTGATGGCGCAGCACGACTTGCAAAGTGGCAGCATAACGATCAATGACCCACTGGAAACCGCGTTCGGACGCGCGATAGAGAGCTCCCTGATGCGAGGCGTCCTTGTGCTTCAGAAGCTTCGAACACATCATGGGCGTCAGCGTCAGCGATACTAAGGCGGACACGAGGATAGTGACGCTGAGAGTGACGGCGAATTCGCGGAAAAGCCGGCCGACGATGTCACCCATGAACAACAAGGGAATCAGCACCGCAATTAAGGAAACGGTCAGCGAAACGATGGTGAAGCCGATCTGCCCAGCGCCCTTGAGCGCAGCCTCGAGAGGAGCTTCGCCGGCCTCGATATAGCGCTCGATGTTTTCGATCATCACGATCGCGTCATCGACCACGAATCCGGTGGAAATGGTGAGCGCCATCAGCGAGAGATTGTCGAGCGAGTAGCCCAGCAGATACATCGCACCAAAGGTGCCTACCAGCGATACGGGCACAGCCACGCTGGGAATAACGGTGGCGGCCAGGTTACGAAGAAACAGGAAAATCACCATGACCACAAGAGCCACCGTGAGCATCAACTCGAATTGCACGTCTTTAACGGAGGCTCGAATGGTGGTGGTGCGGTCGGTGAGAATTGCGACGGAAACCGAAGGCGGCAGCGAGGCGCGGAGTTGCGGCAGCAGCGCCTCAATCCGGTCCACGACATCGATGATGTTGGCGCCTGGCTGCCGCTGAATGTTGACGATGACCGCCGGGGTGTCGTCATACCAAGCGGCCTGGCTGGTGTTCTCTACCCCTTCGATAACCTTGGCAACGTCTGAGACGCGCACCGGCGCGCCATTTTTGTATCCGACGATCACCTTGTTGTATTCGGTGCTCGTGAAAAGCTGGTCGTTCGCCCCAATCGTATAGGCCTGTCGCGGACCATCGATATTGCCTTTCGCCTGATCAACATTGGCCGCGGCAAGTGCGGTGCGCATATCCTCCAGGCTGAGACCATAGGAAGCCAAAGCTGTGGGGTTCGCCTGTACGCGCACGGCGGGCTTCTGACCGCCGCTAATGGTTACCAGGCCAACTCCAGGCAGTTGCGCAATTTTTTGGGCGAGCGTGGTGTCGGCGAGGTCCTCGATCTTATACAGCGGCATGGTAGTGCCGCTGAGCGCCAAAGTTAAAATTGGCGCGTCAGCGGGATTGACCTTGCTATAAATCGGCGGGTTGGGAAGATCGACGGGGAGAAAGGTGCCGCCGGCGTTAATGGCGGCCTGGACCTCTTGTTCGGCGACGTCGATATTTTGATTCAGGTCAAACTGCAAAATAATCAGTGATGCCCCAAACGTGCTCGTCGACGTCATCTGCTTGAGGCCGGGCACCTGTCCGAATTGACGCTCAAGGGGCGCCGTGACCGAAGAAACGATGACGCTCGGGCCACCACCCGGATAGAAGGTAAGTACCTGAATCGTCGGGTAATCTACCTGGGGAAGTGCAGAGACAGGTAACTGCCGGTAGGCCACGATACCTGCCAGCAGTATGCCCGTCATCAGCAGCGTTGTGGCGACTGGGCGAAGAATGAATAACCGGGATGGATTCATAGGGGACCCTAGTCCTGATTCTTTTTTTGTTTTTTGCGCTGGCGCTGATCCTGGCCATCACTCTGAGCGGTCCCCTGACCGTACTTCTGACCATTGCCGCCGTACTGTTGCGCACCGCCCTGCGCGCCTTGCGGGCCGCCCGACTGGTTGCCTTGGGGGCCAGCCGCTTGCTTGCCCTGCGGGCTCGCACGGTTTGCGCCACCTAGAAATGGCGTAGACGATGCACCTGAGGTTCCGCTCGCGGGGGCGTTCTGCGCACCATTACGCGTATCCGCCCGCGCATCCACCGGAGTGCCCGCGCGCAGCTTGTCTTGCCCATCGGTTACGACTACCTCGCCGGCGGTAAGCCCGGCGGTGATCTCCGTAATGGTTCCTTCCGTGATGCCGGGCGTTACGGTACGGGTCTCGGCCGTTTTGTCCGGCTTCACAACGTAGACAAATGCTCCCTGAGATCCATGCTGCACGGCAGCGGCAGGGACGAGGATGGCATTTCTCCTAGTGTCGAGGAGCAGCCGGGCATTCACAAATTGGTTCGGCCAGAGAGCGCGGTCCTCGTTATTGAAGACCGCTTTCAAACGATAAGTGCCGGTGGTTTGGTCGATTTGATTGTCAATCGTCAAGAGTGTGCCCATGGCGATTTGCGTGCCATCATCCCGGCTCAGCGCTCTTACCTGCAGCGTACCTTTGCGCATGCCGCCATTCACCGATGGAAGGGTATCTTCGGGCAGCGTGAAGATAACGGCAATTGGCTGCATTTGCGTGATCACCAGCAAGCCGTTGACATCAGCGGCGTGCACGATATTTCCGGCATCAACCAGTCGCAAACCCACCCGCCCGTCGATCGGCGAAGTGATGTGCGAGTAAACCAGGTTGAGTTTAGCGTTGTCGATCTGCGACTGGTCCCCCTCAACCGACCCTTGCATCTGGCCCGCCAGCGCATTTTGCGTGTCGAATTGCTGCTGCGCGATCACTCCCTCTTTAACCAGCTGGCTATACCGGCCCGCGTCGAGCTTGGCATCGCTGAGCTGCGCCTGATCGCGGGCAAGCGCCGCCTGCGCCTGACTCAAAGCGACCTCAAACGGCCGCGGATCGATCACCGCAAGGAGATCGCCTTTCTTGACATCCTGGCCTTCTGTAAAGTGAATCTCCGTCAATTCTCCGTCCACACGGCTCTTAACGGTGACCGTATTGAAAGCTGTAACCGAGCCTAGCCCTTCCAAATAGACCGGAAGATCGCGCTTCTCGGCCACCGATGTCACCACAGGAACGGCGCGCCGGGACTGGGCGTCGGCCTGGGCGGCTGACGCTGCCTGCGTCTTCTTATTGGAGCTGCGCCACGAGATGAACGCTCCTACGCAAATCAGTAGAGCCAGCAGAAGGAGTACCTTGCCCGCCACGGACCTTTTTTTCTTGGCGGGGGGTTCGTGCGGCCCCTCCGGCTGCAGCGTGACTTCTCGATGGGTTGCGCCCTCTTGAAGCGTATGCGACGTGTGTGTCGGGGTTTCTGTTAGTTTTTGCGGCATGATCCTCTCAGCCCAATAAGAAGAATATTCCCGAATATTTGCGATCTTAACCGCGACGATGCCGGAAAGTCATGTGAGCTTCCAACCATTCGGGAGGGTTAGCGGCTGGCACCGTTCCGGATTGTCGCGACAAATGCACTTTGGCCGATTTGACGGCCAAACGTTTAGACGAAAGCAGGGTCGATTCCGTTTCCTAAGAGTGGATCCTTCCCTGATACCGGCTACGGACTGGCCAAGTCGCTTTCGCTGCGCGTCACAGAATCATGGACGCCTCAATGTCGCCTCGCCATCGTACCTTCGATTCAATGGCCGAGCATCAACTTGTCCGACATCATAGTACAGGAGTCTGCGGCCCGGCGCGGCGTTTGAAAATGTGGATTTCCGCATCAGCGATACTATAAGCAATACTTATACAGTATAGAGGAAACATAAATTGGACTATTCACCGGCGCGTGCCTTATTATCTGTGCTGGAAAAGGCCAATCATGCCCGAGCCGCAAACAAACAACGGAGAACGCCTGCCCATCCTGACCGGGGCGGAAATTGTCTGGAAATGCCTCGAGCGTCTGGGCGTCACCTGCATTTTTGGTTACCCGGGAGGCGCAATCCTCCCGACTTATGACGCGATGAGTAAATCGTCCGTCCATCACGTGCTGGTGCGCCATGAACAGGGCGCCACCCACATGGCGGACGGGTACGCGCGCGCCTGCGGGCAGGTGGGAGTGGCCCTGGCAACCTCCGGACCAGGCGCGACCAACATGGTGACCGGCATCGCGACCGCCATGATGGATTCCTCGCCCATCGTGTGCATCACGGGGCAGGTGGGCAGTGGTGTGATCGGTACCGACGCCTTCCAGGAGACCGACATTACCGGCATCACGATTCCGATCACCAAACACAATTATCTGGTCACGCGTCCCGAAGAGATTGCTCCCAGCTTGCGTGAGGCGTTTCACATCGCAGCCTCCGACCGGCCCGGGCCGGTGCTTGTGGATATTACGAAGGACGCGCAAAGGGATTCGTGTCCATTCGATTGGGAGGCTGCCGCACCCAAGGCTCACCGGCAAGTTCCCGATTTTTTCCCGCGCCAGGCGCAGATGAGTGAGGCCATTGCGCTGATCAACGAGTCGCGGCGCCCGGTGATCCTCGCGGGACACGGCATTATCCTTTCGGGGGCAATGCGCGAAGTGCAGATGCTGGCTGAAACAGCGCGAATTCCCGTGGCGCTGACGCTGCTCGGACTGGGTGCATTTCCGGCGTCGCATCCGCTAAGCCTGGGGATGATGGGGATGCACGGAGAGGCCTGGGTCAACCAGGCCATCCAGGAGTCGGACCTGCTCATTGCGATGGGCATGCGTTTTGACGACCGTGTCACCGGTAAGCTGAACACGTACGCGCAAAAGGCCAAGAAAATCCACATCGAGATTGACCGTGCAGAGATCAATAAGAATGTGCATGTGGATCTTCCGCTGATTGGCGACCTGCGTGCGGTGCTGCAGCGGTTGCTGCCGGGCATCCAAGCCTCCAGCCGGTCTGACTGGTGGGCCGAGATCGATGCATCGAAGAAAGACTCGGCGGTGCGCGACATCCAAAATTTGCCCGATGACGGGCACCTATACGCTGCGCATGTCATCAATGCGCTGTGGCGCGAAACTCATGGCGAAGCGATCGTGGTCACCGACGTCGGCCAGCATCAGATGTGGGAGGCGCAGTATTATCACCACGAGCGACCGCGATCGCTGATCACTTCCGGAGGGCTGGGCACCATGGGATTCGCCCTGCCTGCTGCGATTGGCGCCAAATTCGCCCGGCCGGAAGCAGAAGTCTGGGTTGTCGCCGGCGATGGCGGTTTCCAAATGACCATGGCCGAGTTGGCCACGATCGTACAAGAAAAGCTAAACGTCAAGATTGCCATCATCAACAATGGATATCTTGGGATGATCCGGCAGTGGCAAGAATTTTTTTACGACAGCAGATATGCCTCGAGCCCCATCTTGAGTCCCGATTTCGTCAAGCTGGCCGACGCCTATGGGATCCCTGGCCTCTCGGTGACCCAACGGGGCCAGGTGATCCCCGCGTTGCAGACGGCGCGTTTCCATGCGGGACCCGCGCTGATCGATTTTCGAGTGGAACAGGAAGATTCGGTGTACCCGATGGTGCCCACAGGCGCGGACTTGCAGGCGATGATTCGGCGGCCGCCGACTCCGCTGGTGGAAAAGGCCAGCGATGATTAGGCACCTGAGCATTCAGCAAGCGGCGATTACCCAAGCCATGACTCGGCAGATGACGGCACACGTGATGACCGGACGCCTGTTCGGCGTTCTGCGCCTGGTGTTGGGGATCGGTGCGACGCCTGCGATCGCAGGGCGGACGAGCGCGCGATGACCGAGCGCGAGAAGCTGCACACGTTTGTCGTCTATGTCGAAAACCGCCCCGGCGTCCTGAACCGCATCGCGTCCTTGTTTCGCAGGCGCGGATACAATATTGAATCGCTGACGGTGGGGCACACCGAGCGTCCCGGAATCTCGCGCATGACCATTGTTTCGGCCATCAGCGCTGGAGCGGCCCACCGGGTCGAAGCTAATATCTACAAATTGGTGAATGTTCTGTCGGTTGCGGATGTAACTTCAGCCTCAACGGTATCGCGCAGTCTGGCATTGATTAAAGTTGAGGCGCGCGACGAGTCGCGCCGCCGGTTGATGGAAATCGTGCGCGTCTTCCGCGCCCGCGTTGTGGACCTGGCGCCCCGTTCACTCATCATCGAGATCACCGGCGCGGAAGAAAAAATTCGCGCGCTGGTCGAGGTTCTGCGCCCTTTCGGTATCGTTGAAATGGTGCGCACGGGCCAGGTGGTCATGACTCGCGGCCTGGAACAGCAGACACCCGAAGCCGTGTCTCAAGCGCCGGCAAAAGAATCGCTGACCCAGCCGGAGCAAAACGCGCCTGCTTCGACGGACCATCCCGACGTCCTCGCGCATGTGGAAGAAACTTCGCACTCCGTTTGACGATTTGAAATCATTCCATTCCCATAGAAGGTGAGGACCACACGATGGCCACGATTCACCAGGATGACGCAGCAGATCTTTCCCTGATCCAGGCAAAGAAAATTGCCATTATCGGCTACGGTTCTCAGGGACACGCGCACGCCCTGAACCTGCGCGACAGTGGCTGCACGGTGTGCGTCGGCCTACATCCGGAAAGCAAGTCGCGGGAGAAGGCTGTCGCGGCCGGTCTGAATGTGCGCTCCAACCGCGAGGCGGCCGCCTGGGCGGATGTGATCATGCTCCTGGCGCCGGATACCACGCAGCCCGATGTTTACGAGCAGGACATTGCTCCCGGCTTGAGCGCGGGCAAGATGCTCATGTTCGCCCACGGGTTTAACATTCGCTACGACACGATCCACCCGCCGAAAAATGTGGATGTCACCATGATCGCTCCGAAGGCGCCCGGGCACCGCGTTCGTGAAGTCTTCATCGAAGGCGGCGGCACACCCGCACTGATTGCTGTGCATCAGGATGCGACCGGGAAAGCCAAGCAACTGGCGCTTTCCTACGGCAAGGCGATTGGCGCTACGCGCGCCGGAGTGATGGAGACCACATTTACGGAGGAGACGGAAACCGACCTTTTTGGCGAGCAGGCTGTTCTGTGCGGCGGCATCAGCGCGCTGATGAAGGCTGGCTTCGACACGCTGGTCGAGGCGGGTTATCAGCCGGAAGCCGCCTACTTCGAATGCGTGCACGAAATGAAGTTGATCGTCGACTTGATTTATCAAGGCGGGCTGAACTACATGCGCTATTCGATTAGCGACACTGCGGAGTACGGTGATTACGTCGGGGGACCGCGCGTGGTGAATGCCGAAACGCGCAAGGTGATGAAAGACATGCTCGCCGAAATTCAAAATGGCGAGTTCGCGCGCAAGTGGATTGAAGAAAACAAGAGTGGCCGCCCGAAATTCAAGGAAATGCGCCGGAAAGAGCAGCATCTGCTGGTGGAAGAGGTGGGCGCGAGGTTGCGGGCGCGCATGCCGTTTCTGAACCCCGTGAATGTGACCACCGAAGCGTCAGGAGCCGTAACCGCGGCGAAACTGTAAGAAATTTCGCGGCAGGTTAGCGTTGCCGCGCACGCGCGCCCGGCGGCCCGTCTTCTGGAATTACCGACCGGGATCACGGGCTTGGGATTACGGCGCCAGACGGCCGACTGGGCTCGCCGCCGGGTGAGCGAAAGAGACATTCCCGATGAGCTTAAACGCACGCAGCAAGACAATAACGCAGGGCGTCGAACGCGCTCCCAACCGCGCGATGCTTCGCGCGGTGGGCTTTGGCGATGCCGACTTCGATAAGCCGATCATTGGCGTCGCGAACGGCTACAGCACGATTACCCCTTGCAATGCGGGTCTCAACGATCAGGCGGCGGCAGCCATGAAAGCGCTTCGCCAGGCGCACACGATGCCGCAGGTTTTCGGCACCATCACGGTGAGCGATGGCATCTCCATGGGCACCGAAGGAATGAAATATTCGCTCGTGTCCCGCGAAGTCATTGCCGACTCGATTGAGACTGTTTGCGGGGCGGCGCGCGTGGACGGCCTGCTGGCGATTGGGGGTTGCGACAAAAACATGCCGGGGGCCATGATCGCCATCGCCCGGATTGGTATTCCCGCGATTTTTGTGTATGGCGGCACGATCAAACCGGGTCATCTCGATGGTAGAAATCTCACCATCATGAGTGCCTTCGAGGCCGTGGGGCAATATGGCGCGGGGCGCATCGATACGGCGGAACTGACCGCCGTCGAGCGGCACGCGTGCCCGGGAGCTGGCTCCTGCGGCGGCATGTTCACCGCGAATACCATGTCGTCGGCAATCGAAGCCATGGGGATGAGTCTGCCGTACTCTTCCACCATGGCTGCCGAGGACGAGGAAAAACTCGAGAACACGGCCGAATCCGCACGCGTGCTGGCGGAGGCGGTGCGACGGCAACTGCTCCCATCGGCGATCATGACGCGTAAAGCATTTGAGAACGCCATCAGGGTGGTGATGGCCTGCGGCGGTTCGACAAACGCCGTGCTGCATCTGTTAGCGATCGCGCACGCGGCGAACGTGCCTCTGGCACTCGAGGACTTTGAAACGCTACGCCGGCAGGTTCCGATCCTTTGCGATCTGCAACCTTCGGGGAAATACGTGATCACCGAGCTGCACACGGCCGGAGGGATTCCGCAGGTTATGAAAATGCTGCTGGCACATGGCCAGTTGCACGGCGATG
>Ga0182024_10018040_pt1 | contig 13177 bp, 9 predicted proteins | sample P32metaG_FD_120480 | JGI IMG/M metagenome (GOLD analysis project Ga0182024, IMG submission 120480) | Permafrost microbial communities from Stordalen Mire, Sweden - P3-2 metaG (Illumina Assembly) | ecosystem: Environmental > Terrestrial > Soil > Wetlands > Permafrost | place: Sweden: Stordalen...
GCAGACGCCGCCGAGGTGCAGGTAGGCCTCCTGCGGGAGTGGCACACCCATCGACGCGGCCTGGTAAAGCGGGCTGCCGAGGACGGGCTGGACCGGGACGATGCCATCGCGCAGGATCTGGCGCGGGCCGTAGATGTCCTTCAGGAAAAGCTCGAACGCACGGATGCGCTGGGAGACGCCGGCTGTGACCTGCTCCCATTCCGGAGCGGAAAAGATGTGCGGGAGGAGATCGCAGACCCAGGGCTGGGCCTGCTCGCCCCTCGGCAGGCCGTAGCTGACCCCCATCTCCCGGAGCGTGGCCTCCATGTGCTCATCGAGGGCGCGGATTTCCGTCCGGCGCAAGCTTTTGAGATAGCGGAGCGGCCCCTCGTAGCCGGGCTTTGGATTGCCCGCGGCATCGTAAACATCGTAGGGCAGGCCCTTAAGAGCCGGCTGGGGGATGGAGTGCGTCGGACTTCGGCTCACGTGCGGAAAGTCTTCCGCAGGATTGCGGAACATCAAGCACGGATTAAGAATCGAAATTCGAAATCAGAAATTCGAATCAGTTGCGGGCGGGTTATTATTATACATCCGGAGAGCCTGCTCGAGGTCGATCTCAGCCTGCGGCATTTTGGGATCGAGTTCCTTCGCCTTTTGGAATTCCGGGATCGCGTCGTCAGCCTTGCCCTGCCTCATCAGGGTATACCCGAGATTTACATGAGCGGCGGCGTTCGCGGGATCCAATTGAATCGCATGCCGGTAAACCTTGACGGCATCATCGAATTGATTCGCTTGCTCGTAGGCGTTTGCGAGATTTACGTCGATGGAGGGATCGTCCTTGAGTTTCAGTCCAGCCTGGAATTGCTCGATGGCTGCGTCCTTTTGGTTCATATAGAAGAGAGCCAATGCGAGGTTATTATGGCTTTCCGGATTGTCCGGGTTAAGTCGAACGGCCTCCAGAAAATGCGGGTAGGCATCCTTGATATTGCCCTGCAGGTATAAGATTGACCCGATGTGATTGTGCGCCTGCCAGCTATTTGGGTCCTTCTTGAGCACCGCCTCCCAATCGGCAATCGTTGCCGGCATTGCCTCGCCGGACGATGAGGTTGGGCTGGCGGACGGAGTGGCTGTCGGGGTGGGATTCGCGTCAGGTGCGGAGGGGACCAGGAAGTTTTTTCCGGTATATGGATCCTTCACCTCGTCACCCGGGGAGAACCCGCGCACGTCTATCATCCCTTTGTCAGGCGCATATGGGCTCGTGACAAATCCCGGCTTGCCATTTACGGGAATCGCGGAGGGCAGGTTGGGGTCTTTGGGTTTGCTGGCCGGTGAAGGAGAGGGGGATGGCGAATCGGTCACCGCGCGGTCCCCGGGTCTTACCTTGATGCCGTCAGGAACTGATCCGGGGACGATGTCGGCCACGGAGGTCGAGGGCTCGACGGACGTGATTCGAACCCTGCCAACCCTGGTGTTGTCACGCATGAGGACCATCTCTGTATTAACTTTGGCGCCGTCGCGATCGCCAAGGTTGAGCACGACAAAGTGCCAACCCGAGTTGATGGCGAGCACCTCGCCACCCTCGATTTTCGCCGTGACGAAGATCAGGAATATACTGTGATTGCCCCGCGGACCGAGCGCGTCCGGTATGACGTTCGGGTGCGCCGCATCCTTGCCGGGCGGGGCCTGAATGCCGCCGGGGTCAGTTCTGACCAGGCCCAGGAGTACGGTGCTGCCCATGGGTACTTCCGTTTTGATCCTGGCCCCGTAAGTGGAAAACATCGGCTGCTGAAATGTTCCCAGGCTGCCGGTCGTATGTACGGCCCCGGTTTCGAGCCCGTACTTCGCATTGAGGAAGCCGATGAAATCGGTAACTTCCGGCGCCATATCCAAATCGATTGGGCCATGGCCGCTGAGATGCGCGCCGATATTGAGCATGACGCCGGTATTCCTGGTTTCAAATGCCGTGGGCGATACGCCGCTGGGCGCGGCCTTGTAGGGCTCCCACGCGCTGGCGTAGTGCATCTCTTGAGAGATTCCCAAGTCGGCGCTCTGCCCGTCCTTGACGGTGACCCATGGCGCGCTGAGTAAATCGATGCCCTTGAGTGGGGCCAGGAAACGGAGCATCGCTTGAAACTGGGCATCGGTAAGGATCGAGAGGACTATTGCCGTCGTGTTCGAGGCGGTTTCCCATGCGCCTTTCTTGAGTACCCATTTGCCCGGCGCGACGGCATTCAATGCAACCTGCGTGGCGGCATCGGGTGGAGTCCCGTCTAGGGCGGTTGAGCCGTCAGAACTTGGGGCGGAGGTGGCGGAGATTTTCGTCAGGTCCGGGTATTTGGCGCAGAGGGTTTTCCATGCGGCGTAGTCGCTATCCACGAATTTCAAACCAATTTTGATGACAGCGCTGCCGGAATCGTCGCCGCCGGCCGGTCCGGGCACTTGAGAGGCCGGGGGCTGGGGTGAGGCCACGGGCGCCCCGGCGGCCGGAGTGGCCGAAGGGGACGGATTCGGGGTCTGGGCGCTGGTGGTGAGGAGCGCCATCATGGCGAGCATGGCGGCGATGGCGAGCAGGCCGGGCCATGTGCGGGCGGGGCGGAAGGCGCCGATCCCGGCGATGCGCGCGCGGAGGTTTTGGCGGCTGGATGCCATGGCCACCGAGGCGGCGGGGGCGCAAATGGGGACCCGGAGGAGCTGGACGGTCTTGAGGAGGGTTGCGCCGTAGGCATCGGACCCCCCGGGATAATAGCGCGCCAGGACCCACGCGTCGCAGGCCATCTCGCGGTCGAGCTGGGCGGCGCGAGCGGCGAGCCAGACGAGGGGATTGAACCAATGCAAGCATTGGGCGAGGGCGAATAGCCATTGGACGGCGAGATCGCCGCGGCGGGCGTGGCCGAGTTCGTGGAGGAGGATGCGGCGCAGTTCGTCGTCGGAGAAATGGGCGAGCCATGAGCGCGGCATCCAGATTTGCGGGCGCAAGATGCCGGACAGCGTGGGAACTTGGACGGCGTCTGTTTCCCGCAAGATCACATTGCGGCGCAGATTGGCGGGGATGGAGGAATAGAGCGCGAGGAGGCGCGGATCGGTCGCGGGCAGAGCGCGGGCCGCGAGGAGGCCGGTCTGACGGCGGCGCCATGCCAGGAGGGCCACGGAAGCGAGCAGGCCGGCGAGCCAGATAGCGAGCGGGATGTAGATGCGCATGGTTGTTCGAGAAGTGGCTGGAGAGCCGGGCGCCCGCGCCGGGAGGGAAATGGAGGCGTCATCTCCATTGGTTTTGGGCGGGTAGGTAACCGAGAATTTCCATGGGCTGGCGGTCTCCGCGGTTGCCGCGAGAGTGTTTGACCAACGGTTGATCAGGCCCCAGTGGGTTTCGAGGGGCAGAGGGATCAGGAGGCGGACGAGGAGGATTAGCCAGAGGGCGCAGAGCCATTGGCTGCCGATCCCGCGGCGCAGCACTGGCCGGAGGGGGAGGAATAGCGCAATGACGAGCGAGAGGAAGAGGCTCGTGGCGAGGAGGGCTTGGGGGACGCTTGTAATCATCTTTCGTCGAGCGTGGCTTTGGTTTCGAAGTCGTAATCGCCCAATCGAAGATCGGCGACTTCGCCCAGTTTGGCTTTCATCTCGGGCGAGGCGATTTTTTCGCCATTTGGGCCGTTTTGGCCGTCGGGTTTGGTAAGGACGCCGCGGATGTCCACCGTGCCGCTGCCGGGCAGGGTCGCCGTAAATGTGAATTTCGAGCCGTGCATATCGGCCGGGATGGTAATCGGTTGACCAGCCCAGACGGTGCACGATGTGCGATCCACCCGGTGGTCTGCGGCATCTGCGCCGTGGGGGGTGATGGTGATATCGACATCAACGGCAACACGGTCTCTTACGGGAAGCACGGCTTTCGCCGTGACGAATACGAGCAACACGGAATGGGCGCTGATTGCGCCAACCTGATCCTTACCGCTGAGACTTCCGAGGTTATTGGGGTCCAATGGATTGCCGACGGGGTCAATCCTGGTGCCGCCGAGCAGAACCGTTTGGCCTTGGGGAACCGCGGTGGAGACATCCAGATGCGAAGTGGAAAAGACTGGTCGCTCCAGGGCGCCGGGGGGGACCACAGTTGCAAAGCCGGCGGCAGTGTTGACGCCATCCTTCTCTAAAATGAATCCGAGGAAACTGCATAGCTGCGGCCCAAGATCCAAAGAAATGCGGCCGTCCGGCAGCAGATGCGCGGTTGTTGCCAGGGTCGCGCCAGTATTCCGGGTTACAAACTCAGCGGGTATGAACCCCTCCGGGTCGTCCGGGTCGGTTTTCCATTCGCTGGCGTAGCGGAATTCGCGGGTGACCTCGATTATGGTGTGCGTCCCGTCTTTGCTGGTGACGCGTGGCGCGGCCAGGAAATTGACGCCCTTGGCTTGATCCATGGAACGAAGCATTTGCTGGAGCTGTCCGGCGGTGAGGAGCGTCGGCTGGGCGATTTTTGTGTTCGACGCGGTCTCCCATGCGCCTTGGTTGAGAACCCATTTGCCGGGGGCGATCGCTTTCAGGGCCGCCGCGGACGCGCCATCGGCCGGGGTGCCGGCAGGGGCGGCGGAGACGGTATCATTCGACTCGAGTTTGGCGGCTAGTTTTTGGAGATCGGGGTTCTTGGCGCAGAGGGCTTTCCAGGCGGAGTCGTCCTGGATTTCGACGAATTTTGCTTGAATTTCGATTTCCGGAGTCCGGAGTTTGCCGGCGCTTCCTGTGGCTGGATTCGACGGCGTCGCGACCGGGAATCCAGACGGTGCGGGGCTCGGCGTCTGCGCTGGCGAAGCTGAAGGAGTTTGGGCGCTGGTGGTCAGGAGGGTGAGGGATGCCAGCATGGCGGCAATCGCAACGAGGCCGGGCCAGATGCGGGCTGGACGGAATGCGCCGATGCCGGCGATGCGCGCGCGGAGGTTTTCCCGGGCTGAAGCCATGGTGACGGTGGTGGCTGGGGCGCAGAGAGGAGCGCGGAGGAATTGGACGGTCTTGAGGAGGGTGGCGCCGTAGGCGAGGGAGGCATCGCCGCCATCGCGGGCGAGGACCCATGCGTCGCAGGCCATCTCGCGGTCGAAACGGGCGGCGCGAGCGGCGAGCCAGACGAGGGGATTGAACCAATGCAGGCATTGGGCAACGGCGAACAGCCATTGGACGGCGAGATCGCCGCGGTGGGCGTGGCCGAGTTCGTGAAGAAGGATGGCGCGCAGTTCGTCGTCGGTGAACTCGGCGAGCCACGGCTGCGGGAGCCAGATTTGCGGCTGGAATACGCCGGTGAGTGTCGGGACGTTGAGGTGCGTGGTGGTGCGGAGTTCCACGCGGTGGCGCAGTTCGCGAGGGATGGAGCGGAAGATGGCGAGGAGCCGCTCGTCGCGGGCCGGGAGGGTTTGGGAGGCGAGGCGGCTTGTTTGGTATTGGTGGCGGGCGAGTAGAGCCAGCGACAGCGTGAGGCCGCATAGCCAGGCGATCGTGAGGAGGTTGCCGCTGGAGAGCGTTGGGCCGGAGTTGGCGGGGAGGGGGGTGGCAGGCTGGGTGCTGGGTTTTTGGGTGGCGGGGTTATCCCTTGGGTAGGTGATCTTTATTTCCGATGGGCTGGCCAGAGCGGTGGTGGCAGTACGGTCTTGCCACCGGTCAAGGAGGCCCCACGGGGTTTCCAGCGGCCACGGGAGGAGGAGGCGGACGAGCAGGGCGAGCCACACGACGCAAAGCCATTGGCTGCCGATCGCGCGGCGGAGAGATGGACGCCCGAGAAGAAAAAGCGCGATGACCGGCGCGAGGATGAGGCTCGTGACGAGGAGTGCCTGGGGGAAACCGGTGGGGAACATTATTTGCGGCCCTTCCTTGTGCGTTTTTGGAGTAGTTTTCGGAGCTGCGCTATTTCGTCGTCGGAGAGATCGGCCTGCTCGCAGAAGTGGGCGAGCAGGGAGCCGGACGCGCCGCGGAAGACGCGCTGGAGGAAGGAGTCGCTCTCCTGGCGGACGCATTGCTCGCGGGTCAGCTTCGGTTTGTAGATGTTGAGTTTGCCTTCGCGCCGGATGGCGAGGATGCCTTTTTCGGCCAGGCGCGTGAGGAAGGTGTTGACGGTTTTTTGGTGCCAGGCGGTCTTGCCGGAGAGTGCGTCGTAAACTTCGGGCGCCGTGGCGGTGCCGCGGTCCCAGAGCACGTTGAGGACCTCCCATTCGGCGATCGAGATTTTAGGGATTTTGGGCATGAGTCTTACAGATGTAATCCCTGTGTCTTACAGATGTAGGAGATCGTCAAGGAAAAATTAAATTCAAAAATCGAAATCAGATATTCTGAATTGAGCAGGCGGGGCAGGAAACGGAAAGGAACAGCGGGGGCGCGGGCCGAGTGGGACCGCGATGCGCGCTCCCGCACGGGCCACCGGCCGATGGCTACAACGCCAACGCACGCTGGGTCCTGTTATACCGCGATTTCGGAGAGTTCGGCGGGGATGGCCAGGATTTCGTCGGTCCAGACCTGAAAGTTTTTCAGGGCGTGTTTGCCGAAGGTAGTCGTGAGCGCTACGTCGACGGCGTCCCGGCCGTAGCCCATGGCTACCCGGCCGATGCGGCGTTGGTTGTGGCGAGCGTCGAATGAGTGCCACCGGTCGCCGAGATAGACCTGGAAGAAGGCGCTGAAATCCATGGCGGCGGGATCGCGGGGTACGCCGATATCGCCGAGGTAGCCTGTGGCGTAGCGGGCGGGGATATTGAGGCAGCGGCAGAACGTGAGCGCGAGGTGCATGAAATCGCGGCAGACGCCGCGGGCCTCCTGCAATGCCTCATACGCTGTGCGGTCCTCGCGGGCAAAGGCGTAGCCGAAGGTGATGTGATTGTGGACCCAATCGCATACGGCCTGGACGCGGGGCCAGCCGAGTGGCGTATTCCCGAAGAGCTTCCATGCCGCGTCGTTGAGTTTCTCGACCTCGCAGTAGCGGCTCGAGAGGAGATAGGGGAGGACATCGAGCGGCAAGTCCTGGACGGGGTGTTGCTCGGCGTTCGGGAAGACGGGCTCCGGGAGGCCGCTATCCTCGATGATGGTATCGCAGGAGAGGCGGATGATGCCGGGCGGGGCGATGATTTTTGAGCAGCGATTACCGAAGGAATCGGTGAAGGCTTCAACCTCGACGGCGGGGTCCGTGACGAGACGCTCGGGGGCGCGGAGGTCTTTCATGCGCTCGGGATGCACGTGGAGCATCAGGAGCATCGGCGTCGGCGCGAGCACCTCGTACGCGATGTGGTATCCGATTTTGATCAGCATATGGGTTGCCCCATGCACTGTGTACACTGGGGCGGGTTATTTTTTCTCAACCTCGGCCAGGAATTGCTCGAATAAGGCTTTGTATGAAGAATCGCGTTCCGGGTGATATTGGACGCCCAGCGCGTAGTGATAATTTTTCAAGCGAACCTGCTCGATAATGCTATCCGAGCGGCACCACGCCTCGACTTCGAGGCCGGCGCCGAGTTTGTCCAGGGCCTGATGATGGGAGCTGTTGACCCGGTCGAAACGGATGGAAGCCTTTGCGGAAAAGCGCAGGGGCTGGACGTTGTGCATTTTCATCTCCGGCAGGTCATGGCCGGGGATATCGAGATGGAGGGTGCCACCGAGCGCGACGTTGAGAACCTGCATGCCCTTGCAGATGGCGAGGATGGGGATGCCGCGCTCCATGGCGGTCTGGATGGCGGCGAACTCGAAGCCGTCCCGGTCGGCGGCGGCTGCTTCGTCGATGAGGCCGAGCTCCAACTGGGAGACAGGCTGCCGGAGATATGCGGCGCAAATATCGTCGCCGCCGGTCAGCAGGAGGGCATCCATGGCCTCGAGGTCGACCTGCCCAGTCCTCGCGTTCTTGAGGGCGGCCTCGGGGTGATCGGTGAAGAATGATCCAAACAATCCTTCGTCCTTTTCACGGATCCAGGAGATTACTTGGGGCATGGCGTGGTGGAAAATGGCAATCAGTTGCGAAGGCTTTCGCGCTTCTTAAAAGGACGGGTCCTATTCGATTCTTCGGCCGATGCCGCGATAGGTGAAGCCCAGTTCCTTCATCGTGGCGGGGGCGAAGAGATTGCGGCCGTCGAAGATCATGGGGGTGTGCATGCGCTTTTTTACCTCGAGGAGGTCAACGTTTGCGAACTCCTTCCATTCGGTTGCCAGGATCAGGGCCTCCGCGCCCTCCACGGCTTCGAGGGGAGTGGCGGAAAGTTTTACGCTCTCGGCGATGAGATTGAAGTCCCGCGCTTTTTCCATGCCCTTTGGGTCGTACGCGGTGACGTGCGCGCCTTCCTTGACCAGTTCATTGACGACGTCGATGGCAACCGAGCAGCGGACATCGTCGGTGTCAGGCTTGAAGGTGAGGCCCCAGACGGCGATGCGCTTCTCGCGCAGCACCCAGAGGGCTTCGCGGACGGCTTTCATGAAGCGGTCTTTTTGATCGACGTTGATGCGCTGCACCTCCTTCAGGAGAGTGAATGGCACGCCCAGTTCATCGCTGATGGCAATAAACGCGGCGATGTCCTTGGGAAAGCACGAGCCGCCGTACCCCAGGCCGGCATTGAGGAAATTGCGGCCGATGCGTCTATCCATGCCGATTCCGTCGGCGACTTTCTCCACATCCGCGCCGCTGGCTTCGCAGATGGCGGAGACGGCATTGATGTAGGAAATCTTGAGGGCGAGGAATGAGTTGGCGGCGTGCTTGATGAGTTCGGCGGAATTGATGTCGGTGACGAGGATGGGGGCGTTGAAGGGCTCGTAAACTTTCTTCATGAGCGCGAGGGCGCGGTCGCTATTGCCGCCGATGACGATCCGGTCCGGCTTCATGAGGTCCGGGACGGCGCACCCTTCCCGGAGGAATTCGGGGTTGCTGACGACGTCGAAATCAGCCGAGGCCTTGTTATAGCGCTTGATGGTGTCGGCGACTTTTTCGCCCGTTTTCACCGGGACGGTGCTTTTATCGACGATGACGCGGTATTGATCTTTTTTTAGGACGCCGGCGATTTCGCGGGCGACTTTTTCGATGAAACTCAGATCGACGCTGCCATCGGGCTGCGGAGGGGTGGGGACGGCAATGAAGATCACATCGGAGGCGTCCACGCCTTCGCCTATGGAATTGGTGAAGTGAAGGCGATGGGCGCTGACGTTGCGCTGGACCAGTTCCTCGAGGCCGGGCTCGTAGATGGGGATCCGTCCGGCCTTGAGGGCGTCAACCTTGCGCTGGTCGTTATCGACGCAAACGACGTTATGGCCGACTTCAGCGAAGCATGCGCCGGAGACGAGACCGACATATCCGGAACCGATGATGCAGAGATTCATGTAAGGTGTGGAGAATTAAGGAAGGCGTTGAGTCTGAGCAGCCGCCGGGCCAGGTGTCAAACTATGGGCTCTTGTTGTTGATGCTCGAGGGGTCGAAATCGAAGGGGAGGGTGGCCGAGGGGATATCCTTGAGGGTCATGGTGAACATGAGCGCGTAGAGGATGCGGGGATTGGAGCCGGGTCCATTATTTTCCACCTGGATGCCGAAGGAGGCAATCCAACTGCTGAGGTCGCGGTGGACCTCGTAAACCTGGTTCTGGAGGGTGCTGTTTACGAATTCGTATTCGTCGCGGGAGGAGAGGGACCAGTTATCATTGATGCGGTAGTAGATTCCGGCGTCCACCAGGTTTTCGTCGGCGAAGAGCGGATTGTGGTCGAGGTATTGATTGCCGACGGTAAGGCGGAGGTCCGGCGATGCCAGGTAGGAGACGCCGGAGTAGATCTGATTGAAGCCGTGGGAATTGAGCGGGGTTTGGGCATTGAGGGTGAGGGCGATCCACGGGAGGGGCGTGAAGACCATCTGGTTGTGAAGGTTCGAAACAATGCCCTGGTGGAAACTGCCGGTCGCGAAGGTGGGCTCCTTTGCGTTTATGTCGAGAAAGGTATTGAGGGAGAACCAATCGAGCGTAGTGTTGTCGCGCTTGGTCTCGAGGCGATTGCGGGCGCCGACCTGGATGACGGCCCAATCGCTGATGGTATCGATGCCCGTGAATTGCGGGAAATCGAACATGGGCAGCTCCGTAGAGTCCTGGAAGCGGTCGATCTGGAGGATTTTGCTGGGGTCCGCGCTGGTCTCGGCGAGCGAGACATCGACGTACGGCTGGATGACGTGGCGGAGGTCATCGAGGCCCCATGTCCGGGATTCGACGTTGGGATACTCGCGGGAGAGCTTGAAGGAGGTATCGAAGCCGCCATCGATGACGCCACGGAAAAGCGCGCCGTGTGTGATAAGCTGGTTGTTGGTGCTCGAGACGACGGTGGGGATCTCCGTGTTGTTCGGGAGGAGGTTTTCAACGGTGGTATCCTGGACCTCGGTGTTGAAGGCGCCCTGGTTGGTATAGTAGTCGCCGCGAAGGCCTACGTGAGGGACGAAGGAGAGGAACTTCCAGAACTCCATCGGGTAGGTCAACTGATGGTACGTGTCGATTCGGTCGTAATGGTAATCCTGGAAGGGAGCGTCCGGCTGTGCGAAGGCGAGGCGGAGGCGGGCGGCGCTGGTTTCGCCATCGTAGAAGAAATTCGAATCCGGGGTGATGGCGTGGCGGGTGGAGTCGAAGGAGAGATCCGGGAGCCGCTCAGAGACATCGTTGAAGGTGTTGACCTGCTTGCGGTAGGTCAGTTCGAGGGTGAAGTCCTTGTCCCACTGGGTGAGGTTGATGACATTGTCGGGCTGGGGATCGAGGCGGTACTCGTTTGGGAGCAGGTCCCGGAGCATCCGGACATCGCTGATCTTGTTGATATTGATGCTGGCCCAGAGGTCGTCGGTGATATAGATGCGGTTCTGGATGCTGACCCGGTACCGGTCGGAGGTGACGTGGTCCTTGTTGTTATTGACGATGATCGTCGGAGGCGCCGCGTCCTGGGTGCCGTAGGAAAGGAACCGGCCCCAACTCCGGTCATTGGCGCCGAAGCGGTAATCGGAGTCCAGCCCGAGGGCGATGCCCTTTTGCTCGCGGTAATCCACGTGCAGGCGCCCATCCCAGTTTTCGGCGATGGGGAAATTCCACTGGCTGAGGGTGAAGAAGCCCCAGCCGCTGTAGAAGCCGGGATGGAGGGTATACGCCATGTCCCGGCGGAGAGGCTGGTAAAGGTATGGCCACCAGAAGACAGGGAGATCGCCGACATAGAGCGTGACGTTGTACAGGATGATGCGCTGGCCGGGATAGATGCGGGCGCTTTTTGCCCGCAACTGGTAATCCGGGACGGAGGAGTCGCTGGTGGTAAAGCTCGAGTTCTTGACCAGGTAGGCCCCGGAGTTCAACGAGGAGATGGAATCGGCGGAAAAGCGAAACGGGTAGAAATCGCCCCGGAAATCGGCGGCGTGAATCTTCTTGGTGGTGAGGTTGTAAACGGCGCGCTCGCCTACGAAGACCTGGCCTTCATTGTAAATGCGGACATGGCCCATGACGAGGACGTCCTGGGTCTCAGTGTAATATTCGGCATGATCGGCGTAGATGGTGGTGGTGCCAACTTGGATGACCACGTTCCCATCGGCGTATCCGATGCCGTTCTCGACACTGGTGTTATTGGAATTGACGATGTCGAAGGGCATCGACCCGTAGCTGGGCATCTGCGCGCGAAGCACTCCCGCGCAGAGAAGCAGGAGCAGGAGGGCGGACAGCCAGCGTTTCATCAGCGGCGGGGAACGTAGGGGAAGCGGATCAGGGCAGACAAGGATGAAAGGGGAATTATGAATTTTGAAGGATGAAATATGAAAGCCGGAAGAAACGGGCATACACCGGTCCCGGTATTCTGAATTTCATCATTCATAATTCTCCTTGGCTCGCGGTTGGGCATTGACACCCCTCCTTCCGCGGCTATGCTCCTCGCCCTTTTCCCATCTTATGGCCAATACCCGTTCCGCAAAAAAAAGCGCCCGCCAAACCGTCCGGCGCACCCTTGAAAATAAGCGCGTCCTCACAGGGCTGAAGAGCCAGACAAAGAAGGTCCGCTCGGCGTTTGCTGCGAAGGATAAGCCGGCGGCGGCGGCGGGGGTGAAGGCGATGGCATCGCTGGCGGACAAGGCCGCCAAGACGGGGCAGATCCATAGGAATAAGGCGAACCGGCAGAAGAGCCGGTTGAACAAGCAGTTGGCGGCGCTGGCGTAGGGGCGGGGCGGGAGCGTTTTTTCTTAGCCGCAGATTTTCGCAGATTAACGCAGATTTTTGGGAGGGGCTTGCGGTAGTCTTGCGTGGTATGCACAAGGTCAATTGTTGGAAACTGGAGGATTATGCCTGGGAGTCGCCCCAGGGGAAATTTGCCGGGCGGGGGAAGGAGGTATCCGAGGCGCTGGGGCGGGATCCGGATTCAACGGACTTGAATTCGAGGCATCCGTTTGATGTGGAGGTCGCGACAGTGCCGCCGGGAAAGAGCCCTTACCCGTTCCACTCGCACAGCGCGCAGTGGGAGTTTTACCAGGTGATCTCGGGGACGGGGATCGCGCGGGACAAGGATGGGACGACGCGGATCGAGCCGGGGGACGCGTTTTTATTCAAGCCCGGAGAACCGCACCAGATTACTAACGACGGGACCGCGGACCTGGTGCTGTTTGTCGTCGCGGATAACCCCATCGGCGAGTCGTGCCATTATCCGGATAGCGGGAAATGGCTGGTGCAATTGCCGGAGAGGAAGATTATGCGGTCCGAGGGGCTCAAGTATTATGATGGGGAGGAGTGACCGGCCGTATCTTTCTTGGAAAACGGCCGGCGTCACTTGAATGACGCCGGCCGCCCAACCAGGGAGATTGAAAGTTTGCGGGGCTTATTGTTCGCCATCGGTATCGAGGACTGTGCTGGCTTTGTGGCCGCCGCGCGTGATGAAGAGGATGGGGCCGGCGGGGCCGCGGTGCGCGGCGAGGAGGGCGAGGCCCGTGGCGGAGTCGGTGACCGGCTTTTGATCGACGGCGGTGAGGAGATCACCGGCCTGGACACCCGCGCGCCCAGCGGGGCTGTCCGGGGCAACGGCGGAGATGAGGACGCCATCGGCTTTGGAATGGGATGCCGTCTCCGTGTCTGCGCCGAGCTCGATGCCGTAGCTGGTGGCGTCACTGGGATGAATCTTGGCTTTCTTACGGTGTGATTCGACGATTTTGTTGATATCCTCGGGCCACTCCGCGGTGACGACTGCGATATCGCGTGTCCTGCCGCCGCGCTCGACCATCAGATCC
>Ga0182024_10018041_pt1 | contig 13177 bp, 7 predicted proteins | sample P32metaG_FD_120480 | JGI IMG/M metagenome (GOLD analysis project Ga0182024, IMG submission 120480) | Permafrost microbial communities from Stordalen Mire, Sweden - P3-2 metaG (Illumina Assembly) | ecosystem: Environmental > Terrestrial > Soil > Wetlands > Permafrost | place: Sweden: Stordalen...
GCCATATATGGTGGGCGCTTTGAGGCGGCCGGTGCGGATGAAAACCGGCCCGACATGCGCGGCCGCGGCGCGGACCAGGGCTTTGGTGGCCGCCTCATCGGCCGGCGACATCACGATAAAGCCTGGCAGGGAACAAGCCAGCGAAGTCTCTTCGATGCTCATCTGCGACGGACCGTCCTCGCCGATGGAGATGCCGCTGTGCGTGCCGACCACCTTCACGTTGGCGTGGGGATAAGCGACGGCCACGCGGAGCTGCTCGTAACCCTTGTTGATGACGAACGCGGAGAAGCTGGAAACGAACGGAATCTTGCCGGCGTATGCCAGCCCCGCGCCGATGCCGACCATATTGGCTTCGGCGATGCCGCACGAAATGAAGCGATCGGGAAATTCCTTTTGGAAATACACCGTCATGGTGGATTTCGCCAGATCGGCATCGCAAACCACGATGTCCTTGTTTTCGTGGCCGAGTTCCACGAGCGCGCGGCCGTAGGCCTCGCGCGTGGCCGGACCTTCTTTGATTTCAAATTTGGTTTTCGCCGGCATTATTGCAGCTCCTTTAAGGCCATTTCAACTTCGGCGGGCGTGGGCGCCGTGCCGTGGAACTTGGGATTGTCCTCCATGAAGGAAACGCCCTTGCCCTTGATGGTGTGGGCCACAATGCAAGTGGGCTTGCCCTTGGTGGCTTCGGCCTCGCGGAACGCATCCTGGACGGCGACGAAATCGTGACCGTCAATCTCGATGGTGTGCCAGCCGAAAGCGCGCCACTTGTCGGCGAGCGGCTCGATTCCCATGATGTCCTTCACGAAGCCATCGAGCTGGATGCGATTGTTATCGACAATGCAGACCACGTTATCCAACTTGTGAAACGCGCCTGCCATGGCGGCTTCCCAGATTTGGCCTTCCTGCACCTCGCCGTCGCCCAGCATTACGTAAGAGCGGTAGCTGCGGCCGTCCATGCGCGCCGCGAGTCCCATCCCGAGCGCCAGCGAAAGCCCTTCACCCAGCGAACCGGTAGAGGCTTCGAGCGACGGAATGAAGCGGATATCGGGGTGGCCCTGATAGATCGAGCCGAGCTTGCGAAGCGTGTTGAGTTGGTCTATGGGCGTGTAGCCGGCTTCCGCCATTACGGCATAAAGCACCGGCGCCGCGTGGCCTTTCGAGAGGATGAAGCGGTCGCGGTCGGGCCACTTGGGATTTTTTGGATCGATGCGCATGAAGTCGAAGTACAGCTCGACGACGAGTTCGACGGCGGAAAGCGATCCGCCGGGGTGACCCGACCCGGCAGCGCCGATCATGACAATAATTTCGCGGCGGACACGCTTGGCGAGAGACTGCAGCTCTTCCAGAGATTTCGGCATGGGAGTCTTTTTAATTCTAGCGTAATGCGGAGATGTGCGGGCTGAATCGGCCTTGCTCGCCTCGCTCGGGCGCTTAACCGTTTTGGGGATTTCGGATCTCTGTTGCGGCGCCGCCTGGCAAGCTAAAGCATACCCCTACCACTTCGGGAGACTCGTCGGCATTGGTTGCGCATGCTTTAGCTTGTTCCTTTTTTTCGATCGTCGGACCCGCAGCGGTCGCCCGCGCTAGCCTCCCCAAAACGGTTAAGCACCCGCCTCGCTCGGGTGCTTAAGCGGATTCGGGAAGGCGTAGTTTTGCGGGGCAGATTGTCAATCCGCGGCGGGGCCCAGAGGCCGCCCCGAATCCGCCTGCCGGCTCTGACGGGCCCCCGCGAGTAAGGCAAATCCGCCGCAGGTTAACAACCTGCCCCCACTCATTCCACCCACACCGTCAAATCGGTATCCCGCACCGGCACGCCGCCTACTGAAAGCGACACCGGGACGGCTCCAGTGTAATTTGCGGGCATGCGGATATTCACCTGCCAGACGCCGGAGATCGATCCCGGCGCGGCGAAGGCGGAGATCACCGTTGCGGCCAGGCCGCCGGCAAAGGTAATCGGCAGGTTCAGCGGCGCGCCGGGATTTGGCGTAACTGCTCCGGTGACCGGCGCGGGCGAAGTCAGTCCCAGTCCGGCCAGAAAGAGAGTCACTACCGAGCCGGGAGTTGCTGGGTTCGTGCATGAGTTGCGCGTCCCGTCGGCGTTGAACGCGAGCGGCAGCGGTCCGCCGTTGTAGGTCGCGCCGTTCACGCGGCAATTCGCAAGTGAAGAGAGCGGCGTCACAGTGTCGAGAAAAGCAACTGGGTTACTCGCCACGGTCGGCAGAGTGCGCGAATCCGCGATGTTCAGTTGGGTGGCGGCGAATGCGATATTCGCCTGCGCGGCCCCCGCGATTTCAAAGGGCGCCTGGAAATTGATCTGCTGCGGGGCGGCGTAAAGCAGCGGGCTAGCGATTCCACTGATAGCGACGCTGATGCCGTCGAGCGAGGTCGCGAACACTCCGGGAGTCTGGGTAATCACGCCGCCGGATAAGCGCTCGCCGAATATTGTGAGTAACTCGCCGGGCGCGATGGAAGTTACCGGCTTCAAGTCCGCCGAATCCAGAATGCATGCGATGGGCGCCGGCGCCGCCGCGGGGTCGAATGCGACCAGATCGGCGCCGGTCCAGGCCAGCAGCAGGCCGCTGGCGGAATCGTACGCCAGGATGCTCCCGGGCGCGGCTCGGGCGGCGCCGGCCTCGGTTGCATCGGCGCTCATGCGTGTCGCGTAAGTTTGGGGCAGACACTGCGAGGGGTGACTGTAGAAGCCGGGAAGATCGGGAGACCCGGCGATTCCGGAGAGATAGATCCCGTTGGCGGTGAACGCCGCGAATGTGATGGTATCCGTCTGGGTGCCGCTGAAATAAGTCGAATAGATCAGGCCCGTTCCCGTAGCGTTCAACTGAGTCAGGTACCCGCTGGCCGGCGGCGGAAAGACGCAGAAGAAAAGACAGGTTTGCGGCGGAGAAGGCGCATTGGCGATGTAGAGAGGCTCGAATGCGTTGGGGGTAGCGGGATAGTCGGGCGAATTGGTGGTTCCGGCCACGAAAACGTTTCCCTGTGCGTCCACGGAAATAGCGGCGGGAGTGGCGCCATATGAGCCGCTGAGGTAGGTGGAGTAGACGATCTGCGTAAGACTCGCATTCAGTTTGGTTATGTACTGGTAAGAGCAACCGAAGGAAAGTTGGGCGTCGCCGCCACATGCCTGCAATTGAAAGGTGCTCTGGAATGCGCCCGGCGTGATGGGAATCGGCGTGCCCAAGTTGAATTGCCCAGCGATGTAGACGCTGCCTTGACCGTCCAGCGCGAGACGGCCGCCGATGCCATGGATGGCGGCGACGAGCTTGCCGCCCGTCGGGTCGAGCTTCATGACGAAGAAAGTGTTGATATCGGTACTGTTGAACGGCGCGCCGGGAGTGGTGGGAAATACGCCGCCGACCGTCTGGCCGGAGATGATCGCTTCACCCGCGGAATCCACTGCAAGTCCATTCAAGCCGGGGTCGACTAAAGCGCTGCCGCCGATGAAGGTGGCGTAAATCACCTTCCCTTGCGCATCCACCTTGGCTACGAAAGCTTGTCCGCTGGCGGCTTGGAAGGCGGTCTGGAGAGCGCCGGGCGTAACCGGGAAATCCGGCGAGGTAGTCTGGCCGGAGATATACGCGGCGCCGGCGGAATCGATATCGATCGCTACGGCGACGTCAGTCTGGCTTCCAGCGAACGTGGTGGAATACAGGATTGTTCCGGTGGGACTCAGCTTGGCCACGAAGGCGTCGGCGGCAGGCAGCGTTCCCTGATAACCGGCGATGTAGATATTGCCCGCGGCATCGGTCTTGACGGCGGTGACGGCGCTGTTGGGCAGATGCGCCAGCGTGGTAGCAGGCGCGGCGGCGCGAGCAATCAACGAACAGAGGGCGAAAACGAGCAGCAACGATCTCATAGGGACTCCTGGGCGGAGGGGAGGGACGCGAGGCTCCGAACTACGCCTCAACGTCAGGGTATCACGCAGGTTCCGTGGCGCACGCACTCTTGCGTGCCGCGTTCACACTCCTGTGAACGCGTTTTTCCGGCGACTTTCAGTTTAGCCGTCAACACTCCGCGGGAGATCCGCGTCTATTCGTATAACGGCGTGTTTTTGACCATGGTCGCTCCAAGATATGCAACTGCGCTGCTCGGCGCCGCTCTTTACGCGCAATCGCAGCAGCCTGAACCTGCTCCGCCAAGATTCGCCGCGGCTTCGCTCAACGCCAATACATCCATCCGCAATGGCATGGGGAATAAGTTCGATCCCGAGATGGCGCGCTGGACTAACACTCCCCTTGAAAATCTCATTGAAGCTGCGTATAACGTCAGAGATTATCAGACCGTTGGAGGGCCCAACTGGCTGCGGTCGGACAAGTGGGATATTGACGCCAAGACGGACGGCCCCACCACATTTACGCAGAAGAATCAGATGCTGCGGACGCTGATCGTCGAACGATTCGGCTTGAAGTTCCACCGGGAAATGAAGGACATTCCGGGGTATGTGCTGGCAATCGCCAAGAACGGTCCGAAGCTTCACGAGGTGAAAGAGGGAGAAGTCAGCTCGACCCCCGCCGGTACCACGGTTCAAAGTGGTCTGATCGTCGGCCGCCAAGTGCGCATGATGGATTGGGTCGGCTTATTTGCGAGCGTGTTGCGCTGCCCCTTCGAGGACAACACAGGGCTGACGGGGAAATACGACTTCAGGCTCGAGTGGGCGCCGGATGAGATCCAATCGCATGGCGGAGAGGCCGCGGATCCGAATCGCCCTTCGATCTTCGCGGCCTTGCAGGAACAACTCGGGCTGAAGTTGGAAGCCAGGAAGTTTCCAGTAGAGATGTTTGTGATCGACCATGTAGATCGGGTCCCGACGGCAAATTAGCGTCAGTGGCGCGGGCCCATGACCTGCGCACTTTGGTCCCACGCCGCAGGCCATGGGCCCGCGCCACTTGGATTTGGTATATGCTGATCGATTATGAAAAAGCTCTCGCTTGCCCTCGCCCTTGCGGCCGCCTGCGTCGTCCTGGCGCAGGATAAAGTCGATGAGGCCACTACCGCCAGAATTCGCAGTGAAGAACTGGAGCATTCGCAGATCATGCATACGCTCCACATGCTGGCCGACCGTTACGGCCCCCGCATGACCGGCACGCCGAATCACGAGGCGGCCGTCGACTGGGTGATCGCCGAAACCACGCGGTGGGGAATGAAGAGCGCGCATAAGGAGGCGTGGGACTTCAATCGCGCGGGCTGGCTCAACGAGCGCGCGTGGGGGTTCATCAATGCGCCGGTGCGCGAAAACCTGAAATTCGAGGTGCTTGGCTGGACGCCTTCCACCAATGGCACGGTCACCGGGTCGGCTGTCCAAATCGAGGCGCCGCATGGACCGCCGGTCCCGCCGCCCGCTGCCGCTGACGACGCCGCTGCCGGTGGCGGCCGGGGTGGCCGTGGCGGCCGGGGTGGACGCGGCGGACCGCAGTTCCAGGGCCCGACCCAGGCGGAAATGGATGCGTGGATCGCGGCCACCAAAGACAAAGTTCGCGGCAAGATAGTGATGGTGGGCAAGGCGGCGGTGATTCCGGTGGATTTCAATGAACCGGCGAAGAGGCGTCCGGACGATCAGGTGAAGGCTCAATACGATAACCCCGATGGCGGCGGCCGGGCCGGTAGGGGCGGCGGCGGTGGCGGCGGCAGAGGCCGCGGGCAGGCGGAAGACGGCAGGCTGACGACCCGGCAAGTGGCCGACCAGATCGACGCCATGCTGATTTCGAACGGCGCGCTGGTGCGGATGAACGACGCCGCCCGCCCCATGGGCATCATCGTGGCGCAGCAGCACGCGGCTTACGATGTCACCAAGACCGTTCCCACGGTGATCATGCGCAACGACGATTACGGACGCATCGAGCGCCTCTTGGCCGATGGCGACGACGTGAAGCTGGAGTTCACCATCGTCAATCGCACCTATCCCGAGGGCAAGACCAGTTACGACGTTGTGGCCGAAATTCCGGGCAGCGACAAACGCGATGAGATCGTCATGCTGGGTGGACACTTGGATTCGTGGCATTCGGCGACCGGCGCCACCGATAACGGCATCGGCTCCTCGATCATGCTCGAAGCCGCGCGGCTAATACAGTCGCTTGGATTGAAGCCGCGGCGCACCATCCGCGTGGCGCTATGGTCCGGTGAAGAAGAAGGGCTGCTCGGGTCGCTGGCTCACGTTAAGGAGCATTTCGGTACGGCGGAGAATCCCAAGCCCGAGTTCGCCAAACTGGATTGCTATTTCAACGTGGATACCGGCACCGGCCGGCTACGCGGCGCCAGCGTCTTCGGACCGCCGGAAGCGGCCGCCACTCTACGCGGCGTCTTCGCGCTGTTCACGGATTGGGGCCTGTTCGGCGTTAGCCCGACAAGCAGCAGAGCCACCGGCGGAACCGACAGCACGTCGTTCAATAACGCCGGCCTGCCGGGAATCGGATTCCAACAGGACCCCATCGAATACAACAGTCTGACTCACCACACCAATCTCGACACTTACGAGCGCATCATTCCGGAAGACGTGAAAGAGGCGTCGGCCGAGGTCGCGGCGGCGGTGTGGCAGGTGGCGAATCGGGACCAGATGATTCCGCGATTCACGAAGGAAGCCATGCCGGCGCCGGTAGTAGCGCGCTAGCCCTGGTAACGCCGGCGGTCTTGCCGCCGGTTCCTTGTAACTCGAAATAGGCGCCGGCCGCAAGACCGCCCGGCGCCTCCGCCTTACTTCTTCCCCACCCAAGACACGCGCCAGATCGACTTCGATCCATCGTCGCTCACAAACAGCGTCCCATCCGGCGCCACGGCCACTCCGACCGGCCGTCCCCATACGCCGCCCTCCGGCGTAACGAATCCCGTCAGGAAATCCTCGAACTCACCGCTGGCGTGGCCGTTCTTGAGCGGCACGCGCACTACTTCATAGCCGGTGCGAATGGCGCGGTTCCAGGAACCATGCTCGGCCGCGAAAATATCGTCGATGTATTCCTTCGGAAACTGCTTGCCTTCATAGAACAGCATTTCGAGCGACGCATTGTGCGGCTGCATCAGCACATCGGGAACAATCACTTTGTTCTTCAACTCGGGGTGCTTGCCGGCGTGGCGCGGGTCCTGGTTTCCGCCGATGTAATACCACGGCCATCCATAGAATCCGTCTTCCTGCACGTGAGTAATATAGTCGGGAACCAGATTGTCGCCCAACTCGTCGCGCTCATTCACGCTGCACCATAACTCGCCGGTGGTTGGATTGATCGCCAGGCCCACGGGGTTGCGGATGCCGGCCCCATAGATCTTCACGAACTGGCCATCGGGCGTGAACTGCAGGATGTTGGCGCGGTGGAATTCACGGGGCGTAGTATCGGGGTCGTCCACATTCGAGAAAGACCCTACGGCGACGAACATCTTCTTGCCATCGGCCGTAAAAACCACGTCGCGAGTGGTGTGGCCGCCGCCGCCCGGCAACTCGGGGACTATCGTCTGGGGCTCGCCGGTCGCCTTCAGATCGCCATTCTTATAAGGGAAGCGGACTACCGAAGTGGTGTTGCCGATGTAGACCCAACTTGGATTCGGACCGGGCGGATAGAAGGCAATGCCAAAGGGCGCCCGGAGGCCCGTGGCGAAGGTGGAAGTCTCGGCCGGCTTGCCGTCCGCCGTAACGCCGCGGAAGATTTTGATTTCGCCGCGGCCGGTTTCCGCCAGGAAAATATCGCCGTTGGGAGCGGTACGCAGCTCACGCGGATTGCCCAGTCCGGTGGCGTAGAGTTCCACCTTGAAACCTTCCGGCGCCTGCGGCCAGGCGTTCTCCGGACGAGGTATGACGCGGGCGCCATTGCTGGAGGACTTGGTGGCGAATGGCGCGGGCAAATCCGCCGGCGTGATCTTGCGGAACTGCCCAGCCTTGACTTCCTTGTAGTCCTGAAACGCGGCTTGGCCGGTGGTTACGGAGCCCTCTACGCCACTGGCCGCCAGGATTACCAGCGGCGCCAGCGCAACGGCTGCGCCGAGAAGCCAGCAAAACGCCTTGCGGTTCATCATATGTTCCAGTCTACCGTGGCGCACTCTTGCTTGCATTCACAACTCTCCACACTTGAGTGGGGCAGCCAATCTTGGCTGCCGCCGGCTTTCTAGCCGGCTCGCTCCGACCGCGGACGCCCTGGTTCCCGCCGCAAGAGACGCTTCCAAGGGATCGTCTTTCGCTTTTGTGAACGCAAGATATTTCATATAGCGGCAAGCCGCAAACCAAAATGGGGGCGGTGTCTCGGGCGAGCCGAGGTGGTTCCACGGGAATTAGGCTGTAGCTGCACAAAGTGCGAAGAGATAGGCCGGGAGGCCTGCCGCACATAACGGCAAATCGTCGTGGCTAACGTCTCCACGTTTTCGCCCGCCGATGCGTCACCGTGAACAAGGGGATGCGCCAGCCAATGCGAGCAATCCGGGGTGTCTGCTTGACGGCTTTGGCGTGCTACGCGGCCTATGCCCAGTCCGGGGACGCCTCTCCCAAATTCGAAGCCGCATCGGTTAAGCCTGCGCCCCCGCCCACGCCTGCCGTCCGAAACCATATCAACACCGGAGGTCCGGGAACCGCGGATCCGGGTCGCGTCGATTGGTTGAGTGTCTCGATGACCGGCTTCCTCATGGAGGCGTATAACGTCAAGCCCTACCAAATATCGGGTCCGGACTGGCTGGGCACTACAAAATTCCAACTGACCGCGACCGTCCCCAAAGGCGCAACCAAGGAACAGTATCGCCTGATGTTGCAGAATCTCTTGGCGGAACGGTTCAAGATCAAGGTACATTTCGAAAAGAAAGAGGGCGCCGTCTATTCGCTGGTCGTGGGAAAGAATGGTCCCAAGATGAGGGAATCGGTGGACGAACCGGCTCCCAAGGATGGCACGCCCGCTCCAGCCCCATCCGCTCAGAAGGATTCCGACGGATTCCCAGTCTACCCGACCGCTCGCGGCGCGTATACTGTGACCGCGAATGGCCGCACGCGCCTGCGGGCGCAACAGGTAACGATGGAGCGGTTGGTCGCGGTATTAACCAATCAGTTAGGGCGTACGGTTACCGATGAAACGGGGCTCAAGGGGAAATACGATTTCGCGCTGACTTATGCCCCGGCGGGAGCGGGAGGCAATAGCGCCGCGCCATCGGCGGATGTCTCAACAGCGAATGGCTCCGAAGCCATCCCCGACACGGACCTGATCGGCGCCCTGCAGCAGATCGGACTGAGACTGGAACAGAAAAAAGCGATGATCGATATGTTGATAATCGATCATCTGGAAAAGATCCCCACCGAAAATTGACCGGCCCGTAGGACAGGCGCTTTCGCCTGTCAACCCACGTGTTCTACCGCAGAAAGCTTCCCAACTGGCATCCGGATATCACCGAAGAACTCTGAAAGGCTCCACAGCACAATGGCTCAGCACGGTTGGCAGGCGAAAGCGCCGGCCCCACAATTTTGGCGCCGAATCCTTAGCCAAGTGTGGAAACTCCCACTTGTCCGGTTCCAGTGGTAAAGTGTTTCTTCGGCTGGCCGCGAAGCCACGCCGTTCTAGGAGCAACTTGATGTCCGGTCGACGTTGGTTCGTTTTCCTCACCACTCTGTGCATAGTAGGCTTGTTGGGATTCGGAATGTGGGCCCAGCAGACAAACTCCCCAGGTCAATATCCCAACAGCTTACTCTCGGGTTTGCAATGGCGCGATGTAGGACCCATGCGCGGCGGACGCTCGTATGCGGTCGCGGGCCACGCCGACCAGCCCGATACCTTCTATTTCGGCTCCGTGGGCGGCGGCGTATGGAAGACCGAAAATGCAGGCCACACATGGAATCCAATCTCCGATGAGGGCATCCCTATCGGCTCTATCGGCGCGATCGCCGTAGCGCCGTCAAATCCCAATATTCTTTATGTCGGCACTGGCGAGCCGGATATCCGCAGCCAGCACTCCTATGGCAACGGCATGTATAAGTCCACCGACGCCGGCAAAACGTGGACTCATATCGGCCTCGAAGGCACCCGTCAAATAGGACGCGTAGCGGTCGATCCGGCGAACCCGAATCGCGTGTATGTCGCCGCGCTCGGACACGTCTACGATGCCAACCCCGATCGCGGCGTGTATCGCTCCACCGATGGCGGCGCCACCTGGAAGAAGATCTTATTCAACGCTAAGGATCCCAACAACGTCGGCGCCATCGATGTGGCCATCGATCCCAAGAATCCGCGCGTGCTCTATGCTTCGCTATGGGCGACGCGCCGGCCGCCGTGGTCGGTCTATGCGCCCAGCAATATGCCCGGCGGCGGGTTGTATAAATCCACCGATGGCGGCGACAACTGGAAGCAATTGAGCGGCGGGCTGCCCATGGATGAGTTCGTCGGCAAGATCGGCATCGCCATCGCGCCCAGCAATCCTAACCGTCTCTGGGCGGTGGTTGACGATCTTGGCAGCGGCGTCGCGCGGGTAGCCGGGCGCGGAGCGGCGGCGGCTGCCGCTGCAGCCGGAGCGGCCCCGGCGGGTGGACGCCGCGGCGGAGGCGGCCCCAGCACCGGCGGAGGAGTCTACATATCCGACAATGCCGGCGCCACTTGGAAGCTGGTCAACTCAGAGAACCGGCTGTGGGGCCGCGGCTGGTACTTCGAAGAGGTGGCCGTCGATCCCGCCAACCCCGACCGCGCCTACGTCATGAACACCGGCACCTTCATGACTACCGATGCCGGCAAAACTTTTGTTCCCGTCAAAGCTGCGCCCGGCGGCGACGACTATCACCAGATGTGGATCAACCCGAAAGACGGGAACCACATGGTGCTCAGCAGCGATCAGGGCACGGTAGTCAGCGTGGATGGCTCCAAGAGCTGGAGCACTTGGTATAACCAGCCCACCGCGCAGATCTATCATGTGGCCGCCGACAACCGCTTCCCTTATTGGCTCTACGGCGCGCAGCAGGATAGCGGCGGCGTCGGCGTCGCCACCTGGTCGCGCCAGGGCGTGCTCTCATTCCGCAATTGGGAGCCAACCTGTCTGGCCGGCGAGAGTAACACCGTGGTGCCCGATCCGAAGGACGGCAACATTCTTTACGGCGGCGGCGCGGGGCGCTGCGATCAGTACTTCAATACCGCGGCGTCGATGGGCGGGCAGTTACCCGATCCCGATCCGGACGATCCCGACCGTAAGACATGGACTCTTCCCGAAGTCTTCTCGCAGGCCGATGAAGCGCTCTATTACTCCAAACAATTCGTGTTCCGCTCGCGCGACCGCGGCCGTTCGTGGCAAAAAATAAGTCCCGATCTCGCGCGGCTGCATCCGGCGACGCCTGAGACTCTCGACCCGGTTACTGCCAAAGACATTGATCAGCCGATGACCGACCGCTTCGGCGTGGTCTATACCATCGGCCCGTCGCCGCTCAAGGCAGACACGGTCTGGACGGGTACCGACGATGGTTTGATCCAAGTCACACGCGACGATGGTAAGACATGGAACAACGTTACTCCGCCCGATATGACATCGTGGAGCAAAGTCTCCCAGATTGAAGCCGGCCATTTCGATGTTGAGACTGCCTATGCGTCCGTCGATCGCCATCGCCTGGCGGATCTCAAGCCTTATGTCTATCGCACTCACGATGGCGGCAAGACATGGCAGAATATGGTCTCCGGCATCCCCGAAGGCGCCTATGTCAACTCAGTGAAGGAAGACCCGCGGGCTAAGGGGCTGCTTTACGCCGCCACTGAGCTGCGCGTTTATGTATCGTTCAACGATGGCGCCCAATGGCAGCCGTTGCAGAATAACATGCCGGTCACTTCGGTGCGCGACATCGTAGTGCATGGCGACGATCTGGATGTCGCAACTTACGGCCGCGGTTTCTGGGTGCTCGATCAGATGGCGCCGTTGCGACAGCTTGCGGCGAAGGGGTCTCAGATCGCTTCGTCCAGCGCCTACCTGTTTCAACCCGGCGAGACTCTCGCGATCCGCAATGGCGGCATGAACGGCACGCCCCTGCCGCATGAGGAACCTCAGGAATTGAATCCGCCATCCGGCGTTGTGACTTACTACTGGCTCAAGACCGCGCCGGCCCATCCGCTGAAGCTCGAGCTGTTGGATGGCTCCGGGGCCGTGCGCGCCTGCGCCGCGAGTGACACGCCAGTGCGGCCGGTCGATACCGAAACGTTGAACGTTCAGGAAATTTGGGAACGGCCGGCGCAGCCTCCTTCGGCCGCCGCCGGAATGCACCACGCTGCCCTGGGTGGCGCAGCCGGACGCGGCGGCGGCGGTGGCGGACGCGGCGGCGGCGCTGCCCCGGTGGTGGTGGATGCGTGCACTCCGGCCGCGGGCGCTCCGGCTGCGGCTGCTCCGCCTGCGGGTGGACGAGGACGCGGCGGCCGTGGCGGTGGTGGTGGCGGCGGACGCGGCGGCGGCGCAGTCTTGCAGGCCGGCCAATACACCGTGCGGCTTACTGTGGACGGCCAGACCTACACGCAACCCGCCATGGTGAAACCGGATCCTCGCGGCGCGCTGAGCGGTGTGGGAAATTAGTTATAGGACAGGCCTCCTGGCCTGTCGATGCGCCGGAGGCGCGCTTCGTGCGCGCGGACCGGCCAGGAGGCCCGTCCCACATGCCCAATACCATCAGGCAGGCCGCCAAGCCTGGGCTGCTTCGCCAGTTAGGTTTCTTCAGCGCCACCGCGCTGGTGATTTCCAACATGGTGGGCACGGGGATCTTCGCCACTCCGGGCCTGATGGCCGGCGATCTCGGTAGCGCCTGGTGGATACTCGCCTGCTGGGGCGTCGGCGCCCTCTTCGCATTCGCGGGCGCGCTCAGTTATTCCGAGTTGGGCATCAACTTTCCCAGTTCCGGGGGCGAGTATGTCTATCTCACCAGCGCGTTCGGTCCCGAATGGGGATTCATGACCGGATGGGTTTCGTTCTTCGCCGGGTTCTCCGCCCCCATCGCCACGGCAGCTTTGGCTTTCTCGGATTATCTAGGCTATTTCTTCCCCAGCTTGAAGCAGGCCAACGCCAGTCTGGCGATCGGCTCGGGCGCTCTCTCGCTGCATCTGGGCGCCGGCCAGGCAGTGGCATCGGGGCTGATCGCGGTCTTCACTATCCTCAATTGTTTCGGCGTCGGACGCACCGCCAAAGTACAGAACGTGCTGACCTCCACCAAGCTCATCGTGATCGCCGGATTGGTGCTGCTCGGTCTGTTGGCCGGCGC
>Ga0182024_10018042_pt1 | contig 13176 bp, 11 predicted proteins | sample P32metaG_FD_120480 | JGI IMG/M metagenome (GOLD analysis project Ga0182024, IMG submission 120480) | Permafrost microbial communities from Stordalen Mire, Sweden - P3-2 metaG (Illumina Assembly) | ecosystem: Environmental > Terrestrial > Soil > Wetlands > Permafrost | place: Sweden: Stordalen...
AGCTCGGGACCACCCTCCTTGACGATCCGGCCCCGGTAGAGCACGTGCACGTGGCTCGGCTGCACCAGGTGCAGGATCCGCTGGTAGTGGGTGATGATCAGCACGCCGAGATCAGCGCCCTCGCGGCGGGTCACGGTGTTCACGCCCTCGGCGACGACGCGCAGCGCGTCGATGTCCAGGCCCGAGTCGGTCTCGTCCAGAATCGCGAGTGACGGCCGCTGCAGCGCCAGCTGCAGGATCTCGAGCTTCTTCTTCTCGCCGCCGGAGAAGCCGTCATTGAGGTAGCGGCGGGTGAATTCCTCGGGTACTTTCGTCAGCTCCATCGCCGACTGCACGGTCTCCCGGAAATCCTTGAGCGAGATCGGCTCCTCACCCTTGGCCGAGCGGTGCGCGTTGAACACCGTGCGCAGGTACTTGGTCACGGTCACGCCCGGCACGGCGATCGGATACTGGAAGGCCATGAACAGGCCCAGACGCGAGCGCTCGTCGGCGGCGGCCTCGGTGATGTTCTCTCCGCCCCAGAGGATCTCGCCCTCGGTCACCTCGAGGTTCGGGTGCCCCATGATCGCGTTGGCGAGCGTCGACTTGCCAGAGCCGTTCGGGCCCATCAAAGCGTGGATCTCACCGCCGCCGACGGACAGGTCGACCCCGCGCAGGATCTCGTTCTCGCCGGCGCGCACATGAAGGTTTCGGATCTCTAGGTCTGGCATCTGACTCTCAGGTCTCGGTGTTTGGACGATTGAAGTTCTCTTACGCGGCAACGACGGAGCCCGCGCCGGCGCTCTCAGGGCTCCCGGAACTCGAGCCGGCGGCCCGAGCGCTCCTGGGGTCAGCCCTGAGCGAGAACTCGACGAGCTCAGCGAGCGTCGTCGTCTGCAGCGATCGGATGATCCCGCCCTGCACGCGCGTCCACAGCAGCTTGGTCGCGCACGGCCCGGCGCCGGTCTCCGGCAGGTGGGAGCAGACGATCCGCTCCATCTGGTCGTGAATGAAGCACTCCATCGGAGCGATCGGGCCCTCGAGCGCGGCGACGACGTCGTACATCGTGATTTCCGCGGGATCGCGCCCCAGCCAATAGCCGCCATGCGCGCCGCGAGCGCTCATCACGAGGTCAGCCTTGCGCAGCCGCGCCACGACCTGCTCGAGGTAGGCGAGCGGCAGGCCCTCTGCGTCGGCGATCGCCTTCAGGCTGGTGGGCTGGTCGGGCGACTGCCGCCCCAGCTCGACCATCAGGCGCACCCCATACTCGGCTTTGGAGGAGAAGATCATCTGTCTAAATCCTACCATGGAGGTAGGTGTTCCAAAGCGCGGCCTGGAGTCCGGGCCAAACGCCCATGACAAAGCGGGTATGGTGCCGCCATGCAAGGACTCGCAGACTCCGCTGAAGTCGCCACCGCGGTCGCCCTCGCGCACGCTAACGGACGCTTTGGGATCGACACCGAGTTCATGTCCGAAGGGCGTTACCGCGCGCTGCTCTGCCTGACGCAGCTCGCAGTCGAGGACCCACGCGAACCCACCGGAATCCACACGATTCTGATCGACGGCCTCGACCAGGAGGTCGACGTGCAGCCGCTGGCGCAGCTGCTGGCCGATCCGCAGGTGGAGATCGTCCTGCACGCCGGCCGTCAGGACGTGGCGATCCTGCGCCGGGCGTGGGCCACCGAGCTGACGAACGTGTTCGACACGCAGATCGCCGCCGGCTTCGTCGGCGAGAGCGCTCAGGCCGGCTACGCCAACCTGATCAGCGCCGTACTCGGCCTGCGCGTCGGCAAGACCGCGAGCTACACGCGCTGGGATGCGCGCCCGCTGACCGGTGAGCAGCTCAGCTACGCCGCCGAGGACGTCGCCCACCTCCTGCAGCTCGCCGACGAGATCCAGCGCCGCCTGCGCGAGACCGGACGCGTCGATTGGGCGGTCGAGGAGTGTCGGCGCCTCGAGGCCGCCACCGATGAGCGCGATCCGGAGACCGTGTGGGAACGGTTGCCACGCGTGGGCCAGCTCGACCCGCAGGCGCGAGCCGTGGCCAAGCGCCTCGCCGCGTGGCGCGAGCGCACGGCCTCGACAGAGGACCGGCCCGTCGGCCAGGTGCTACAGGATCCGCCGCTGCTCGAGCTTGCCAAGCGTCATCCCAAGGACCTCGACTCGCTGCGCCAGATCCGTGGCGTGCACCCGTCGTTCATCAAGCGCCGGGGCGCGGACCTGCTCGAGGCGATCGGCGCCGGTCTTGCCGACCCGCCGATCCCGCGCGAAGCGAGGCGCGGCCACTCCGACGCAAGCGATTCGCCGCTGATCGCGCTGGCCGAAGCGCTCCTGCGAGCCCGCGCGATGGAAGCGAGCCTGGCGTACGAGCTGATCGCGTCGCGCAGCGATCTGGAACAGATCATCGCCGCCGCGCGACAGTCCGCACCGGAGCCCGAGGTGCGTACGCTCGGCGGCTGGCGCCGGGAACTGGTTGGCTCTGATCTCGAGTCGCTGCTCGAGGGGCGCGTGGCGGTCGCGGTCGGGCGCCGCCGGCGGCTCGAGCTGCATCCGCTTCAGTAACCTCGCCGGCGATGGCCACCGCGACAGACCTGCTCGCCGACCCGGAGCTGCTTGCGAGCGCCTGGGACCTCGGCCCGATCGTCGACGGTGAGGGCTCGGCCGGCGTCGAGCGCCTGCTCGACGACGCGCTCGAGCGCAGCGCCGCGTTCGCGAGCGCCCACAATGGCAAGGTCGCGACGCTCGACGCGGCGGGCCTGCGCGCTGCGATGCTCGAACTCGCCGCGATCATGGAATTGGTCGACCGCGCCGGGAGCTACGCGATGCTCGACTTCACCACCGACACCGCCGATCCGGCGCGCGGAGCGCTGCTCCAGAAGGTGCAGGAGCGCGGCACCGTGCTCGAGACGCAGCTCCTGTTCTTCGAGCTCGAGTGGGCGGCGCTCGGGGACGCCCAGGTGGAGGCGCTGTTCGATGACGATTCGGTCGACCTCGAGTTCTGTGCGCACTACCTGCGAACCGCGCGCCGCTACCGCCCGCACCTGCTGACCGAGCCCGAGGAGAAGGTGATGGCCGAGAAGAGCATCGCCTCGAGCTCCGCCTGGGCGCGACTGTTTGGCGAGCAGCTCTCCGACATCCGCGTCAACCTCGATGGCGAGGAGCAGCCCCTCGACCTCGCGCTCAGCGCCCTGCTCGGCCCGGACGCCGAGACGCGCAGGCTCACGGCCGAGGCGGTGACCGAGGCGCTGGAGCCGGGATTGCGCACGCGAGCGTTCATCTACAACACGCTCCTCTACGACAAATCCGTCGACGACCGCCTGCGCAAGTACCCGCACTGGCTGGCCGCGCGCAACCTGGCCAATGAGGCCTCGGACGAGTCGGTGCTCGCGCTGATCCACGCGGTGCGCGGGCGCTACGACATTCCGCAGCGTTGGTACCGGCTGAAGGCGCGGCTGCTGGGTGTCGAGAAGCTGAGGGATTACGACCGGGGCGCGACCGTCGCGGCCGACGAGCCACTGTTCTCCTACGCGCAGGCACGTGAGTTGGTGCTCGACAGCTACGCGGCGTTCTCACCCGAGGCGGGCGCGATCACCCGCCGCTTCTTCGACCAGAGCTGGATCGACGCGCCGGTGCGCGACCACAAGCGCGGCGGCGCCTTCTGCGCGACCGTGCACGGCGTGCATCCGTACGTGCTCCTCAATTACACGGCCCGGCGCCGTGACGTGATGACGGTCGCGCACGAGCTCGGCCACGGCCTGCATTCGGCACTGGCGGAGCGCCAGAGCGTCTTCCATCAGCGAACACCGCTGACCGTGGCCGAGACGGCATCGGTGTTCGGTGAGACGCTCGTGTTCGAACGGCTGCTGGCCGAGTCGGGTTCGGATCGGGAGCGGCTCGAACTGCTCGCCGGGCGGATCGACGATTCGATCGCGACCGTCTTCCGGCAGATGGCGATGAACCGCTTCGAGCACCTCGTCCACACGCGTCGGCGCAGCCAGGGTGAGCTCTCCCATCAGGACATCTCGCAGGCCTGGGTGGAGAGCCAGCGTGAGATGCTCGGTGACTCGGTGGAGATCACCGAGGGCTACCACTCGTGGTGGTCCTATGTGACGCACTTCATCAACACGCCGGGCTACGTCTATGCCTACGCCTATGGGCAACTGCTCGCGCTGTCGGTGTATGGCCGCTACCGCGAGGTCGGCGAGTCGTTCGTGCCCCGCTACCTGGAGATGCTGGCGGCGGGTGGCTCGCGGGCGCCTGAGAAGCTCGGGCAGATCGTCGGGATCGAGCTCGCCGATCCGGGCTTCTGGGACGCCGGGCTGAAGCTGATCGATCGGCAACTGAGCGACGCCGAAGCGCTCGCAGAGCGGGTCGCGCTCGGGTAAGGGCCGGTCGGTCGCGCTCGGGTAAGGGCCGGTGGGTCGCGCTCGGCTAGTGCCGCGCGCGGCGGGTTCTGCTGCGTTCCTCCTGCGCCTCGACGACCTTCACGATCAGCTTCAGGTACTGATCGATCCCGGTGGCACGGGCATCACCATGCTCGAACGCCAGACGCCAGTCGGCCAAGTGACCCTTGGTGGCCAACTCGTTGAAACGCTCGCGGCGGATCTCCAGCGTGACCTTGGCGTCACTGGGGATCACCTTGGTGACGTTCGGGCCCGGCATCTCGATGCGGTAGAGCTGAACGTCGCCGCGGCCGTGCAACTCGAGCCCGGCCACGATCGTCAGCGGCGCCAGGCCCGGCACCTCCTCGAGGAACCGGCCGATGGCCGTCTCAATCAGCGTCTTGGTGTCAGACGGCGCGGACAGGCGAGTCAGTTTAGTGACCCGCCGTGGCTACGCCAGCCCGGTCCCGGCCTGCAACGGCGTCGCCACAATCCGCTCGACCGCCGCCGCCGGCGCAGGCCGCCCGAGGTAGTAACCCTGCGCGTACTGGCAGCCGAGCTCATCGACGCCGGCGAGCGCGAAGCCGTCCTCGATGCCCTCGACGACGACCTCCAGCCCGTAGGCGCGGGCGAGGTCGGCGATCGCCCGGATCACCGGCATCACCGCCGGGTCGCGACCGAGCCCGCGCACGAAGCGCCGGTCGATCTTGAGGCCGCTGATCGGAAGCTCACCAAGCTGCGCCAGCGACGAGTAGCCGGTGCCGAAGTCGTCGATCAGCACCCGTACCCCGAACTCGTCGAGCTGCTCGAGCACCGCACGTGCCGTCTCCGGCTCCTCCATCAGCGCAGACTCCGTGACCTCGAGCATCAGCGCCCCCGGCCTGAGGCCGGACCGGTTGACCATGTCCTTGATCTCGGCGCCGATCGTCGGATGCGCGAGCTGCACGGCCGAGGCGTTGACCGCGATGTTGATGTCGGGCAACGTCTTCGACCACGTGCGCGCCTGCTCGCACACGAGCTCCAGCACACGCGTGCCGAGTGGCACGATCAGGCCTGTCTCCTCGGCCAACGGGATGAACTTCTCGGGGTAGAGCAGCCCTTGCTCCGGGTGCTGCCAGCGCACCAGCGCTTCAACGCCGCTCCAGCTGCGTTGCTCGACGTTGAGGATCGGCTGGTAGTGCATCAACAGCTCGCCGCGCTCGATCGCCCTGCGCAGCTCGGCTTCCGTGCGCAGCCGCTCAACCTGCTGAGCCCGCAGCTTGCGGTCGTATACCTGGTGGCGCCCGGGACCGCCGGCACGCGCCGCATGCACAGCCGCATCCGCCTCACGCACCAGCCCGAAGGCGTCGCCCGAGTGTTCCCCGGTGGCGATCCCGATACTCGCGGTCAGCAGCAGTTCGACCCCGTCGACCTGGAACGGCTCGCGCATCGCCGCGCTCACACGAGCGGTGAGCTCGTCCAGCGCGCGCGTATCCAGCGCCGGCGCCATCAGGGTGAAGACGTCGCTCGCGAAGCGAGCCACCATCCCATCCTCGCCGAGCGCTTCACGCAGGCGCTCGCCGATCTCCACCAGCAGACGGTCGCCCGCGATGTGGCCGATGCTCTGGTTGAGCTGCCCGAAGCGGTCGACCTCGACCATCATCACGGTGACGGACAGCCCGAGTGTGTTGAGCTCTGCGTTGACCGTCTCGAGGAACCGCGTCCGATTCGGCAGGCCAGTGAGCGAGTCGAAGTTCGCCGCCATCTGCAGCGCCCGCTCGGAGCGGTCGCGGTCGACCGCCAGCGCCGCGAGGTTGCCGATGCTCGACACGAACTCGAGCTCCGCCGGCGTGGGCGTGTGTGGCTCGTGCCGGTAGAGGGCGAACGTGCCGAGCACCTCGCCGCCTGCGCGCAGCAGCGGATGCGACCACATCGAGACGAGGTTGAAGCGGTGCGCGAGGTCACTGAACGGGCTCGTCATCGGGTCGGCGAGCACGTCTCGCACGACCACCACCTCGCCGCGGCGGCCGCCGTCCCGCAGGCACCCATGCCCTCGGCGACCGGGAGGCCGTCGATCTGGGTAATGAACGCATCCGGCAGTGTCGGCGACGCACCGTGACGGAGAACGCCAAGCTCACGATCGAGCACCAGCACCGTGCAATGCGCCTCGGGATAGTGCTGCTCGACCTGCTCGCAGAGCATGTTCAGGGTCTCCTCCACCGGCTCGCCGCGCGCGATCCGCGCGACTACGCGCTGCTGACGCACGAGCTCTGCCTCGGGGGTCCTGACGGGGTCCATCCCGTGTGACGCTGCGGGTTCGTCCGGCCGACTCCGGCCCTCGCCTGTGACTGCCGACTTCGACCCAGCCACCCGACGCTCCCATCCAGGGAATGCTTTGGGTTCGTACGGAAATTAGTTGTGGAATTTGACGCGTGGCTGGGCGTGACTGGAAAGACCGTCTCGCAAGGCTGGTACTGGTGGTACCTGCCGCGAGACGGGCGCACCCAGGTGCGTCCAGACGCCGTCAAAACCGCAGATCATTTTCATACGAACCCTTGGCGCCAATTATCGTCGGCCGGTCAAGCTGTGCGCAATCGGAACGCCCTTACAGCTTGTGCCGCTGCAGCAGCTTGCGGCCGATCACCATGCGCTGGATCTCCGAGGTTCCCTCACCGATCAGCAGCAGCGGCGCGTCGCGGTAGAGACGCTCGATCTCATACTCCTTGGAGTATCCGTAACCGCCGTGAATCCGGAACGCTTCCTCGACGCAGAAGCGTCCGGCCTCCGATGCGAACAGCTTCGCCATGCCGGCCTCGATGTCGGAGCGCTCGCCGGCGTCCTTCATGCGGGCGGCGCGGTAGGTCAAAAGCCTGGCAGCGTCGACCTGGGTCGCCATGTCGGCGAGCTTGAACTGGATCGCCTGATGCTGCGCGATCGGCTTGCCGAACGCCTTGCGCTGCTGTGAGTAGCGCAGCGCAAGCTCCAGCGCGCGCTGCGCGATCCCCACACCGCGCGCGGCGACGTTCACACGCCCAAGCTCCAGGGCGTCCATCATCTGCACGAACCCCCGGTTCAGGCCCGCCTCTTCGCCGCCGAGGATGCTGTCGGCGGGCGTGCGGTAGCCGTCGAACACGAGCTCGGTCGACTCGACGCCCTTGTAGCCGAGCTTCTTGATCTTCGGTGGCACGTTCAGGCCCGCATGGGGCCCCGTGTTCTCCGAAGCGCCGGACTCCTTCTCGCAGATGAAGCAGGTCATGCCCTTGTACGGCGGATCAGCGTCGGGATCGGTCTTCACGAGCGTGAACACCAGCGTCGAGAGCAGCCCGTTGGTGACCCACATCTTCTGGCCGTTGATCTCGTAGTCACCGTCGCCGGTCTTGGTCGCCCGCGTCTTGATCGCCTGCACGTCGGAACCGAGCTCCGGTTCCGACAGGCTGAACGCGGCACGGATCTCACCGGTTGCCATCCGCGGCAGGTACTTCTGCTTCTGCTCATCGGTGCCGAACTTCACCAGCAGGTAGGAGCCGATGAAGTGCGTGTTCACGATCCCCGAGATGCTGATCCAACCACGACTGAGCTGCTCGACGATCATCGCGTAGGTCGTCAGATCCAGCCCCATGCCGCCGTACTCCTCGGGGATCGTGACCCCGAACAGCCCGAGCTCCCGCATCTGCTCGACGATCGGCTCCGGGAACAGATCCTGATCGTCGTAATGAGCGGCGTTGGGGATGATCTGCTCGTCAGCGAACTGGCGCACCATCTCGGTGATCGCCCGCTGCTCGTCGGTCGTCTCTGTGTATGCAGCCATCCTTCAGGCTCCCTAGTGCTGAGTTCGTGGGCAACCGAGAATACCCGCGCGGGGCCGCAGGCCAGCCGCATCGGTTGATAGGTTCGCCGCCGATGCCGCCGAGACCGCTCGTGATCGCGCACCGGGGCGTCCACACCACGGGCGCGACCGAAAACACCCTGCAGGCATTCGAAGCGGCAGTCGAACTCGGGGCGGACATGATCGAACTCGACGTCCGGCGCACCGGCGCCGGCGAGCTCGCGGTGATGCACGATCACCGGCTCGGCGAGGTGACGCTCGACTCCTGCTCGCTGGATGAGTTCGAGCAGCGCACCGGCTTCCGGCCGCCTCTGTTCACGGACGTGCTCGCTTGGGCTGAAAGCCGGATCGGACTTGACGTCGAGCTCAAGGAGGACGGCTACGCCGAGCAGGTCGCGCCGCTGCTGAGCGAGTTCGCCGCCGCCGACAACGAACTGATCGTGACCTCGTTCCTGGACCCGCTGCTCGCGCAGCTCGCGGCAGTCGCGCCGCGGCTCCGGCTCGGGCTGCTGATCATGTGGACGGCCGAGGGCGCCGGCCAGCGGGCCGGCGCTGCAGGAGCCCACACGGTGCTACCGGAGATGAAGCTGGTCGACGAGCCGCTGATCGAGGCGGTCACGAGCGCGGGACTCGAGCTGATCGTGTGGGACTTCATGGCGGCCGACCATGCGGCGCTGCTGCGCGACGAGCGCGTCGCCGGCGTGATCACCGACGACGTGCACGGTGCGATGGCGGCACGCGCGGCCTCCGCGGGCTTTCCTCTCGCTCACCCGATACCCTCGGATACATGAGTGATCGTCGCCCAGTCATCGGAATCCCGACGGCACTCGAGCGGGCGCAGTACGGACTCTGGGACGGAACCTGCGCGCTGCTGCAGTTCTCCTACATCGAGGCGATTCAGCGGGCGGACGCGCTGGCGCTGATGCTGCCGCCCGATGCCGCGCTGGTCGAGAACCCCGACGAGGTCCTCGATCGCATCGACGCACTTGTGCTGGCCGGCGGATGTGACATCGACCCGGCGCACTACGGACAGGAACCTCATCCGGCGACGACCGGCATCGTGCCGCCGCGCGACGAGTTCGAGCTTGCGCTGCTGACGCGCGCGATCGAGCGCGACATGCCGACGCTCTGTGTCTGCCGCGGCATGCAACTGCTCAACATCGTCCGGGGCGGCACGCTGGTGCAGCACCTTCCCGACGTTCTCCACACGGAGGAGCACCGCCGCAACCCGGGCACGTTCGACGGCAACGAGCACGATGTCCAGCTTGCCCCCGGCTCGCTCGCCGCGCACGCCGCAGGCGGGGAGCTCACGATGACGAAATCCCACCACCATCAGGGTGTGGACGTGATTGGCGAGGGTCTCGTCGTCACCGGTCACTCGACCATCGATGACCTGCCAGAGGCGATCGAGCTCCCCGAGAACACGTTCCTGCTCGGGGTCCAGTGGCATCCCGAGGCCGATACCTCCAGCCAGATCTTCAGCGCGCTCGTCGATGAGGCGCGTCAGCGGATGGCGCGTCAGCGGATCTCGGTCGCCTCTTCGTAACCGCCGGCCTCGATCGCGGCACGGACCGCGGCCGCGTGCTCGGGGCCCCGCGTCTCCAGCACCAGTTGCACGGCGGTCTCCTGGATGTGGAGGTCGAGGCCCTCGCGGATGTGCTGAACGTCCACGATGTTGGCGCCCGCGCGGCCGATCAGACCGAGCAGCTCCGCCAGACGCCCCGGCAGGTCCGGGATCCGCACCTGCAGGACCAGTCGGCGCCGTTGCTGCGTCTCATGCCGTCGAGCTACCTCGGCCAACAGCCCGGCGCCGACGTTGCCGCCGGAGAGCACAGCCACGGTGGAGCCATCGGCCGGATCAGGCAGCCTGTTACCGAGCAAGGCGGCCACGCCCACGGCGCCGGCCCCCTCGACGACGAGCTTGCTGCGCTCCAGCAGGAACACCATCGCCTCGGCCACCTCGTCCTCACTGACGACGAGCATCTCATCGACCCAGCGGTCGATGAGCCGCAGCGTGATCTCACCCGGCCGCTTCACGGCGATGCCGTCGGCGATCGTTCGCGCCGACTCGACCGCCACCGGCTCCCCGGCCTCGAGTGAGCCGAGGAACGGCGCGCACGCCTCCACCTGAACGCCGACGATCTCGACCTCGGGACGCTGTGACTTGATCGCGATCGCGACGCCGCTGATCAGCCCGCCGCCGCCGACGGGCACCACGACACGCGCCATATCGGGCACCTGGCGCAACAACTCGATGCCCACCCCGCCCTGGCCCGAGATCACATCCGGATCATCGAAGGGGTGGATGAACACCATGCCCGTCTCGGCGGCGCGCGCCTTCGCGGCCGCCAGCGCATCATCGACCGTCTGACCGACCAGGTGCAGGGTCGCGCCGAGCGCCTCGACCGCCTCGGCCTTGGCGATCGGCGCCGCCTCCGGCATGAACACCTCGCAGGGCACACGCCGCGCCCGCGCCGCGTAAGCGACGGCCTGCGCGTGGTTGCCGGCGCTTCCGCACAGGACCCCAGGCGCGGTCGCGTCACCGAGCGCGGAGAGCTTCGACATCGCCCCGCGCAGCTTGAACGAGCCGGTGCCCTGAAGGTTCTCCGCCTTGAATACCACCTTCGTGCCGGCCTGCTCGGAGAGCGTGCGTGTGGTGATGATCGGCGTCTCCCGCACCACGCCCTCGCCCGCGCGCATGGCGCGCTCGATGCTGTCCGGCGTGACCAGATCTGCGCGAGCGTCAGTCGCCAAGCGCCACCACCGCGTCGATCTCGACCTGCGCACCCTTCGGCAGCGCCGACACGGCGATTGCCACACGCGCCGGCGGGTCGCGCTTGAAGAAGCCGGCGTATACCTCGTTGACCTGCGCGAAGGCCGCCATGTCGGTGAGGTAAACGGTCACCTTGACCGCGTCCTCGAGCGAGCCGCCGACGTCGTTCGCGATCGCGTGCAGGTTCTCCAGGCACTGGCGTGTCTGCTCCGCCGGCGTGTCGCCGACCAGTTCACCGGTCGCGGGATCGGCCGCGATCTGACCCGAGATGAACAGCAGCTCGCCCTTGGCACGCACCGAGTGCGAGTAGGGCCCGATCGCCGCGGGCACGGACGTTGAGTTTGCAGCTACTCGATACACGGCGGCCTCCTTGGAGTCTGTTTCGAACCTATGGTGGGCATCGTGACAGCTAAGCGTTCGTCTGGAACCCTGGAGGGGGCTGTGGGTAGCCTGAAGCCATGAACCGGCTCGCGCAGGAGAGTTCGCCCTACCTGCGCCAGCACGCCGATAACCCGGTCGATTGGTACCCGTGGGGCGAGGAGGCGCTGGGTCGCGCACGGGATCTGAACCGGCCGCTGCTGGTCTCGATCGGCTACTCCGCCTGCCACTGGTGCCACGTGATGGCACACGAGTCGTTCGAGGACGAGCAGATCGCGGCGTTGATGAACGAGCGCTTCGTGTGTGTGAAGGTCGACCGCGAGGAGCGGCCCGACGTCGACGCGATCTGCATGGCGGCGTGCCAGGCGCTGACCGGCCAGGGTGGCTGGCCGCTGAACACGTTCCTCACCCCAGATCAACAGCCGTTCTTTGCGGGCACCTACTTCCCGCCGATGCAGCGTCCCGGCCTGCCGGGCTGGGGGATGGTGCTCGACGCGATCGACGAGGCCTGGCGCGAGCGCCCGGAGCAAGTGCGTGAGCAGGGCGAGCGGCTCGCCGCCGCGATCGCGGCCGGCGCCACGCTCGAGCGTCCCGCCCAGGCCGGCGTGCCCGCGACCGTGATCGCCGAGACGATCGACGCGCTCGCCGAGATGTTCGACCGTGACCACGGCGGCTGGGGCGGCGCGCCCAAATTCCCGCCCCACTGCACGCTCGAGTTCCTGCTCGCCGCAGGCGACGTCGAGCTCGCCCCAGCGACCCTGCGCGCGATGGCCGCGGGTGGGATCTACGACCAGGTCGGGGGCGGTTTCGCCCGCTACGCGACCGACGCGACCTGGACCGTCCCGCATTTCGAGAAGATGCTCTACGACAACGCGCTGCTGGCGCGCGCCTACCTACACGGCTGGCAGGTCACAGGCGAGCAGCGCTTCGCCGAGGTATGCGTCGAGACGCTCGACTGGGCGTTGCGCGAACTGCGCGGACCCGAGGGCGGCTTCTGCGCCGCGCTCGACGCGGACTCCGAGGGGGTCGAGGGCAAGTTCTACGTGTGGACGGCCACGGAGCTGAGCGAGGCGGTGGGCTCAGAGCTTGCGAGCCTGGCGCTCGACTACTTCGCGGTGGAGGGGACCGGGAACTTCGAGGACGGGGCGAGCGTGCTCGAGGCTCGCGAACCGGCGCCGGTCGAGCTACCGGAGATCCGTCGCAGGCTGCTCGAGGCCCGCGAGCGGCGGGCCCGGCCCGGGCTCGACGACAAGCGCCTGACCGCCTGGAACGCGCTGATGGTGGCGGCGCTCGCCGACGCGGGCGCGGCGCTCGAGCGCGAGGACTACGTGGAGGCGGCGCGCACATGCGCGGCCTTCCTGCTCGATCAGCTGCGTGACCCCGATGGCAAACTGCTGCGCACCTGGAAGGACGGCCGCGCGACGCTCCCCGCCTACCTGGAGGACCATGCCTACCTGGTGCAGGCGCTGCTCGTGCTCTACGAGGCGACCTTCGAGGAGCGCTGGTATCTCGAGGCGGTGGCGCTCGCCGACACGATGATCGAGCGCTTCGGTGACCCGGGGCGCGGCGGCTTCTTCACCACCGCCGCGGACGTGCCGCACCTGGTCAGCCGCCGCAAGGACCTCGAGGACGCGCCCACCCCGTCGGGCAACTCCGCGGCGGCGCTCGGGCTGCTGCGGCTCGCGCGGATTGCAGGCGACGCCGAATACGAACGCCAGGCGGCGGGTGTGCTCGCACTGCACGCCCCCGTCGCGATGCGCCACCCGACCGCGTTCGGCCACCTGTTACAGGCCCTCGATCTGTACCTCGCCACACCCTCCGAGGTTGCGATCGTCGGCGCCGGGGGGGCGGGATCCCTA
>Ga0182024_10018043_pt1 | contig 13176 bp, 19 predicted proteins | sample P32metaG_FD_120480 | JGI IMG/M metagenome (GOLD analysis project Ga0182024, IMG submission 120480) | Permafrost microbial communities from Stordalen Mire, Sweden - P3-2 metaG (Illumina Assembly) | ecosystem: Environmental > Terrestrial > Soil > Wetlands > Permafrost | place: Sweden: Stordalen...
ACTTGAAATAGGAGCAGTCTCAGCCTGTCCCACCACAAGACTGTCACCAAAGACCTTGCCTACATCAAGAAGGTCTCCTTCAGAACAGCTATTACACTTCATTTTGGTGCCTTTCTACAGGGGGATTTTCTAGTCTGTTATATAGACATTCCTTATCTTTGCCAAGCCTCTGTGGCTTTCTCGTGTCACATACGCAGCCTCCACAAACCAAGGTTCTAGTTGGACCTTGTGACTCTAAGTTCTTGAAGATAGGAGCTAACCCAGGCTTCAAGTTGAAACTGGCTTTATGGCCGGAATTTTTTAACTTTATGCATTTCTGCTGCCATTGCGTTCACTATAGTGAAACGAGGCTATTTCCTGGACATATTTTGTCGACAGCAAACATTTATGTCGACATGGTGTGAACATGGTGTGGACATGATATGGACACGACATGTTGTCGAAAGCATGTGGACATGACAAAATATGTCCAGGAAATAGCCTTGTTTCGCTATAAGTTAGTGTTCAAGTTGAACTTGAAGTTCATTGTATTACTAGTACCTGTGCTCGTTGAAGCGCTTCATTGCCAGTGTGCTTTGAGAGAGACGCAGCAACTTGTCCTTAGGCATTAAAAGTTCAGCTTGAGCTTCAAGTTTCCCCAAATCATTTAAAAACCTGACCGCCGACAACCTACTCAACTTGAATTCAAGTTTATATAATCTGACAGTGGCTTCGCCTTTAAGTGCCATTTTACTAGTAACAGTGCGTCTCAACTCACTAGTAGTACTAGCGGTATGTGGTCATTATTTGTACGCCAACATGCGCTGTGGCTGTGAGTGTTACTAGTAGTAATTGTACCGCTCTAATAATAGGCTCTGTTTTTGACAAGTGGCGCTGTATCGAAATCGCTTATATCCGGATAGTCGTTTAGTAAAGTAGTTTCGGCGCTTATCAAGCCTGGATATCTTACACCTTCGACCATCTTTCCCACGACCTGTCCAAACCCTGCCAGCCTTTCATTGCGCAGAGAAATATCTCCCCAGGCTATCCCATTTCTAGGCAACTCTGATGCCGGCAGGAGCGAACATGAGTTGAAGACAACCTTGGCCGATCCAGCCATGAGCGGCATCCAACATATAACAGGTATGAAATAATAAACCGTTATTCCAAGGACCAGGACAGTGGACACGGTTCCTGCTGCGATAATCGCCAACGGAGAGTAATGCATGTGGAACACAGAGGCTATATGCGGATCCGAGAAGTAAATCTCGACTACAAACAGCGTCTGGGAGACGAACCAATGAAGGAAGACACTAATTGACATAATAGACGCTGTCAACCAGTAAGGAAGCTGCAACCAGCGGGCATTCCGGACTCCGCGCGCCTGGCTACCGTACGAAACTCGGGGGAGTTGTCGTGCGCAGTAATATGATCTCCATTCTCGCTCCAGCCATATACGACCAATTTGGTTATTCCAAGTAAGGTAGCCGATTGAAAGCCAAACTTGTGGTGAATTCGCAAGGAGAACCTGAACGGGGAACGGCGGGCCTTGTTGAAATGGTTGACCAGTTGCCCCTGAAACAAGTGTCGTCGCAGGGTCGTCTGTACCAAGTCCGAAACGCTTAATTCGATCCGGCAAATCAAGTCCGCCTACCACATTGTACCAGGCATCGATCCCTATCGCGGTAACTGAGATAACTGTTGTCCACCAAAAAATCGCTATCACAACATCCCAACGCCCTAGGGCCCGGCGCCACGGGATCCGCTGCCTTTGATATATGCCCTCGAATATAGCTCCACGAGGTGGTCCCGCATCGGAAAGGTTGCGACGCAATTCAGGTCGACGAGAAGCCAGAGCGATCATGTCGCCGACCGTGATATATTGAACTTTCTTGAAGTGTGGGTGAAGGCGTATAACCAAAAACACGATCGCTGCTTTGGTGACAATTGCCACTGTCGCGCACATCAAGGGAAACCATCGAATGGTAAGCTGACATTCCGATGCAATCATATTCCCATAGCAATTGACGATGTCTGACGCTTGTGCAAAGTATGACTCTCCGGAACCGTTGTAATACGATATAGCGTCAGGAGGAAGTCCATCTTTGAGAACTATAGTGAGGTTCGCAAAGTTGGTTACGTGTGCGCGAGATGACAAAAGTAGATGGGCACAGTCGTTCGCCGTGGTGTTTGTCCAGGATAGTTGAGTGGCACTCAATTGTCCGACCAGGGAAATAGGTATGGCAGATATTTCAGCCGGGACAGCTTTCGCTGCGAATCCCGTTATACCATTTAACATGAGATGAAGAGGAAGCGATGTTAAGAGCAATGATATCCATATCAATCGAAGATTCTTGCAACTCATCTCAAAAATTGACGATGGAGAATTTGCGCCGAATCGTGTGTCTCCTCGGGCTCGAAAACCGTGTGAAATATCTTCTTCTGTCGGACTCGAGCAAAGCTGCTGAATGTAATTTGACATGCCCAATATCACGGTTCCGACGCAGTTTACTAAGAAATGCGCTATTAGGTTTTGAATTTGAAGCGTTCGGGAGTCGCAGGCCTCCTTCAAGATCGGGAGTGAATGAGGATACAGCTCATACATCTTCGACACTCCGGCGCGGTGCTGGGTTAACGTAAAAATAACTATCGTCGCGACAGTCGATAAGATGGCGAGGAAAAGTAAGATGTAGCTGACTAAGTTTGCGCTGTTGATAAGACGTGTACGTTTAGGACCCGGTCTAGCTGTGGATAACTCTGTGAAGTACGTGGCTTCTGAAAAGTACGAGGAAGGCGCTTTGGCATTCTGATGTTCGTCGAAAATAACCGAATATCCATCCACCGGGCCTAGATGCTCAAGCTCGATGACTGGTCGTCGTGGTTTGTGATAGACCGGTCGATACGCCATACACGTCGTCCAAGCGTAATTCGAGACGGAAGCAGAGTGGTTGGTGATGGCATATCAGCGCTAGCAGTGAACCACACAGTCCGTGCGTGTTACTAGTATATACCGGTTTATTGCGGCTGAACTTTACTTCGATTGAAAATAGAATCCGCTTCTAAGGCAGATCTAGATTAAAGCCTAAACCGGTTTGCCGATCATGCGCGTGAGGCTATTGTGCCGCTGGAGGCCAATGAGCCTGAGATTTCACCGCCACACCTGTGACCGTTGCCGCGACCGGCTCAATTAATTACTGCCTACTAGTACTACTAGTAGACCAGTGCATTCGTGGTCCCTGGTGTCTAACTAAGCCTACCTTGGGCAACTTGACCGTATCAACTACTACCAGCGGTGGCTAGTAGTAGTACTAGTAGTACTTGTACGCTGGAGGATCAGCTCTAGCAGTACTACTGGAGCAATTTAGAACGACTCAAAGACACTAGTAGTAGGGTGCCTTTCTGTGCTTTCAATCAATAGCATTTCAATGCATCATGATGTCAAAGGGCCATTAGTAGTCATGCCATAGTACTGCTGTGCCAGTGTTCAAATTCCTTCAAGTTGCCAGTGCCAGTGTTCACAAAAGTGAGCTGAGGTTTCCAATACTAGTAGTACTGTTTCATTGGCCACATTTTGGTGAAGATCCAGTGAAGTTGAGATGAAAACTGAAGTTACTGTGACAGAAAACAAGTTGTGGAGCCAGTTGGGATGCCACACAAATCTTTATACTAGTACCAGTTCTTTGATTTGTGAAATATAATACTAGTAGTAGTACTATTCTCAAAAGGCAAGGTCGGGCACCACTGGTAGTAAATGGCCTTAAGGTTTGAATCACTGGTAATACTACTAAAGCAAAACCAGGCTATTTCCTGGACATGTTTTGCCATGTTCACACCATGTCCACATCATGTCCACAACATGTCAACAGCAAACCATTTATGTGGACATGGTGTGGACATGATGTGGACGTGACAAAATATGTCCTGGAAATAGCATGGTTTCGCTATTAGTAGATTCACTTTATCCTACTACTAGTACTAGCAGCACTAGTAGTAGTACTGCCAGTGCTACTGCCAGGGGTACAACAAAACTTGACCTTGAATCACTTCAACTTGAACATAGACTGCATGCCAGTAGTTACAAGCCTGAAATTTGCCAGTGAACTTCTATTCAAAGTTAAGTTCAAGTTATCTTTAGCCACTGGCATCAAGTTCAAGTTCAAGTTGGTGTCAGTGGACGTCACTTCAAATAGTACCACTGGCACAGAAGCAGGCGGAGGTTTCAGTAGCCTGAGTACTACTAGTACTGAGTATTACTAGTACTAGTAAGGAATCAGAGAAGTTATTGGCACCACTGGCAGTCAGTAGTACTAGTAAAAGTACTAGTACAGTAGTAGTAAAATTCAAGTTGTGTTTGTGAATCCACTGGCTTGTTTTTCAAGTTGGGAGCTGTGAGTGGCAGGAGTACTGCTAGTACTGCCACTGGCAGGACTACTATATACTCTAATAGTAGTACTGGACATAGATTAATCAAACTGAAACCCCTTGAACCTGGCAGAATTGAAGCATCTATTACTACTACTAGTAGTATCACGAAATACAACTTTCCAAATCGTCAACTTGAAGTTCTGGACTACTAGTACTATTCGATCCAGCCAGAGCAACTTGGGAATTGGTTTTAAAAAAGGCAAATTCATCCGGCCCCGCTATGCTCTCCCACCGACATCAGCGGTGGGTAGTAATACAGTACTACGGGTACTACTACACGTTCCTTGTCAATGCTTGCCACCCCTTTTCTTTTTAGCCCCAAACCTGACTGACGACGGCGTGAATGTCTGGACAGCACCTTGGCCAGGATTCGCAGTTGCAAGCTTTTGATGTTTTAATTCCCGCACGGTTACAACTCGGACAAAGCTATCTGCCAACTTCATTCCGTCAATCGCCATTGCAGCAGCACCAGCGTCCTAAGCATGGTCAGCGATGGTTGTATACTAGTAGGTGTAAACTGTTTCTTTATGAAATTCCAATATCACCCCGCCGTGGTCGGGCCTCATCTCAACCTTTGCAATGACGAGGTTTTCGGGTACCAGACTTCGGATCCGAGCTTCGTTTACAGTGTCTGGAATATTTACAAGTCCGATTGCTTTCCCGGGCAAAGTCCGCTCGGAAGGCCGTTGCGTCACGGACGCCGTGACCGAAGGTTTGTGTTCGGCAGAAATTCGATGTTCTTTAGATCTGAGGTAACCGGTAAGAAAGAGACTAGTGAACAAGGGGGCTTACTCTTTAGACTTGGAACCACGTTCAGGATCTGAGCGCTCGACCTTTAATACTCTGGCCATGAATTGTTGACCATTTAACGACAAGGCCCTATCAGCGGCCTCCTTCATGACTGTTAGCTATTCATCGTGTGGGGTACCTTTGTAACGAAAACAGCGAAACCCCGGCCGCTGTGATGGGGCTCCCCAGCCCTGGAAAGCAACTTAAAACTCTGCAGCTGTCCAAACTGATGTAAATAATTTATTCGTAGGATCTTTTACCTCTGTAAGTAGATTGCGAACATCCGGCTCCTTGGCATCAAAGTCTATGTTGAGCATGAATAACTCTCTTCCTTCGACCCTAGATATGATCAACGGTTGAAAATGCAGTACACGTACGCTGGGCTTTCTCGGGGCTTCTTCTTGCCTGGATCGGATAACCTAACTTGTAAAGTATGTTCGTTATCAAGTTTTCGGCCGTCAGCTTTGCACGCGGATCGAGCTTCGTCCTATTAGATCAATACCAAATAAGCTTCCTTCATTACCGGCATGGAAAACTGGATATATGCAAATCTGCGGTTTGTATTGAAGGCTAGACTGGGTAGTCGGATATCTGTAACCGTTCCGTACTAGTAAAGTCAATCACCTCGTGTAGTGGAGCACATACCTCAGAGAATAGATCGCGGAGCTTTCCTTCATCATATGTAGCTGGGTAATTCGTCACCCAAATCACAACCTGTGAATGAATCTCAACTTCAATTTCCGACCCTCTAAATGCCTTCAGATGACGTGTTAGAGCTGCTGCTGCGTCAGACTAAAAACAATCAGCCGGCGAGAAGAGAACGTGGCACCTCTTTCTCGAACTCGATCACAAAGGAAATTCCCGACTTACTTGTGTCGCGAACATTTCTAATTGTGCCACACTGACCCATCAGAGGATATCCTGAGGGGATGAAACGTCTTTGAAAAAGTAACGGACTTGCTCTTCCGTTGTGTTTTCCGGAAAGTTGGACGCAATAATCGTTGAATGCTCACGATCTCTAGAAATAGTGAGCGAGGGAAAGTCTGTCAAAGTATACCGAAGAGGAACTGCTGGATGTTCCAACTTAGCCTTCTTAGAAAGACTGGTGTCCTCGGCTGCGGACACTGATAACTTTCGCTTGCTGTCGTTAGAAGTGTCAGAAGTTGTAACTAATTCAGGGTCTAGAGCAAGTTCTTTCGTAGTTGCATGGGTTTCGGCAGCGTTCTGAGTATATCAGCACCATGTTCTAGTTCGTGGCATACGTATTTCTTCAAGACCTTTCGGATAGCGTACAATCCAGTATTCAACTGATGAAGGGATCCATCTACTGCCAAGAAGGACGCATAGGCATAACTGAACCGAATGGGGTCGTCTGAAATTTTGAATAAATTTCTCTTGAACATTTCATAGCTTAGCTCAGGGTGACCCTGTTCTCTAACAACATCAGCAGGACTTAGAGGCGGATTACTTCTCCCAAGCCATTCGATCTAGCCAGTAGTCGCATCTTGTTCCATTCGACTTAGACATTGTATCCCATATCTCCCTTGCTTGTTCAGGATCATTCGCCAATGTTTTTACATGGACAGCCAACTTCCCTAGGAGATAGCCATCGGGAAAATCAAGAACTACGCGATTAATTTGAGTTGCCAGAGAGGAGTACCCGAGCCAGTTTTATCCAAACACTCATCAAGCTCAGTTTCAAGAAATCCTACATCCTCAATCTGTTCATCCCAATCTGAGACCCGAAATTTACAGATAGTTATCCAAGCGAAATAGAACTTAACTAGTTCTGTGGATTGTGCGGAAAGCCATGGAATAGATGTTGCCTTTTCCTTCAGAGCAACTAAATCCTCAAAAGGATAACTATCAACCTGAGCCAAATATCTCATGTATGACGCCCATTGTTCCCCACTCCAAGGGCAATTTCGGGTACCTCGATTCATGATGGATACAATCTCGTCCTCGTCAAATTTTTTCTGCACCTAAGATATAGTCAGTAACTGACTCGTCTGTATGGGTCGTACTGCATAGAAGCCATATTCTTGCCAAAGGGGTTGCTGTTGCCAAAAGATGGCAAGTACGCGTTCAAACATTGTCTGTGTCAAGCGAGGGATTTGGACCTTAGCGGAAGACAACTCGAACTCGATATAAGCCGAGTACACCTCGTAGGAGCCGTTGGACCGCGTTAGTTGCAACTCAAAGAGTTCTCGTTCTCTGAGTGCCTTTAGGGCTCTTCCATATCCCTTGCTAGTGGAACTCATCACGGCCTCGTAGTTTGCATTGTTATACTTGGTTACGAATGCCGAAAAATCCGAGAAGGTCTCCTCCATCTCTTCAAATAAGTTTACGAAATACAGAGAAAGGTACGAGCATGAGGGATGCTAAGCCGTTCTCGGTACATTTTAGTGACGCTGGAAACCCGGGAAGGACTACCAAGGTTAGAGATGAACGTCTAAAGGCACTACTCCTTCTCAACTCTGCTCATCTGCCGTTCACGCTCAAGACTCCAAATTGTCTGACTCTATTACTGTCAAAGACGTTTGAAGGTTAATGTACATCTGGAATGTGATACTGAGTAGCTGCGATTGCTTTTTTGTAGCAGAGGTCTAAAAATTGTTCCGCATCCAGATCAGTAGTTTTGGCAAGTTCTTCAGCGTGAATTTCAGCGAATCTAATGTATCTGGTCCAGATTTTTATTGCTTCCATCAATAAGCTAAACATTAAGTGCCTTACACAAGTAGTCGACGACGGCCACATCATATAAATGCAGTATTGCCTGGAGGTCCTCGTTAGACTCTGCCACCCGCTCCTCGTCGTCGAGCCACTGAATCCAGAGTTCTGATACGGTAAGCAGTTGTTAGTGTATCCAGTTACCTTCTGATAAAGGAAAGAAAGAGTGGAGAAGCTGACGGCCCTGACGAAGCTCTTCAGAGGCCCCTAGCTCACGCAGTTTGGTGATATATTGTATGTGAGCGTCGTACTCGTAAGGATTCTGCGCTATCTTCTCCAGCAGATTGGCTGCCTCCTCCATGCCTGGGTTATCGTCTGACGAGACGTCCTCCATGTGTGATACAGCAACAATGCTCGCACAAGAAAGCGGCAGATCGCAAGACACCGGTGATCAGCGTCCCAAACTCCGCAATACAACTAAATAATCATGTATTGAGCTAATATAGGGTATAAGTCGCATGGATCTCTAGGGTCTCAGATGCTCAATACCAAAGATATCCTCGTATTCAAGCTATGATACAAAATACATATATATAATCCTTCATTATCAATGATTCTTAATGGTTTGCCATGTTTGAGCGAGGCTGCCAACTGGTGCAAAATGCGCAACGCAAAGCCTTTCTATTTCCCTTAGTAACGATCAATCAGTACGCGGCATACTCGCTGATCTGCTTCCTGCAATACTGACATTTCGTTGTTCGTTTAACAATAGCATCCTGACCGGCAAAGGCAAATACTGCAAGTAAGAAATGACGAGCTTCATGCTTGCGTACATTGAATGAGGAAATATAAAGATAAACCCAAAATCAGGAAATCAATACACTACAATCAGCACCTCCTATTTCATTACAAACCTTTTGGGTAAAAATACCCCAGGCCAGGTACACTGCACCTGCGAAGTTAGATAACGGTTAGAGCGACAGTCTTGCCATCCGCCGCCGCTTGATCCACAGTGTTGTAAATAGCTCCCGGGGTCTCCCCTGCTCGTAGGATCCAGAAATGACTTTCCAGGTTGCGTGCGTCCGGTGAAATCAGAGATATAGGCGGTAGTATCACATCAGAGACCAGAGAAGTGACAACATTGGAGAAAGCAGCCCCGATAATCAACCCCAGTGCCACTTCGATGACATTGTCGCGCCCAAGAAATGCTGTTCCAGCAATTAGCAATGCAACTGTGCAGAACGGCGGACAGACAGGTAAAGTCGCTCCAGAACCATGTTGCACCTCTTCGGACCCGCTCGCCTCCCTCGATGAGGGTTCCATGTACATCTTCGTAGATGTCTTCCATCACGTCCGGATCATACAACCTTGGCCAGGGGCAAGTTCAAAGTGTGGAGATCATTCATTAGATCGGCCCACTTTTCAATTCCAACAGGGATCGGATCGATCGCAATAGATATCCAACTAACTTTATTTAGATTTATCTATTATAATATAAGGGCTCTGGCTTTACGAGAGACCCTCTATATAGCCCGTCTCATGATTAATATCGATGTTGTAGTAGTTTGGTCTTGTGCTCAACCCTGGGATTGTAGGAAGGTCGCCCGTCAGAACAACGATGAATCCGGCTCCCCGAGAAATCCTGAGATCCCTGATGGGAATCTTGAAACCCGTTGGTACCCCTTTAGCGTTGGCATCGGTCGAGAACGAGTACTGAGTCTTGGCAATACAAACCGGCAGTTCCCCAAATCCCTGCGTGTCAGATCGATCCGCGATACGGGATACTTGGTTCTTGTACAAAGCAATTTTCTTCTTGGCTTCCTCGCTTAGTTCGATTCCATCGGCTCCATAGATCTCTTTGGAGATTATGCCGATCTTATCTTCAATTGAGGTATTCAAGTCATACAGGTATCGGAACCTTTGTTTGTCTGAGTTGCAAGTTTCAACGACGGCATTTGCAAGCTCAATAGCTCCTTTACCACCCTCGCCCCAATGCCACGAAGGCACGGCAGCGTCAGCGCCTGCTTCAAGCGCAGCAAGCCGAATGGCCTCAAGCTCTGCATCTGTATCCGTACTACGTTAGATCTCTTTTCAAGGTTTTTATACGCAAATTTATTAATGGCCACAACGACAGGAACCCCAAACTTGACAGCATTTTGGATATGCTTTGCCATGTTAACACAACCGTCCTCAACCAGCTTGACGTTCTCTGTTCGATACACATCTGGAATAGGAAGACCTGGAGTAACCTTCCGATCAGAGCGGTCATTTGTGCACTTATACCTTCGGTCCACCGCCATGCATCTTCAAAGCCTGGACAGTGGCGACTAAGACGACACAGTCAGGCACTAAGGAGCTTGCGCGGCATTTGATGTTGAAAGCTTTCTCCATCCCACAATCGGCACCAAAACCACATTCTGTAATCACATACCCAGCATGTTCTTTGCGAGATTCACCCGCTTCCGTACCAGCTAGTTTCAAAGCAATCTTATCTGCAATGGTGGAGGAGTTTCCATGTGCGATATTCGCAAAAGGACCTGCGTGGACAAAGACCGGAGTTCCCTAACTGTCAGCACTGCGCCTTAAAGGCCGACTTCTAGAGTTTGCATGAGATTTGGTCTACAATTAGGTATGTTGTCGATGGATATACTTAATTGCGTCTTTCATGAGAACTGTCAAAGCCCCACCAATTCCGAAGTCGTCTGCAGTGATGGGCTCTCCTGACTTACTACTCGCGACGACCATGCTACCCAGACTGAGACATTAGCAAGTGCTAGACGGTATGCATACCGTTCGCGCATGTCGTTCAGATCGTTCGCGAGCGCGAGCACAGCCATGCATTCACTGGCAACAGCGATATCGAACCCAGTTTCTCGCGAGAATCCTTTCTCCGTCGAAGATTGACCCACCGTGATTGTCCTCAAGAAGCGATCGTTAACGTCCAGCACACGTTTCCTGTATATAAGCCATTTTAACTATTTGAATACCAAGTAATACTCTCAGGGTCAATATCCAGACGCGCAAATCGATGTATCTCGTCCTCAGTTAGTTCGTTCGGATCAGTCTTGTTGATTCCAAGTTTTTGCAATCGGTTAAGCATAGATGGTGCAAATTCGCGGCGACCCTTGGTGACTGGAACAAGACGATTGTACAAGGCCTTATCTTTCTGCGTAGCTTCATGGAACATTCTCGTATCAATGGCGGCAGCTGTACCACATTAATGTAAGGCATAATATGTCACTTACCTAGCAGATTGTTTGCAGCAGCGATCGCGTGAATGTCGCCCGTGAGATGCAAATTGAACTCTTCCATGGGAATCACCTGACCATTTACAGAAATCAGAAATTAGGATTACCTGGCTGTAGCCTCCTCCGGCAGCGCCACCTTTAATTCCAAAAGTCGGTCCCTGACTAGGTTGCCGCACGCAGGCAAATGACAATTTCCCCAGATGGGCAGTCAAAGCTTGGACAAGGCCGATTGTTGTTGTGCTTTTCCCTTCTCCAAGAGGTGTAGGAGTGATTCTGTACATCAGAGCGACGAGACAAAGAAGTACCCAGTAACATAGATGTAGTGCCCATCACGGCGATGCCCGAGTCGTTTCATAACATCTAAGCTAACCTTCGCCTTATACATACCATACAATTCCAACTCATGCTCTAAAATGCCAACTTCATGGGCGACATTCTTGATGTGTTTAGGCATGGCAGCACGAGCAATCTCGATGTCGCTGGGAACTGGCTGCAAGAGTTTCAAAGGAAGGGGCTCAATCTTCCGAGAGACAGATTCCTCGTAAAAGCGCTTTGCAGCAATAAGGACGTTTTGGAGGACTGAACAAATCGTCATCGGTCCTACTCCTCCTGGAACGGGAGTAATCATCGAGGCAACTTCGACTGCTGAGGTAAAGTCCACGTCACCAACAAGTCGTTGACCTGTTTTTTTTGAAGGATCTGAGCATTAGATTGTTGAAAACATTATAATACCAGGAATATAGTTGATGCCAACGTCGATTACCACAGTGCCTGGTTTGATCCATTCACCTTTGACATAATTTGGGATGCCAACAGCAGCTACAAGGATATCCGCCTGGGAAATCTAGAGATCAGATTCTCGTTCGTGATTTGAAGATACAATTTCTTGAACATTCTTTGTATGGGAATGGCAAACGGTAACGGTGGCATCCGCTTTCTCCAAGAGATACGAAACGGGTTTTCCAACAATATCACTTCTACCGAGAACAACAGCTCGCTTCCCCTTGAGGTCAACCTTGGATTCTTCCAAAAGCACCATTACACCTTTTGGGGTGCAAGGTACGAAATTCGGTTTACCACCACGTTTCGCAAGTTCTCCAACGTTGATAGTATGAAACCCATCTACATCCTTAAACGGCGATACCGCAGAGGTGATAGCGGGCTCAAAGATATGTTTGGGCAAAGGCAGCTGCACCAGAATGCCATGAACCGCGGGATCATCATTGAGGTGTTCGACAGCGTTCAACAACTACACTGTGAGAATGTCACCAGACCGAAGATATACTTCCTGCTGAGAAACTGTTTCCGGGAATATTTTGTGCGTGAATTCGATGTTGGCCTAGAACCCGATAAGCGCTGTTTAATCAATTTCTCACCTCCTGTGCGGCCTTTCCTTTCATGCGGACATAGGTAGTAGAATCAGGACGGTCGCCAACCTGAACAATGGCAAGGCCAGGCTTGAAGCGGGGATTTTGTTTCTGTATCTCTGTGATCTCATTCTTGACCTGTTCGCGAAGAGCTCTGTGCTATCAACAACGTTGTATCCGGGAGAGGTCTGTGCGTACTTTGCAATTGCAGTTCCGTCTATTTTCTGGGCGACCATTGAGAGCGCTGAGGTACGAAAAAGCCGACTTGACGGAGCAAGCCTTAGCAGCGATAGAGAGGCTGAGGAGGGCGATTTGAGGACCCGAACCGACTTCTGTGCTTTCAGAAGGCGATTTGCAAAATTAAGCATCCGACAGCCTTATGTTACGGGAATATCCCACGTTAATATTATCGATCCGCTTTCGAGTTTGATCGCCTGTCGCTCTTTTTTTACTTTTCCCCCGTCACGAAAAGGGGCATTGTGCCACGTGATTCGCCAGCGCAGAAATCAGCAGCGTTTGTTGACAACCACAGCGCGTCAGTCAGTGCACGACGCCGCAAATCGAAGGAATACTCACTGATGGCTGCTGAAGGACCAACGCGGTCGAAACTCGCTCTTCGGGGCTCGGCCAAGCTGGTCAGCGAGTTCTTTGGTAATCACTGCTTGTCCCTGTCTGAATGTTAGAGTACAGCATAAATA
>Ga0182024_10018044_pt1 | contig 13175 bp, 9 predicted proteins | sample P32metaG_FD_120480 | JGI IMG/M metagenome (GOLD analysis project Ga0182024, IMG submission 120480) | Permafrost microbial communities from Stordalen Mire, Sweden - P3-2 metaG (Illumina Assembly) | ecosystem: Environmental > Terrestrial > Soil > Wetlands > Permafrost | place: Sweden: Stordalen...
ATCGACGTGACATCCGCAGGTTCCTAAATCACGAACGAGAAACCTATCCGTGCATGCCCCTCGGCTATTTCGATGCCGACGCCACGAAGCTGCTCGACGAATTCCGCCGCAGTGCCCAAGCCCATCGCCAGGAAGATCTGATCGAAATATTTCCGGAGAATGCCGTCGCCGACACCTTGCAGAACACCTGGCAAAGTTCCGCCGTTCACATCTACCGTAACTGGCTCCAACATCTTGTTTCGAAAAAGATCGGCGCTTCCCTGGTTCCCGCGACCGTGCGCGCCGGAGTCCGATAAGGCGTCGCTTTAGCAGATGTTTCCTCTAGCCAGCGTCCCACCCTCTGCTGTCCAATTGGACTCGTGGATTCCACAGCGCCTATGACACCCGAATGGGAAGCAGACGTCCCCGCCATCTTGCGGAGCCTGCCCGTCCGGATCAGCGACGTGCTAACGCCATGGGTGGAACGTTCGCCCGATCATCCGGCGATGGTCGAAGGTACCGGCGCATGGACGTACCGGGAACTCGCCCAGGTCATCGCCGAAACTCAAACGTGGCTCGCCACCTCCGGGGTCCGCCCCGGCGACCGGGTCTTAGTCGTCTGCGAGAATTGCCGCGCACTCGCCGCCGTTCTCCTCGCCGTCACTGCCCTGGACGCCTGGCCCGTGCTCGTCAATGCCAAGCTCTCCGCGCTCGAGGTAGATACTGTCCGCGAGCATTCCGGCGCCCGCCGCGTCATTTACACCACAGCCGCCTCAAGCCACGCTACCGAACACGCCAAGCGGCACGATGCCGTTATTACCGAAGCAGCGGGCTGGGGCCCAATTGGTCTGGGCGCATTGAATGGGTCCGCCGTTCCCGAACCGCTCGATCCCGATCCCGCGAACCGTGTCGCCGCCCTGATCTACACCTCCGGCACAACTGGCGTTCCCAAAGGTGTAATGCTGACGCACAAAAACGTGCTGTTTATCGCGGCCGTTTCCGCAAAAATTCGCTCCCTCACCTCGGACGACCGCTTGTATGGAATTCTGCCCATGTCTCACGCCGTCGGACTTTCCGTGGTCCTGTTGGGCTCGCTGCTCAGTGGTGCGACGCTTTATATTTCTTCACGTTTTGATCCTCCTGCCGCTCGCTCCTCGATCGAAAAATGGGCTTTAACCGTGGTCCTCGGCGTCCCCGCGATGTTTGGCCAATTCATCGAATACGCCAAAATGAGAAAACTCGAATCGCTCCGTTTTCCCGCTCTTCGCATCATCTCCTCCTCCGGAGCTCCGCTCGATCCCGCGATAAAATCGGCCACCGAAACCCTTTTCGGCTTGCCCCTCCACAATGGCTTCGGCATAACCGAATGTTCTCCCACAATCGCTCAAACTAGAGTGGAATCCCCCAGGACCGATGTCTCGGTAGGGCGTGCGTTGCCGGGCGTAGAACTAAAACTGATTGGGCAAAATAACCAACCGGTAGCCGACGACGAAGTGGGCGAGCTTTGGGTACGCGGCCCCAACATCATGAAAGGCTATTATCGCGCTCCCGACGAAACTTCTGCTGCGATCAACGATGAGGGCTGGTTCAACTCGCGCGATTTGGCGCGCCTCCAATGCGGCAATCTCTTCATCGTCGGCCGCACCAAAGAGTTGATCGTTCGCTCTGGCTTCAACGTATATCCCGTCGACGTAGAAGCGGTCCTAAACGCGCATCCCGCAGTAGTGCGATCAGCGGTGATCGGCCGGTCGGTCCCCGGAGATGAACAGGTCCTGGCTTTCGTTCAACTGTTGCCCGGCGCTACGGTCACGGTTGGAGAATTGGCGGCCCATGCGGCGCAACACCTCGCCCTATACAAGCGCCCTTCCGAGATTTTCCTTGTCCCCGAAATGCCGGTAACTCCCACCGGAAAAATCGTGAAAGCCGAACTAGCCAAGTTGGCCGCACAGTTTTCACCAACCCGTTAGAAAAACCCTCGTTAAGAAACCAAAAAAAAACGCGACCTTAACAACCACCCGAGCGCTGTCATCCTGAGGCTATCCGACGAGGGCAGCTGAAGAATCCCAACGACAGCCTCCACCCAGCCGTTTCAAGCCAACGCCGCCTCAATTAGCCTCGGCCCATGGCCATCAAACGCTTCCCGCAACACCTTCGCAAACTCTTCCATCGACGTAGTACGAGTTCCCGGCACACCCATGCCCTTGGCCAGCGACACCCAATCCAGATCCGGCCGTCCAATCTCAAACAAGTCCCTTGCGCGCGGCCCGGGATCGCCTAGGCCGAGGCTCGCGAATTCGCGCTTCAACACCGCATATTCTCGATTAGCAAAAATCACTGTGGTGATTTTCAACCCCGCCCGCGCCATCGTCCACAGCGCTTGCCCCGTATACATTCCGCTGCCGTCCGCCGACAAGCACAACACCGGCCGGTCCGGGCAAGCCACCGCCGCACCGACAGCCAGCGGCATGGCAATGCCGATCGATCCCCCAGTATTGGCAAGCATATCGTGCGGCGCCGCTCCGCGAGTCTGCGCCAACAGGTTGCGCCCGGAAGTCATGGATTCATCCACCACGATAGCGTTCTCGGGCAGCAGCGCGCCTATGGCCGCCGCTATGCCGGTGCCGGTGATAGCTCCGGAGGGCCAGCATGGCCGCTCGGGTTTTTCCACCACCCCTGCCCCCGAGCCGAGTGATAAAGCCTCCGCCAGCGATTCCAGCGCCCCCGCACAGTCTTCGGTCGGAGCGGCGAGCGTCATAACTTCGCATCCCTCTGCCACTGGTGAAACCTTTCTATCCGGATGAGCAAAATAAGTGACCGGAACCTGAGCCCCCACCAAAATCAGGCGGCGAAACTCCTTCAGCAAATCTGCCGCTTGCTCGTAGACGTAAGGAATGCGCTCGACCGAAGGACGGCCGGCACCGCGCTCGAGGCGCGTGAACGGATAGGGCGCTAGCAATTTCGCATCCGTTGCGGCCGCGATTCGCGCAGCGGCTGCCAGCCCGCCGCCGAAAAGCGCATCACCAGCCAGCAAGATCGCCATTGGCGCGTTCGAACGAAGCGCTGCGGCCGCGCGCTCGATAACCTCGGCGGCGGGCCGCGGCGCTCTCTCAAAAGCTGCCATCGCTCCAACCGCGCCGCCTTCGCTCCATGCCGCATCCGCCGCAACGATCAGCGTCGCGATCTGCCCGGGGGGCGTCCTGGCAGCAACAATGGCCTCCGCGGTATCGCGACCAATGTCCGACGCGCCCCGCGAGGTTCGCAACCATTTGGAAATCGGTCTAGCGATGCCTTCCACATCTGACGTCAACGGCCCCTCATGCCGCAGATGATAGGTCGCATGGTCACCGACAATATTGACGATCGGAACCTGCGCTTTCCTCGCGTTGTGCAGGTTGGCCAGCCCATTCGCCAAACCGGGTCCCAGGTGCAACAGCGTGCACGCCGGCTTCCCTGCCATGCGCGCGTAACCATCCGCCGCACCCGTGACGACGCCTTCAAACAGACCCAATACGCAACGTATTTCTGGAATTCGGTCCAACGCGGCAACAACGTGCATCTCCGAGGTTCCAGGGTTGGTGAAGCACACCTCTATCCCCCCAGCCGCCAGCGTGCGCACCAGACTCTCAGCCCCATTCATTGATCTATTCCTCAGAGAATGCCGCCGCGAGATGCCACGAAATTACAGCGGCAAGTGTATGGCAGTCGGTGGTCACTATACTGAAGTGGTCCCCGGACACGATATCGATCTCGAACTCCGCCGCCAATTTTTGCCAAATGCCGCCAGGATCGTTAGGAAAGGACGAGCTGACCCTGGCGGCCTTTATGAAGTTCATTTTCCCTTGATAGAACCTCGGTTGATACCTCACCAAAGCCTGGATCCCGGCGTGATTAAAACGATCCCGTGCGGAGCCGTACAATAACCCAGTCTCCGGTGGTTCGCTTTCACTACCGTGATTCCACGAGGCGCGCACCCGTTCTTCGTGGCTTGTGAGGTAAGCAATTTTCTTGCGCACCGGTAATCGTAAAAAAATGCCGGCATGACGCTTCACTCGGTTCGCAAACAGCGCCATGCGCCGAGTCAGCGGAAGTAAATTGTTGTGCGGGTACGTTTCAATCATCTCCAGCAGGGCAACTCGTTCTCCGCTCTCGCGAAGTCGCTGGGCAATCTCTAACATGACCAATCCGCCGAAGGAATATCCCACAAGAAAATACGGGCCCCGCGGCTGCTGTTCTTTGATCGCATCGAGGTATTGCTGCGCCATGTCCTCGACGCGCGTATGCGGTTGCTCATCGCCGTCAAACCCTCTGGACTGCAACCCATAAATCGGATGTTCGGATTCAATCGCTTTCACCAGGTGGAAAATCTCCATCACGGTGCCGCCCAAACCATGAGTAACGAAAATAGCGGGTTTCCGGGAACCAGCCTTCAGCGGCACCAGAGTCGGAAACGGCGGGGGCATCGGCTGCGCCAGCAAAGCGGCCATTGCACTCATCGTCGGTGCTTGGTACATCCTCAGGGGAGATAGTTTGTGGCCGCACACCTTTACGACTTCCTGGAACAACTGCACGGCTGACGACGGATCGCCCCCCAGCTCGAAGAAATTATCTTCGACGTCGACAAATGGCCGATCTAAAACCCTCTGCCAAATATCAGCTAGAGCATCAATGCTCGCCGTGGTGGAACTCTTACCCATAGCACCTCATCGATCGACTCAAGGCGCTCACGGTGCGCTCGGCTGGGAGCTTATGTGAGCCTGATAGCAAATCCCGGAAAATTCTCCCACATAAGCCTCCTCCTTACGGCCGAGGACGAGAATACATCGTCGCAGTAATGAGGAAGAACTCAAATTGTAACGCTTTCATATCCGCCCATGCGCAAATGCCCAATACAGTTCGCGAGCTTGGGTATAGAGTGGGCCAAACTCAAAGCGGCGATCACCGATTCGGGTGACCGGCACGACTTTCGAGTAGTTTCCGGTCGAAAAAATCTCATCAGCGGCCTCGAGATCCGCATAGCTGAGAGTCTGCTCGACCACCTTCACGCCGGCCCCGCGCAAAAGCCCGATCACTCGTTGCCGCGTGATTCCCGCGAGAAACGTTCCGTTCGGTACCGGCGTATAAACGACACCATCCTTCGCCATAAAAATATTGGAAGTAGCCAGTTCCGCCACGTTCCCCAGCATGTCGCACACCACCGCGTTGTCGAAGCCTCTGGCCTGCGCCTCAAATAAGCATCGCGCGTTGTTTGGGTAAAGACATCCAGCCTTGGCGTCAACCGGCATGCTTTCCAGTGTCGGCCGCTTGTATGGCGATATCGTAATAGAGAAGCCCTTCGGAGGTCGCATCGGCGCTTCATAGATCGAGAGGCACCACCGGGTTGACTCCGGGTCATGCGCCTGGACCCAAGGCCCTTCCTTTTCGGCCCAATACATCGGGCGAATGTACAGCGCAATGTCCTGGCTAAATTTGGCGATGCCCTCATGAGCGAGCTTTACCCAGCGCTCGGTCGAAACCACGGGCTTCAAGAAGAGCTTTCTGGCGGAATCGTTTACCCGCGCGCAGTGTAGTTCCAGGTCAGGCGTGACACCCTCAAATGCCCGAGCCCCGTCAAATACAACCGAACAAAGCCAGGCCGCATGTGTCCGAGGGCCCCACATGCGCACATTCCCTTCGTGCCAGGCATCCTCAAAGAACGTCCATGTCTTTGACCACCCGTCCGTTGCTACCATAAGAACTCCCTATCCTGAGCGTACGACTGCGCCACAACCCGCAAGTATTTATTCCAGTTGCACTTACGGCCTTACGCTGCCCTAAACAGATCCTTCGCCAGCTTCTGGAACGTTACGACAGCCCCACTCGACGGTCAACGATTCGGATCACGCTCGTCTCCTCCTTGCCACGGCCTAAGGCCCCGTGAGCCGATAAGGAGGAGGCTGGCCAGGCTCAGCCTTCGGGTTGGTCGCTCGGCCTCCTCCGAGTCATAGGCCACTAGAAACAAGGTCAGGGACCAGGAAGTTACTAGGAACCAGATTTCCCTCGTTGCCGTAACCCCGGTTCTTTATGAGGCCTGTTTTCGTGTCCCGGTAAGTCGAGCATTGCTTAGCTGTTTATTTTCAATGACTTGAAGTTCTCTCCGGTGGCAACTGCGGTGCCAAATTCCGCCTTTTTGGCAGGTTGATTGCACTCTTCTGGGTTAGTATTTCGCTTTTCGGAAAGCCTGCGGCATGGTTGCGCGTTGATCGAGAGCGCTCAGTGAAACCGACCGTCCTACTTATAACCACGTCCCGCTGGATTCCAACGGCTCGCTTAGCGATGGCTCTGGCGAACGCGGGCTTCACCGTCGATGCCGTCTGTCCCTCCGCCCACCCATTACACAAAATAGGCGCGGTCCGGCGAACGCACGCCTATCGTGGCTTGGCTCCAGTGGCGTCGATCAAAACCGGCATCGCGGCCTCAGATCCTGACCTACTCATCCCCTGCGATGACTTGGCCACCCGACAATTGCACGAGGTTCACCAGCGATCGGTGCGACGCGGAGACGCCGGATCGGCCCTCTGCAAGCTCATTGAACGCTCGCTGGGTTCTCGAGGCAGCTTTCCCATAGTCTACGCAAGAACGCCTTTCATCGAGATGGCGCAGGCCGAAGGTGTGCGTGTTCCCCACACCGCTCTCCTCACGAACATCAGCGAACTCCAAGCATGGATCGCCCAAGCGGGATTTCCGGTAGTGCTCAAGTCCAATGGCAGCTCGGGCGGCGAGGGCGTGCGAATCGCTCAGACCGCAGCAGACGCGGTAGCCGCCTTTAAGAGATTGCAAGCACCGCCGCGCGTCGCGCAAGGGATCAAGCGGGCCCTCGTCGATCGCGACAAAACCTTGATCTGGCCATCAATCCTCCGTTCCAGATCGATCGTAAATGCGCAGGAGTTTGTCGTCGGGCGAGAAGCCACTAGCCTAATTGCATGCTGGCAGGGCACCGTGCTCGCCAGCCTACACTTCGAAGTCGTTCACAAAATGAGCTCGTCCGGACCCGCGACCGTGATTCGACTGATTGACAATTCGGAGATGACCAGCGCCACCCGGAAAATGGCCCTTCGCTTAGGCCTTTGCGGCCTGCACGGATTCGATTTCATGCTAGAGGCCAATACCGGCAACGCCTACCTTATCGAAATTAACCCGCGAACAACCCAGGTTGGCCACCTAACGCTGGGACTTGGACGCGACCTCCCCGCCGCCTTGTACGCCGCAGTCTCCGACGCCGCAATTCAGGCCGCGCCCAATCTCACCGAAAAACCCACCATCGTCCTGTTCCCGGGAGAGTGGACAAGAAATCCCGAAAGCACATTTCTCCGCTCCGCATACCACGATGTCCCTTGGGAAGAACCCGAACTGGTTCGCATCGGTCTCGAAAAGCACAGACAGCAGAGCCATTGGTATTCCCAAAAAGAGCTGGAACGCACCGTTTCGGTAGTCGTCCCGCACCACTGAAACAGCCAGACGCCTTAACCCATGCATAGCAAACCAAAACCCAGAAAAGCCGCCGAATCGGCGTTCAATTTTCTGCCCGCACCTGCGCATCACCGGGCGGCTCAAAAAGCATCGCGCGCGACTCCACACAGACCACTCCACGTACTAAAATTTGGCGGGACATCCGTAGGCGATGCCGCGTGCATCGAAAACGTGCTCCGCATCATCTCCAGCGCAGCACAAAAAACCCAAGCAGTGGTGGTGGTCTCGGCGATGGCCGGGGTCACGAACCAACTGATGTCCGCTGCAGCGTGCGCCGCAGCAGGAAACACTGCCCAAGCCGCAACGATTTTCCAGGAATTGCGCCTCCAGCACCAACGCGTCGCGGGCGCCCTGATCCCAGCGTCCGCTGACCGACGCCAGCTCACACACCGAATGCGCACGCTGTTTAACGAAGGCGAATATCTCTGCCAAGCCGCATCTCTAGCACACGAGCTAACGCCCCAAATGCTCGATTCGATCGCTAGTCTGGGCGAACGTCTTTCCGCCTCACTCGTTGCAACCGCCCTGGCGGCACGCGGCCTGACCTGTGAAGCCATCACAGCGACCGAACTCATCGCCACCGACGCGAACTACGGCGCTGCAAATCCCTGCATCGAAATAACGCGGCAACTCTGCCAAGCTCGCCTCGCACCATCGTTGCGCCACGGCATCATTCCGGTAGTAACAGGTTTCATCGGCGCCACTCCAGAAGGTACGCTCACTACGTTAGGCCGGGGAGGCTCCGACTATTCAGCAACCATCTTGGCAGCCGCTCTCGACGCCAGCGAAGTAACTATTTGGACCGACGTGAATGGCGTGCTAACCGCCGATCCCCGCCTGGTGCCAGAAGCCTGCACCATTCCCGAAATCTCTTACAGCGAAGCCTCTGACCTCGCTCATTTCGGCGCCAAAGTTTTACACCCAAAAACTTTGCAACCGGTAATGCAATCCGATATTCCCGTTTGGATTCGTAACTCCTTCGCTCCCGAGAATTCTGGCACGAGGATAAGTCCAACAGGTACCGCAAGCCGCGGCCAAGTAAAGGCCATCACGACAAGCGAAGCTCAATTAATCACTCTCCACGGCCCCGCCGCCGTAGTCCCCGAGGCCCCCTCCCGCGCCAAGGCAGCAGTATCCGCCCTTTGCGACGGCCCCTGGGTGACAGCTAAACCTCATTCCCGGAGCGAATTCCTGATGGTAGTCAGCCCGGCCATAACAGAACGCGCCGCCCTAGCATTGCGGGTTGAATTTGCAGAGGAATTGGCGGAGCAGCGAATCGATCGCGTCTCCATCGGCTCCGTACTCGCCATCGTGACCCTGGTGGGCCAAGCACTGCACAACCTAGCCGAAATTCGGCGACGCACCCTCGCCGCACTGCATCATCGTCAGATCAAAGTATTAGCGATCGCCGAGCAATCCTCCGACGGCAACTTGTCCATGTTGGTGGCCCAACAAGACGCGAACGCAGCACTCACCCTTCTTCATCAAGAATTCCAACTAGGCGAACTCGTTTCAGAAGAACTCGCCGTCAAAACTTTCTGACCGACGCCGTTGTAGAGGCTTCAACGACCAACCTGTTCCCGCACAATCCCCAACATCCGCCGCAAAGGCTCCGCGGCTCCCCAAAGCAATTGATCCCCAACTGTAAACGCCCCCAGAAACTTGGGCCCAAGCGCCAGCTTATGCATCCGCCCGATAGGCACATCCAATGTCCCCGAAACAGCCGTAGGCGTAAGGCATCGCTGCGTCGATTCCTTATTGTTAGGAATGACCCGCACCCACGAATTGCTCCCCGCCACAATCCCCTCCAACTCTTCCAACCCCACATCCCTGTTCAACTTGATACACAATCCCTGGCTGTGACACCGCATGGTCCCCACGCGCACACAAATCCCATCAACAGGCACAGCCGGGTTCATCGCTAATATCTTGTTCGTCTCCGCCATTCCCTTCCACTCTTCGCGCGTCTGACCTCCGGGCATCTCGCGATCGATCCAAGGAATTAAGCTCCCCGCCAAAGGCACGCCAAATTCTCGAGCAGGGAGGCTCGCCGAGCGCTGCGCTTCAATCGTCATCCGATCGATTTCCAGGGCATTCTCGGACGACGTAGCCCTCCCAGCCTCCGTCAAGTATTTCATTTGCTCAATCAGTTCCAACATTTTCGCGGCCCCCGCACCGGAGGCCGCCTGGTACGTCATCGTGGTCATCCATTCGACCAACCCCGCCTGAAACAATCCGCCCACCGCCATCAACATCAAGCTGACGGTACAATTCCCCCCGGCGAACGTTCGCACCCCGCGGGAGAGCCCGTCTCGAATCACACCCGCGTTGACCGGATCCAGAATGATCACCGCATCGTCGCTCATGCGCAATGTCGACGCCGCGTCGATCCAGAAGCCCTTCCAGCCGCTGTCGCGCAAGGGCCCATAAATCTCAGTGGTGTATTCCCCGCCCTGGCAACTGATCAGAGCCTCGCAAGTCGCAAGCTTCCGCAGATCCCTGCCATCCTGAAGCGCCTCGCCACCCGTCTCTTTGGGTCCAGCTCCTCCGACGTTCGAGGTCGAGAAAAACACCGGCTCAACCCCCGCCAAGGTATTTTCCTCTCGCATGCGCTGCAACAGCACGCTACCAACCATCCCCCGCCATCCAATCAGACCGAGCCGCAGCATGAAATCTCCCAGACTCTTAATCTACCGCGCCAAAATCAATGACGCCGCCGAAACTTCCACGAAATTACCTAACGTGAACATGAAGTAAGTAGATGTAGGCCCCCGCGCTTGCAACGACACAGGGAACGGGCGCAGCATCGCTGCGCCGCAAACACCCAGCCATCAGATTGGATCTAGGACTTGCCACCTTGCCAAGCAGCCCCTACGCTCTTTCTCAACATGGCAGACTCCATCTCTCAACCGACCGCCGCAAACCAAAGGCAATCGAAGCCGGTGGATGCGGCAACCCACCTCGACGAGCACAAGCGAATCCTCGCGCTCGATGGACTACGCGGCATGGCCATCCTAGCCGTCTTCTTCCGACACTACGCCGGCGGCCTGGAAAAGACCGCAACTTCCCGTGCGTTGCACACCCTCGGCATGCTATTCAACTTCGGCTGGAGCGGCGTCGACCTGTTCTTTGTCTTATCCGGCTTCCTGATCACGGGAATCTTATTCGACACGCAGGGAAAGCCCGGCTACTACCAGAATTTCTATGCCCGTCGCGTCTTGCGAATTTTCCCACCTTACTATTTACTGGCCGCGATATACCTCGCATTGACGCCGCTCTTGGCGGCCCACTGGAAGTGGGGACAGCTCTCATTCCTGATTTACCTCGGTTATCCGCTAGCCCTAATCTGGCCCGGACTCGCCGAAGTCTCGCCCTCGGTACACATCACCCACCTATGGTCGCTGTGCGCCGAAGAACAATTCTATTTAATTTGGCCGTGGACCATCGCGAAACTCCGCACCACCCGAGCGATTCTCCGCGTTTGCCTGGCCCTAGCAGTTGGAACCCTCCTGCTTCGCATAGCCATCTGCGTAACAGGGTGGGTGGACATAACTTGGACCCACGATTTCCTAGGATGTCGCATGGACGCGCTAGCCGTAGGGGCGGCCATCGCCATCGCAGTACGCGGTCCACTAAAAAATCGTCTGATGAAATGGGCACCGATAATTTTCCCGCTGGCAGCCGCCACGGTCATTGCGATCTGCTTGTTTCGCCGCACCACCGACCACAGCGACCCAGCTATCGCCACCTTCGGTTTCACCCTGATCGCTCTAGCCTACGGAGCCCTGCTCGTCCTGGCCTTACGCCAAGGCACTTGGCTGGAACGCCTGCTCTCCACTAGAGTTTTGCGGCTCTTCGGCAAATATAGTTATGCGATGTACCTATTCGATTTTCCGCTGACGGTATTCCTCAGCCCTGAGCGCGAACTTTTTATCTCCGCAACGCACTCCTACGCGATCGGGTCCGCGGCCTTTCTTCTTGTCTGCCTACTGGTCAACCTGTTGCTAGCGGCAGCAAGTTTCCATTTCGTCGAGGCCCCTATCATGCGGTTGAAAGCTAGGTTCAAGTATGCATAGCCACGACCCTCTCAAGCCTTCCACAGCAAGGATCGAGATTTACTCTTTCGAGACCGCAACCCTCACCGACCGACAATTTCTTACCGGTGGGAACATCCGTACTTCAGCGCGGATCGCCGGTGAATTGCGGCTTCCGGCCGGCGCCGCCCGCGTATCGGCGGTCATTCTGCTGCACGGGTCCGCAGGCATCGGAGCGAATGTTGATCGTTGGGCCAATCAGGTGAATGACATCGGAATAGCCGCATTCCTGGTGGACAGCTTCACCGGCCGCTCCATCCTCGAAACCGTAACCGATCAGTCGCGCCTGGGAAGCTTAGCGATGATTGTGGACGCCTATCGCGCTCTCGATCTGCTATCCAAGCATCCGGGCATCAACCCTTCAAACATCGTTGTAATGGGTTTCTCAAAGGGCGGTTTTGCAGCCCTGTATGCCGCCCTCAGACGCTTTCGGCGGATGTACGGATCGCCCGACATCGAATTTGCGGCCCACATCCCTTTTTATCCCGCATGCAACACCACCTACCTCCAAGATGAAGACGCCAGCGACCGACCGATTCGAATCTTCCACGGCGCCGCCGACAATTACATACCAATCGAACCGTGCCGCAAGTATCTAGCCCGCCTCCGTCGCGCAGGCAAAGACATCCAGCTAACCGAGCACCCCGGGGCACACCATGCCTTCGACAACCCGCTCTATTCCCCCCATCGTTCCCTCCCCGATGCCATCCTCACCGGTCACTGCACCCGCGAAGAGCGCAGCCCCGGAGAAATCATAAACGTAGCCAGCGGTCAGCCATTCCGATGGGACGACCCCTGTCTACGGCGCGGCGGCACCGTCGGGTATGACGCCAGCGCCACCGAGCAAGCCACCAACTCCGTGAAATCCTTTCTAAGCGAACACTTCCGCCGCTAGAAAACTGTGGCAAGCTCATACTTGCAGGCGCCCTCGTAAGACGGCGGCCTAGATGGCACACCGGCGCACAAGACCCCGCCCGGCAGGTGCCTGATTCATCAACGCATTCAGCGACCAAGCCCGGTCCAAACAGGAGAAAGCATGAAGGACTGCCGCAACTTTTATATCGATGGAAAATGGGTTCGCCCCGCAACAGAACACGATTTTCACGTGATCAATCCCGCCACCGAAGAACCCATCGCCACCATCTCTCTAGGCACCGCCCCTGACGTGGACCAAGCTGTAGGGACAGCCAAAAAAGCATTCGAGTCCTATTCAGAAACAACCATCGACCAAAGGCGCAAATTCTTGCAATGCATCGTCGACGTATATCAATCCAAGGCAGACGAGATGGCCGAAACCATTTCTCTGGAAATGGGCGCTCACATCTCGTTCTCAAAAGCCGCACAAGTCGGCGCAGGCCTAGCCCACTTCCAACAAATCCTAAAAGTCTTGGAGCACTTCCCATTTGAAGAAGTCCACGGCACCACCCTGCTGCGAAAAGAGCCGATAGGCGTTTGCGGACTAATCACCCCGTGGAATTGGCCGATGAACCAAATTGTCGCGAAGGTGGCCCCAGCACTCGCCGCCGGATGCACCATGGTCCTGAAACCAAGCGAGCTTGCCCCACTCTCTGCCTATCTGTTTGCGCAAATCCTGGA
>Ga0182024_10018045_pt1 | contig 13174 bp, 10 predicted proteins | sample P32metaG_FD_120480 | JGI IMG/M metagenome (GOLD analysis project Ga0182024, IMG submission 120480) | Permafrost microbial communities from Stordalen Mire, Sweden - P3-2 metaG (Illumina Assembly) | ecosystem: Environmental > Terrestrial > Soil > Wetlands > Permafrost | place: Sweden: Stordalen...
CCGGCGGGACGGTGATCTCGGATGAGGTGGGTCTGTCGCTTGAAAAGGCGACGCTCAATGATCTCGGCGAGGCGAAGAAGATCGTCATCGAGAAAGAGAACACCACCCTCATCGACGGCGCCGGCAAGGCGTCCGACATCAAGGGCCGCATCGAGTCGATCCGGCAGCAGGCTGAAGAGGCCACTTCCGACTATGACAAGGAAAAGCTGCAGGAGCGCGTCGCAAAACTCTCCGGCGGTGTCGCCGTCATCAAGGTCGGTGCAGCTACCGAAATCGAGATGAAAGAGAAGAAGGCGCGTGTCGAGGATGCACTGCATGCCACCCGTGCCGCGGTCGAAGAGGGCGTGGTGCCCGGCGGCGGCGTTGCATTCATCCGCGTGCAGAAGTCGCTCGAGAAGTTCGAAGGCGCCAATGAGGACCAAACGATCGGCGTGCGCATTCTGCACCGTGCGATCGAAGAGCCTCTGCGTCAGATCGTGGATAACGCAGGCGAAGATGCCGCGGTGATCCTCAATCGCGTGAAGGAAGGCAAGGGCAGCTTTGGCTACAACGCAGCCACCGGCAAATTCGGCGACATGCTCGAAGAGGGCATTTTGGATCCGACCAAGGTGACGCGGCTGGCTCTGCAGAACGCAGCCTCTGTTGCGGGCCTTTTGTTGACGACCGAAGTCATGATCGCGGATGCGCCAAAGGATGACGAACACGCCCACGGCGGCGGCGGCGGGATGCCTGGCGGCATGGGCGGGATGGATATGTAGATGAAGGAGTCACAAGGCCCATCGGGACTGTCAAACAGCCCGGTGGGCTGAACCTCCCAACAATCGTGCCGCCGAGCCCCCCTCGGCGGCCGATCTCCTAGAAGCCTCGCCACTCGCGGGGCTTTTTTTTGGTGGTGAGCTTGGCGGCGGGCGCGCACTTCTGACGTTCTGGCGCGCGCGGACATTCCAGTTGGCGCAAGAGTTATGTTAATACTCAATTTTGACCACGCCCGCCGCTTAGGCCACCGGTAGCATCGACGCGACCACGAGTGATTATGCTTTTCGGCACTTTCTGGTGCAGTTCAGGTCAAGTGACTACTATGTTGGAGACTTCCTCCAGGGAAGGCGATGCGGAGAGCGCTATGGCGGCCTTGAACGCCCGAACGCCGGCGATCTGGATCTGCGCCTGCGCACTGGCTTGGCTTGCGGGGTGCGAAAGATCGAAGCACGATGATATGAGCTGGGCCCAGGGCGCGCTCCAGCGCAACGAGCGGCTGCAGGTCCTGTCGGTTGATCGACAGGCGCGCGCTTTCACGGTACGTCTAAAAGACACGGGCGAGCTGCGCATCGTGCAGGCGGATGAGGTCGTAGGCTCGCTGCCCTCTCCCGCGCCTTCCGTGATGGCGGCCACTGCGGTGAATGCCGCAACACCCGAGAAGCCGGCGAGCTCAGTGCCTGCGCCCGCGACTGCGGCAGCGAGCGTGCAGGAGCCCCCTGCCGCGCCCGAATCTAAAACCGCTGCCACGATGAGCGCCGGAGCAGGCGTCATTGCCGCGGGACCGGGCTACAGCATCAGGTCGGCGCGTTCGGATGCGGCAGCCAGCGCGCGCACGAGCGGCTTTGCGCAGACGGACTCGGTCGCGGGCGGACTCGCGGTCGAGCGCCGCGATGAACCCATTGTTTGCCAGGGAGCGCGCTTCCTGCGCATCGATAATCGCAATCTTGAGTTCGCGGGCGACGCCATCAGCGCGGAAGACGGATGCGAGATACACATCACCAACAGCCGCATCGCGGCGAAGGGCGTGGGCGTGTCCGCGCGCGCCGCCAACGTCCATATCGAGAACAGCTCGATCGAAGGTCAATCGGGCTCCATCCTGGCTTCCGATGGTGCACAGGTGTACGCGGAGGCCTCCAGGTTCAGGGGTGTCATCCGCGGACTCACGCCCGAGGCCCTGCACGATCTGGGCGGTAATGTCTGGAACTGACGGGGGCGAAGGCGCCGCTGCCGCAGTTGCATCCGCCTCCGTCCGAGTCCGCGAGTCGCTCGCGCAGGTCTGCGCGGCCAGCGACTTCATCGCCCGTGCGATAAGCGCGGATTCAAATTTGCTCCCAGCCCTCATCGAGTCGCAGGATCTCGAGCGCACTCTTGCGCCAAACGATTTCGCCGCGCGCGCGCGGCAACTGCCCAGCGCAACGGGCATCGCTGAGGCTGACTGGATGGCGCAGCTGCGCCGCTGGCGGCGGCGCGAGTTCGTGCGCATCGCATGGCGCGATTTGGCATCCTGGGCGCCTCTGTCTGAAACGCTCGCGGATCTATCCGCGTGCGCCGATGCTGCGATCATCGCGGCGTGCAACTTTGCGATGCTCACCCTGAGCGCACGCCACGGCGTGCCGCGCTCGTCCGACGGCGAGGCTCAGCCGCTCATTGTCGTCGGCATGGGCAAGCTCGGCGGCGGCGAGCTCAACTTCTCCTCCGACATCGACCTCATCTTCCTCTTTCCGGAGCATGGCGAGACCGACGGGCCGCGCCCCATGGCGAACGAGGAATTCTTTACGCGCGCGGGGCAAATGCTCGTGCGCCTGCTCGATGCGCCGACGCCGCAAGGCATTGTATTTCGCGTTGACCTGCGGTTGCGCCCATTCGGCGCAAGCGGTCCCCTGGTCGCAAGCTTCGCATCCTTCGAGGACTATCTTTCGCGGCATGGCCGGGACTGGGAGCGCTACGCCTACGTGAAGGCGCGCCCGATCACCGCTTGCGAGCACTACGCACAGATCTATGCCTCGGCGGTGCGGCCTTTCGTCTATCGACGCTATCTCGACTATGGAGTCTTTGAGAGCCTGCGGGAAATGAAGAGCTTGATCGAGCGGGAGGTCGAAAGGCGCGAGCTTGCAGATGACGTCAAGCTAGGACCCGGTGGCATCCGTGAGATCGAGTTCATCGTGCAGTCTTTTCAGCTCATCCGCGGCGGACGCGATCAGCGCCTGCAGACGCCGGCGCTCGGCGCCGCTCTGCCGCAGCTTGACGGTGCAAAGCTTCTGCCGTGCGCGGTGGTCGCGGATCTGGCCGCGGCCTACGACTATTTGCGCCGGCTCGAGAACCGGCTGCAGATGACGGCGGACGAGCAGACGCACCGCCTGCCCAAAGAGGAGCGCGCGCGCGAGCGCATCGCAACGTCGATGGGCGCGCCTGATTGGGCAACGCTCGCCGGCGAGCTCGACGCACACCGAAGTCGCGTGAGCGGGCACTTCAAAGCGGTGATCTTCAGCGCGCAGGCCGCGGCAGATCCGGGCCTGGCGCGCGCGGACCTCACTCAATTCTGGCAGACGAGCGGCGAGCCGGCCGCGCTCGCCGAGTCCCTGTCGCGAGTCGGGTTCTCGGCGGCGGCGCAAGGCGCGCGTCTGCTTCTGGACTTCCGTGAGTCCGCGCTCGTGCGCCGGCTCGATGAGTCCGGCACCAAGCGTCTGCAGGCGCTGTTGCCGGCGTTGATTGCCGACACCGCGGCAAGCGCGGCGCCGCTTGCCGCATTGCGCCGCATTCTCAAGATTCTCGAAGCGATCGGCCAGCGTTCGGTGTACTTCGCGCTCTTGCGTGAAAGCGCAGCTGCCCGCATCAGACTCGTGGAACTATGCGGTCACGGCGATTTTCTTGCAGACCAGATCGCCGCCTATCCGTTGCTGCTCGATGAGCTCGTTGATGAGCGCCTGTTGTCGGAGCTGCCTGAGCGGGCAAATCTGGCGCGCGATCTCGAGCTCATCGTGCAGGCGATGCGCGACGATGATCCCGAGCGCCAAGTCGAGGCGCTGCGTCACTTCCAGCGCGCCGCCATCTTCCGCATCGCCGTGGCGGACTTGAGTGGCCGGCTGCCGGTCATGAAGGTGAGCGATAGGCTCACGGACGTCGCCGAACTCATCGTGGAGCGTGCGATGCAGCTCGGCTGGCAGCAGATGAGCGCGCAGTTTGGCACGCCGATGTGCGGGACGGGCGCAGAGCGGCGCCCCGTACGCATTTGCGCGGTCGGCTACGGCAAGCTCGGCGGCATGGAGCTTGGCTACTCCTCGGATCTTGATCTCGTCTTCCTGCATGACTCGCACGGCGAGCAGCAGGAGACTGCGGCAAGCGAGCCCATCGACAATCAGCTTTTCTTCGTGCGCGTCGCGCAGCGCATCATGCACCTGCTGACCATGCATTCGGGAGCGGGCCGACTGTACGCCGTGGACGTGCGCCTGCGCCCGAGCGGCAAAGGCGGACTGCTGGTGACCAATATCCGCGCATTCGCTGACTATCAGGAGCATGACGCGTGGACGTGGGAGCACCAGGCGTTGCTGCACGCACGTGCGGTCGCCGGCGCAGAGGAAGTGCGCGCCGAGTTCGAGCGGGTGCGTGTGGAGGTCCTGCGGCGTCACGTGCGCCGCAAGACTCTGCGTGAAGACGTGCGCAGCATGCGCGAGCGCATGCGCCGGGAGCTGTCGAAGGCGCCGCCGTCAGAATTTGATCTCAAGCAGGGTCCGGGCGGCATTGCCGATATAGAATTCCTGGCGCAGTACTGGGCGCTCGCTTGGGCGAGGGCGCACGCGCCAGTGGTGATGTTCTCCGATACGATTCGGCAGCTTGAGACGCTCGCCTCAGGCGATCTTGTGCCGCAAGCAACCGTTGATGTGCTGACGCGTGCCTATCAAGGGTACCGCAGCCGTGCGCACCGTCTTGCTCTCGAGGCACGCCCGGCCATCGTCGCGGCGGACGACTTTGCCGCCGAGCGCGCGGCTGTGGTGCGTATTTGGAGCGACACGATGGGGGCCTAGGTCCACCCCCGAAAGAACTCGCGGTGCAGTTGAATCGATCGTTTCCCAGCCTCGATTTGAAAGACTGATTGGATTTGACCCAGCGGCTAAACTTGGTCAACAAAAGATCCCACCGAAAGGAAGCCTGCCGAAGAGAGGATGAGAGGCGAGTGGCAAAAATGGATGGGCGCCCACACAAAAATGATCATCAGCACAGACGCTGGCGGCAAGACCAAACGTGTGACGTCAAGTGGTGTTTCCGACACCAGGAACGATATCATCCTGTATTCGCTCGTAGAGGCCGAGTTTCACGAGGCAGCGGCGAAAGCGTTCGAAAACCATCCACACTTGCAAATTCCGCAAGCATCCGTCGAAGTCATGGAAATCAGGCCGATGGGCGGAAGGTAGCTCGGGCCAAGGGTTTCACCAGCGAGTGGGCGCCGCGGCTCGAAGAGCTTGCTGCACACATGTGCAAAGATTTCCTTATCCACGTCGCGTGGATCCTGCGGGATCGTAGCCACGCAGCTAGAAGCGCAATCGATTCGGATATAATCGGCTGCGAAGGAGGGAGAGATCCACATGGCCGCAGTCACGAAACCGCTCATCGAGTCGAACGCGCAGAACCAGTACGACGTCACAATCGAGGATCTGCCTCTTTCCTGCCCCATGCCGCAGATGATCCTGTGGAATTCTCATCCGCGCGTGTATCTGCCCATCGAGTCGACTGGCTGGGCGAAATGCCCCTACTGCAGCGCGGAGTACACGCTGCAGCGTTGAGATTTTATGAGGCGCGGCGCCCTTACAGCGTCTTCTGATACGCCTTGTACAGTTTCTCTTCGACAATCGGCGAGCCCAGCTGCAGATTGATCCGTTTTTTGATCTCCGCCCGCTCGTCGTTCGTTACGTAGACGGCGCGCGCAAGGTCGATGAATTCCCGGTCGAAGAGTTGTCTTGCTTCCCGATCGCGGATGCGATCCTCGATGTCCCACAGCCGATCGTTAACGCCCTGCAGCGCATGCTCTTCGGCCGTGAGCTCGGTCGTCGCGCCGCCGATGTCGCTCCAGGTTTTCTCGAGGAGCCCAAGTTCCAGGCGCACGTGGGCAAGCTGCTGTGCATCGCTCATACGCGCCGCCTTGATGCGCAGGATGGTGATCTTGTCGAGAAGCTCGCCGGCGGAGACGGGGATGAGCACTTCTTTCATGGACGCGATCGTAGCAATTCGTCGAGCTTGGCGATGACCTCTTCGACCTGAATGAGGTCCATGACGCCAGGCGTCTCGATCTTGGTCGTCCACGGCAGTTCTTCGGGTTCGCGATGGCGAAAACGGCGCGCCGCCTCGCCGTACGCGTTGACGCACCACTGTTGAGAAAGATACGGGCCGCTGCGCGCGGGATTAGTTGCGCCATACAGACCCAACACCGGGGTTCCGACCATGGTCGCCATGTGCACGGGTCCTGAGTCCGGGCTCAGGAGCACGGCGGCCCGCGCGAGCAGCGCCAGGAGCTCAGGCAGCGTGTCGCGCCCAATCTGGTTCATGAGCGGCACGCGCGCCGCGCGCACGATGGCCGCGCCCGTTGCCTGCTCAAGGAGGCTGGGGCCGCCCGACAGGATCACGCGCATGCCATGGCGGCGCACCGCATGCTCGGCGACGGCCGCATAGCGTTCGGGGCGCCAGTTGCGCTGCACGTGGCTCGAGCACGGGCTGATGAGGAGCGTCGGCTGCGCATCGGGTACGAGTGCGCGCGCGTACTCTTGAGCCGCGTGGGGGAGCGGGATATCCCAGCGCAGGAGCCGCTCTTTGATGCCCAGCGCAGCGGGGAAGCCGAAGAAGCTGTCGAGCACGTGCTCGCGCGAGCGCGCGGCGATGTGCGCATTTGTGAACAGCCACTGCAGTTCGCGGGCGCGCGCGCGGTCGAATCCCACCTTGACGGCCGCGCTCACCTGCAGCGCGATCAGGCTTGCGCGCAGCGCGACCTGCATATGCAGCAACGCGTCGAAGGTGTGTCCGGCGAGCTGTCGACGCACGGCGGCCACGGCGCCAAGCCCGGCGCGCTTGTCTACGATGATAAACTCGACGCCTTCGATCAGCCTCATGAGGCGGGACTCGGTCTTCGCGATGATCCACGTAAACCGCGTCGCCGGCCAAACCTGCTGCATCGTGCGCAGCACCGGCACGATGTGGCACGCATCGCCAATCGCGGAGAGGCGGAGAATGCACACGCTGCGCGGGGCTTCTGCGAACGGCAACATGACGGAAGTAGTGCGGTGAGCGCAGGGTGGCCGCTCGGCTCCGAGGTCAGACGCCGTGTGCTAACGGGCGGCGCCATGCTATACGACACCTCCCGCGTGAGCAATTTGACGCCTGCATGGTTTGAACCGGAGCACTGGCTCTCCCGCGGGGAGCTGGAGGGCGTCGCGCACGGTCGAGGGGCTGCGCATTTGATCCACACCGGCGGTCAGCGCTACGTGCTGCGACACTATCGGCGCGGAGGCTTGATTGCGCATCTGTCGACCGATCGGTACTTGTGGCGGGGCGAAGCGCGTACGCGCCCCTATGCAGAGTGGCAGCTCATGTATCACCTCGCGCACGCAGGTTTGCCGGTGCCCGCGCCGGTTGCGGCGCGCTATCGCAGAGCGGGCCTTACATACAGCGGCGATCTCATCACCGAGAGACTCGTGGACAGCGAATCGCTGTCGGCGCGGCTGGCGCAGGCGGTGGTGCCGATCCTCAACTGGATCGCGATCGGGCGTTGCATTCGGCGCTTTCACGACTGCGGGGTGTGCCACGCGGATCTCAACGCGCACAACGTCCTTTTGGGCGAGGGCGAGGCGGTATACCTCATCGACTTTGATCGCGGCCGTTTGAGGAAGCCGGGACTGTGGTGTGACGCTAATCTCGTGCGGCTGCAGCGCTCGCTCGAGAAGGTGACATACGGATTGCCCCCGGAGCGCTTCACGGAAGCGGATTGGCACGGCTTGCTGGATGGCTATCGAGTCTCCTCGGGCGGCGGTTTGCTGGTCGCGCACTAGCGGTTTCATATCAGATGCGCTCGCGCTATCGCGTCTTCTATGGCGCTGCCGCCTACCTCCTCATTCCCGTCCTCGCTCTGGTCATGCTGTGGCGCGGATGGCGCGATCGGGGCTACTGGAAGAACTTCGCCCAGCGCTTCGGCTTCGGTCGCGCGCTTGCGCTGCCGAGCATTTGGGTGCACGCCGTATCGGTGGGGGAGGTCCAGGCAGCCGCGGCGCTGGTTCTCAATCTGGGCGCACGCTACCCCGCCATACCGCTCGTGCTCACCACGGTGACGCCGACCGGAGCGCAACGCGCACGCGCGCTGTTTAGCAACCGGGTGGACGTGCGCTTCGTCCCGTTTGATCTGCCGGGCGCCGCGCGCCGATTTTTCGACCGGGTGCGACCACGTCTGGCGGTCATTTTTGAAACCGAGCTCTGGCCCAATCTGTATCACGAGTGCCGCACACGCCGCGTGCCGCTCGTCCTGGCGAGCGCGCGGCTTTCGCCGCGCTCCGTGCGGCGCTACCGCAGGCTTCTCGGCCTCTTCGAGGACACCCTCTCGCAGGGCGTCGTCATCGCGGCGCAGGCCGCCGCGGATGCGGAGCGCTTTCGCGCGGTAGGCGCTCCTGCGGCGCACACTCATGTCACCGGCAATCTCAAGTTCGATTTCGTGGTGCCGCAGGAGACACTCGCGCGCGGGCGCAAGCTGCGTGCGTACCACGCACAAGGGCGCCCGGTGTGGGTCGCCGGCAGCACCCACGCGGGCGAGGAAGAGATCCTGCTCGACGCGCAGCGCCAGCTTCGGCTTCTGCACCCGGGTGCGCTCCTCGTGCTCGTTCCACGCCACCCGCCGCGCTTTGCGGACGTCGCCGATTGGCTCGGCCGCGAAGGGGTCGCGTTCGTCAAAGTTTCGCAGCACATCGCCTGCGATGCTGACACTGCGGTGCTGCTGGTGGATGCGCTCGGGGAGCTCTTGGACTTCTACGCCGCGGGCGACGTGGCCTTCGTCGGCGGTAGTCTTGTCAGCGTTGGCGGACACAATCTCCTCGAGCCCGCGGCGCTCGGACTACCCATCCTGTGCGGCCCGTACTTCTTCAACAGCGATGACATTGCGCAGCTCCTCGTGGCCCGCGGCGCGCTCGAGGTCGTGCACGACGCGGCTGCTCTTGCCGAGCGCCTGACGGCATTGCTGTCGGATCCAACCGAGCGCGCGCGCCGCGGGCAGCTGGGGCGCGAGTCAATCGAGGATAACCGTGGCGCGCTCGAGAAGCTGCTGCGGCTCATCGATCCGGTGCTGCAGAGCTCTTCGGGGGCTGAGTGATTTCCGTCGGGGCGGTGGCCGGCGCCGATGAGGTGGGCACCGTTTCGTCGAGCCATTGGTTGATCTCGGCGAGCGTGGCGCGGTCGAGGCTTCCCGACGCCAAGCGCAGACTCACGATGTCGAGAATGTAAGCGTAGCGGCTGCTCGCATAGTCGGTCTGCGCCTGCACGAGTGTTCTGCGCGCGTTCAGAACGTCGACCGCGGTGCGGGTACCGACCTCGTAACCGGCTTCGGTGGCCTTCAACGCGATCTTGCTCGACTCGAGCCCCTGTTTCAGCGCCCGCACGTGCGCAATGTCGCTGTTGACGCTCAAGAACGCGTCGCGCGCCGCGCGCTCGGTGTCGCGCGAGGTCCGTGCCATACGCTCCTTGGCAGCGATCCAGCGATATTGCGACTGGTGCACCTGGGATGTGACGAGGCCGCCGCTGAAGATGGGCACGTTCAGCTGCAGGGAGATCGAATTCTCGTTCGTCTCGTTCAGGACCGGTCCCACCGCCCCGGGGAAGTCGATGCTCGGGATTTCCGGAAAGATCTCCGTCGAGGTCTGACGGTAGTGCGTGTGACCCGCGACGAGATCGAGCGTCGGCAGGTGGCCGCCTTCGGCCACGTGGATGTCATCGCGGGCAATCTCCGCGGCGAGGCGGCTCGATACGAGCGCGAGATTCTGCTCCATCGACACTTCGACCCAGCGATCCTCGCTCGCAGGCTCCGGGGACTTCAAGGGAATGTTCGGTCCGGGCCGGGAGAGAAGTTCGTACTTGGCCCCGGTGATCTCGCGCAGCTGCTCGACGTCGGTTGCGAGGGTGCGCTTCGCGGCAATGACGGCGGCCGCGGCCTGGTCGTTCGCGGCTTTCGCCTCCTCAACGTCGGTGATGGCGATCAATCCCACCTCGAAGCGCTTGTTGGCCTGCTCGAGCTGATTCGAGATCGCCTCGTGGGATGACTGCTGCGCTTCCAGGTCGTCGCGCGCCGTGAGCACGTCGAAATAGCGCTGGGAGACGCGCTGGATCAGATCCTCCTGGGCGGCCCGATAGTCCGCCTCGGCTTGAGCGACGGTTTTATCCGCGCGCTTAAGATTTTCCCAGTTCTGCCAATTGAAAACGTTCTGCCGCAAGGTCACGTTCCACTGGCTGGTCACGGGACGTACCACGCCCGAAACGGCCTCCGGCACCAGGATGAGTTTGTTCGGATTCAAAGGATCCGTGAACAGCTCGGGGGCGGACTGATCCTCATTCGTCCTGTCCTTTTCCACTGACGCCGACCCTGCGATTTGCGGCAGAAGGAGCGCGCGGGCTTGCGGCTTGGCTTCTAACGTTGCCATGCGCGTGGCGGTGGCCTCGCGCATCTGCGGATCGCTCTGCAGGGCGTCGTCGTAAACCTTCAAAAGGTCCTCCGCGACGGCCGCCCCCGGCAAAGCAACAGCCCATAGCGCGACGGCCAACTCGATCTTCATACCATTCGCCTTTTAAATCAGGAGCTTATTGCCCTGCAAGTCAAAAACTGAACTCTTCCGGTCGCCTGGCGTTGCGTAGAGGATCAATGATCGTCTCGAACAGACTCTCGAATGTCCACGTATCCTCGGTCAGGCGACGCACCAAGCGAGCTTCCATGATCGGGGCCTCGCCCACGACCACGAACAAGCGCCCTCCGACCTCAAGCTGCCGCTCCCAGCGCTCGTCGTACACGGGCAGCGACGCGGTAAGCGCAATCGCCTCGTACCGGGTGTCCTGCGAGATCTGCAAGGCATCCTCGTTGACCACTTGCGCATTGTCGACGCTCAACCCCGCGAGGTTCGCCCCCGCCGCATCGGCCAGATCCGGGAAGATCTCCACCGAGCGCACCGCTCGGCTCGCCGCTGCAAGACAGGCAGTCACGTATCCGGTTCCGCTGCCCACTTCCAGGACGCGCTCGGAGCCGGATAGAGCGAGCGCCTGCAATAACCGTCCGGCGACGCTTGGGCGCAGCATATGCTGCGCGTGCGCCAGAGCGATCTCCACGTCCGCAAAGGCAAGGAAGCGCTGCTCAGCTGGCACGAAGCGCTCGCGGGGCACGACGCGCAGTATCGCGAGCACGCGCTCATCGAGCACATCCCAGGCGCGTACCTGTTGCTCGATCATCTGTTCGCGGGCCGCTTCAGTGTGCATCGTCGCGCCTGTCCAATTGGACTTATTCTGCCTGAGTAAATGGGCGAAAGAAGTTAAGGGTTTTCCGCGACGCTGCCAAGCGGTCTTGCGACGAGATATGGTGAAATACGGGCAGGCCGAGGGGTATCGTGGGATATGCTGCCTGCGCAGCGCATCCGACACCACAAGATGACAACGAGTGCCCCGGCTGATGCGCGTTTACTGCGGGACCCGCTAAAGAATAAAGATGTCGATTCTCGGCCTTGTGTGCCTGCTGCTTGCGCTCGTAGCGACGCTCCTTTTGGTGCTGTATGGGCTGCAACGCCGTGAAATGAGAGCGGTCGAGCAGCTTTCGCACCAGCTGCAGCGTATAGCGATCGGTGGACGCCTGGAGGGACGGGTCGAGCTGCATACCGATCACCCCGAAATTTCCGCGCTCGGCACCGCGATCAACCATCTCTTGACGCGCAGCGCCGGAGCACGCCTGGACCGGGAACCCGCCTCCCCGGAGCTATTCGCCGAGCTTGCCGATCGGATCCACGAAGCGGTCATCGTGCATCGGGACGTGGTCCTGCACGCCAACAAGCACTTCGCGATTCTCGTCGGCGCCGAAAAGAGTGAGCTCATCGGCCGCCCGCTCGCCGAGCTCGTGCCGCCCGAGTATGCGGAGCTCGTTCAGGAGAATATTCGTCGCAGGTTGAAGGGCGACCCCGCGGCCGAGCGCTATGAGATCGACATGATCGGCTTGCAGGGCCAGGTGAGCCGCCTGGAGATCAGCTCCACCGTCATTGACTACGAAGGCGAGCCGGCTCTTCTCATCACCGGAGCGGAGATTCTGCCGACGCAGACGGTGCCGCAGCTCGCGCAATTGTCAGCGCCCTCCGACAATGGCGCTGCGGCGCCGACGTTGCATCTGCAGGCGCTCGATTCGCTCGCGGAGGCCGTGATTGCGACCGATCTGCAAGGCCGTATCCGCTACATGAATCCGGCCGCGGAGCGCTTGACGGGCACGGTGGTTGACGCAGCGGAGGAGCGCACGCTCGAGCAGGTGGTGGGCTTCGTCGATGAGAACGATCGGCGCTTGCTGAGCGATCCTTTGCGCCAGGCGTTGACGACTGGCGCCCCGGTGAACCTGAGCCGCCGCGCGCTTCTCCTGTCGCGCGCCAACGGCGCGGAGCGCTCGATTGAGCTGTCGGCCGCGCCGATTCGCAATGCCGCCAACGAAGTGACAGGTGCGGTCGCGCTGCTCCACGACGTGACCGAATTGCGCGGGCTTGCTCGCCAGATGTCCTATCAGGCGACTCACGATGCGCTGACCGGCCTCGTCAATCGGCGCGACTTCGAACGCCGCTGCGAGGAGGCGATCGATCGCGGCCAGCGCGGCGATGGCCAACACATCCTGTGCTATTTGGATCTCGACCGCTTTAAGGCCGTCAACGACACGAGTGGCCACTTGGCCGGCGACAGCATGCTGCGCGAGGTGGCGAAGCTCCTGCGCGATGCAGTGCGCGACAGCGATACGGTCGGGCGCCTGGGCGGGGATGAGTTCGGCATGCTGCTCATCGGCTGTCCGTTGGAGAAAGCGCAGCAGATCGCCGACGACGTATGCCGTTCGGTGGGCGACTACCGCTTCGTATGGAAGGACAAGATCTTCAACATAGGCGTCTCCGTCGGAATCGTGGAGATTTCGCGCGAGAGCGGCACGCTCGATGAGCTCTTCGCGGCAGCCGATTCGGCCTGCTACGTCGCAAAGAAGCAAGGCTCCGGACGCGTGGCCGTGTACTCCGCGCGCGACGAGGCGCACGCACGGCACTCGGGGGAGATTCAATGGCTGCAGCGCCTGCAGGGCGCCTTGAAGGAAAATCGCTTTCACCTGTACCAGCAGATCATCGTTCCCGCCAACGGCCCGAATGGCCGCGGGCCTGCGATGGAAGTGTTCGTGCGCATGCGCGATGAGGAG
>Ga0182024_10018046_pt1 | contig 13173 bp, 12 predicted proteins | sample P32metaG_FD_120480 | JGI IMG/M metagenome (GOLD analysis project Ga0182024, IMG submission 120480) | Permafrost microbial communities from Stordalen Mire, Sweden - P3-2 metaG (Illumina Assembly) | ecosystem: Environmental > Terrestrial > Soil > Wetlands > Permafrost | place: Sweden: Stordalen...
CCGCAGGGGTGGAAGGGGCCGTGCTACCTGATCACGAACGGGCACTACAAGACGCTGGACGAGATGCATGCGGCTACTGATTGGGAATACTATCGTACCAAGCAGGATTTCCGCTGCCGCGACTGCAAGCTGCATTCGGGATTCGAGGGGACGGTGGCGCTCGAGTTCGGCAAGAATCTGAAGGACTCTTGGCGGATGGTCCGGCATTACGCGGCGTAGTAAATCGCGCAGCTAACTCGTGAACCCCCGCAATGCGGTGGAATCTTCTCGCGCGCGGGAACATCCCGGTCACGCATCTGGAAAAGAGACGCAACGTGTTCGACTTGCACAGCTATTTGAAGGAGCGCGCGCAACTGATCGAGCGGGCGCTCAAGCAAAGCGTCGAGGAACCGACTGGCGCGGCGGCTCGCTTGCACGAGGCGATGCGCTACTCGCTGCTCGCGGGCGGCAAGCGGCTGCGGCCGGTGCTGGTGCTCGCGTCGTGCGAGGCGGTCGGCGGCAACGTCGACGCGGCGATGGGACTCGCGTGCGCGGTCGAGATGATTCACACCTACTCGCTGATTCACGACGACTTGCCGTGCATGGACGACGACGACATGCGCCGCGGACGCCCGACCAATCACAAAGTTTACGGCGAAGCGATCGCGACGCTCGCGGGCGACGCGCTGCTGACGGACGCATTCAAGGTGCTCGCGCTCTCGGCGGACAGAAGCGCGTCGCCGGCACTCGTGCTCGAGACTGTTGCGGAGCTCGCGACCGCGGCAGGAGCCAGCGGGATGGTCGCGGGGCAGGTGATCGATCTGCTCGGCGAGGGGAAGTCGAAGACGGTCGAGGAGCTCGAGGAACTGCACGGCAAGAAAACCGGCGCGCTGTTCCTGGCGTCGGTGCGCGGCGGTGCGCGTCTGGGTGGCGCGAGTTCGTCGCAAATCGAGTCGCTCGACGCATACGCGCGCGCGCTCGGACTGGCGTTCCAGGTGGTCGATGACTTGCTCGACGTTCAAGGGACGCCCGAGCAGATGGGCAAGCGCACGCAGAAGGACTTCGAGCGCGGCAAAGCGACGTATCCGGCGATTCTGGGAGTCGAGCGCTCGATGGATTTGGCGCGCGAGCTCGAAACGCGAGCGCATCGCGCGCTGCACGGCTTCGGCGATCGCGCCGACGCGCTGCGGCATATCGCGACGTTTGTCGTGGAGCGCAAACTGTGAGCGCGCTTGAAGCGTCGGCGAAAATTACGCAGGTGCATTCGCGCCAGGCGGTACTGGTCGAGCCTGGGCGCCTCGAGTTGCGCGACTTTGTCGCGCCGCGTCCGGGGCCGGGCGAGTTGCTGATTCAAATTCGGTGCGCGCTGAGTTGCGGCACCGATCTGAAAACATTTCGACGCGGGCATCCGATGTGGCAACTGCCGATGCCGTTCGGGCATGAGTTTTCCGGCGTAGTGGCGGAAGCGGGCGAGGGTGTGACGGCGTTCAAGGCCGGCGACGCGATCATGGCGGCGCCGACTGCACCGTGCGGAATTTGCTTTTACTGCCAGCATGGGCAGGAAAATCTTTGCGACGACGCGGTCGGACGCATGGTGCACGGCGGATACGCGGACGTGCTGCTGCTGCCGGCGCACGTCGTCGCGCGCAACACGTTTATCAAACCCGCGGACCTGCCGTTCGAGGAAGCTGCGCTGCTCGAACCGCTTTCATGCGTGGTGCACGCGCAAGAGATGGCGCGTCCGGAAAAAAGCGAGACCGTCGTAATTATCGGCGGCGGCGCGTTCGGCCTGCTGCACATGCTGGTGCTCAAGGCGGCGGGCGTGCGCGAGGTGGTGGTCGTCGGGCGCGGCGCCAAGCGCCTGAAGTGGGCGGAGGAGCTGGGTGCGGACCGGGTCGTCGATGCAGTCAGCGTCGACGCCGCCGCGGAAATCGCGCAGCTCAACGGCGGCTTCGGGCCCGATTTGGTGATCGAGTGCACGGGGCAACTCGAAGGCTGGCAGGATGCGCTCGCGCGAGTACGTCGCGGAGGGCGGGTGGTTCTTTTCGGCGGATGTCCGGCGGGCACGGCGCTGAGCCTGGATACGCGACGGATGCATTACGACAATCTGACGTTGATGGCGCCGTTTCATTATCGGCCGCGCGACGTGCGGCGTGCTTACGAATTGCTGGCGGGGCGAGCGCTGAACGCGGGCGCGATCGTCAACGCGCGAATGCGGCTGGACGATTTGGCCGAAGTGTTCGAGATGCTCGAGCGCGGTGTGGTTCTGAAGTGCGCCGTGATTCCGTGAGGGGTGACTTATGACTCAAGCTATTGAGATTGGAAATACCGCGATTGCGATGTCGCCGCATGACGAGTTCGTCGCGAAGATCGATTACACCGTCGATCGCGCCCAGCGCACGCTGCTCGCGCTGCAGAAGCCCGAGGGCTACTGGCACGCGCCGCTCGAAGCGAACGCGGAGATGAACGCAGAGTTCATCATCTTCAATCACTTCATGGACACGGTTGACGTCGAGACCGAGGCGCGGCTGAAGAAGCATCTGCTCGACACGCAGAGTCCGGACGGAAGCTGGGCGCTTTACCAGGGTGGCGAGGGATATCTTTCGACGACGATCGAAAGTTATTTTGCGTTGAAGCTTACCGGCATGCGCGCGGGCGACGAGCCGATGGCCGCCGCACGTCGTTGGATTCTGTCGAAAGGCGGCATCGTAAATTGCGGAGCGCTGGCGCGCTTTTATCTGGCGTCGATGGGACAGATCACCTGGGATGCGACGGCCGCGCTGCCGGTCGAGATTTCGCTTTTCCCGAACTGGTTCCCGTTCAACATTTACGAGCTGGGCTCGTGGGCGCGCGGAACGCTGATGGGACTGATGATGCTGCAGGCGGCGCGTCCCGAAAAGAAGATCGACTACCAGCGCGGCGTGCTGGAGTTGTTCATTGAGCCGCCGCATTTTACGAAGTTCAAGCAGCCGCGCGGAAAGAAATTGTTGTCGATGCGCAATGCGCTGAACCTCGCCGACAAGGCGCTGCGATTTTACGATCGGCACCAGATAAAATCTTTGCGCGCTCGCGCACTACGTCACACCGAAGAATGGCTCCTCGAACATCAGGAGGCCAACGGCTCGTGGGGCGGAATCGAGCCGTGCTACCTGCTGAGCGCGATGGCTCTGAAAGCCAACGGCTACCGCAACGACCATCCGGTGTTGAAGCGGGCGATCGAGGCGTCGCAGGAACTGATCTGGCGCTTTGCCGACTACGACATGTACATGCCCTGCGTCTCGGTCAACTGGGACACCGCGCTTGCGGGGCGAGCGCTGCTCGACTCGGGATTGTCCGGCGACCATCCTGCGCTGAAGCAGACCTCGCAGTGGCTGATCGATCATCAGATTTTCAAAAAGGGCGACTGGTCGGTGAAGCGGCCCGACCTCGAACCGGGCGGATGGGCGTTCGAGTTCTACAACGACTGGTATCCTGACGTGGACGATTCGGCGGTAATATTGTCGGTGATGGCGGATTCTACAGCCGACGATGTTGCGGCCAGGGAGCGTGCAATCCGCGCCGGCACGAACTGGGTGATGGGAATGCAATCGAAGGACGGCGGCTTCGCGGCGTTCGACACCGACAACAATTCGACCTGGCTCAATCATCTGCCGCTGGCGGACGTAGAAGCGGTGACCGATCCTTCGTGCCCCGATCTCACCGGGCGCGTGCTCGAAATGATGGGAGCGGTGGGCTATCGCACCGAGCATCCGGTGGCGAAGCGCGCGATCGAATGGCTCAAGAAGAATCAGTCGCCGGCGGGCGGATGGTGGGGACGCTGGGGCATCAACTATATCTACGGAACTTTCTCGGCGTTGTCGGGTCTGCGCGCGATCGGCGTCGATCTCAACGAGCCGTGGATCAAGCGCGCGGTCGCGTGGCTCAAGTCGAAGCAGAATCCGGACGGCGGCTGGGGCGAGAGCCCGCTGTCGGACAAAGATCCCGCGTGGCACGGGCGCGGGACCAGCACCGCGTCGCAAACGGCGTGGGCGCTGATCGGATTGATCGCGGGTGAAGAGAGCATCAGCGAAAACGCGATGCGTGGCGCGCAATGGCTCTCAGAGCGGCAGAACGATGAAGGCGCGTGGGACGAGCGCGAATCGACCGGCAACGGATTTCCGAATCATTTTTATCTTCGCTACCACATGTATGCGCATTACTTTCCGCTGATGGCGCTGGGTCGGTTCCGCAAGCGGCTGGCGGAGACGGCACCGCGCTGAACGGGTTGCGATGAAGGCGATTTCAATTCTCGGTTCGACCGGATCGGTCGGCGTCACGACGCTGGATGTGGTCGGGCGATTCAGCGATCGGTTTCGCGTCGTCGCAATGGCTGCGGGACGCAACCTCGATCTGCTGACCGAGCAGGTGAAGCGCTTTCATCCGGAGCTGGTCTCGGTCGCGACGACCGAACTCGCACGCGAACTGGCGACCCGTCTCGGTGCCGAGCGTGTGACGATCGTGCATGGACTTGAAGGTGCGATCGCGGTGGCGACGCATCCCGAGGCGAAGCTCGTCATGTCGGCGCTGGTCGGTGCGATGGGATTGCAGCCGACGCTCGCTGCGATCAAGGCCGGCAAGGACATCGCGTTTGCCAACAAGGAAGTGCTGGTCATCGCGGGCGAGCTGATCACGGCGGCGGTGCGCGAGAATCGCGTGCGGCTGCTGCCGGTGGATAGCGAGCACAACGCGGTTTTTCAATGCCTTGAAGGACGCGGGCGCGAATCGTTGAAGCGAATTATTTTGACCGCGTCAGGTGGGCCGTTTCGCGAGCTGCCGGCCGACAGGTTCGAGGCGATCACCGTCGAGCAGGCGCTGAAGCATCCGACGTGGGTGATGGGCAGCAAGATTACGATCGACTCCGCGACGCTGATGAACAAAGGACTCGAAGTGATCGAAGCGCGGTGGCTGTTCGATCTCAAGGCTGGCGAAGTTTCGGTGGTGATTCATCCGCAGAGCGTGATTCATTCGATGGTGGAAATGATCGACGGCTCGGTGATCGCGGAGATGGCGATTCCAGACATGGCGATTCCAGTCGCGTACGCGCTGGCATATCCGGAGCGGCTGCCGATGACGCATCTGAAGCCGCTGTCACTGGCGGAGAATTCGCGGTTGACGTTTGAGCAACCCGACCTGCGCCGCTTTCCCTGTCTGCAGCTCGCCTACGACGCGCTTGCTGCGGGCAACACGATGACCGCGTGCCTCAACGCCGCCAACGAGGAACTCGTCGCGGGATTCCTGGCGGGGCGCGTGCGTTTCATGGACATCCCGCGCCATATCGAGTCGGTGATGAATCGGCATCACAATTCGGCGGCGCGCACGATCGAGGATTTGCTCGAGACCGACGGATGGGCGCGAGCCGCGGCGCGCGAACTTATCGGAGCGCGGCCGGTCGCAGCCTGAGACGATGCCAATCGCGCGAGTCAACGTGCAGGACGGAGCAGTGTCGTACGCGTCGAGTGCGGTGGCGGACGCGTCGATGCCGGCGGGGACGTTTGACGTCGCTAGCGCGTACGAGTTCTGCTCGCGGCTGGCGAAGTCGCACTACGAAAATTTCACCGTCGCCTCGTGGCTGATGCCGCGCGAGATGCGTCCGCACATGTACGCGATTTACGCGTACGCGCGAATGGCGGACGACTTTGCCGACGAGCATCACGATCGCGCGATGCTCGACGATTGGGAGCGCGAGTTGGACCTGGCGTATGCCGGCACGCCGCGCCATCCGGTGTTTATCGCGCTCGCGGATACGGTGCGCCGCTTCGAAATTCCGCGCGAGCCGTTCAAGGATTTGCTGACGGCGTTTCGGTCCGACGTGGACTTCAAGGGCTTCGACACGCTCGACGATCTGATCGGCTATTCGCGCTACTCGGCGAACCCGGTCGGGCGGTTGGTGCTCTATTTGTTTGGCTATCGCGACGCCGAACGGCAGCATCTGTCGGACCTGGTCTGCAGCGGATTGCAACTCGCGAATTTCTGGCAGGACGTCGCGGTCGATCTCGACAAGGGACGAATTTATTTTCCGCGCTGCGACATGGAACGATTCGGCGTGACGCCGGCGGACCTGGCCGCGCACACGTCGTCGCGCGAGTTCATCGATTTGATGCGGTATGAAGTTGGTGTCGCACGCGCGATGCTGGTCGAGGGCGGAGAATTGCACAAGCGAGTGGACAAGCGGCTGCGGCGGGACATCGTGATGTTCGCGGGCGGCGGACTGGCGATATTGCGCGCGATCGACCGCGTCAACTACGACGTGTTCCGGATGCGTCCGGAACTCGCGAAACTCGACTACTTGAAACTTGGATGGAGCGCTCTGCGTGGACGACTTGAAGCCTGAAGGGGGCACCGCCGGCTTCGAAGAGGCAAGCGGCCGCGACGGCGCGTCGCTCGACGCCGACTACGAACGCTGTGCGCAGGTCACCCGGCGCTCGCGATCGAGCTTCTACTACGCGTTCATTTTGCTGCCGCCCGAGCGGCGCCGCGCGCTCTACGCCGTATATGCATTCTGCCGTTTCATCGACGATATCGCCGACGACGAGTCGATTCGCGAGCCTGCGCTGCTGCTCAAGCGATGGCGCGAGGAACTTGCGCGGGTATATTCAGGCGCGCCGACGCGCGCGCTCTCTCGCGCGCTCGCCGACAGCGCGCGGCGATTCAAGATTCCGCGCGAGCTGTTCGAGGAAATCATCAACGGCGTTGAGATGGACCTCTCGCGCAAGCGCTATCAAACTTGGGACGAGCTGCGGCCGTACTGCTATCGCGTCGCGTCGGCGCTCGGTCTCATTTGTATAGAGATTTTCGGCTATCGCAATCCGTCGGCGAACCTGTACGCCGAGAACCTCGGACTCGCGCTTCAGTTGACCAACATTCTGCGCGACGTGCGCGAGGACGCCGAGCGCGGCCGGATTTATCTGCCGCTGGAGGACCTTGCGCGCTTCAACGTGAGCGAGGAAGAAATTCTCGCCGGCGTGTACTCGCCTAACTTCGTCAGCCTGATGGACTTCGAGGCGCGACGCGCGCGGGAACTTTACGCATTGGCGCAAAGCGAACTCGCGCTGGAAGATCGCGCGACACTGCTGACGGCGGAGGCGATGCGGCTCATCTACGCCGCGTTGCTCGAACGAATCATCAAATCGAACTATCGCGTGCTCGACCGCCGCCACAGCCTGTCTGCGCCGCACAAGCTGTACCTGGTCGGCCGCGCATGGGCAGAGGGGCGCTTCAGCTCACTGCGCGGATAGATGGCCTCGGCGGCGAAACACGCAGTCGTGATCGGCGCGGGGTTCGCCGGACTCAGCGCGGCGGTCGCGCTCGCCGAGCGGGGCGTGCGGGTCACGGTGCTCGAGGGGAAACCCGCGCTCGGTGGGCGCGCGTATTCGTTCGCCGATCCTGACACTGGAGATTTCGTCGACAACGGACAGCACGTCCTGATGGGTTGTTACGGCGAGACGCTCGATTTCCTCAAGCGGATTGGCGCCCACGACCAGTTGGTGTTTCACGAGGACCTGGAAATCGAAATGCTGGCGGGTCCGGGACGCAGCGCAGTGCTTAGGACGGCGCGGTTGCCGGGACCGCTGCACATGACGGCCGCGCTGCTCGGCTATCAGCATCTGAAAATTGCGGAACGAATGAGCGTCATGCGCGGCGGACTTCGCATGCTCGCGATGAGACGGTTCGGCCGCAGCGAACTGCGCCGTCTCACGGTCGCGCAACTGATGGATCGTCTCGGGCAATCGGAACACGCGCGCCGATGCTTCTGGTACCCGATGTCGATTGCGACGCTGAACGACGAGCCGGAATCGTCGTCGGCGCAGCTATTAGCCGAAGTTCTCAAGCGCGCTTTTTTTTCGCGCCGGAGTGACTCAGCGTTCGTCTATTCGCGCGTCGGGTTGAGCGATCTGTACTGCACGGGCGCGCAGCGGTTAATCGAGCGCGCGGGCGGTACGGTTGCGTCGCATTCCATTGTCGAGATGCTGGAACTCGGCGCGCGAGGCGATGTCGCGAGCGTCCGGTTGCGCGACGGGCGTCGAATCGAAGCGTCGGACTTCATCAGTGCGGTGCCGGTGCCGCAATTACTCCGTTTGCTGCCCGAGAACGCGATCGCGGACCCATTTTTCTCGCGTTTTACGGGTCTCTCGAGCTCGCCGATCATCTGCGTTCATGTGTGGCTCGATCGCGAAGTGACTAATTCGCCGTTCATCGGGTTCATCGGCACTACTACTCAATGGCTATTCAACAAACGCCAGATATTCGCGCAGCGCGGCGAGGCGCATCCGGGTTACCTGAGCTTCGTCATCAGCGGCGCGCGGAAGCTGGTCGATCGGAGCAACCAGGAAATCCTGGATATCGTGATAAACGATCTGCACGCTATGATTCCCGCGTCGCGCGAGGCCAGAGTCGTGAAGTCGCTGGTGTTGAAGGAGAAAAACGCGACGATGGCGCCGGACCTCCGATCGCACGAATTGCGTCCGACGGCGAAGACACCGATCGCGAACTTCTTTCTGGCCGGCGACTGGATACAAACAGAACTGCCGGCGACGATTGAGAGCGCGGTAATTTCGGGACGATCCGCAGCAGACGCCGTGTCCTCGCGCCACGCCGAATAGCTATTGATTAATCTAATGAGTACCAAGTCAGCGCTGGTGACGGGCGGCAATGGGTTCGTCGGATGCCACGTCGTGCGCGCGCTGATTGCTCGCGGCGATCGGGTGCGGGTGCTCGCGCGCGAGAACGCGGATTTGAGAGCGCTGGTTGGGCTGCCGGTCGAGATCGTGCGCGGCGATCTGCGGGACTTCGATTCGGTCGGGCGCGCCGTCAACGGATGCAACGAAGTTTATCACGTCGCCGCCGACTACCGGCTGTGGCTGACCGACCCCGCGCCGATGTATGCGGCCAATGTCGATGGCACCAAGCATGTCATCCGGGCTGCAACCAATGCAGGAGTTTCGCGAATCGTTTATACGAGCACGGTGGGCGCACTCGGAATTCCGCACGGCGGGGTAGGACGCGAGGACACGCCGTCGTCGCTCGCCGAGATGCCGGGTCATTACAAGAGATCGAAGTACATGGCGGAGCAGGCGGCTCTGGAAGCCGCACGCGCGGGCGCACCGGTTGTAATCGTAAATCCGTCGACGCCCATTGGCGCGCTCGATTTCAAGCCGACGCCGACCGGCAGAATCATCGTGGATTTTCTGAATCGGCGGATGCCCGCGTATGTCGAGACCGGGCTGAACATCGTTAATGTCGAAGACGTCGCGCGCGGGCATCTGCTCGCGGCGGAACGCGGCCGAATCGGCGAAAAATATATTCTAGGCGGTGAAAATCTCACGCTCAAGGAATTTCTCGGACGGCTCGCCGCGATTTCCGCGATGCCTGCGCCGAAGATGAGAATTCCGTACGCCGTGGCGTTCGGCTACGCGCTCGGCGCCGAGGCGTTTGCACGCACCGTGACGCGCCGCGCGCCGCGGGCAAGCTTGACTGAAGTGCGGATGGCGCGAAAGCGAATGTTCTTCGACTCGTCGAAGGCGCACGCGGAGTTAGGCTATTCGGCGGGGCCGATCGATGTGGCGATTGCGGCAGCGATAGAATTTTTCAGATCGAGAGGGACGGCGAAGAGCGCCGCGTAGGCCAGGCGATGCATCTGCTGATATCCACGATCGCGCTGCGCCCGTACGTTTTCATCTTCCTTGCGAGCTTTCTGTTTGTCGCGATCGTTAACTTCGGTCTGCGCACGACGCTGCTGTTCACGGTCCTCACCTACGCCGTGTCGCTCGCGTGCGAGTGGTCCTCAGTCCACAACGGATTCCCGTTCGGGCTCTATCACTACATTGACGCGACCCGCGCGCGCGAGATTTGGGTCTTCGGCGTTCCGTTCATGGATTCGCTGTCGTTCACGTTCCTCGCGTTCGCCAGCTACACGGTCGCGCTCTTGCTCAGTTCGCCTTTGTACCGGCGCGGTGCAGACGTCCGAGTTCTCGATACTTGGAAAATCCGCCGCGCGCCCCGAGTCTGGCTGATGGCGGCGCTGTTCATGGTGATGGTGGATATGGTCGTCGATCCGCTGAGCGTGCTCGGCGACAGATGGTTCCTCGGCAAAATTTTCTGGTACGACCCGCCGGGTCCGCATTTCGGCGTGCCCATCAGCAACTATCTCGGATGGTATTTCGTCGCCGCAATCACGATCGCGATTTTCCAGTGGCTCGATGTAGTCTTAAATCGCGGTTCGGCCAAGCCGGCAGGTCTTCTTCCGGCGGTGCGCTCGCGCGCGCTGCTTGGTCCCGCGCTCTACGCCGGGATCGTGATCTTCGGGATCACGATGCTGTTCCGAGTCAACGCACCCAATATTGGATGGGCGGCGGTGTTCATCTACTTGCCGTTCGCGGTTCTCGCGATTCATATTCTGACCCGCCGCGAGTCCTGGGGCGACGACTCCGCAATCGAACGTCATTTGAGCGACTTTCCTTACGAGCGGGATCTCCCTGTCTGGAAGCTATCGAGCGCGTCCGGGCACGATTTGCGCCGCGCGACCGCTTAGCCTCGCGCTTCCAAATTTTCGTCGACTGTGGCAAGCGTCGGTCATCGAGCTGCGACGGCGAAGCGAGGTAACTATCATGCTGCTCAAGGACAAAGTTGCGTTGATCACGGGCGCGGGTTCCGGAATCGGGCGCGCGAGTGCGATTCGGTTCGCGAATGAAGGCGCGAAGGTGATGGTCGCGGACTTGCGCGCGGAAACGGCGAGCAATACTGCGGCTGAGATCGAGAAGGCCGGCGGCGTCGCGAAGTCAGTGTCGGTGGACGTGCGCGTCGGCGCCGAAGTCGAGCGGATGGTCAACGAAACGATTCGCGCGTTCGGCCGGCTGGACATCCTGTTCAACAACGCCGGCGTCTACGTGCCAAAAAATGTGGTGGACACGAGCGAAGAGGAATGGGACTGGGTGGTGGACGTCTGCCTGAAGGGCGTGTTTTTTGGCTGCAAGTACGCGATTCCGCAAATGATCAAGCAGGGCGGTGGCGTGATTATCAACACCGCCAGTGGGGCGGGAATCGAGGGCGTGCCGAATCTGGGCGCCTACCAGGCGGCGAAGGGCGGGGTCGTGATCATGTCGAAGGGAATCGCGCTGGACTTCGCGCGGCACAAGATTCGATGCGTCTCGATTTGCCCCGGCGTGATCGAGACGCCGATCGCCGAGAATTGCAACACCGTTCCCGCCGGCGCCTCGCAGTTGGTGTGGGCGCGCACCGGCAACGCGCATCCGCTCGGCCGCAACGGGAAGCCGGAAGAGGTCGGCGCGTTGGCTGCGTTTCTGGCGTCGGACGAGGCGGGGTTCATCACGGGCGTCGCGGTGCCAATCGACGGCGGGTTCAGCGCGGGCGCCTCCGCGCTACCGGGTCGCGAGCGCCCTTCGTAGCATCCGGAGGCTGGCCTTCGTGCGCGATCGCAGTTAGCGCGTCGGCAATCGCGGCCGTCGCGCGCGAGAGGTTTCGAATCATCTTCGGCAACTTGAGCATCGTCGCGGGATTGCGGATCAGGTACGACGTCGCGGCGAGCGGCCGCACGTTCCCGTCCTCGTCGGCCATCTCTGCGCCCACTACTACATCGTCAACTTCGTCGAGCACAGCGCGAATCGCGATGAATGGGAGTCCCCGCGCGGCCGCTTCTGCGGCGATCGCGCCGGTTTCCATGTCCACCGCGATCGCGCCGGTGGTTTCCTTTGCGCGTCGTTTCTCGGCGCCGGTCGCGAGCACGCGATGCGAAGTCAAAATCGCTCCCGTCGAGTACGCGAGACCCGCGCTCGCGAGCGAGCGAGCGACCGCGCGCAGATGCGAGTCCGCGACAGCCATCACTTGTTCGGATACTTTGCCGTCGGCGTCAATCGTCAGTACGCGGTCGGAGACGACGAGGTCGCCCGGCTTAAATCCGCTCGACAGCGCGCCGACGACGCCAGTTCCGATTACCAATTCAGCGCCGGGTATCAAATCGAACGCTCGGCGTGCGGCTTCAGTTGTGCGACGATGCCCGATGCCGTGACCGACGACCGCAAACTCCTTGCCGTTGATCTCCGCGCGGAAGCCATGCAAGCCGTCCAGAGCGAGTGGAGCGCGCTTGTTCTGGCGGCGCTTGAAAGGCGCGATCTCGCGCGCGAATGCATAGAAGAGAAGAATCAATTGCGTGATCTCACTTTGGCGTTTCGCAGGGACGCTTGAGTGAACCGTTCGATACTAGCAAAATCGAGCCCGTGTTTTTCGATAGTCGCGGTGCAGCCGTTTGAAGCGCCTGATCGTTAACGCCGACGACTTCGGCTTGTCGCCGGAGGTCAACGCCGGTATCACGCGGGCGCATCGCGACGGGATTTTGCGCAGTGCGAGCCTGATGGTCGCGGAGCCGGCCGCGCGCGCCGCCGCTGAACTCGCGCGCGACAATCCGGAGCTCGACGTCGGGCTGCATGCGGTCGTCTGCCAGGGACGCAGCATTCTCGACTCTTCGCGGCTCGGCGCCGCGGTTGGCGCGCCGGGTGAGTTCATCGACAGTCCCGTTGCTGCTGGTATGCAATATTTTTTCGACCGATCGCTGCGCACCGCGATGACCGACGAGCTGCGCGCGCAAGTCGAGCGGCATCTCGAGCTCGTCGGCTACCTCAATCACATCGATGGCCATCTTAACTTCCACGTCCATCCGCTGTTCGCCGATATTCTCGTTAACCTCGCCGTCGAATACAAAGTGCAGTGCATCAGGCTCCCGCGCGAACGGGTGATGACGACGATCCGGCTGCGCCGGGACAATATTGCCCGCAAGCTGGTCGAGTCGATTATTTTTCGCACGCTGTCGCGCCGAACCAGCCGCATGATGGCGGAACGCGGCCTCACTTCTACCGACGCGCTGTTCGGACTTCACCAGAGCGGGCACCTGAGCGAAGACTATGTTGTAGGCGTGATCGATCGAATTCGCGACGGCACGACCGAGCTGTATTTCCATCCGGCCGCCGACATCGGCGGAGTCCCGCCCTCGGTGGAAGCGCAGCTCGAAGTCGAGATTCTCACCAGCCCGCGCGTGCACAACGCGATCGTTCGAAATGGCATCGAACTGATCACGTTCGCCGATCTCGCAAAGGACAAACTTGCCGCTTGATTCAACTTTGCATCTGGCGTTGCCTGTGAATCGGC
>Ga0182024_10018047_pt1 | contig 13173 bp, 10 predicted proteins | sample P32metaG_FD_120480 | JGI IMG/M metagenome (GOLD analysis project Ga0182024, IMG submission 120480) | Permafrost microbial communities from Stordalen Mire, Sweden - P3-2 metaG (Illumina Assembly) | ecosystem: Environmental > Terrestrial > Soil > Wetlands > Permafrost | place: Sweden: Stordalen...
CCTCATTTTCGCCCTCCCAAGTGCCTTCACCTTGGGTAGCATTTTCAATGAGGCAACGACCCCTTGCTCGGTAACAAAAATGGTGAGTCAATGCGACCGGAAAGACTAGTTGACGCCAGACACCGATGCCTGAATGCGGGTCCATATCAGGGTCCAATAACTGTTCCTGAGTGTTCCCGAGCGTGCTTTTCTGGGTCCCCTTGATCTCGCCAAGTCCTTTGTTTTCTGGACGGCAATGTCTTCACACGGTGGAAGTCGTCGGTTCGCAAATTAGGGTGGGCATCAAGTTGTCATCACCGACATGCTCGGTTACTTCCTCGAAACCCAACTCGCTGTCCATGCCGAAGAGTTGAGGTCATTCCCGATAAACTCGGCGCATACCACATGCGTCAAAATGGTCAATGAAATCTACTTTGCAAGGCAAGGGCGTATATCCCCATACCCCAGTGGATGGTCGGTGGATTCAGTCCGTTGTCATTCGATATGGCGTCTCACCGTTTCTCAGCGGGAATCATGATGCGTCTGGCCAAATTCTGTTCGTCTCGATTGTGAATCAACCATCAACTCTTCTTTCTAAGATTTCCACAGCCTGAGCGTGCCATCCGCACACAGGCTGTCAAAATGCCCAGGCGGCCGAACGGGAACGGAACCGATTCACCTACCTAATAGGTTCTTCCGTTTGGGCTGGAACGGATATTTCTTCAACTGTGCGTCGGCAGACTCCGCTGCCCATCCCCAGTCCGGATCCCAGGACAAACCAACAAGCCATCGCTACAATATCGAGCGCCACTGCACCCCAAAAGAATGCGGCAACGTTTCCAGTAGATCGAAGAGCGTATGGAAAGGCGAGCGAGCACGCAAATGAACCCAATGCTCCCATCATATTCATGGCCCCTGAGACGGCACCTGTATGCTCGCGCCCGAGATCGGAACAGACCGTCCAACTCGAACTGACGGTGAAGTCGAGACCGAATACCACCAAACAAAACCAGAAGACGAACCAAACAGCAGACGTCGCAACACCAGCCAGCGCCTGACTCGCGGATGCCAATGCAAACCCGGCGATTGCAGGAATTGCGCGGGACCGCCTGCCAGGATGGCGCCGAAAGAGTGAGTCTACCGTCAATCCCCCAGCGAATGTCGCAATCATCCCGCAATAAATAGGTATGCCCGCATAGATGCCGACCCGATCGGGCGGAATCTTGAACCGCTGCTGAAGATAAGGCAGCATCCAGCTGTAAACAATAAACAGGCTGAAATTGTTTGCAAAGTACTGGAGCAGCAGTATTCCACCTGCAGCTGAAAAAACGATTTTCAGCCAAGGCCCACCCGTTTTCTCGTACGTCGACTCATTCTTTTTCGACAAGCGAATGAAATCGAGCTCACCAGGAGAAACACCCTTTTTCAAGGCCGGCTCATCCCGATACCAGAAATACCATCCCGCGGCCCACGCCAGAGCAATCCCACCGAGAATCCAGAAGCAAGCTCGCCATCCGAGCCACAGAATGATGCCGGAAGCGATGCCCAGCCCTACAGCGGCACCAAGTCGCGAGCCCGCATTGAGCAATCCCAAGGCTGAGGCTCGCTCTGACGGCGCCATCCACTCATATAGGGCCCTTGTCGCAGCCGGATAAACTCCCGCTTCGGCGAGACCGAACAAAAAGCGCAGGACGAGCAAGGAAGCAAACCCAGTGACGAAGCCGGTGCCTGCCGTCAGAAAAGCCCAGCCACAAACACTCGCGGTTAGAAAGATGCGGGGGCCGAATCGATCGCCAATCCACCCTGCCGGGACCATCGCAATGCTGTAGCCGACGGCGAAGACTCCGAACACCCATCCGAACTCGACATCGGTGATTCTAAGTTCTAAAGCGATCTCCTGCTTGGCCGAGGAAATGCAAACTCTCACCGCGATTGTGATGAATGCCAGAAGAAAAGCAATCGCAACGACCCGCCATCGCATCGCCTCGAGTCGAGAATGTAAATGCATCAATGGTACCTACGGAGAAACTCGACGCTACGCAATGCCCACGCCTCTTCCGTTGCAATCGTACTATCAATATTCCCTGTCCATGGCGTCCATTGCTCCAGAATCATCGAAGGGTTGTTGCCATGCTTTTCCAATTCGCTGAGAATCCAGTCAATTTCAAGATCTCCCTCGCCAGCGGGACAACCGAGCACCTCATACCCCATCCTGGATTGCACTCGCCGAATGGTGAAATCCTTGATATGGAGATTTTGGACGAAACGTCCCAACATCGCAACTACTTGGCGAGGTGTCTCCAAGGCACCGAGAGAGTTAACCGTGTCCAGGCAAATCCCCACGAAAGGACTGCCGATGCGGGCAACGAGTGAAGCCAGTTCCGCGCAGGGCTGTTGCTCGTAGTTCTCTATCGCGAGCACAACGCCAGCGGAGCGAAACTCCTCTTCGACAGCGCGAATGCAACTCTCGGCATGTGTAAGATCGGGATTTTCGCCGGATGTTTGGATGAGCGTGCGGACCAATCGAGTCCCCAGTGTCGAGGCGAGCTTGAGATACCGGCGAAGATGCGCGTGTTCAACCCCGACGGTGCCTAGTTCGATTGCGATACCCAACTCCTCTGCGTGGTCACGAAGAGTTGTAATTTGCCCTGGCGACAATTCATGGGCGGCCATGTTATCCGCGATCTGAACGATATCGAGGCCGTACTGATGCGCACGATCGATCAAATCGATAGCGGTAAGTGGATGCGCAGGAAGCGGGTAGCCGCTCACCCCCGTCGCCCAACCATATGTCCAGCTTCCTATTCCAAGGCGCATGTTCTTACCGTGACTCGATGATCAATCCGGCTGCGCCGAATCCTCCATCAACGTTCAGAACGTGGCCGTTGACGAAGCTCGCCTCTTGTGAAGCGAGGAACAAGGCTGCGTTGGCAATCTCTGAGGGTGAGCCGTAACGCTTCATCGGAAGAAGAGCAAAATAGGCGGCTCGAGTGGCGTCACCATGGCACTCGCTCACTTGTTCGGTTTCTGTGGGTCCGGGAGAGATCGCGTTCACAAAGATGTTATCGCCTGCTAACTCCACCGCCATGACTTTGGTAAGGAGAATCACGCCTGCTTTTGCGGCGCCATACGCTGCGCGTCCACTTCCGCCGCGTTCCCCGGAGATGGAAGCAATGTTGACAATTCGGCCGCCGCCTTGAATTGCCATGACGCGCGCCACGGCCTGGGCACACAGGAATTGTCCGGTCAAGTTGACAGCGAGCACATGGTTCCACTCTTCAAGGTTGATCGAGAGGAAAGGCTTCACGTGACCAATGCCGGCGTTATTCACCAGCACATCAATGCGTCCAAACACTTCGAGCGTTTGCCTCACCAGCTCTTCAACCTGATCTGCATCGCTGACATCGACTTGTGCAGCGATGGCAGTCCCAGCGGTAGAGACAATTTCGGCCGCCACCTGGTCCGCCTTCTCTTTGTTCCGTTCAGCGATGACAACCAACGCTCCTTCGCGCGCCATTGCCATTGCTATCTCGCGTCCAATTCCCTGGCCTGCTCCAGTAATGATTGCGACTTTCCCATGAAATCTTTCGTTCGACATATCTGCTCTTTCCATCACGGAGATAAGAACCCGATGACTTGAAACATTCCGAACTCACTCGAACCGTTTAATTGTGTAGCCTTGCTCCCTGCGATAGACGGTGAAATCATCTGTTGTACTTGGGCGTGCATCCCCTCAATCGCTCCCAAACTGCATCGCACTCCTCGATGGTGCCGACTGGCAGAGGGCCGTCCTGGATGGCAGCGAGATTGACTTCCAGTTGTTCCTTACGCGATGCGCCGAGGATGACGCAGGAAGTGGGCGTGTGATGGAGGAGCCAACCGAGCGCCATGCTGATTAAGGAACGGCCGGCTCGCAATGCAATGTCGGCTAGTTGATCCACAGCTTGCAAGTAAGACGCGTTCCAATAGCGATCCCTATACACTTGATTCGCGACGAAACGGCTCCCCTCTGCCGGTTGCGAGACCTTGTGTTTGCCGGTAAGGAGTCCGCCCGCTAGCGGATTGTACGCGATGATCGAGACACCAAGATCCTTTGCCATCGGCACGTACTCCTGTTCAACGCCGCGGGCAACGAGATTGTACATGGGCTGCGTGATCTGCGCGGACTGGTAGCGTTGTTTTTCAGCGATCCCTAGCATTCGGCACACCTGCCAGCTGGCAAAGTTCGAGCTGGCAGGGAAACGCACTTTCCCATCCTGAATCATCCGGTCAAGAGTCTCGAGCGTCTCCTCGAGTGGAACGCTGTAATCGGGCTGATGCAGATAATAGATGTCGAGGTAATCGGTCTGGAGACGGCGCAGAGTATTCTCTAGCGATTGGTTCATCGCGGCACGTGAGAGGCCGCCGTCGTTGGAACCATCATTCATCGGCCCAGAGACTTTGCTGGCCAGAACGATTTGGTCACGCCGCCCCTTTAGCGCCCTTCCAAGCACCTTCTCGGATGCACCGTTGCCATAGATGTTTGCGGTATCGACGAAGTTTATGCCTGCGCTGAGTCCATGATCCAGAATACGAATCGACTCCGATTCGTCAGCCTGGGTTCCGAAAGTCATTGTGCCCAGGCATGCACGACTTACTACGAGGCCCGATGGATCCAATACTGTAGTTTCCATTTTCAAATCCGCTCTAACAAGTTTGTGTCCGTTCGTGAAGGGCTCTGAGTATCCTTTACGGTGACACAGTATTCGACAAAGTTATGTTGCGACAAGGCGGCACCTGCTAATACACCGCCGTTGGATTGACCGGCGAACCGGTTCCCCCTGGCACAGGTTCAGGCGCTACCGTGAAAAGGAATACCCACCGATGCTGTGCTGCTGCTACATCTGCCAGCTGTTCGAGATCAAGATTATCCAGAATTGGCGTTCCCATTGCGGAAATGACCAGCAAATGGACAGGCATTGCGACGCCCTCGACTTGAGAAGGGATAACATCACTCTTGGCGTCGCTTCCCAACGCCGCTACATCGTGATGGTGAAGCCAGCGCGTGCAGGAAACGTGCAAGCCGGCCGAGGGTATAAACGGACCAACTTTCTCTCGTCGCGCCCACCGTCCGGTGCGAATCAAAACCACGTCGCCCGGCTCCACTTCGACCCTGGCGATCTTCTCCCATCGCTCAAGGTCTTCGGGATAGATTGCTTCGCCCGGATTCAGGTAAGGACGTCCTTTCAAGCGTGGAATATCAAATAGGATGGCACGTGTGAAAATGCCGTTCTTGAGTTGAAGAACATCCAACTTCTGCGCACCTGCTGCCGTTACGGATTTGCGGGGAAAGCCGTTATAGAGTTTGTCGCCAGCGAATACATGCGACAGTGCGTCCAAATGGGTGATGAACTCGGTATGAAAGGTCACATCATATTGGTCAAAAGCAAAGGCGGCCGAGGGATCTTCTCCTGTGCCCAGCATCTTGTGACCGTAGGGTGGATTATTGTCCACGGAGGGCTCGGTCGAATCGTTGTGCGCGAGAGAAATCGAGATGCCTTTGGTGACCAGCGATGCGGCCTCTATTCGCTTAGCGGGAGTAATCAGATTGACAGAGCCGAGCTCATCACTAATTCCCCATCGACCCCAATTGGAAAGTTCCTTCTCCCAGCGATCGATGTCAGCCTTCGTTACCTTCTGCGACGCCTGATCAGGATCGTGATTCCGCGATCTATCAGCGGCGTCGCCGATGGCTGGCGTCATTACATATTGACTCAGTGCCAGGGCCATCACCAGTGAGGTGGCCAATGCAGACGACTTCACAGGAGATCCTCCGATTTCATGTGTCGTGCAAGTGGCTAGATTCCCACAAAGGCGTTGAATCCGGAAAAAACGACGATTCGAGACTACTGGCGCAAGGTGTAGTTTCGGTCGTCCAACGCACAACTTCTTGCTGAAGCGAGAGAGGGCCATAACATCCGATACGGCTCTCTCTCAAAACTTGCCCGAAGGGTTTGCAGCCAGATCGCGTTGAACCGCGATCTGGCTGGAATGCTAACATCGTTCGCCCGTGGCTTTTCAGGCGACACCCTTTTTGTTAGAACTTTACCTTTAGACCAAGTTGCACGATCCGGCCCGGGATTTGCACGCTATTGATAACACCCATCCTGGGATCTCCAACGCCATTATCGGGGGCCCCCAATTGCGTGTGATTCAGAGCATTGAATCCCTCGGCACGAAATTGGACATGCATCCGATCCTCAATGTTGAAATTCTTGAAGAGCGAGAAGTCCAGGTTATTCAGACCCGGAGCGCGCAGATCATTTCGTTTCTCGTCACCGAAGGTTCCGATACTGGGCTGAGCGTACGCAGCAGCGTTATACCATGCATTACCGCTCTTATGGAATCCGGAGGGATATGGATTCCCAACGACGTTTCCGCGTTGGCCATATGCCTCTAGCGCAAAAGCAATATCGCTGGCATTGGTGTTCATAGGAATTCCGCCTTGAACAGAATAGATACCATTTACTTGCCAGCCACCGATCAACGTATCCACACCTCTGTTGACCGTAGGTGCGAAGTGCTTTCCGCGCCCAAACGGCAGATCGTAAACAAAACTGGTCACGAGCCGCTTGTTCACGTCATAGCTTGACTTGGAGTAGTCGAGATGAAGATCGTGCGCGTCCATTGGGCCTTGCCAGCCATGGGCTTCGACACCTGCGCCACCCGATGATGACGTATCATCCATCGAGCTTGACCAAGTGAATGATGCAAGTAGCGCCAGGTCTTTCGCGCGATGATTTAGTGACGCCTGCAGCGCATTGTAGTTAGAAGCGCCGATGAAGTCACCCGAGAGGACATAGGATGGAGAGAAAGGCGTGCCGTTCAAACCATATGTGCCAAAGTTGTAAAATGGGTATCTTGCGGCTCTTTCGGCAGGTGTATCGTCAGCATTGTAGCCGTAGGGTTGGTTGGCCGCCAGCCTCGTCTCGAGGTGGTTGCCGACGCTGCCTACGTAGGTAACATCCAGCAAAGTATTCTTTGCCAGCTCTCGCTCTACACCGAGGGACCATTCCTGCAAGTAGGGGTCTTTTGAATCTACCGGCTGTGGGTGGTCGAGACCGCCGAGATCGGAGCTTGTTACTGTTGGCGATAGGGCAGGCGCAACTTCATTGAAATTGATGCCACCGGGATTGAGGGTCTCGACCCAGGGATAGTTGACTGAACTGTCGTATTCATAGATCGAGGTTTGATCGAAGAAGATACCGTACCCTCCTCGAACAACTGTTTTGTCGTTCGAAAATGGACGAGCCGAAAAGCCGACTCTGGGTGCAAAGGGTTTCTTCGGTGCGCTCTGGTTGCAGTATTTGTAAAACGAACCGCCAACTCCTGAAGAAATTACGGCTTGGCTCGTAGTGCAAAGCACGCCGCCAGGAGTGGTCGAGAGTGCCCAAATTGCCTGCTGCTCCTGCGGATAACCCTGGAAATCATAGCGCAGACCGAGGTTAAGAGTCAGGCGGTTTCCAATTTTCCAGTCATCTTGGACATAGGGGGCATATTTGTTTTGGTTAAGAGTCCACGGTGGAGCGCTCGGATGCGCGAGCCCGTACGGGGTGGGAACACTCATCGCCCCCTGCAAGATATCGCCCAAGAGGAAATCCGCCCAGGCGTTACCGATTGTCGGAGTCAAACCCGTTGGCGTCGTATAGCTTCCACCGAAAGTGAATGACCCAAGTTGGTTTTGAACTGGGTTGGTCAAACCATTATCGACATATATTAACGCTCCGAAAGAAATGTCGTGCTTCCCGCGGGTCCACGTGATCGTGTCTTCTCCATTCCAAATTGCAAAATCCCAAGAGTTAGGAACGTTATAGGTGCCTCCACTGCTGGTAAATTGACCGTTATTAAACTGAATGAATGGAAATGAAAGTCCGGCCTCGGGGAACGTATTCTGCAATCCCAATGCACTGAGATCAGCCGTGGGCGCCGGAATCCCTGCTGTGACGTCACTGTAATTGACCCAGCCCACGCGCGCCTGGTTTACGAGACTGGGACTGAAAGTGTGATTCTCGATGACGTTAAATGACTGACTCGAGATGGTTAGATTCTCCCCACCGTATAAATTGGCCGCTGAAAGACCGGCGGGATTGCTTGTCAACGAGAATCGCGCAGAGAGCGAATCTCTTGCGCCGATGGTTTGATCGATCTTATACGTCTGCTGGTTGTTCGTGTTCGGACTTGAACTGACGATAGCAAAGTTGCTACCGGTAGACGTGGTTGAGCCCGCAATCGGAAAATAGTCCCCAGGAGTTTTCGTTGCAACCAAAGCAAGGCGGGACCATTCAGTCTGGGGGATTATGTAGTTCCCACTTGCGTCCTGAGGGAACGCTAACCCTGTCGAAGGATCAATAATTGGCGTCGCGGAGGGAACAGTGCCCTTGAGCTCATCGGATGTCGGAGCAACACCATATCCCACACTGCTGGAGGTGCTCTTCAAGCGCTCGAAATTCGCAAAGAAGAATGTGTGATTACGCCCATTGTAGAGCTTCGGAATGTAGACCGGGCCACCGACGGCAAAGCCATAGTCATTTTGGCGCAGAGGGGGGACTGGCGAATTCTTGGGGGTAAAGGCTGACAAAGCGTCAAAGGCATCGTTGCGGATGAATTCAAACAATGCGCCGTGCAGGTCGTTCGTACCGGATTTGCTGCTCACGTTGATAAGCGCAGCCGTGCCTCCGTACTGGGCTGAATATTGGCTGGATTGTTCTTTAAACTCCTGAATCGCATCCAGGGACATCTGAACGATGGGCTGTGTGTAATAGGGTTCGGTATTTGTCAAACCATCGAGGAGGAACCCATTTGATGAAGCCCTGGCCCCAGCAACGTCGGTGGTTTCACCCTTCATCACTGTGCCAATGCCCGAAGGGTCATTCGTAACCGTAGTTGTGGCTCCTGGAGCGAGCAGGAGAAGGCTGCCGAACGACCTATCCTGCATGGGGAGATCAAGAACCTGTCTTTCCGTGATCACCTCGCCGATAGAAGAACTATCTGTGTCGACCGAGACAGGGTTCGCACTCACCGAGACGGTTTCGGTGGATGCGCCAGGCTTGAGCGTAACATCAGCCCGTGCGATTTGACCGACTTGAACCGTGATGTCTTTTACTTCCGCTTTTTCGAAACCGCTCACCTCTACGCCGACGCGGTAAACGCCAGGCTTTACGAAGGGCACCGTGAAGTCTCCGGCTTGGGTTGTTTTGGTGGGCTGAACGACATTTGTTTCCGTGTTCGTAACTATGACCGATGCATTGGCCACGACCGCGCCCGTTGCATCTTTCACTGTTCCGACTATCGTGCCCTGTGCTCCCTGGCCCCAACTCCAAGCCGCCAATGAACAGACAAAGGCCATTACAATTGCCAGGCGTGCAATTGCAGAGCTCGTCATTCTTGTTCTCTCAGCATTGTTTCTTCCCCGGCTGCGCTGCATGTTGAGCGTCATTCTGTAATCTCCAAGTTGTTTTCTATTGCGGAGGGTTTCGACGCCGCATCTTTTTCGCGTGGCGAAACCATTTCCTCTTGGTGCGCATCCAGTCAATGCGGTCACCATTCAAGAGTCAATGAGTCAGGGGATAACGGGAGGTTAAAGAAGAAGCCGATCAGGTTAATCTCCTTCCGGGCCTTGATACCGCGTACACGTCAGATGCAGACCGATGAATGCAGGTGAATTGCGAAGGTTTAACGCAGTTGGCTTTAGCCTTTACTTGTGCTTGTTTTGCGGTGTTGTGTATTGTTCAGAAGCGACTTAGACGAGACGAGGCCAAGGCAATCGAAGGTTCTTTGATCCAACTTTGTCGCATCGATGATCCGGTTCGAGGCAACTCATTTCGTGGTGCCCCATCATTCGATGCGTTGCGATTCCAGTAGGTTACTTGTTGTGACGAACACCATTCCCACATCTCGACCTTGCGCGAGAATCCTCGCTTGCCTCCTCGTGATCTTGGCAAGCGTTGCGATCGGTCAATCTCAAACGACGTCGGATCCAGGTTCCATTGCGATGAAAGAGGGAGACTACAAGGGAGCTGAGTCGTTTTATCGCAAAGCCCTGCAGCAGTCTGCGCAATCGCCCGAGACATTATCCAATCTCGGCATCGCATTGCAAATGGAGGGTAAGTCAAGCGAGGCGATTCACGCTTTTGAGCAGGCGCTGAAGCTCAAGCAGATGCCTCGCACCTATGCGCTCCTTGCTGAAGAGAAATGCAAAACACGGGATCTCGAAGGCGCTCGACCTTTGCTCAAAACGATCTCGCGCGATTTTTCCCAAGAACCAGCAATTCTGGCGGCCGTGGCTCCGTGTTATCTCGAACTCGATGATCCGCTTGGATCCGTCACGGCTTATGAGAGCCTTCTCGCGGACCCTTCTTATCCGTCTGACTTGGCCCTGATTCAATTATCCAAGTCTTATCGAAAGGCCGGGCAGTTCTTTTTCGCGCTGCTTTCTAAAGCCCAGGACAACTCGTTATATATTTCTACAATTAGGGAGGCGCGAGACAAAGGTTCGGCCGATGCGCGGGGTGCCTTCGAATCAGCGGCGCGATCTTCGCCTTACTTTCAGAGCGATTTGGACTTTTCTCACGCAGTTGCTCGTTGGCATAATCATCCGCAGGATACGGCGCTTCTTTATCTCCTGACTGTCCTCAGCAACGAGCAGAGTATGCGGCAGGTTGAGATCTGCGACGACCACTATCCCAATTCCCCTTACTTGGAGCAATTAAAGGCTGAGATCTTAGCCGATCAAGGTCATGAAGAAGAGGCGGTGGCTCGATACCAAAGCTTAATGCAGGCGCACCCAGAGCTTCCGGATCTGCTGTTCGACCTTGGAATGCTCTTTCGGAAAGAGAGAGAGTGGGAAAAGGCACTGAATGCATTCCAAAGACAATTGGCCAAAGAGCCAGACGACGAACGCAGCGCTGCGCGTGTCAGCGAAGCTTTGATCCAATTAGGTCGATGGAAAGAGCTCAGGGACTTCCTCTCAGGGAAAATCAAGGCGCCCAATCCGCCACTCTGGGCTATGCTGGATTTCGCTGATGCATCGCAGACGTTAAATAAGCCCGAGCAGGCGATTGTCGTGCTCAAGACCGCCGAGCAGACTTACCCTGCCAATAAGGTCGTTCATTACCGATTGATGGGACTCTACCGTCTAACTGGCAATCCCGCGGAAGCGAAAAAAGAGCTTGAAGTATTTCGCGGATTGTCGAAGTAGAGCTCATCTTGCGACCACTTGCATCAGACACAGACATCTCCGAGCTGGGGAACGGCGGCGTTGGCAACCATTCGGCGTGCGAACGGTTCCGGGTCGCAATGGGAGGATAAAGGACAGCATTGTGGGGATGGACTACTTGATGACCGCACGTTCGCTGCGATCGCTTCTTCCAGTGATACGCTGTTATAGCTCTAGCAGGATGCTGAAAAACTCGGTTGCTGGTCCGAGGAGGGGGTAGGAGTTCCGATTTCCTCGCGACCGCTATCAAAGTCGCGCCGAAGGTGCCAGCGGACCTCCTGAATTTGCGGTGAGCTCGACAGAATTTTATGGATAGCCCACGCTGCATCCGGTTGGATATCCCGCTGGCGACCTCCCAGCACAGATGCAACGAAGCCTCGGCTCCGTTCGAGCCAACCTATCCACAGGTCTTCAGCGTCGTCGTCTCCGGGTCGAAGACCGATTACAAAACAGTGTTCGACGCCAGATTCGACAAAAGTGAAGTACCAGCCGAAGTCTTCTTGGCCGGGCACTTCCGATGCCTGATACCCCTTGCTACGCAACTGCTCTGCCAGCCACTTCGCCAAGTCATCCCCAAAGCAACCGGGGTTAATGAAATATTCTCTCGGCTCGGACATGTTAAAAGTTGAGCTCTTGAGCGTGACCACCGTTTTTACCGTCGTCTCCATGTCGAATAGGATTCTATTGCGGAACCTTGTCCACCTCCAAGAATCATTCTTATTACCACAGCAAAAGCTGGTAAGAAGTAGCTATGCGCGGAGACGACAAGCAGCAGTTGGACGTTTTCAGTTATGTGAGCCCCGAACAGCGTATTCCTCAAAACCATCCTCTTCGTCTCCTGCGTGCCATGGCAGACGACGCGTTGTGCGACTTGAAGCCTCGATTCAATAAGCTGTACGCCAAGACGGGGCGGCCCTCGATTGCACCGGAGAAGTTGCTGCGGGCGCTGCTGCTGCAGGTGCTCTACTCAGTGCGCAGCGAGCGCATGCTGATGGAGCAACTCGACTACAACTTGCTCTTCCGCTGGTTCGTTGGATGAACATGGACGACGCCATCTGGGATGCTACCGTGTTCAGCAAGAATCGGCAGCGGCTACTGGCTGGCGACATCGCCCAAGCGTTCTTCGAGGCGGTATTAAAACAAGCACGACGACGCGATCTGCTCAGCGATGAGCACTTCACCGTGGATGGAACCTTGCTGGAAGCATGGGCTGGGCAGAAGAGTTTTCGTCGAATTGATGATGACAAGGAGCCACCAGCCGCAACTGGGGAAGATGGCGGCTCGAACCCAACCGTAAACTTCCATGGCGAAAAGCGCAGCAATGATACACATAGCTCTACCACCGACCCGGATGCGATGCTGGCTCGCAAGAGCCGTGGCAGCGCGGCTGTGCTGGCCTATCGCGGACATCTGCTCACCGAAAATCGCAATGGACTGGTTGTGTCCACGCGGACCACGCAAGCCTATGGCGACGCTGAACGCGATGCCGCCCTCCTGATGGCTGAGGCTATCCCCGGCAATAGCCGAGTGACGCTGGGAGCCGATAAGGGTTATGACGTTCACAACTTCGTCGGCGAATTGCGGTACATGAATGTGACTCCGCACGTTGCGCAGAACGATACCAACCGCCGCAGCGCCATCGACCAGCGCACGACCCGTCACGGCGGCTACCAGGTGAGTCAGAGAAAACGCAAGAGAATCGAAGAGGTGTTTGGCTGGATGAAGACCGTAGGCTTGTTACGCAAGTTGCGACATCGTGGACTGGAGCAGGTCGGTTGGGTGTTCACCTTCACCGCGGCGGCTTACAATCTGGTGCGCATCCGTAATCTCACGGGGAGTACCCCACAGCCGAAGTGTGCCTAATCCATCCTCGGCCCTTCAACCTCCACTCCGAACCCGAATAACCCGTGAAAGCACTCCCGGAATAAAGCTGGAAGGAG
>Ga0182024_10018048_pt1 | contig 13173 bp, 9 predicted proteins | sample P32metaG_FD_120480 | JGI IMG/M metagenome (GOLD analysis project Ga0182024, IMG submission 120480) | Permafrost microbial communities from Stordalen Mire, Sweden - P3-2 metaG (Illumina Assembly) | ecosystem: Environmental > Terrestrial > Soil > Wetlands > Permafrost | place: Sweden: Stordalen...
GCCCGGTTGAAGCGATGAATCTCATCCAGGAACAAAACCGTGCGCCGCCCGCCGCTGGCGAGGCGGTCCCTCGCTTGATCCAAAATCGCCCGCACTTCCTTCACGCCAATCGTCGCGGCATTGAGCTGCTCGAAATGGCAGTTGATGGTGGCGGCGATCACCTGCGCGAGCGTGGTCTTTCCGGTCCCCGGCGGCCCGTAGAAGATCACCGACAGCAGCCGATCCGCGTCCAACATGCGGCGCAGCAGCTTTCCCTCGCCAAGGAAGTGTTCCTGCCCAACGAACTCCGCCAGCGTCCGCGGCCGCATTCGCACCGCCAGCGGCGCGACGCGGCCGAGATTCTTCTGCCGGGAATCGTGGAAGAGGTCCATCGCCTTTTATCCTACAGCGAATGCATGTGGAGCGCAAAAAAGATGCCGCGTCGCGGGACGCGGCATCGGGGGACTTCCCGGCGTGTTGTGTCGGAACCCTTGGTTCAGTAGAGCAGACCACTGAACACGTCCTGCGCTCCGTCGCTCTCCATCACAACAACCCAGGTGCATCCTCCCACCTTACCGGGCCAGATGACTACGTGATAATGCCGGCTGTCGTGCCACAGTGCGCTGGGGGTCTGCGACGTGGCTCGAAAATCCGAAGGAACGCCCATCTTCGATCCGTCAAACTGGAAAACCGTGTAGTTCTGTCCGTTGCTCTGCCATCGCGTGTAAGCGGCCGGCGTTCCATCCAAATCACACGTTCCGCCTCCGAACAGATCAAGCTTGACTTTCGGATGCAGAACCATCACCGGGAACGGCAATCCGCGCGAGGCGAGCGCAGTTTGTACCTGCCCGGCATCGCCGCCGGTAACGTCCAGCGCGCGATTCGAATCCGTAAACTTCACCGCATCCTTGCTGATCACGGCGGCGACGTTCGACGCCAGAAGCGGCTTTTCAGGCGGCAATGAGGACCACCAGACCGCCAGATTCCTCGCCGCCAGCACAATCAGCAGGCACGCGGCGACCGACTTCCAGTTGAGAGAGTTTCGCAGCACCTGCTTCCAGCGCGGCGCCGCCATCGGCTGCTCATCGGCAATCAGCAGCAGACGTTCTTCCAGTCCCGCCGGCGGCTCCACGCGCGCCGATGCCGCGTACAACCGATCCGTCAGGCGCAAAAAGTCCGTCCAGTAATCGCGCTCTGCTTCGGCGGCCGACGCCAGACGCAGAACCAGCGCCTGTCGCTCCGGCGCGCCGTTTCGCAGGCTCGCCAACTCGCGGAGCTCTTCATCGGGATACCAATCGGTCATACGACCTCCCCGTTCGGCCGCTCGATTGCCGGTGCGACCCGCGGCGGCTTCGCCGCGTCGCGCGCCGGCCCCGGCGGCTCACCCAGTGCTTTTCGAAGCGTCCGCCGCGCGCTGTCCAGCCGCGACAACACCGTTCCCAGCGGAATCTGCATGTTCTGCGCCGTCTCACGGCACGTGCACTCTTCAGCGAACACCATCAGAAATGTTTCCCGGATCGCCGGCGACAGTTCGTTCAGCGCCGCCTGCAACGCGTCGCGCTCAGCCAGAATGTCCAGCGGCGGACGCAGCACATCCGGCAAATCCTGGTTCAAACTTTCGGTCAGCCGCATCGGCTCGCCGCCGCGGCACGAATCCCGCACAAAATGGGCATAGCGATATCGAAGGATTTGAAACAGCCATCCTCTCGCCCGCGCCTCGTCGTTCTGGTTGGCGATCGAACGCCACGCCTCCACAAATGTTTCCTGAACAAGATCCTCGGCGATCTGCGACCTGCCCGTCAGGCGATAGGCGTAGACGTACAGCGGGCGCGCAAATGAGCGGACCCATTGCTCGTACCGGCGGCGATTTGTGGAGGCCTGATCCATCGACGCGGCGCCGACCTTATCACAGCGGTTGCGAATTGCCTGGCAACCACCAGACATCCAACAATTTCTCCCTCGGCTCCAATGGCCTTCAGACTGTCCGTGTCCAAAGCACCCGCCATGCTCCGGAAGACACGCGGCGTCCCCGCAACGCTGCCGCGAACCACGTCCATGTCGGCCCGCACAACTCCTTACAACGCCTCCACCCTGATGTGCCCGCCGGCGACCGGGTTATTCGGCGAAATCCCAAAAGTTTTGATTCCCGCCGCCCGGACGGCTAACCTTTTGCCCCAATGGCCGAAAAGTCCTTTCTCGTTCAGCGGTTCGCCAAGATTCCGTTCGGAGCGCTGCACCTCATCGGCTACAGCGTCGCCGGCGAAGAGACGGTGATCCAGGTTCCCGAATTGAACGTCTGCTTTGACATCGGCCGCTGCCCTTACTTCGCCCTGACCAGCGACATCGTCTGCATCAGCCACGCCCACATGGATCACTTGGCCGGGCTGCCCTATTACCTGTCACAGCGCTACTTCCAGGGCATGAAGCCCGGCACCATTCTCCTGCCGCGCGAATTGGAACGGCCCGTGGATGCGCTGCTCAAATGCTGGCGCGAAGTCGAGCGTCAGGGCACGCCCTATCAACTGGTTCCGATGGCGCCAGAATCACTCCACGAAGTGCGGCGAGACCTGGCCATTCGCGCCGTCGCCACTCATCACGGCGGGACCAGCCTCGGCTATTGCCTCATCAATGTGCGGGAAAAGCTCAAACCCGAATACCTCCCCCTCACCGGCCCCGAAATCGCGGCGCTGCGCAAGCAGGGGGTAGAGATTCAGTACCGCCTGGAAGTCCCGCTCGTCGCCTTTTTGGGAGACACCACTGCCGGACAGGTCTTCGATCACCCCGACGTCCGCACGGCGCAGATTCTGATCACCGAATGCACCTTCTTCGACGCCGAGCACAAGGGCAAGGCCAAGGCCGGCCGCCACATGCACCTCGACCACTTCGTCGAGTTGCTCGACAAGTTGCAGAACCAGCACATCGTTCTGACGCACGTCTCGCGCCGAATCGGCATTCGCAAGGCGCGAGCCATGCTCCGCCGCAGGATCGGACCTGAGCGGATGCACAACATTCACTTTTTGATGGATTTCGAAGGCGCCGCGGAAGGCGGCGACGTGGAGGAAGCAGGTCCGAATCCCCCGCGCGACACGGCTGAATGAGTTTACGCCGCTTCCAGCAGCAATCCCGTCTTTTCGCCCCACCGCAGGCGCCGATAGGTTTGCACGGTCACATTGCCGCCCTGCAGAATCGTCGCCAGTTGATCGCCCGCCGCGTCAATCTGATCAACAACCAGCACCAGTTTCGGCATCGCCTTGGCCTCGATGTTCATCTGCGGCAGCGCCATGCGCACCAGTGGGCGGTTCTCAATCAGCCACGCATAAGCGCGGCTGATCGCCGGCAATTTCGCCAGCCCACCGCCCGCCACCGCCGCGAGAATCAGATGCCCCTCACGATCCACCGCAACCGTCGTCGCCGTGCAATTCGGTGCGCTGACCGGACAGACGACCCACTGCGATTGCCGTTGCACAACCGCGTTGAGAATCGCGTCGGCATCATCGCCGCCGGCCGCAAGCTCCACCACATCGTCCAGCGCATCCGACTTCGACTCGATCTTTTCCATCGGCGCCATTTTCATTGGGATCGGCTCCTGAGCTTGCGCCTCCTCGACAACCGGTGATTGTTCAATCTCTTCGGCCGCGGGCGCGCCCGGCTGCGCGGAGATCGGCTCGGCAGACTGCTCCGCCAGTTCCATCACCGCCGTCCAATGCTCCTGCGGCGCATCCGCCCCGCCCGCGGCGCGGCACATCAGCACCACATGCTCCGTCGCGTTCGACGATGCCGTGACGCGCCCCTCGCAATCCAATTGCCGCCCAAGAAACTGCCTGCACGCCCCGGCCAGCTTGCGATGCACCAGCGTTCCATGCGCTTCATCCTCCGCGCCGAACACCGCCATCGACAGTGACGCTTTGCCGATCTCCGGCAATCCCTTCAGTGAGCGATACGCCGCGATAATGCCCTGATCGTCGGCGCTGGTCAGCACCGTCCAGTGCTCAATTCTTTCCAGAAGTTGCTTCGCCTTATCCGATTTCGTGCCGCCGGGCAGAAACAGAATCCAACGCTGGATGTCCCAGTTCAGTTCTTCCAGCGCCTCGCTGATCCGTTTCCCGTTCACCGGCTCCACGCACGCCGCCGGGTTCGCCGCCGAATCAGAATCCAGTTTCCCCAGCGGCGACGCATCAAAGCTGGTGAGCCTCAATCCATCATCACCCAGTTCAATCAATCCCACCCGCCCCGACACCGCCGCCGCATGACGTGCATATTCGCGCACACGCTGCACCGCCGCGCCGGCCAGATGATGCGCCAGCACGACCGACAAACTCGGCCGCCGGTCGCTGACGTGCTCGCCCGCCATCTCCTGCGGCGTCACGTCCACGCTTACCATCTTCCGCGGCGCAGGCTCTCCCTTCCGCGGCGGAGTGCGATGTGGAATCGCCGCGCCGCCGGCGCGGAGGCTTTGCCTACCGCTTTGCTTCTCGCGCAGACCCGTCAGAAAAAGATGGCTGATTTCGCTCAGCGATTGGTGCGGCGACGAACTCTTGTCGGGTTTGTCCATTTGCGTCTGCCCCATCAGCGGGTTCTATCGAGCATCCGCTTCAGGCCGCGATGGCCGAAGTCCGCGACTCGACTTCGATCACGTTGTCCAGTTCGCCGAACTGGTTCATCTCGACGTGCCGATTGTTCGGATCGGTCACCCACTTCCCGTCCACGACGAGCCGATACTTGTAGCGTCCCGGCGGCAGCGGCAGCGCGCGCTTCCAGTCGCCGGGCCGGTCGCCATTGCTCATCGGCGTCGATTGCGGCGTCCAATGATTGAAGTCGCCCGCCAGCAGAACGCTCTTGGCCTGATCGAAGTGTACCGCGAAGATCACCTCCGCTCCGATCTGCTTGACGCCGTAAAACTCTTCGATCTTGCGCTTGGTGCTCTTGGCCTGGGACGGCACCGGCGAACGCACGCCTTCGCCCGTGTTGCCCCCGATGGTCATCGAGGGAAGCGGAGGCTCCGGCTTCCACTGCGGGCGGCTCGGAATCAGCAACTCCGGCTCCGACGGCCATTCCGAAGCGGAAGCCAAAGCCTCCGTTGCATCCAGCCGAAATTGCGGCGAGAAGTCCGTCGTGAACTGTGACGGCAGCACGATCTGCCCCATCTCGAAGTTCTCGATCACAGGCAACACCGGCAGGCTGACTTCCGCCGGCTGCGTTTTGACAATCTGCGGAACAATCGGCGCAATTGCCGGAGTCTTGGCGGGCGCAGGAATTGGCGGCGGAGAAAGATTGATCACGGGCTCCGGAATCGCAGCGGGCAACGGTTTGGTCGCCGGCGCTGGAGTGGTTGCCGGCGCGACCGTCTTCGCCGCCGGCGCCGCGGCTGGTTTGCCGAATTGCATGTTGGCGAACTGCGACAATTGCCTGGCACGCTGCACCAGTTCCTCCGGCCGCGACATTTGCGCCTGCGGCGCGGCCGCCGCCGCGACCGCCGTCTGGCCCATCAGTTCCCGTGCCAGATTCACGAAATCCCTGTATCCCCTGCTCCCCGGATCGTATTCCGTGATCGGCTGCCCGAAGCTTGCCGCTTCCTTGAGTTTCGTGTTGAAGTTGACCGTACTCTCCATCAGATAGTGCCGGAACTTCGCCCGCAGCTCGCTGAGCACTTCGCGGGCCAATTTCGTCCGCGTGTCGTACAGCGTCGGCAGGATGCGAACATTGATCTCCTTGGAGCACTTGTTCCGCATCACCTCCAGCGTCTCCATCATCTTGGCCAGCCCGTGCAGGCTGAAGTAGCCGGTCTCCACCGGCACAATCACCTGATCGCACGCCTTGAGCGCGTTGAACGTCAGCAGCCCCACGCTCGGCGGGCAGTCGATGATGCACCACTGATATGTGAATCGCACCCGATCCAGCGCCAGCTTCAGCCGCTCGTCGCGCCCGTTGCGATGCGCAAAGACCTGCTCGAACGCCGACAGCCGGATGCTCGACGGAGCCAGATCGAAGTCGCTGGCGATCTGCCAGATGATCTGGCTGATGTCCGCCGGTTTGCCGTCGGCCGGCTCGATGAGCGTGTCATAGATGGTCCGCTCGATCTGGTCCTCGGGAACCGCCAGACCGACGCCGCAGTGGCCTTGCGGGTCCATGTCCACGAGCAGCGTCTTCTGCCCAAGTCGTGCCAGGCAGGCAGCCAGATTGATGCTGCTGGTGGTCTTCCCGCAACCGCCCTTTTGGTTGATGATCGCGACCGTGCGCATGGAAGTATCCTTCACTGATATGGAGTCCGCCGCGATAAGAGCTTCGCCGGGCTGAACCGCCGCCCATGACCGATAACGGCAAACGTCCGCTAACGTCATCGGACAGGGTGCGATAAAAACTTTACGGGCAGTCGTAAATCGCCCCATGATTCAACCGCTCCGAACGGTGATCTCCACTACCTCCGTCGGACAGAACAGCCGCACCATCAGCGGCGTCGTGAATCCAAACCCTCGGTTGACGACCAAAACGGTCCCAAAAGCCCGATGAATCCCCGTGCACAACTGCCGCGGCAGCGTGTCATGCCGCATGATCGGCGTCCCGCCCGGCAACGCCATCTGCCCGCCGTGCGTGTGGCCCGTGAGATACAGATCAGGCGCCAAGTCCGCGACCTTCGGCAGGATGTCGGGATAATGGCACATCACAATCCGCAGCGTCCCCGGCTGCTTGACCCCCAGCGTCCGCACCCACGGCCGATCCAGATCAAACCGATCCACGCCCGTCAGCCCAATCAGCTCGACCGTCGCTTTGGAATCCCCGCTTTCGGCAGCGGAGGCGTTGCCTTCCGCGAGGTAGATACGCCGATGATCCAGAAACGTGATCCCGCAATCCGCCAGACGCGGCCCGACAAGGTCGCCATCGTGATTTCCAAGAATGGCGAATATCCCCAGCCTGCTGGGAAGCTGAGCCAGCAGCCGCTTCACCACCGGCACCGCTGGCCGCGAGTCGTGCTTGGATTCGACGAAATCCCCGGTAAACAGAATCATATCTGGCGGACTGCTTTTGAGGCGCGCGATCAGATCGTCATACGCCGGATCCCACCAGTTACGGCAATGCAGATCCGACAGATGCAGAATGCGAAGCCCCTCCAGCGCCGCCGGCAACCCTGGCACAGGCAGCTCCAAATGAGTCCATTCAAACCCGCGCGACGAGCGGACCTGGATCGCGGGACCGCGCGAATCGTGGTGAATGCTCAAATTGCTGGGGTTGTTAACGTCAGTCATGCCGGCCGGTTTTACGAGTGGGCAGACATTACATTGCGGCCGGGCGTTTGGGTAGCGGTCTTGGCCGCACACGCCGGCAAGGCGCGGGTTTGGCAATTCGAGTTTGGTCGTCGTTTTTCTGTTTTGTTGAAGGAAGTCGAATTGGTGGAATTGGCGCTGACGCATCGCCCAGTAGCCGAGTCGAAGGTCCACCGTGGCGGAGCCGGTGCGGAGAGGCTGGTGTAACCCGATTTTCATGAGGTGAAAATGCTACCGAATCACCGCGCGAAAGTGTGATTTCGATCAGATTGTGCCCAAGTCTTGGCTCGACCGTGAGTTAGCGTGGTCTGCTTTCTATTGTCAAGTGTTGAGGTCGCCGCGGCGACCGAAATCCCGGCGCGCCGGGGCTCTACTCTCTCGCCCGAAAGGCGCGGGGTAGGAAATTGAAGGAATATGGGTGCCGCAGGATCGTGGGTTTGGCGATTTACGCAGCTCTTTCATCGACAACTCACTGCGAACCTATAGAATGTCGTTGGCCCGCTCCACTTCGGGAATCAGTCGATGGCTATTGATCCTACACAGCCCCCGGACCTTCCGCCGAACAGCACTGTGACCGCTCCGCCCGGCGCTCTCGACTCCGGCGAGCGTCCCGATCGCATCGGTCCCTATCGAATCCTCGAAACGCTCGGCGAAGGCGGAATGGGCACCGTTTACAAGGCTGAACAGCGATTGCCCGTGCAGCGAATGGTGGCCTTGAAAGTCATCAAGCTGGGTTTGGGCAGCGCTGAAGTTCTGGCGCGATTCGACTCCGAGCGGCAGGCTCTGGCGCGGATGGATCATCCCAACGTCGCCAAGGTTTTGGATGCCGGAAAGACCAGGAGCGGCCAGCCGTACTTCGCCATGGAGTACGTCCCCGGCGTGCCGATCACGAAGTTTTCAGACGCTAACAAACTGTCAATCACCGATCGTCTTGAATTGTTCAAGCAGGTCTGCGCGGCGATCGCCCACGCCCATACCAAGGCGATCATTCACCGCGACGTGAAGGACTCCAACGTGCTGGCCTTTCTGTTTGACGGCAAGCCGGTGGTGAAGGTGATCGACTTCGGGATCGCCAAGGCGCTGACCGGCGACCGGCTGACCGACCGCACCTTCAACACCGAGCGCGGCCAGCTCATCGGCACTTACGAGTCGATGAGTCCCGAACAAGCCGACGGCAGCCCCGACATCGACACGCGAACCGACGTTTATTCGCTGGGCGTGCTGCTGTATGAGCTGCTGAGCGGCGCTCCACCGTTCGACAAGGCGACGCTGGCCAAGTCCGCGGATCAGGAGATTCGGCGGCTGATCCGCGAAGTCGAGCCGCAGCGGCCGAGCACACGATTGTCGTCGCTGGGCGAAGGGGGAACGAGAATCGCCCAGGCTCGGCGCGTGCACCTGGAGGCGCTGGAGAAGGAACTAAGAAGCGAACTCGAATGGATTCCGCTGATGGCAATGCGCAAGGAGCGTGACCGGCGATACGCCGGGCCGCTGGAATTGTCGGCGGACATTGACAACTATCTTGCCGGCCGTCCCCTTCGCGCCGGGCCGGAGAGCACCGCTTACCGATTGCGGAAGTTTCTGCATCGCAATTCGGGCAAAGTCGCGGCGGCGGCGGCGATTGTTGTCCTGCTGGTTGGAGGGATTATCGGCACAAGCTGGGGATTGTACGTGGCGAACCACGCGCGAGCCGCCGCCGAAATCGCACGGCTGAGCGCGGTCACCGCACAGCAGAGCGAAAGGGCCGAAAAACTGGATGCCCTCGCCGAAAAGGAGCAGGCGCTCGTTAATGCGAAGGAGGCCAGGGAAGCGGAGGCACGTGCTAATCAGAGCGCACGGGATACCAGGCTATCGCTGGCGGATGGACTAGTTTACCAAGGAGACTATTTTGCAGGCATTGGCCGGTGGTCTGATGCACGTAGCGCCTACAGGGAAGCATACGGAGATTTCGTCGATTTGAAGGTCTCTCCATTCAAGGCTTTGGTGGCGATGTCGATGGCAAACGCCAAATCCCCACCCGCTTTGCTCACCCTTACGGGGCACACTGATTTCGTCACAAGCGTAGCAATTAGCCCCGATGGCCGTTCCGCGCTTTCCGGCAGCGTGGACGAGACGCTCAAATTATGGGATATTGCCTCCGGAAGGGAAACTCGCACACTTGCCGGGCACACTGGCTACGTGTACAGCGTGGCTTTCAGTCCCGATGGCCGCACCGCGTTGTCCGGCAGCCAAGACAAAACCCTCAAGTTTTGGGATCTCGCCACAGGCAAGGAAATCCGGACGCTCGCCGGACACAACGGCGGCGTCGGGAGCGTCGTCTTCAGTCCGGATGGGCACCTCGCACTCTCCGGCAGCGACGACAATACGCTCAAACTTTGGGATTTGGACACAGGCATGGAAGTCCGAACTCTCGCTGGACACACTCGTGGCGTCGAGTGCGTTGCCTTCAGCCCCGATGGCCACAGCGCCCTCTCCGGCAGTGATGATGGAACGGTCAAGCTTTGGGATTTGACCACGGGAAAGGAGATCCGAACGCTCCCCGGACAAGTCAGCCCCGTTAACAGTATCGCCTTTAGTCCTGACGGCCACTTGGCTCTTTCGGGAAGCGACGACGATACTCTCAAGCTGTGGGATCTGACGACCGGAAAGGAAATCCGCACGTTTACCGGACACACCGATAGTGTCAGGAGTGTTGCCATCAGCCCCGACGGCCATTCCGCCCTTTCGGGCAGCATGGACAACACGCTCAGGCTCTGGGATCTAGACGCAGGCAAGGAAATCCAAACCCTCGCCGGGCACACCGGCTTTGTGGTGAGCGTCGCCTTTACTCCTGACGGCCGCTTCGCTCTCTCGGGAAGCGCGGATCGAACACTCAAACTGTGGAGCCTACGCAGCGCCAAGGAAATCCGAACACTCGCCGGGCACACGGAGGCCGTCTTCAGCGTGGCGTTTAGCCCCGACGGCCGGTCCGCCCTTTCGGGCAGCAGGGACCATACACTCAAGTTTTGGGATCTGGGTACTGGTAAGGAAATCCGCACCCTAACCGGACACACCAACACGGTGACCGGCGTTGCCTTCAGACCCGACTCGCGCTCTGCCATCTCGAGTAGCGCGGACAAGACGCTAAAACTTTGGGATCTGGCTACCGGCAAGGAAGTCCGCACCCTTATCGGGCACACCGGGATCGTCAGGAGCGTCGCCGTCAGCCCGGACGGCCACTCCGCCCTCTCTGCCAGCCTGGACAAAACGCTCAAGCTCTGGAACCTGGACACCGGCGACGAAATCAGAACCTTTGCCGGGCATACGGGCGGCGTTTGGAGCGTGGCTCTCAGCCCTGACGGCCGTTCCGCTTTCTCCGTAAGCGAGGACAAAACGCTTAAACTATGGAACCTAGCCAGCGGCAAGGTGATCCGCACCTTTGCAAACCACGCCGACCTCCTTAGTAGCTCCATAAGTAACGTTGCCGTTGGCGTGGCCATCAGCCCCGACGGCCGTAACGCCCTGTCGGGAAGTAGCTACCCAATACTCAATCTCTGGGATCTTGGGACTGGCACGGAGGTTCGCACTTTCACCGGCCACACCTCGATTGTCGACGCCGTTGCCTTCAGCCCCGATGGTCGCTCCGGCCTCTCGGGCAGTGGCGACAATACGCTCAGGCTCTGGGATCTTAGCTCCGGCAGGGAAATCCAAACCCTCCGCGGGCACTCCGACGTAGTGATGAGCGTTGCCTTCAGCCCCGACGGCAATTCCGTGCTTTCGGGCAGCTTGGACAAAACACTCAGGTTTTGGGATTTCTCGTGCGGCCAACGCTACATCGACCTTGAGCCAAAAGTTGGCCAAGCGCAGGCAACGCTACAGAAAAATCCGGATGATGCCGCCGCCCTTGCGGTGCTGGGCGAATGGTACGCTTTCCGCGGCGTCAACGATTGGGCGGTAGAACTTCTAGAAAAGGCCCGCGCAGGCGGCGCGGCCGTTTTACCGCTCACATTGGCCCGCTGCTACTGGGAATTGAGCGGCGAGCTGCCGCCCAGGAGTTTATTGACGCGCGAAAGGTGCCTCGCCGGTGCTGTGCGCGAGTACAGCGCGGCACTGGCATCAAGCGATGACGGAAGGGAGCAGGCTTATCTTCAGCTTTGTCTGTCGGCGGTCCAAGATACCTCCGCCAGGTGGGCCAGCCTTCAGGCGGCTATCAATGCAGCCGATTCGGGTGACACAGATGCAATGTACCACCTTGGCCGCCTATACCGAGACGATCCAAGCGTGGACCAACACTACCAACAGGCGATGCAGTGGTTCGTTAAGGCCGCCGCGGCGGGAAGCGTCGCCGCGATGAATAGCATCGGCTCGCTATACGAACACGGCTCTGGAGTGCCGCAAGATTACGCCGAGGCGATGAAGTGGTACCGCAAGGCCGCTGACGGGGGCAACTCCGGTGGAATGGAGAATGTCGCGCTGCTGTACGGTGGAGGTCACGGCGTGACGCAGGACTACAAGCAGGCGATGATTTGGTACCGCAAGGCCGCCGACGCGGGGTACGCCCGCGCAATGCGCGACCTCGGTTATATGTATGAGAATGGTGAGGGCGTAACGCCGGACCTTCAACAGGCGATACAGTGGTATCGCAAGGGCGCTGATGCCGGCAACGCAGATGCAAAAGACGCTCTGGGACGACTGGCCACCACACAACCAGCCACCGCGCCGACATCGCAGAACGCCCAATGAACCCCCAGCGTTGATTGCTGTCGCTCCAGCCGACTGTCTCATGCTCTTCATGAAAGCCTAATGGGGACGTTCATAAGAATTCGCCTGCCATGTCCTCCCCGCTGTATTTTCAGACCCAGCAGAACCCCGACGAATCGGGATTTCGCATCGCTCAGCCCCGGCGCGCTCCCGAGCCAATCGGGACAGGCGGGATTTCGCTTCGCTCAACCGTGGAGAGTGGAGCCGGGTTCCGCAGGGCCAGCACCCGCTCTTCCTTCAACCAGCTTTGGCGGTCTGGCGTGTCGCGTAGAGGTCGAGCAAGGCGCTCATTAACTGGCGGTAGTCGCCGCGGGATTTGCCGGCGGTTTTGCGGAATAGCTCCACCGTCGGTTCGCCGACCTCGAGGGTAACTTTCACGCGCCGCATGCGCAGCTTCAACTCGTGCGGGGGCGGGAGGAAATCCGCGATGGGCGTCAGGTCCATCGGCTCATCGGTGTATTTGATGCGTTTTTTCATATTGCTTCCGGCCTTTTCTCCAATACCCGGCGCCAATGATCCTGATCTTGCCGCGCCGTTCGGTGAACCGAACTGTTAAAATGCCGTCGCCCGCGTTGCCGATGCAATAATACCTCAGTTCCTTTGAACTGTGGGCATTGTCCTTGGCAATGATACGCTTGGGATCAAGGAATGCCGACTGGGCGAGCACAAAATCCACGCCGTGCCTTTCGAGATTCTCCGTTCGCTTGCGATCATCCCATTCAAATGCCGGCTTGGCCATGATTGACTCGCTCCTTCGCCGTTTGTAGCCGCCGTCGGCGGAATTGCAAAACAACCGGCAGAATTAGCCCGTCGGCCGAGCACCGGAACCTGTCGGGTTGAACGGAGAGCGGGACGGGTCCAATTTCTATGTACTGGAGGTATGCTGTGATCCAACAACCATCGAAAGGCGGAACTTAAATGCTGACGCGAAGAGAAATCACTCTGGTTATATTGACCGCTTTGACCACCACCGGACTTGCAGCGCTGGGGCAGGCGGCGAAAATGCCGCTCATGACCTCAACCGCTGTTGAATGGAATTCGGTCCAGGCCAAGACGAACGCGACGGGATCCAGCCGGAAGTTTTTTGAAGGCCCGACCTCCACTCTCGATCGGCTGGAATGCCATGCCTCCACACTGAATCCCGGGGCCGCCAACCATGAGGTACTGGAGCGGCCCGACGATGAAGTCATCATCGTGA
>Ga0182024_10018049_pt1 | contig 13173 bp, 12 predicted proteins | sample P32metaG_FD_120480 | JGI IMG/M metagenome (GOLD analysis project Ga0182024, IMG submission 120480) | Permafrost microbial communities from Stordalen Mire, Sweden - P3-2 metaG (Illumina Assembly) | ecosystem: Environmental > Terrestrial > Soil > Wetlands > Permafrost | place: Sweden: Stordalen...
GTTCTTTATCTAATTCAGGTGGCATTATTAATTGGCAGCGTGCGCATCAAGATTGGGTGCGGCCGGGAATTATGTTGTATGGAGCTTCGCCTTTCAAAGGTCATCGTGGTGAAGAACATGGCTTGCAACCAGTAATGTCTTTGCAATCTGCTTTAATTGCAATTCATGATGCGAAAAAAGATTCGCGTGTTGGATACGGCGGAATATTTACTTGCCGTAACGATACCAAAATTGGGATTGTGGGAGCAGGGTATGGTGATGGTTATCCACGCCATGCTGAAAACGGCACTCCAGTTTTAGTTAATGGCAAAGCGTGCCCTTTAGCTGGCCGAGTTGCCATGGATATGATTGCAGTTGATTTAAGTTCACAACCTAACGCACAAGTTGGAGATCCCGTGGTGCTTTGGGGTAAAGGTTTGCCAGTAGAAGTGGTTGCTGAGTTTAGTGGAACCATCGGTTATGAATTACTCACACGTATTACGCAGCGCGTTCCTGTTATTGTTCGGCAATAATCTATTCAAAAATTTTACATTATAATTCTTCATGTTTTTAATTTGACTTTACACCTAAAAACTTCTGATTTAATATCGGCTAAATTCCCAATAACTGTTTCTACTTAAAGCAAAAATAGGAAATACTGATGAACAGTTCTTACGATCCTCAAAACATAAATGCCGTGTTAGCAATGCTTTTTAGTGCAAAGCCAAGCATAACTAGTAAAAGGATTATCGATGAAGCAGCAAAAAGAAAAAAAACCCACATTCCTACTGGAGATCAAAGCTCAGATTTCTTTAAAGAAGCAAATGCAGAGTCAGGTTTGTTAATACGTTCTTGTACTTATCCAACCGGAGGGTGTCAAGATTGGGGCAAAAGTCTTCGTGCTGAATTTCCAAAAATGGATTCTATCTGTGCTGTATTCAATTCTGATGACGGGAATAAAATTGACCCAGTATCTATTAGAAATCCTGGGGAATGGAAATATATTGTTTATACAGGGTGTCAATCAAAAAAAGCTATTCCTTTGATTGATAATCTTCAACAAAAATATCATTTGAATAATCTGAAAAATATTTATGTGATAACGCCACCACATAATTCTTTTGGTTTAGATGAGACTATCGAAAAAGCTATTTTCCAAATAGTATTGAATACTAAATCTAAGAAATTAAATTTGTTAACAAGTGGTCTTGATATTGATAATCCAACAAATATAGGGATCCCTAAACCATTTTTAACAACGCAATCAAAATATATTTTGCCTAAAAATTGTTATGGATTGATGTATAACGGGCTAGACCAAACGGCTGATAATCTAAGTTACCTAATTCACTACTTTGATCAAATCGCCAAAATTCCTTCCGCTTCAACAAAAAGTGTAATAATTCTTAAAACAGAGCTTTCTGACGAGCTGCATGATTATCTGGTAGGTTTAGCTAAACAAAGAAAGATTACTTTAGATTTCATGGATAAACTTCCTCAAGCAGATTTTCTGCAAGCCTTAGAGCAAATAGGAAAAAAAGGTGGATTCATTTCATCAGACGGTGCGCAAACTTTAATTCAATCTTTGTATCTTGGCTCCAGAATTTTGGTTTGTGGTGGAGATTTTACCCAAGAATTTCATGCACAGTTAGTAAGTAAACTTCCTGAAGCACATCGTGATATTGGTGATGTGATTTTAGGATTTTCAGAAGATTATGATTTATTAAATGATACTAAGAAAGTTGACTTAGTTTTTAAAGAATTGCAAAAGATAATTTTAGACGCGGTAGCAAAATTCAATCAGTTTAAAGCTATATATGCAGCTAAAGATGAATCTCCTAAAATTCAAGTAGAAACTCCATCAAATACTTATTGGCTGAGATCATCTTTTCAAGATAAAGCACAATCTTCTTTAGCTCCCGATGCAAGGATGTTTCAACCTAAAAAGCATCAAGATACTCCACGTTACAAGAAGACTCCCAGTTTTGATTTTAGCGATGAACAAAAAGATTTAGATATGGCGGGTGTTACACCTAAATCCAGTAAATTATATTATTAATTAAAGGTAAATTATGCGTAGTAATTTAGATCCACAATTTAAATCTATTAGTTTAGATTCAGCCTCTATTGATTTTTTGGTAAATTTTCTCACCCAGCAACAGGACTTCAGCCGAAGCAAGGCAATTATTGATACTATTGCTATGAAAAAAGCAACGGCTATTCCTACTGGTGATGAAGGCACGGAATTTTTCCAAAAAGCTAATGCTGAGCCTGGAGTAATGCTTAGAGCTTGTATGAATCCTACAGGTGGATGTCAGGATTGGGGTAAAAGTATCCAAGCTGAATTTCCTAAAATGGATTCGCTAACAGGATATATTTATAATATCTCTTTGGATAAAAAATTAGATGCAACTTTGGTGCGAGATCCCCAGCAGTGGAAATACATTGTAATTACAGGATGTGAAGGTATTAATGAGCCTGCAACTTTTGTGGATCTTTTAAAAGGAAGTTATCAATTTCCTAATGTTAAAAATATATTTGTGATCGGTCCACCAATTAGTAATCCTCTTTATGATGAGTTGCAACACAAGAAAGAAATCCAGGATCAGTTAGGTAATCCCAATTTAAAACTTACTTTGTTAAAAGGTGGTTTAGATTTAGAAAGTCCTTCCAATATAGGAATTCCTAAACCATATCCAGAAGCCATTTCCAGCTATGTATTGCCACAAGATTGTTATGGGTTAATGTACGACAACTTACAAAAAACTTATCCGACGAAAACTTATTTGCAAAATTATTTTCAACAAATAGCTAAAATTCCTTCCGTATCACGTAAAAGTGTTATGGTAATTTCTACAGCTTTTTCACAGGACAAGCCTGAGTTATTAAGATCTTGTGCCGCTGCTTGGGGAATTTCGATAAATATTGTAGATAAACTGCCTCAAGCTGATTTTATTCAAGCTATAAAACAAATTGGGCGAAAAGGTGGATTCCTTTCAATTGATGGTGCGCAGACGCTTCTGCAAGCGCTTTGCTTGAATGCAAAGGTTTTAATTCCGGCGAATGATCATAATAAATATTTTTATGCTGGGTTAATTAGCAAGTTACCGCCAGCGCATAGAGAAATTGCCGATGTAATTTTTGGATTCTATGATGATTTTGAATTGTTAAATGATTCAAAAAAAGTTGAGCAAGTTTATCAAGAATTGCAACAAGTGGTTAAAGCCAGCGTTGCTAAATTTGATAAAAGCAACGCAGCGAACAAAGCTCCCGAAACTATCATACCTTTTAATTTCTTGCCCAATCTAAACAAAAATCAAAATTTAATGACAGAGTATTTGCAAAAAGTTGAAATTCAACCTCAACCTTGGCTTAGCAAATTTTTAGGTGAATCTAGTTCGCCGGTGGTTTCAAAAGGACCTGGATTGTTTGGGCAACGTGCTCCATCAATTCCACAATTTGTTCCGGAATCTAATTCAGATATGGAACTTGAATCACCAAGAGCAGTATACGCTTAGTATTTATTATTCAAATGGTTATAAGGTAACTCATATGTTTTCAAGTTTTTATTTTCAAACGGCTATAGACATGTTGTTACAGCAATCTAATGCAACTCATAAAACCAGTAAAGAACTAGTTGAGGAAGCAAATATACATAAAAAATCAGCTGTGCCCACTGGGGATGAAAGCTCCACTTTTTTCAAAGAAGCTAATGCAGAGCCTGGTGTGTTGCTGAGCGGATGTACTATACCAACTGGTGGATGTCATGATTGGGGTAAAACTATTCAAGCCAAATTTCCTAAAATGGAATCTATCACCGCGAAGGTAGACAATTTTAATGGAATAAATATTGCTGGAATGACAATTAGAGATCCCAAGCAATGGAAATATATGGTTGTTACCGGATGTGAAGGTGTAAATGAAATAGCTAAATTTGTTAAGCAGCTGCAACAAACATATCAATGTGATAATGTTAAAACGGTTTTTATTATTGTGCCACCAAATAACTCTTTTTACGTAAATGAAAGTGGACTAAAAAAATTGCTTCAAGATGAAGTAAATAATCCAAATATTAAATTAGAATTTTTAATAGGTGGATTGGATCTAGATAGCTCATCAAACATTGGGATTCCAAAACCATTTTTAACATCGTCATCGAGCTATATTTTACCAAAAAATTGTTATGGATTGATGTATGCCAATGCACAACAAACATTTAATAACATAACTTATTTAAAAAATTATTTTGAGCAAATTGCTAAAATACCTTGTGACCAGGGCAAAACTGTAATTGTAATTAATACTAATGTAGCGAACGATCATCAGACATTATTGAAGGATTATGCAAGTGAGTACGGTATTACTTTGCAGTTTGTAGATAAGCTGCCGCAACCTGATTTTATTTCTGCAATTAGTCAAGTGAGTAAAAAAGGCGGTTATGTAGCTACAGATGGGGTCCAAAGTGCAATACAAGCCTTTAGTTTGGGTGGAAGAGTTTTAATTGCAAGCAAACAAAATAATCAATATTTTTATGCAGAGTGTGTGAGTAAACTAACCGACGATTTGCGAGAAACAGCGGATGCAATTTTTGGATTAAACCCCAACTATAAATTGTTAGATGATGCTAGTAAAGTTGCACAAGTTTTTAAAGAGTTACAGAGAATTATACAAAATGCCATTGCTAAATTTGATAAAAGTAATGCGATGAGTAAAGAGCCAGTAAATACATCTTTTAATATGTTACCATTAAAAGAAAATCGTCAAACTATCATGACTGATTATTTTCCAAAAGTTGAATCGCAATCTGATCCTTGGCTTAGCAAATTTTTAGTTGAATCTAGTTCGCCGGTGGTTTCAAAAGGACCTGGATTGTTTGGGCAATATGCTCCATCAGTACCAAGTTTTGCTCCTGCAACCAATGCAAATATGGAGTTGGATACACCAAGAGCAGCGTACCGTTAGCATTATTCACTCGCCCCCTTTGCAAAGGGGGCAGTCGCGACGGGGGATTTTTCTACTTTGGAGTTAGTTTGGTTTCGGCGTGGGTGCTGGAACTTCCTCTTTAATTTTTACAAGAAGTTTTTCTAGACTATCAATTAACATTCGATTTGGACCTAATTGATGTCTTTGAAACTTAGAGCGATCAAATGGTTCTGTAATTCTTTTTACTAAATGATCTTGCCCTGCTACATATTCATCTTTTTCCATTTTAATTAAATCATGATAATTAAAAGTGCGGTTTGATGGAGCTGGAGTTAATACAGGATCCGTTAACCAGCTGTCAAAAGTTTCGCTATAAAAAATACTCGTTTCTGGATCTTCATTTTTTTTAAAATATTCCACTAACAAATTAGAATCTTCTTCGTTAAATGGAGGTTTGTGTTCAATAACTCGCACAGGCTTTTCTTCCGGTGGCAGAGGAGGTTGTGCTCTAGCAATAGGTGGCGCATCGCGTGGTGGTTCCACCACTATCTCCAAGATGGGGGCTGGTACTGGTGCTGGATCTCTGGGAATAAAATTCGAATCAACATAATTAGTAATATATTGTTCTCTTTGTCCTAAAATATGAAGTTTCCTAGTGGCTTCATTAACCAAACGCTCGTGATCGGTTTGACACCGACTAAAAAACCTCCCAAAAAAACTGCTTACTTTATTTTGGTGCTTAGCGAGCCTTCTTTGCTCATAGTTAAGAGTGTTTGTCCAAATTAATTGTTCTCCCTCGAATTCACTTTCTGCTTTAACTCTTAAACGGGATTTTTGTTCTTGGTCTGATTCGATTGGTCTAAAAAAGTAACTACCAACCTCTGTAAAATTACAACTAGGATGTTCAACGCGGAAAGCACTTCTCCTTGGTGATAAATTAAAATATAAAGTTCTGCCCAAAACACTTATCCTTGAATGTGTAGATTGTAAATTGGAATTATTACCTAAGGATTAAGTTTTTTTTGATGGCAAAGGAGAAAAATAGAATTGCTTAATTAATTCGGCTTTTCTTTTTTCTAATTCAACGATTTTGTTTTTTGCTTCATGCACTAAGTTATTGTGATTGTTCGGGCATCGGTGGCTAAACAAGCCCCAAAAATATTTTACTTTCCGATTGTGTTTTTCACTACGCTCTTGCTCGAATTCAAGGTTTGCATTTGCATGTTTGAAATCATAGCTTAAATCCCTTTGAATTTTTAATTCAGCTAGTTCCTTAAAAGAAGACACATAATAAGAGTAACCTTCAACCTCTATATAAAAACCACCACCGGAACCACTGGAATTTTCAACGCGGAAAGCACTTCTCCTTATTTGCGTACAAATTTAAATTGGAATTCTAAACAAAAGATTAAGTTTATGATACAAGTTATATAATGCCTAACGATTCACAGCAAACTTTTGAAAGTATCTACTGCTTGGGGAAGTGAAGTAGCACCAAAAATCTTTATCCCCTCAATCGTAGTTTTTGGAACATTGGCTTCCGGCACAATCGCATATTTAAATCCGTGCTTTTGGGCCTCTTTCAATCTGTCCTGCCCATTTTGTACTGGCCGAATTTCACCAGCTAATCCCACTTCCCCAAAAATTACTAAATCACTGGGAACGGGTTTATCCCGTAAGCTTGAAAGCACTGCTAGAGTTAACGCTAAATCCGCACTGGTTTCTGTAATGCGCACGCCACCAACTGCATTCATAAAAACATCTTGATCGTAAGTTGCAATGCCACTATGACGGTGCAATACCGCTAACAACATTGCAAGACGTTGTGCATCCACACCAACGCACACTCGTCGCGGATTGCCTAAATGACTTTGATCCACCAACGCTTGCACTTCTACTAAAATAGGGCGCGTGCCTTCTTTAATAGCTGTGATCACACTTCCAGGCATGGGTTTGTCATATCGTGATAAAAAAATTGCGGAAGGATTGTTAACTTCACGCAAACCTTTTTCGGTCATCGCAAAAATGCCTAACTCATTCACTGCACCAAAACGATTTTTGACAGCACGAATTGCGCGATACCGACCATCTTGCTCGCCTTCAAAATACAAAACGGTATCCACCATGTGTTCTAAAACTCGTGGACCAGCAAGAGAACCTTCTTTAGTAACATGGCCGACTAAAAAAATAGAAGTATCAGTCTGTTTCGCAAACTTAACTAATTGCGCTGCACTTTCACGCACTTGCCCAACTCCGCCAGGTGCAGACTGCAGCAAGTCGGTATGCATAGTTTGAATCGAGTCGATCACAATGATATTTGGTTTTTCGCTTTGCGCTAATTTTAAAATGCGTTCCACTTGCGTATCTGCAAGTAGTTGTAGATTTTTTTCTGGCAAGCCTAAACGACGCGCGCGTAAAGTTACTTGTTGTAAAGATTCTTCGCCAGTCACATATAAAACATTTAGTTCTTGAGCTAAATGACAAAGGGTTTGCAAGAGCAGGGTAGATTTGCCGATGCCAGGATCTCCACCAATCAAAACAACAGAACCCAGAACCATCCCGCCACCAAGAACGCGATCTAATTCCTTTAATCCAGTTAGTAACCTAGGAGTTTGTTCGTCTAATCGGATGGAAACCATTTGAGTAACTTGCGGTTCCCCAGTTGCATATCCTTGGTAACGAGGATGAGAAGCGATTGAAGTAATTTCTTCAATGATCGTGTTCCAGTCACCACAGCCACTGCATTGCCCAGACCATTTGGAATACATTGCCCCGCACGATTGGCAGGAGTGGGTGACCTTGGTTTTTGCCACGATTAATCCTCAACGAGCAAATGAATGGCGGACGAATCTAATTGTCCGTGTCCTTTTAATACGAGCCTATCTAAACATTGCATGGCATAAGTAGCCGCTGGGATATTTATGCCGACATGTTGCGCTTGATCTACAGCTAAATGCATATCTTTACGATGCAAAGCCGCTTTAAATCCTGGAGCGTAGGTGTCTTTCAACATTCTTTCCCCATGTACTTCTAGCACGCGACTGCTAGCGTAACCACCCATCAAAGCTTCACGCACTTTTTCAGGATCAACGCCGCTAGCTTTTGCTAAGGATAAAGCCTCACTCACTGCCACAATAGTTTCGGCGATGATAATTTGATTGCAAGCTTTCGCTGTTTGCCCGGCGCCTAATTTGCCGATGTGAGTGGTGCGACCTCCCAATACATCAAAAATGGGCTGCACTTTTTCCAGCACTTGGGCATCCCCGCCCACCATTATAGTTAAGGTTCCGTCGATGGCACCTTGCTCGCCACCTGAAACTGGCGCATCTAACATCGCAACTTCTTTTTTCGCCAGACGTTCTGCAAAGCGTTCTGTCGCCACAACTGAAATGGTGCTCATATCAATTACAATAGTGCCTGGTTTGACAGTATTGATAACGCCATTTTTGCCTAGTAGTACGTCTTCAACGTCCGCTGGTGCAGGCAGCATAGTGATAATTACTTCCACGTGCGGCGCTAAATCTTTGGGGGTGGCGAAGTATTGTGCACCCGCATCAATTATAGCTTGGCAGGATTCTTTGCGACGGGAGTAAACTCCAAGTTGATGACCGGCTTTGATTAGGTTCAAAGCCATGGGCCGCCCCATAATACCCAAACCAATAAATCCGATTTTCATGGTGGAATTCCTCAATTAATTTTTGTTGTTTGATTTTAACGGAAATTGAGCGGAATAAGAATGGGGAAGATAGAAGGTGTCAGACACGTGTCTGACACCGTCTTTGGGATTGTTTACTGTTCCATTTTCCAGCTACCATCAGGTTGACGGCAAGCTGTTCCATACATTTTTTGTGGCTTACCATTAATCATGGCTTTAGTTTGGTATTCTCTGCAATATGGATTGCCTTCATAAGTAACGTCTTTAACTGGAGTTACAGTATAAGCATTATGAGTGCGATCATTTTGCCAATAAGCTGGCTGACCTGCCGTGTTGTTGTTTAAAGCTTGGTTCATGCGCATTCTGTCGGTGTCATCCATATTTTTACCAATCGCGCCACCAATGTAAGCACCAGCTAACGCGCCTGCGCCCACTGCTAATAATTGGCCGCCACCGTGACCAAACTGGCTACCAACTAATCCACCAATTACGCCACCAGAAACTGTGCCCATATCTTGGTTGTTCATGTTTTGACAACCAGCCATGCTTAAAGCGGTAACTAAGATCATTGAAGCAGCTACTTTTTTCATATTAAGATTAACTCCACTATTAAATTAGCTTAAAGTATCACTACCATTGCATAAGTACGATATTCTATACTGTAAAAAAGAGTTCAGCTAGAGCAATTGAGGCAAATTTATGACCTATAGAAAACCTTACGAAGACGCGTCTTTTGGCGAGTTCACACTTTCTGCAAATAAGAAAAAATTAGATTTACAATATGTATACAATTTACTCTGCTTACCTTCCAGATATTCTACAGGTTTGCCTCCAGAAAGATTTCCATTAGTAATCCAACACTCAATTTGTTTTTCTGTGCATCATAATGGAAAACAAATTGGCTTTTCCCGCGTGATCACAGATTTTTCTGAATTCGCTTCCTTATGGGATGTTTTTATCGATGAAGAATATCGCCGTAATGGAATTGGCAAAGCGTTAATGAAATATGTTTTTGGCCACTACTGCCTACGCGGAATTTTCCGCTGGTTCTTAATGACTGAAGATGCCCACGGCCTCTACCAAAAATTTGGATTTAAAGCCGAAGCTTACAACCCATACGTCATGATGAAAGTCGCTAGCGGTATTTAAGCTTCCATTTTCAACTGTTCCCAATACTTTTCATAAAGGGCAAAGGTTTTGTCCCCGATGTCAGTTTGGAATTCGCCGTGACGTAACACTTCTTGCGGAGGGTAGAGCGTAGGATTATTTTTGATATGTGCTGGCATAGAATTCTTGGCAGTCAAATTAGCGGTAGAATAGTTAATGTTTAAGCTTATTACTTTAGCAATTTCTGGTCGCAGCATAAAATTCAAAAATTTATAAGCGTTGGATTTATGCGGAGCAGTTTTCAAAATAGCAAAGCTATCTACCCAGATTTCGAAACCATCTTTGGGGTAGACGAAACTTAATTTTGGATTTTCTAAACAGGCTTTAAACAAATCTCCATTCCAAGAAGTGCCGATAGTGGCGTCTTCGTCGATTAATATGGAGATGACAGCATCTGTGTTGAACAAACGGATATTGGGCATTAGTTCCCGTAATTTTAAGTATGCCTGTTTGATGTGTGCAGGGTCGCGGTCATTTACAGAATAACCTAACATCAGCAATCCAATAGAAAATGCTTCTCGCGGGTCATCCAGCAGCATTAGCTGGTTACGATATTTGGCATCCAGTAAATTACTCCAGCCTTTTTCCAAATCTGCAGGGAAATAATTTTTATTCACAAAAATCCCGGTGACACCCCAAATGAAAGGAACGCTAAATTGGCTTTGAGGGTCGAAGGGAAGATTTAAAAAGAAAGAGTCTAGATGTTTAAATTCAGGCAGCTTATTTTTATCTAAAGGCTCCAGCATTCCTAAGTGTCGCATTCTATCGATGTAGTAACTGGAAGGCTCAATAATGTCGTAGGCGAGATTTTTACTGGCTCGCAATTTTGCGTACATGGCCTCATTACTTTCGAAGCTCATGGCATTTACTTTAATGCCGGTCTCTTTTTCAAAAGCTGCTATGACGGATGCTGGAATTTCTTCCGCCCAGGTGTAGACGTTCACAACCTCTTTGGGTGCAGCAAGACTTGTCAGTGTAAATAGTAACGCAATAATTGCTAGGCAATACCTAGTGCTGCGCTGGTTCATAAACTCCGAAGGGTGGGTGTTCAAAATGTTAATTATGGTGTTAATAGAAACGAATGTCTATAAGGATTTGCGATATGCAAGCGATTATTTTTTTTACCCTTCCATTTTCAATTTTTCCCAGTATTTCTCGTAGAGTTCTAGCGCTTGGTCGCTCACATCTTTCTGAAATTCGCCTCGCTGCATGGTTGCGCGGGAAGGGTAAATTACAGGGTTATTGCGAATTTCTGCAGGCAGTAATTTTTTGGCTGCAGCGTTAGCAGATGGATAGTGATTATAGAGCGCCGCGGTTTTTGCCACATCAGGACGCAGCATGAAATTTAAGAATTTGTAAGCATTAGCCCGATGAGGGGCGTTTTTAGGAATGGAGAAATTATCCATCGCAATTACAAATCCTTCAGAAGGATAGATAAAGTCTAGTTGAGGATTTTCAGTTTGGGCTTTGGCTAAATCTCCGTTCCAAGTCATGCCTACTGTTACATCCTCATCCACCAATAAAGTTACCGTAGCATCGCTATTAAAAATCTTAACGTTCTTCATCAGACTTTTTAATTTTAGATAAGCTTTTTGAATATGATCTGGATCATTATCATTCGCAGAAAACCCCAGGGTTTTTAAGGCCATGGAAAACACTTCTCGAGAATCATCTAAAAGTAATAACTGATTCTTAAATTTGGGATCCCACAGATCCGTCCAAGATTTTATAGTGCCAGCGGGGAAATAATCTTTTTCCACAAAAATCCCGGTTATACCCCAAAGAAACGGAATGCTGTAATTATTGTTAGGATCGTAAGACTGGTTTAAAAAATCAGAGCTTAAATTTTTAAAATTAGGAATTTGGGTTTTATCTAGTTTTTCTAATAAGTTTTGTCTGCGCATGCGATCAATGTAATAACTGGAAGGCTCGATAATATCGTAACCCGCCTCTTTAGTAGCCCGCAGCTTAGCGTACATTATTTCATTGGAATCGTAAGTGGAGAAATTTACTTTGATGCCAGTCTCATTTTCAAATTGATGGATGATGGTGTTGGGAATTACCCCAGACCACGTATACAGATTAAGAATATTTTCTTTAGCCCAAGCGGTGGGTATTACTAAAAATAATAAGAATAAAACTTGCCAATATTTTCTCATGGTTTTTTTCTCAGAGAAATTTGTGAAATTACAATAAGCACCAAAGTTAACAAAAAGGTTACCGCACACAGAGCATTAATTTCTGGTTTAACGCCAAGACGTACCATTGAATAAATTTTTAAAGGTAGAATTTCAAAATCAGGCCCAGCTACAAAATAACTGATAATCACATCATCAAGTGATAGTGTGAAACTTAGCAACCAGCCTGCAAGTAACGCGGGCCAAAGCAGTGGGAGAATTACCCGCGTAAAAATCATAGTATCTGTGGCGCCCAAATCTTTAGCGGCTTCAAAGATGTATTGATCGAAGCTCACAATGCGGCTGTAAACCGTTACCACCACAAAAGGAATACAAAATGTGGTGTGGGCTAGCAGTAAACTCCAAAATCCAAGCGGAATTTCAGTGATATTAAACAGAATAAGTAAGGAAATACCCATCACGATATCTGGGGCTAAAATTAAAATAAAAATTAAGCCATACAGAAATTGCCGGCCGAAAAATTTATAGCGATAAAGACTTATCGCTGCCAAGGATCCTATACACATAGCAATGGATGCGGCAAAAAAGCCAAGAATTACGGAATGTAACACTGCAATCCACAAATCAGTGTCAGCAAATAATTCGTGATACCAGCGCCAGGAAAACCCGTGCCATACTAAAGAATATTGAGAATTATTAAATGAGTATGCAATTAGAACTAAAATAGGAATATAGAAAAAACAATAGATTAAACTCATGTAGGAAAATGCTTTTACGTTTTTCATAGCAAGTTCCCCGCCGTTCTGGATTTAGTACTTCTCCAGTAAATAAATAGTAATATCGCCAGTAGCAAGGTAAAGACAATACTAATAGCAGCCCCAAGAGGCCAATTTTGAGCAACTAAAAATTGATTCTGGATTAGATTACCTAACAGAATAGATTTAGATCCGCCCAATAAATCTGGAATATAAAAAATTGTCATTGCTGGTAGAAACACCAAAATACATCCAGACAAAATTCCAGGAAGCGTCAGAGGTAATATAATTCTACGGAAAGTTGTAAACCGATTGGCACCCAAGTCGCGAGCGGCATCGATCAAGCGATTATCTAAACGCTCTATGTTGGTTAATAAAGGCAAAATCATAAAAGGCAGCAAATTGTAAACTAAACCCACCATCACTGATGTATCTGAAAATAACAGGGGTAACGGTTTATCGATAATACCTAAGCTTAAAAGAATGGAATTAATCACGCCTTTAGGTTTTAAAATGGTAATCATCGAATAAGTTCGAATTAAGGAACTTGTCCAAA
>Ga0182024_10018050_pt1 | contig 13172 bp, 10 predicted proteins | sample P32metaG_FD_120480 | JGI IMG/M metagenome (GOLD analysis project Ga0182024, IMG submission 120480) | Permafrost microbial communities from Stordalen Mire, Sweden - P3-2 metaG (Illumina Assembly) | ecosystem: Environmental > Terrestrial > Soil > Wetlands > Permafrost | place: Sweden: Stordalen...
CGACCGCGACCGCGACCGCGACCGCGACCGCGACCGCGACCGCAACCGACGGCGCGCGCATCCTCGCGCCGGCTACGCCGTCACTACGGATGCAGCACAGGATTCTCTCTCTCGCTGCTTGTGGTCGATGGGCACGGCCAGCTTTGCACGCTGAAGTCCTCCAAGGGGTTGGAGGACTTCATCATGCAAAGCAGACCACTCATACCCATGCAAAAGCTGGATGCGTACGTCGTGGCGAAGGAGATCGCGAGGCGGGTACACGAAGCGAAGATTCGCGATACCGAACTACGAGATCAGGCAACGCGCGCGGCGAAGAGTTGCTTTCTTACGCTCTGCGAGGGATTGCCGAACGACGGCGTGGCGATGCGGCGGAAGTACTTCACCGAATCGCACAACAGCCTTCACGAGGTTGTCGGGGCGATCGATCTCGCCGAGGCAATCGGCGCGGTAGACAACGATGTGGCGAACGAGGTGCAGGCTCTCGCGTTTCGGCTCAAGAGGATGCTCCGGGCGTTGCTTCGATAGCGCGCGGAGCTCACGAGCTCACGCGGCTCGGCGAACGAGTCGCGCGAGCATCGCCACGAGCCGGTCCGCGAGCCACGCGACCCGTTCGACATCGGCCTCCGACGCGTTCGCGAGTGCTACTCGCTGGCGCCGCACAGGCCCCCGGGCGGCATCGACGGATCTGGCTCTCTCGCACACGCTATCGGATAACCAGCAGGCTTGGTGCACGTGTACCGTGCGACGTGGCCACACGCGCTTACGTCATACGTCGCGGATGACAGCTCATTGCGAGCGCACGTCTTTACTTGCTCTTCAGGGCAGGAGAACTCATGAGCAGCGCGCTTGATCACGGACTCGCGCGGACTGACGCACGCACATAAGAAGAGGGCCGGAAGCGGCGTGGCTCGGAGCATCGTGATAAACTAGTTTGTCGCGCGATCGTGCGCCAGAACAGTCGCCCGACCGGCCATAGCCGACGGTGGAGGAACGCCGAGAGGACTCACGCGGCTACGATCACATAGTCGCAGACTGCGCGCGGCTCGGGGATCGGGAGTCCATCGTCGCGGAGACCGTCGAGGTGCACTGCGATGGCGTCTGCCATCCGGTCGCGCACTTCGGCGATGGTCGCGCCTGTTGCCACGCACCCCGGGACGTCGGGTGCGTATGCACAGAGATTCCCCTCCGCGCGTTCGATGACGATCCCGTAGCGCATGGTTATGGCTCCAGGTTGGCCTGCCGCAGGATGCTGCGCAAGGTGCCGTGGTCGCGGTCGTGATCGTGGTCGTCTTCCCCCGGTCTCGTTGGCCCCCGGCTTGCTGGCCGAGCACGCTATGAATTCGTTCGCTCCTCGCCTCTGGTGAAGTTGTCGGCCCGACAGCGCATGGGGTCGCTCCGAGCACGCGGGGCGCCGCGCCGAGTCCCTTCGGGATGGCCGCGAGCGCGTCGCGATGCTCGGCGAACGGGGGAAGCGTCGCTCGCTGCGGGTGGAGATGCGCTACGGACGCATGGAGCGTCCCGAGGAACGCGCGGTGCATCGCGAGGAACGGACAGAGCATCGCGAGGCATGGGCAGGACGTCCCAAGGAACGGGCGATGCATCAGAAGGAACGGGCGATGCGTCGCAACGAACGGGCGACGCATCAGTAGGAACGGGTGGCGCGTCGCGACGAACGGGCAGCGCTTCCGTACGCGTGCGTACCGTTGCTCTCGCTACGCGGAGCGATGCCCCACGAACTCGCGGGAGAGCGCTCGGCCTTCGTAGTGCATCGGTCGTTAGCTTGCACCGCATCGCTCCGATTGCGTGGGGCATCCCGACGAAGACGTGGGCGTGCGCGAGGAAGAGCGAGCGAAGCGTTCGGAGCTCGAAGCGCATCGCTGCGTCTGTCTCGGCGTGCTGGAGGTCTTCGGACCGCATCCCTACGAGCGGGGAGCGATGCCCAACCCATTCGGAACGATGCCCGACGCGAACGTAGAGGCGCGTTCCGTAGTGCCTACCCCTCGCCAACGCGTGGGTAGCGGCGCCCAGATCGAGCGACGGGATGCTCTGCGCGAAGGTCGGCATGCTCCACCCGTTCCTTGCGATGCTCCACCCGCTTCTCCCGATGCACTGCCCGTTCCTCGCGATGCTCCGCCCGCTTCTCCTGACGCACCACCCATTCCTGGCGATGCTCCACGCATTCGGAGCGACGCGGTGCGAAGGCGAAGACGCAAGTCACGAAGAGTCACGCGGTCATTACACACTTCATGGGGTGCCCGACCCATCCCGCCGGAGAGGGTGCGAGTGCGTCGGGAGCTCCTCCGAGCGCGAGACGACGCGCCCCGCATGCGTCGGGTCGCGTAACGCGGAGCAAGTGTCTTAATCGTTCTTTGCGCCGGCGGTGATCCAATCCTTGATGAGAGTCTGCTCCGCAGCCGACAGAGGAGTGCCGCCGAGCGGCATCCGCGCTCCACACGGAGGCGATGACTCCGACACCTTTAAGTAGAGAAGGCTTGCGCTCGGTTCGTTGGGAACGACGCGGTCGCCCGTGCAGGCAGGGGTTTCCCCTGCAGGGGTCACGGCAGGAACGTTCACGAGGTCGGCGTAGGCCTTCGGCTGGGTGCTCATGTCGAGACCGCCCGCGGGGCTCGCCCCGGCGTGGTGCGACGTGCACCCATTGGTCTCCAAGACGGTCGTGTACACGGTCGTAAACGACGACGTCGTCGTAGTAGGCGTCGTAGTCGTCGTTGCGGGCGTCGTCGAAGAGCCGCCGCATCCGAACGCAACGGCGGCTACGGAGAGTGAAATACCGGCAGTCCACAGACCCAAAAGGCTTTTCATGAATTCCTCCGATAGGACACTAAAGCTATGCGCTCGTGGCCAAGCGGCCATGCCTATCTGCCTCCTTCGACTGGAAACGGGCGTTGCCGCCGGCGACATACGAGCTCAACGGGGCATGCCGGAAATCCAGCTGTCGAGGAGAGCCATTCCCGCCGTGTCGACGAGGTGTGTGCCAATCGGCGGCATCTGAATTCCACTCTCCTCGGGAGTGTCGCGCCGGCTTGCTCGATAAGGAATGGCACTGTGCGCGACGTCGCCGGGCGCGATGCGGAAGAAGGTCTGGCCGGCGATCGGCTGAAAGCCGGAGACGACGTGGACAGCGGTCGCGTACGTGTCGGTCGATTCCACAGTGTCCATATGGCCGCTCGTCAGTCTCATGAAGAGGCCCGTGCTCTCCGCGAGGGCCCCGTTCGTTCGGTTGTGGCAAGCATTGCCGCAGTTGGCGTGTAGCCAGGCGAGGGCGGCCGATTCGGTCGGAGTCCCCGGGATGACCGGAGGCGCGTCGCTCCGCTTCGGTAGTCGGGGGACGCGGATTCGAGCGAGACGTCTGCACGCCGGCCGAGCCTCTCGATATTGCGGAGACGCTCCTTGCATCCTTCTTCGCGCGGGAGCTGGACGATGCGCTTCGGTCCTCGAGGCGGAGGGCCGCCTCGAGACCTCTCGCCCCTTCCACTTCCCGCGGCGCCGTAGTAGGCCACTGCCCATCATCCGAAAAGGAGGCCCATCATGTCGACGCCCACGACCGGTCGCTTCGTCTGGCACGAGCTTCACACCACCGATCGCGCAAAGGCGCTCAAGTTCTACGCCACGCTCCTGGGCTGGGAGACGAAAGAGGTCTCGATGGGCCCCGGCGAGCCGTACGGCCTCTGTTTCCTCAACGGCAAAGATATGGCCGGGATCACCAAGTCGATGGCCCCCGCGCACGTGCCCCCGCACTGGCTCCCGTACATCGCGGTCGACGACGTCGACAAGACCGTCGCCAAACTGAAGAATCTCGGGGGTCGGCTCCTGGGAGCCGCGATGGACATCCCCAACGTGGGCCGCTTCGCTCCGGTCGCCGATCCGCAGGGCGCGGCCTTCGCGGTGCACACGCACGGAACGCCGTACCCGGAGGAGCCCGAGACACCCCCGACCGGAGCTTTCTGCTGGGAAGAGCTCATGACGAGCGATCCCGAGGGTTCGGCCAAGTTCTATTCGAGTCTCTTCGGCTACACCGTCGACTCGATGGATATGGGGCCCATGGGCACGTATCGGATCTTGAAGCGCGGGGACCGCCAGACGGCAGGGATCATGCTCATGCCCTCCAACGTGCCGCACTCGCACTGGCTCGAGTACGTCGCCGTGAAGGACGTGGACACGTCGGTCCGCAATGCCAAAGAGATTGGCGCGACCATTCTGGTCCCGCCGACCGATATCCCGAAGATCGGCCGTTTCAGCGTTCTCAGCGATCCGACGGGCGCTGCGATCGCTCTTTTCAAGGGCACCCCCGCCTAGCAGCCCGACATTCAGATCGTCTCCTCCGGCGCGAGCCGGCACGGGGACGGCGCATCGGGGAGCTCGACTTGCAACGTCGAGTGCTCGATATGAAAGCGCTCGTGCAGCTCTTTGCACACGTCGCCGAGGAACGCCGGGTTCCCGGTGTTCTCCGGCATCACGAGGTGCGCGGTGAGCGCGTTCTCGGTCGTACTCATCGCCCAGATGTGAAGATCGTGGATCTCTCGCACGCCGGGCAGTTTTGCCAGGAAGCTACGCACTTCGTTGGGGTCGATCCCCTCCGGCACGGCGTCGAGCGCGAGGTTCAGCGAGCGCTTGAGGAGCGACCACGTGCTCACGAGCACGAGGAACGAGACCACGAGGCTCGTGATCGGGTCGATCAGCGACCAGCCTGTCGTCAGGACCAGCAATCCTGATCCTACGACGCCCGCTGCGATGGCGGCATCGCCGGCGAGATGCAAGAACGCGCTTCGGATGTTGAGGTCGGTGTGCCGGCCTCGGCTGAAGAGGAGCGCCGACGCGCCGTTGATGACGACGGCCCCTCCCGCGACGATCATGACGATGCGCGCGTTGACCGCCCCGGGTGAGCCCATCCGCCGAATCGCCTCCCAGCCGACCCCGCCTGTGCCCACGAGCAGCAGCACGGCGTTCGCCAGTGCGGCCAGGATCGAGATTCGGCGTAACCCGTACGTGTGCCGTGCCGAGGGCTTGCGCCGCGCGAGGATGGTCGCGGTCCACGCGAGGGCGAGTCCGAGGACGTCGCTTGCGTTGTGCGCGGCATCGGCCAGAAGGGCCATCGACTGGGCCATGACGCCGTATGCGACCTCGACGGCGACGATGAAGAGATTGAGCACGATCCCGATCGCAAACGCTTGTCCGTGCCCCGGCGTCCCGTGGGAATGCCCGTGGCCCAAGTGCGCGTGCGCTCCACCCTGGTCGTGCGAATGGTCGTGCGAATGATCGTGCGAATGGCCGTGCGGGTGGTCGTGGTCGTGCGCTCGGGGGGTCGCCATGATCCGTTCGCAGCAAGATTGCGGCCCACGCGCCGGTGCGCAACCAAGAAATGGATCCTTCCCCTCTCGGCGCCGTCTTGTGCAACTCTCCGCCTCTCCGCCGAGGACGGATCCGATGGCTTTCGATCTCTTTGCCAAAAAAGACCTCACGATGCTTCGCTCGGAGGCGGAATCCAGCGAGAGCGGGCTCACGCGGGCTCTCGGCCCGTTCGACCTGCTCGCATTGGGCGTCGGCGCGATCATCGGCGCCGGCATCTTCGTGCTGACCGGAAGCGCGGCAGCGAAGTATGCCGGCCCCGCGATCACGGTCTCGTTCATGATCGCGGCCGTCGCCTGCGGGTTCGCCGGTCTCTGCTATGCGGAATTCGCCTCTCTCATCCCCGTCGCCGGCAGTGCGTACACGTACGGATACGCGTCTTTGGGGGAGCTCATCGCGTGGATCATCGGGTGGGATCTCATCCTCGAGTACGCGTTCGGCGCCGCGACCGTGGCGGTCGGCTGGAGCGGCTATGTCAATAGCTTCCTGCAGGACTTCGGGATCCATATCCCCCCTCAGGTCACCGCTTCTCCGGGAACGGAGCTCGTCTTTTACCATGACCGCTGGCTCCGCTTGGGGACGGCCGAAGCCATGCTGAACAGCGCTCACGTCACGATCGCGGACCTTCCGCATGTCACGGCGAGCTTCGATCTGATCGCGCTCCTGGCGATCCTGTGTGTCACGGCGATCCTGGTGGTCGGCATCCGTGAGTCTGCGAACGTCAACACCGCGATCGTCGTGCTCAAGGTCGCCATCGTCCTCGTCTTTATCGGCATCGCCACGACGGCGCTCGCGCGTCAGAGCTGGGCTCCCCTGGAGAAGAACTGGCACCCGTTCATCCCGGAGAACACCGGCGAATTCGGTAAGTACGGGTGGAGCGGCGTCCTCCGGGGATCGGCGGTCATCTTCTTCGCGTACATCGGCTTCGACGCCGTCTCGACCGCGGCCCAGGAGGCGCGTCGGCCCCAGCGCGACATGCCGTTCGGGATCCTCGGGTCTCTCGTCATTTGCACGGTGCTTTACGTGATCGTGGCCGGTCTCCTCACCGGCCTCGTGCCGTACACCGCGCTCAACGTGCCCGATCCGGTCGCCGTCGGAATCGATGCTACGGGCGTCAAGTGGGGGAGCATCCTCGTCAAGATCGGCGCGATCGCGGGGCTCGCATCCGTGATGCTGGTCATGCTCCTCGCGCAGTCGCGCGTGTTCTTCTCGATGGCCCATGATGGCTTGCTCTGGCAGTGGGCGGGCCGCATCCACCCGCGCTTTCGGACCCCGTACCTTTCCTCCATCGCCGTCGGCGTATTCGTCGCGACCTTTGCCGCGCTCATTCCGATCGGCATCCTCGGAGAACTCGTGAGTATCGGGACGCTCTTGGCGTTCGTCATCGTGTGCGCGAGCGTTTGGCTCCTTCGCCGGCGACATCCGGATCTTCCGAGGCCCTTTCGGACACCGTGGGTGCCCTTCGTGCCGATCATGGGGATGCTGATTTCGGGAGCCATGATGCTCGCGCTGCCGGCCGAGACCTGGATTCGGCTGGGGATATGGCTCGCGATCGGAATGGTTGTATACTTTGGTTACGGGCGTCATCACAGCCGCGTACAGAAGGCCCGCCAGTCGACAGGCGATCCGTCGCCTCCCGGGCGGCTCAGCGACTAGATACTAAGGAATATCTTCATGAAATCATGGGTTGCTTACACCGCCGGCTCTTGTGTGCTTTTTTCAGTGGCGGCGGTCGGCGGTGCGATCTCGTGTGCGTCGACGTCTCATGAGGGGCAGGAGCTCGCGGACGGAGCGTGGGTCGGCGGTGACGCTGGCGACGGGGGACCTGGGATCGTGCTCGCCCAGGATGGAGAAGGCACGCTCGGCCTCGAGAGTGGGGGACAACCCCAGGGGACGGGCAACTGCACGGCGTTGAAGCGGGTGTGCTCTTCCAGCTGCCCGGATTTTCCGGCTGCGCCGCTCTTCGACGGGCCCTCGGACGGGGGCGCCCCGGCGGCGCCCGCCAATGCCGCATCCCTTTTCGCGGGCAGCGACGGTACCGGCCCTGGCCCGTGCATCGTCGAGCCTGTCGCGGGAACGCTCATTCCGCAAAACTGGCTACGTCCGCGTTTTCGCGTCATCCCCGCGGCGGGTCAAAACGTCTTCCAGATCACCCTGTCGTCGAAGCGGCAGGCCAACTCCTATGTCGTCTACACGGCGAGCGACACGTGGACGATGCCCAAGAAGGATTGGGATGGCCTGCGCGGCGACAGCTGGGGGGATGAAGTTACCGTCACGATTCGAGGAGTGAGCAGCAGCGGAGGAACCCCCACTTCCTCGGCGAGCTCCTTCACGATCGCGCCGGCCAGCGCCGGAGGATCGATGATCTACTGGGCGGCCACCGGCGATCAGAATGGGCTGTCTTGGCTCGAGGGGTTTGCACCGGGGGATGAGAGTGTGGCGACCACGCTCGAAGTCAGCCAAGTGAAGCTGAGTAATTTCCGCGACCAGGGCGGGAATCTCATGCCGGACGGAGGCGCGGCCGAATGCATTGGGTGCCACACGGCGCCCCCCGACGGCAATAGCGTCACTTTCTTAGACTTCTATCCATGGCCTGGCGCCGCGGCTCTAGTCAATCCTGACGGCGGCGGGGGTACCGGTGCGGTACCGTCTTGGCTGACCGGCATGGGCGTCACGGCCCTTAGCATGCCGTGGCTCGGCGTCGCGACGTTCTCGAAGGCGGATTGGGCGACCGAACAGGTCGCCGTCACGAGCTACGGATGCGCGCAGCCGACCGTGGGTATCCCTTCGACCTACCCCTGGGCCTCAGGTCCCTCATGCAGCGACCAAGCGAACTCGTCTCTGGCCTGGATCAACCTAGCCGTGAGTGGCGGGGTTCCCGAAGCTAGTAGCGGCTACAACCTCGGCGAAGACATCATGGCCAACTTCGGCACGAGCTCCGCTGCCTTCGGCTTCCTCGAGCGCACGGGGGATTCGCGCGGCGTGGAGTTTCCCAACTGGAGCCACGACGGGACGACCATCGTGTACGTCTCGACCAACGCAGGAAAAGATGGGCGCATTGGTTTGAGCAGCCAAGACGCGGGAGGAGGGCAGTTCGCGCCTACCGCGGCGGATCTCTATACGGTTCCGTTCAACGCAAGGAAGGGCGGCGCGGCAACGCCGGTGCAGGGAGCGTCCGACCCGACGGCATACGAGTACTATCCAGCCTTCTCGGAGGACGACAAGCTCCTCGCGTTCGATCGGGCGTCGACGTACAACGCAACAAGAGGCCTCTACTACAACGCTAGTTCCGAAGTTTATGTCATTCCCGCCTCCGGCGCGGCGTCACCGACCCGAGTGGCCGCGAACGATCCGCCGGCGTGTCAGGGCACTCTGGGCAGCCCCGGCGTGACAAACAGCTGGCCCAAGTGGTCGCCAGATGTCGAGACGTGCGATGACGGAAACACTTACTACTGGCTCGTATTTTCATCAACGCGCGAAGGGATCCCCTTCGACAACCCCAACGGCGCCAATTTCAAGAATGGCGGCTCCCCCGACGGGCCGACCTCTCAGCTTTACATTACTGGGGTCACCGTCTCGGGCGGGACGATTGCGACCCATCCTGCGCTCTTTATCTGGAATCAAGGGATGAAAAGCGCTTCGTTTGGGGGCAATGCGCAGAGCAACCACACCCCGATCTGGGAGTACGTGACGATTCCCCTTCCGCCACCCCCGATGCAGCCGAAGTAGTCGCGCGCCGAGGCTATCACTTGAGCAATGTCGCGAACGCGTTGTTCATGAATGGAGGCGTCTGCGGCCGCGACTTGTTCGGGACTGCCGCTCCCGCGACCGACTCCGCGATCAGCGCGATGCGCTTGCGCCTGAGCGTGTCCTCCTCTACGGTCACGAACGCGCTCTGAGAACGCCGGGGTAGTTTACAGAACTAGCCTAGCCTAGCGTGCTGAAAGGTTGAGGGGCACAGCGATGAGGGACATCACACGAACCGGGTGGGCGGTGGGCCTGTTCCTCGGATCCATGGAACTCGCTTGCAGCTCGTCCGGGCTTCGGTCGGAGGCTATCCGCGAGGCCAGCGAGGCGATTACCACCGATGGGGGGACGAGCGACGCTGGGAACAGCAGCACCACGTCGACCCAACTAGAACTCCAAGTCTCCGAGAACGCGTGCGCCGCAAACCTCGCCCAGAACTACTTCGAGGTCACCAATGGCAGCGCGGGGTCCGTCGCGTTGTCGGACATCACCGTAAAGTTCTGGATCAACGACACGAGCGGTGTTCCCGTCGCCCCCGAGGTCTCGTACGGCGGTTGCGTCACCTCGCCGAACGGCGCGTGCGTGCACACCGTGTCGGGGGTCAAGATCACCGCGACGCCATTCTCGCCGGCGTGCGGTCCGGACGCGAACCATCAAGCCAACTGGGAGATCGCCGTCTCGACCACGGACTCAACGCCCCTCGCCGTCGGGCAAACCTGGAACAACGTGCAGACCGCCGTGAACCTGTCCAACTATGCCAACTTCGTTCCAGGAACGAAGACGTGGTTCAGTGGCTGCGGAAGCGGTGGGCCATACGCCGCCAATCCGGCCTTCGCCGTCTACGATCAGGGCAACATGGTGTTCTCGAACGGAATCAACGCGCCCTCTTGCCGTGCGCCGCACGGCCTGCAGGTCCTTCCGCAATACGCTGGCGCTCCGCTCGGGCCGCTGACGGGCCCGGTTCCGCCTGGGACTACCCTCAAGCTCGCGCTCAGTTTGCCCGTGCCGAACTTGTCTGCGCTACAGGCCTTTGCCGACGAGGTCTCCGACCCGAGCAGTCCGCAGTTCCGCCAGTTCATCACGCCGGATAAGTTCGCGTCGATGTTTGGCCCATTGCAAACGAGCTACGCGGCCCTCTCCAACTGGGCAACCTCGTCCGGCCTGACCGTCATAGGCACCTATTCGAACAACATGGTCCTCGCAGTGACCGGGACTGTAGCGGCCATCGAGCAAGCGCTCTTCCTGAACCTGAACTACTATGTTCGCCCGGACGGAACGCAGTTCTACGCGCCCGATCGGAGCCCGTCACTGAACCTGAGTGTGCCAGTGCTTCCGGTACAGGGCTTGGACAATTATCAGTTGCCATCGCCTGGCGTGCAGCCTGACGGTAACTACCTCGGCAATGACTTTCGCATCGCGTACGCTCCGTGCACTGCGCTTACGGGCGCAGGGCAGACGGTCGGTATCCTTACCGCCCCGGGCAAACACTTTTACTCAAGTGACATTCAAAACTACATCAATAAGGCCGGAACAAGCCCCCCGACGCCGATTGCGATCTCGGTCGACGGTGTCTCGACCACGCCGGCCAACGGCGAGGACACTGGAGAGCAATCGCTGGACATCGAAATGGTCCTCTCCATGGCGCCAGGCGCTCAGGTTTTCGAGTTTGAGGGCGACACCTACGATGCGACGCTGAGCGCGATGGCCACGTGCACCGGCATCGGCAGTAACAACACGTGTCTCTCCGTTACTGGCCAATTGCCGGTCGCAAACCAGCTCAGTAACTCCTGGAACTTCTGTGGGACCACTTCACAGGAGCAAACGCTCCTTCAAATGAAGGCCCAGGGCCAATCCTTTTTCAGCGACAGCAGCGATTTCGGCGCCTACCCAGTGTCAGCAGGCCTCCTTTCGGTCTGTGCAATGGAAGGTGCCATCGCGAACCACATCGACTATCTCGATGGAGTGACGATTGTAGGAGGGACGATTCTCACCCTTAGTGTCGCTCCCGAAATGTGGAATCTCGAAGCGGGATGGCCCTCAAGTGGGGGAGGGATCCTGTCGCCGAGCCTCATCCCATCCTACCAGATAAATGACGTTCCCTCCCGAAGCCTCGCTTCGACAATCTACCGCAATGCACCGGACGTAGCGGCGGTTGCTCAAAACATCGAGCTCTATGCAGATAACAATTCTATCCCGACGTCGATTGGCGGCACCAGCGCGTCCACTCCCCTTTGGGCGGGTTTCATGGCACTAGTCAACCAGCAGGCAAAAAACAATGGGCTGCCGCGGATAGGGTTCGCGAACCCCGAGATTTACGCCATCGGCGCCAATGCCGCTGCGTATGCGTCCGACTTCCACGACGTCAAGGATGGGACCAGTAACGGGTCCAGCGCCAATCCAACTGGCTATCAGACGGTCGCGGGGTATGACTTGGTTACAGGCTGGGGCTCACCTAAGTGCAATCTGATCTCGGACCTGTCGTGCGTTAAGCTCTGCGGTGGTGTCTGCGCGAACTTCGCCACGGATTCGAATAACTGCGGCGCTTGCGGGCACAGCTGCGGGGGAGGAGCGTGCAGCGGCAGCGTCTGCCAGCCACTCCTTCTCGGGACGGCCAACGAAGGCGGAGGGATCGCAGTCGGAAGCGGAGAAGTGTACTGGACTACGGCACAAAGCTTCGACGGCGCTGGGATTTCAGGGATACTCGCGGCGCCGTCCTATGGAGGACCTGTCGCCACGATCGTGGGAAGCGGCACCACGCCACCTACACAGCCGTATAACGCCTCGACCGCCCTGACGGCGGACGGCACCTACGTGTACTTCTACGACTACAATGCTGTCACCAACCATGGCGCACTCTGGAAGGCGAACACGACGACTGCGCCCATCGAAATTGCGAACGTGAACACAACCACCGTGACGATAGACAACAAGGCCGTGACCGAGCCGCTGCCACCTGGGGTGTTCGGGCTCGCCGTCGATAGCCAGAATCTCTATTGGGCCGACGCGAGCGGCGATCTATCTCAGGTGCAGCTCTCGAGCAACAATGTCACTAACCTCGACAACGGCGTGACTTCCGGTATCGCTTCCGACGGAAGCCACCTTTTCTATTTTGCGCGGAATTCGCTCATCATGTTTAGCGACAACAACGGTCGCCAAACCATCGCCAGCGTTTCTGCAGCGGATCAGCCGCCCGTAATTCTTGGGGACGGGCCCGGTGGTGGAGATGTGGCCGCGGCTTCAGGCCACGTTTGCTGGATCACCTCCTCGGCGCAACAGGTGGAGTGCGCATCTATATCAGCGAGTCCGCAGGTGGTCTACACGTACCTAGACTACATCTACGGGGTTGCGACGGACCGGACGAATGTGTTTTTCAGCACGTACAATACGACGGTTGGGGAGTATGATCTCAACGAGCTTCCCATCTCAGGTGGCACCGGGACACCGGTGGTACTCGGCAACTCAACTCCTGCCGCTGACATTCCGCTTTGGTTCGCAGTCGATTCGATCAACCTGTACTGGACGACAACGGGCGAGTTTCCGGAAGTCTTTAAGCTTGCCCTCCCACTCTGATAGTGGAGGGTGGTAAGTGGTTGCAGAGGTGGCCTCGTGACGCGGGGACGGGCCTTCCCGGCGCTCGGCAGGATCGCTTTTTTCCAGGCGGAAGTGGCGAGTGATCAAACTTGGACGGCGGGTGGTCGCGCAGACCAAGCTGCGCGTGTTCAAAGGGATCACCGACTCCGCGACCAAGATCGTCAGTGTCTTCGAGCCCGACAGACGAATTCTCCGTTGCGGAAGGGGGCACAAGTCCACCAAGGGCCGGGGATCGTTATCGCGGCCTTCTCACCGGACGAGAATCGCGCTCGTTGCTCTAGCGCTTGAGCAACGTGGCGAACGCGTTGTTGGAGAACTGCGGCGCTTGCGGCTGCGACTTGCTCTCTGCAGGCGCGCGCTCCTTCGGCTCGGGCCCGCGTGTCGCATCCCCTTTCGAGCCGGGCGCCTCCACGGGTCCCGACTTCGCCGTGAGTGCGATGCGCTTGCGCACGAGGTCGACCTCGAGCACG
>Ga0182024_10018051_pt1 | contig 13172 bp, 18 predicted proteins | sample P32metaG_FD_120480 | JGI IMG/M metagenome (GOLD analysis project Ga0182024, IMG submission 120480) | Permafrost microbial communities from Stordalen Mire, Sweden - P3-2 metaG (Illumina Assembly) | ecosystem: Environmental > Terrestrial > Soil > Wetlands > Permafrost | place: Sweden: Stordalen...
AACGCAGGCAGTTACGCTCGCCACACTTGGCACGGGCGACGACACGCAGGAATTTGATTCTTACACCGGCGGCGAGACTGAGAAGAAATTTATTTTACATTACAATTTCCCGAATTTCTCCGTTGGCGAAACCGGCCGCATCAGTGGTCCGGGTCGGCGCGAAATCGGCCACGGCGCGCTCGCCGAGCGCTCCATTGAGCCGATGATTCCGCTCGACACTTATCCGTATGCGGTTCGCGTCACGAGCGAGATCATGGAATCGAATGGGTCGACTTCCATGGCAAGCGTTTGCGGCGGCACACTGGCGCTCATGGACGCGGGCGTTCCGATGATTCGTCCGGTTGCCGGCATCAGTGTCGGCATCTGCACCGAATACAGCGGCGAAAAAATTTCCAAATACCAACTGCTGACCGACATCATCGGCTGGGAAGATCATTACTGCGACATGGATTGCAAGATCGCTGGAACAGAAAAAGGCATCACCGGCTTTCAACTGGATTTGAAGCTGAAAGGTTTGCCGCACGCGCTCATGGTCGAGACGATTGAAAAAGCCCGTATCGCGCGAATGCACATTTTGGCGGAAATGGCCAAGACACTGGCCGAACCACGCAAGGAATTGAGCAAATATGCGCCGCGCATCGAAGTCGTCCGCATCAACCCGGAAAAAATCGGCGCGCTCATCGGGCCGGGCGGCAAGAACATCAAACGCCTCGTCGAGGAATCAGGTTGCGAGATCAACATCGAGGACGACGGCACGGTGAACATTTTCTCCGTTTCGCCGGAAGGCATGAAAATCGCGAAGGACGCCATCACCGGCATGACCGCCGAGGCCGAAATCGGAAAAATTTATCGCGGCAAAGTTGTCACCGTGAAGGAATTCGGCGCGTTCGTCGAATTTTTACCGGGCAAAGACGGCTTGGTTCACATCAGTGAACTGGCGAATTTCCGCGTCAAAAAAACCGAGGACATCGTCAAGATCGGCGACGAAATCACCGTTAAATGCCTCGGGGTGGACGAAAAGGGTCGCGTCCGCCTTTCGCGCAAAGCCGCAATGGAAGAGCGCGACCAGGAAATGGTCGAGAAAATTTAGCGAAATTTTAAATTTCAAGCGCGAATGGTTTTTAACCGTTCGCGTTTTTAGTTTTGACGCAAAAGTTACAACGGGTTTGACTGGGGCGCAAAGCAACCGTAGAATCACGGGCGAATGCTGGTTGCTCAATCAAAGGTGGCGGGTGCGAAAGTCACCGACCTGTCAAACGCCAATCCGAATTGTTCCTGGAAAAATCTTGTGGAACCGGTGGAGCCTTTTCTTCAGGCGGTCACGAAGCGACTCGTCCAGCAGGTCGGCGAATTCGATCCGCAAATCGTTCCTTACGCCAAATATGCACTGGATGGCAGCGGCAAACATCTGCGTCCGACGCTCGTCGCGCTGGCGGGCAATGCCGTCGGCGAAGTCGGCGACACGCACGTCACGGCGGCGGTCATCATTGAAATGGTGCACCTGGCCACGCTCGTCCACGACGACGTGATGGACGAAGCGGAAATCCGGCGCGGCCAGCTCACGCTTGCGGCGAATTGGGGAAATGAAATCGCCGTGCTCTTCGGTGATTGTCTTTTTGCGCAGGCGTTGAAACTGGCGGCCAGTTTCCCGACTCCTGAAGTTTGTCGCGCGGTGGCAATGGCGACGAACACGGTTTGCACCGGCGAAATCTTGCAGACGCAGTATCGGCGCAAATTTCAAGTTTCACGCCGCGATTATTTTCGCGTCATCGAAATGAAAACCGCCGAGTTGTTCACCCTCTCGTGTGATTTGGCGGCGTTTTTGAACAACGCGAAAGCGGAGCCGCGCACGGCGTTGCGGCAATTCGGCGCGGCATTTGGCACGGCGTATCAGGTTTATGATGACTGCGTGGATTTGTTCGGCTCGGAAACGGCGGCGGGTAAATCGCTCGGCACGGATCTGGCGAAGGGTAAATTGACCTGGCCGGTTTTGCTCGCGTGGGAACGCGCGAATGCCGCTGACCGTGCGCATTTGGAAAATATGATTGAAAACTGGCAACCGGAAAATTTTTCCGCCGTGAATGAATTGCTCGTCCAATACGACACCTTTGAACCATCGCTGGAAGTCATCACCCATTACTTGGAGCAGGCGCGAAAGGCGCTGCGTGTTTTGCCGGAAAACGGCGGCCGCGCGGGGCTTTTAAATTTAACGGAATTTTTGGCGCAACAAACCGGCGTTTTGACGGTTTGTAATTAAGTGACCATGATTATGGCTGAAACAGCCGAACGCAAAGATTCGGAATCGCCCGCACCAACCGAAGAAATGGAATTGGTGCGGCGCGCGCGGCGCGGTGATTTGGAGGCTTACGACGACCTCGTCAAACGCTATCAAGAACGTATCTTCGCGACGATTTACCACATGACTTCCAACCACGAGGACGCCAACGACCTCGCGCAGGAATCGTTCATCAAGGCGTTTCAGGCATTGAAGTCCTTCAAGGGCGGCTCCAGTTTTTACACCTGGCTTTACCGGATTGCGGTCAACAAGACGATCAATTTTCTCAAACAGCGCAAAAATCGTATGCACATGAGCCTGAACGATTTAGATTTTAACGCCGAGCATGACCCCGATTTGATGGCGTTGATTTCCGACAAAACACCGCGTCGTGACGCCGGTTTGACTGAATTGCAGGAAAAATTGAACGCGGCATTAATGAAATTGTCTGAACCCCATAGACTGGTTGTCGTTCTGCACGATGTGCAGGGACAGTCGCATGAAGAAATCGCGAAAGTCATGGACTGCAACATCGGCACGGTGCGGTCGCGGCTGTTTTACGCGCGGCAGCAGTTGCAGGGGTATCTGGCCGATTACTTGAAATAAATATGAGCGAAAATGAGGACAACTTTGAGATGCTGCGGCGTTTGCTGACGCTTAAGCGGCATGAAATCCCACCGCCGGGTTATTTCAACCGTTTTTCCGGCGAAGTGATTTCGCGCATCAGGGCGGGTGAAGCCGACGCGCCAGCCGGTATGTCAGAAGGACTGGCAGCCCAGGCTCCGTGGTTGTTGAAATTCCTGCAATTATTCGAAGCAAGACCTGCGTTTGCGGTCGCATTTGCCTCAGCACTTTGCCTGTTGCTGGTGTTTGGAATCGTATTTGCGGAGCGACCCGATTCTGCGCCGCAACCGCTTTTGCAGGCGATGGCGCAAAATGACGGCGGTGCGCCGCAGCTTGCCGCCGTGTCGCCAACGGCTTTGCCAGAAACAACCGTTCAAACTGGAATTATCGCCAGCACGAATCCGGTGTTGGGCCTTCAGCCCGTCGCGTCGCTCTTTGGCCAGCAAAATCCACTGGTGATGCCCGTCAGCTTTTTGTCTTCCGGCAATTGACTTAAAAATTTGATTCTGAAATTCGCGGTGCGCGCTTGAAACGCCGCCGCGCTTTTCATTTAATCAGGCGAGTGCCAACCAAAGTCATCGCGGTCGCCAACCAAAAAGGCGGCGTGGGCAAAACCACCACCGCCATCAATCTCGCCGCCTGCCTGGCCGCGCTCGGCCAACGCGTGCTCCTTTTCGACCTCGACCCGCAGGCGAATGCGACGAGCGGCGTCGGTCTGGAAAAAGTGGAAGGCGCAAGTGCGTATCGCGTTCTGCTCGGCGAAGGCAGCCTGCTGGACAAAATCAAATCCACAACGTTCGAGCGGCTCGAAGTCGTGCCCAGCGAAGTGGATTTGTGCGCCGCCGATCTCGAATTGGCGCGGACGGAAAATCATTTGCTCGCAGTTTCCCGCGCGCTCAAACCCGTTTTGGACAGCGGACGCTTCGACGTGGTGCTGATTGATTGCCCACCGTCGCTCGGCATTCTCACGTTGAACGCCTTCACCGCCAGCGACGCCCTGCTCGTGCCGCTGCAATGCGAATATTACGCGCTCGAAGGCATTTCGATGATGAATCGCGTGCTCGGCCAACTCCGCGACGCGGGTGTCAACCCGCGTCTGGAAATTTTCGGCGTCGTGATGACAATGTTCGATGGCCGCACCAAACTGTGCAACGAAGTCGTCGGCGAAGTCCGCACCCTGCTCGGCGCAAAAGTTTTTGAGACCGTGATTCCGCGCAGCACCAAGCTTGCCGAAGCGCCGAGTTTCGGCAAACCCATCATTCATTACGACAAATACAGTGCCGGTTCGGCGGCGTATGAACTATTGGCGCAGGAAGTTTTGGAGCGGCTCAGTTTGCAATGACCATGTTCGCTTGCTGCAATTAAAGGAATCCAATAATTTTCCGTCGCATGTAAAAATTTTATGGCAAAAGAAATTCTCGAAATGCCTGTCGAATCGGCCACGATGGAATTGCCCGATACCAAAACCATCCACCTCAAATGGCCGGATGGCCACAATCCCGATTTCAAGACCGGCCAGTTTATCACGCTCTACTGGCCGGACACACCGAACTATAAACGCGCCTATTCGCTCTCGTCCTCCGCGCTGGATCGCGGCTTTTATGAGGTCACCGTCAAGCGCGACGGCAAGATGGGCACGCGCATCGTGGATTGGGCGAAGGCGGGCGATAAACTATTCGTCATTCCGCCGGTCGGAAAATTTCTGCCGGTTTACGAGCCGGACAAACATCTCATCTGCATCGCCGGTGGTTCGGGCGTGACGCCGTTTCGCGGATTCACGCGCGAAGCCACGCGCCGGAAACTGGAGACGAAAATCACCGTGCTTTACAGCGTCCGCACACCGAGCGACATCATTTTCAACAACGAGTTCCGGCAATTGGAGCAGGAGAATCCGAACTTCAAATTTCATGTCACCTGCACGCGCGCGCTGCCGGAACATAACTGGACCGCACGCAACGGACGCATCACATCAGAATGGGTGAAGGAGCACGCCAAAGAATTGGCGAACACGGTTTTCTACGCGTGCGGCCCGAACGCGCTTGTCGAGTTCGCCGAAAAAGTCGTCCTGCACGGCCTCGGCGTGCCGAAGGAGCAGATGAAAACGGAAAAGTGGGGATGATAATCCTCAAAGGACACTAATTTTCACGAATTGTTTTTTGATCTAATTCGCAAAATTTGCGGATAAAAAATTCATGTTAAAACGCACCGCACTTTATTCCGCGCACCAGAAACTCAGCGCGCGGCTCATTGATTTCGGCGGCTGGGAAATGCCGGTGCAATATACCAGCATCACGGACGAACATCTGGCCGTCCGCAATGCCGCCGGAATTTTTGACATCTCGCACATGGGCGAAGTCACCGTGAGCGGCGCGGCGGCGGCGGGATTTCTCAATTCAATTCTCACGAACGACCTCAGTAAACTCACGCCCGGTACCGGTCAATACACGTTGATGTGCAATGAGCGGGGCGGCGTGATTGACGATTTGTATGCGTATCGGCTTTCCGGCGAAGTTTACCTTTTGATCATCAACGCTTCGCGCATCGAGGCCGACGTCGCGTGGCTCGATGCACAAGCCGTAAAATTTCCGCGACAAAATGAATTGCGACTCACCGATGCCTCGCACAATTATGCCGCCGTTGCTGTGCAAGGCCCGCGCGTGAAAGATTTCATCAACGACTGCATTCCCGGCGCGTCGAGTTCCGCCATGCGCGTGAACTGCGTCACCGATTTGAAAAAAAATCAGATCGGCGGATTTCATTTTGAGCATGGCAGCGTGCTCGTTTCGCGCACCGGCTACACCGGCGAGGACGGATTTGAAATCACCGGCTCGGACGAAGCCATCCAGCACGTGTGGAATAAAATACTCGAAATCGGCGCGCCATTTGGAATCAAACCATGCGGCCTCGGCGCGCGCGATACGTTGCGGACGGAAGTTTGCTATCCGCTTTACGGCCATGAACTGGACGAACACACCACGCCGATTGAGGCTGGGCTTGTATTTTTCGTCTCGCTCGAAAAGGGTGAATTCATTGGACGTTCAGTTTTGGCCGAACAAAAGGCCAACGGCGTGAAAAAGAAGCTTGTCGCGTTCAAGATGACCGGCAAATCCGCGCCGCCGCGACCGCATTACTCGATCTGGGCGAACGGTGCGAGCATCGGCGAAGTCACGAGTGGTACGCAAAGTCCATCGCTTGGAATCGGTATCGGCCTGGGCTATGTTCTGCCGGAATTCGCCAAGCCGGACACAAAAATTGAAATCGAGATTCGTGGCAAACGCGCGCCGGCAGCCGTCGTGCAGAAACCAATCTATCGCAATAACTTATAAACTTATGAAATGGATCATCGCAGTTTTTATCACGGGCATTTCACTCGTCTTGTTCACTGGTTGTCAGACACAAGACGAGCAGGTGCAACACACGCAAGACCGCAAGCAGGATATGCTGATGAAACAGATGCAAAAGGAACAGGGACAGGCGGAAAAATTACAACCGTCAAACCAGTAAATTCGACGCTCTCATAGGAGCGGCTGTGTCACTGTTGCTTTGCAGATTCGCTTGAGCAAATCCACTGGTTCGGCGTAATCTGCGGGCAGAATTTTAATTCAAAATCTATGAGTAATATTCCTTCAGATTTGAAATACGCGAAATCACACGAATGGGTGCGCGTCAACGGCGATACGGCGACCGTGGGCATCAGCGACCACGCGCAACAGGAGTTGACCGATGTCGTTTTTGTCGAGCTGCCCGAAGTGGGCCGCAAGGTGAAAGCCGGCGAAGCTTGCGCCGTGGTGGAATCCGTGAAGACCGCGAGCGACATTTATTCGCCTGTCAGCGGCGAAATTGTAGATCTGAACAAGCCCGTCACCGACAATCCCGCCTTGGTGAACACCGAACCATACGCGGGTGGCTGGTTTTTCAAAGTCAAATTGAGCAATCCTGCTGAACTGAACGCACTGCTGTCGCCGGAGCAATACAAAAAACAAATTGGTGGGTAAGCCAAATGCCCAACACACGATCAGACCAATCGCAGTATCTCGCGCATTTTGCCAAAGGTCACAAGGCTTACGACAATATCCTTTCAATTCTTAATGAGAGGCAAATCCGCGCAGGCACTTTAAGTTGGACAAAACTTCCTGTAGTATGTTTCACAGAATGTCCTTGGCCGAGTCTTATCCAGCACGCGGAACATTATTCTCCATACGGGATTGGTTTCACTAAACCACATATTTTTGCTGCCGGCGGCGGACCCTCCTACTATGTGCGAGCAGACCATTTTCTAAAACAGGAATGGACGAATCATGTCATGGCGTTTACAACGCCTTTCTGGCCAGAATATCGTCCTAATACATTGCGAAGCAAAGAATATCTTGGAGGCAAAACTGTTGATTATTCGCATGAACGTGAGTGGCGTGTTCCACACAATTTTCAATTCGACTATTCTGATGTTGCATTTGTCGTGCTCAAAAATTACGAAGATATGGCGCGTTTTCCGAAGCCTCTCAAAGACTCAATTGGACGTGAGAAATTTATTTTAGTCGAAGTTTATAGAAACATTGAAAGATTGTGGCCCACGCACATTTTATAAAGCCACTGAAAATCCGTTTATTCATCAAGCCGTATTGCGGTTGGTGTCACAAGGCAATGCGCTGGCTGGATGACCACGACATCGAATACGAGAAGATTGACGTGATTGCGGACGACGCGGCGTTTGACGAAATGGTTCGTATTTCCGGTCAGGAGCTCGCGCCGGTGCTGGAGGTGGATGGAAACGTGTTGGCAGATTTCAGCCCCGAAGAATTGGCAGTCTTTTGGAAACAATTTGAATGACGATGACTGAATTAAAACCGCGACCGCGTCTGCCGGAATGGCTGCGCACCACGCTGCCCACGTCGGACAGTTTCGCGCGCACGCGCAGCCTGCTGGACGAGTTGAAGTTGCACACGGTCTGCGAAAGCGCGAAATGCCCGAACCATTGGGAATGCTGGAGCAAAGGCACGGCGACGTTCATGATCGCCGGCGACCGCTGCACGCGCGCGTGCGGTTTTTGCGCAGTGAGCACGGCCAAACCGCTGGCGCTCGAAGCGGATGAACCGGCGCGTGTGGCGGAAGCGACCCGGCGGATGCAACTCAAGCATGTCGTCATCACGGCGGTGGCGCGTGACGATCTGAAGGACGGCGGCGCGGAACATTTCCGCCAGACGATTGAAGCGGTTCGTAAATTGAATCCGGGCATTGTCATCGAGGTGCTCGTGCCGGATTTCAACGAGAGCGATGCGGCCATCGAAAACGTATTGATAGCGAATCCGCATATTTTCAATCACAATCTGGAAACGGTGCGTCGCCTGACGCCGGGCGTGCGTCATCGCGCGACGTATGACCGTTCGTTGAGCGTGTTGCGCAAGGTGAAGGAGAAACGCGGCGACACGATTTATACGAAATCGGGCGTGATGCTCGGCTTGGGCGAGACAGAAAAGGAATTATTACAAGCGATGCGCGATTTGCGCATGTCGAATTGCGACATTCTCACGCTCGGCCAGTATTTGCAGCCGACGTTAAAACATTTGCCGGTAAAGGAATTTGTGCAGCCTGAAAAATTTGCGGAATACAAAATCGCCGCTGAAGAGATGGGTTTTGTCCATGTGGCGAGCGGGCCGATGGTGCGCAGTTCGTATCACGCGGATGAATTTTCCCTGTCGTCAGTGCGGTGAAAATGGATTACGGTGGACGAAAAGATAAATCGCCGCGCCGAAGCAAAGAATTCCAACCGCAAAGCCGATGATGGTAAGGATGGTTTTAAGTGTGCGGGCACGCTCGGCGACACGGTCAGTGTCACGTTTTTCGCCGGCCATGAATTGCGCGAATTCTTTTTCGAGCGCGGCGGCGATGACCGCCTCGTCTTTGATCTGAAAGGTGAGCCAGCCGCCTTCAAATTCATTTTTCCATTCTTCGGGCAGGCGCGAAAGAATTTCAGCGGTTGGTGGTTGAAAGCCGAAACTTTTCCAGAAGGGCGATCGTTCCTGCGTCCACAGGCGGAACACACCGTGATTCGAGGCGAGGGTTTGAATGCGGATCCAAAATAAATTTCGCGCGGCGTCGGCAAGGGAAAAATCGGCGTAGCCTTCACTATGAAGCAGGGCGTGCTGGCGGCTGGTTTGGACGCCAATGGCGCCGATGATTTCGCCGCCGCCGTTTTCGGCGATTTGAAATTCGGTCAGGTGTTTTTCAAGGTCGTCCGCCGAAAGACGCATCGCATCCCAGATTTTTTTTAGCGCGGCCAAATCGTCCACCGTCGCGCGGCGCACACTTAACTGCGTCGGATTCATCGCGCCGAGATTACTGCACCTGGAGCAAATAGAAAAGCTGTGATTGGCCCGGATCAACCGGATTGGTGAAAATGAAATTACCGTTGGCTTTGAATGGATTGGTGGAAGTGCGCAGCCAGTTGGTCGGCGACAGCGCAAGGTTGGTGCTCGTGAGGATGTAGTAATTTCCATTTTGCGCTCCATTCGTGCCGCTGACGATGAGGTTGGTTCCCGAAAGCGCAACGGTATTGATGAACGGCATGGTGTTGTTCGAGATGATTCGTTGAATAATCGAGTTATTTCAATTTTCCAGATCGCAGTAAAGCACGTCGCCGTTGGCGGGATCGGTGCCAAATGCAGAAATGCCGGGATCGGCGAACAGCCATTGCGGCGTGGTTGCGTTCGTGCCATCGTAAGTCAGCCGACACAACCATCGCAGAAGCGATTTCATGCCGTCGCAAAGATGCGGAAGGATGTGGAAGGATGTGGAAGGATGTGGAAAATCAACCACTTGCGTAAAACTTCCCCGGCACGTTAAAATTGCATTTGCGCCGACTTGTGCCATTTTCAACGGACCAAAATTTTATTTTGAACCATGAGCAACATCACAAACCAGCAACTTCTCGAATCCTTGAACTGGCGTTACGCCACCAAAGTCTTTGATGCCGCCAAATTTGAACCATGAGCAACATCACAAACCAACAACTTCTCGAATCCTTGAACTGGCGTTACGCCACCAAAGTCTTTGATGCCGCCAAAAAAATTCCCGCCGACGTCTGGCAAACGCTGGAACGCGCACTCATGCTCACACCGACTTCCTACGGTTTGCAGCCGTATAAATTTCTGGTCATCAACCATCCGGCCACGCGCATGGAATTGCTGCCGCACTCCTGGCATCAAAAGCAGGTCGTGGACGCCTCGCATTTCGTCGTCTTCACCGCGCGCACGAAAATGACCGAGGCCGACGTGGATAAACTTATCAAGCGCACCACCGACATTCGCAAAATTCCCGCCGGTTCGCTGGATACTTACCGTGGCATGATGATGGGTGATGTGGTCAACGGCCCGCGCGGCAAAACCGCGCACGAGTGGGCGACGCGGCAGACTTACATCGCGCTCGGCAATTTGATGACCTGCGCGGCGGTTCTCGGCGTGGACGCCTGCCCGATGGAAGGACTCGAACCCGCCGAATACGACCGCGTTTTGAATTTGAACGGCAGCGGCTACGCAACGGTGGTGGCCTGCGCACTTGGCTATCGCGCCGCCAACGACAAATACGCAAGCCTGCCCAAAGTGCGTTTTGAAGCGAAAGAACTGGTTCAACCCATTTGAATTGCCTTGAATTACCTTAACTTACCTTGATAACCATTCGCAAAGCCGGGGAACGCGGGCACGCCAATCACGGCTGGCTCGACAGTTATTTCACGTTTTCGTTCGCGGATTATCACGACCCGCGCCACCCGGGCTTTCGTTCGTTACGGGTCATCAATGACGACACGATTGCGGGCGGTGGCGGATTTGGCACGCATCCGCACCGCGACATGGAAATCATCACCTACGTTTTGAGCGGCGCGCTGGAACACAAGGATTCGATGGGCAACGGCCGCGTTATTCGTCCCGGTGAAGTCCAATACATGGCTGCTGGCACGGGCGTTGAGCACAGCGAATTTAATCACTCGCCGACCGAGCCGGTGCATCTGCTGCAAATCTGGATTTTGCCTGATCGAAAGAACGCCAAACCGCATTATGCGGAAAAATATTTTACCGACGCCGACGCGGGAAAATTTCATCTCGTTGCTTCCAAGGGCGGACGTGACGGTTCCATCGCCATAAATCAAGATGCGGATGTGTGGCTCGGCAAACCGGGCGCGGGCGGCAAAATCAGCCACGCGCTCAAACCAAACCGTCATGCGTGGCTGCACATCGCCGAAGGTGAAGTAAAACTGGGTGATTTACTTTTGCAGGCGGGGGATGCCGCCGCGTTGAGCGGGGAATCATCGATTGAGCTGGCCGGCAAATCGCCCGCGCAAGTTTTACTTTTCGACTTGAATTAAAGAATAGAAAAGCTGTTAAATCCAATCATTGCCAAAATTGTTACAAACAAACCGTCAACCCAAAACCACCCAAGGCCATGATCAAAAAAATCTTTGCTCCCGGAAATAATTCGAACGCGGTCAATTTTGCGCTGCTGGGGTTGCGCCTTTGGATTGGCTTGATGATGCTGGTGCAACACGGCGTTGATAAATTGAAAAATTTCAACGACCTCGCACCGAATTTCCCCGACCCGCTCGGCATCGGCCATTCAGCGAGCCTCGCGCTGGCCGTGTTCGCGGAATTTTTTGCGTCACTGCTCGTGATTTTTGGACTGGTCACGCGCGGGGGTGCGCTCGTGCTCGCGATTGATATGATGGTGGCGTTCGTCAGCGTGCATCGAGGCGCGTTGAGCGGCAATCACAGCGGCGAACTGGCATTCATGTATTTGATGGGTTATGTCACGCTGCTGCTCGCCGGGCCGGGACTTTTTTCCGTGGACAAGCTGGTGTTCGGAAAAAGCAAAAAAGTTCAGCCGTAGTAAATAGAAATCGAACTGGCGGAAAACACCTGGCTATTCCACTCCGCAAATGGCTGATTGCGTGGTATCTGATTTGCAGTTCCAAAAAGGGCATTAGTTCGCTTCAATTGCAACGCAACTTGGAACTTGGCAGTTATCGCACGGCGTTGTTTAGTATGCGGCTGACGGAGCACATCCGCACGTCACGCCCCAATCTCGGATGGGCGGGCGTGGGTTTGCCGGGGTCGCCGATTACGGAGTGGCGGATGGAAGCCAGCACCGTAGGTGCGAAATCATTGTAGTTGGTGGAATGAATGTTCCAAAAGCTCCGTAGGAGCGCATCATCGGAATCTGCCGCCCCGACGGGGCTTGGCTTGGTTTCGGTATGGTTTCTACAAATATGCCGCGCCGATGGCGCTGCCTGCGGCAAGCTGACGGCAACCCCATCTGACTCGCGTCTTAAACTGCCATTAAGAGGCCCTTAAAATGCCTGTCCGCAGCCACTGTGGAAGGCGCAACTGGAAACGAAACGCCCTCCTGTGCCAGAGAAAAAACGAGTCGCGAATTGAAAAAAGGATTTGCAAACCGGTTGCGACGGAAGAGAATCATGAAAAAGGCCTATGCTGGTCGTGGGCAAGAAACTAAATGGGAAATCCCGAATAAATATGAAACTGCTCAATCAAACCTGTCTGGCGATTTTTCTGACTTTGCCGATCGCGGCGAACGCGCAAGAACAATCTGCACCACCACTCCAGGTAAACACAGGCGACGTTACGGACAACCGCACGACCAGCGCCTTTACTTCCGAATGCAAAGTTGAGTTGAAATTTATCGGCGATGCCGCGGCGGATGCCCAAAGTGTGCGCCGTGTTCAACTGACCGAAGCGACCGACTCAACGGGTCGCGACCTCATTCCGAACGCTGACGGCGAAAATTCTCCCCGCCCGTTCGGTTTTGGGCAATCCGGCGGTGCGCTGAGCACTGAAGTAAAACTGCGGAACCCTTCCCGCAACGCCACGGCCATCAAAATTCTCAAGGGTCAGGTTGAATTGTTCAACCCCACGGAAGCGAACGGCGGACTGCTCACCCTAAAAGGCATCCTGCAACATCCCGCCGAGCCGGTGCAAAATCCGGCGCTGGCAAAATACCACATCCAACTGATGTACCTGACCAAGGCAGCCTACGACGCCAAGAAAAAGGAAACCGAATCCCAACCGAATGGCGATCAGCATTTAAGCGAAGCCTTTGGCCAATTGTTCAAGGGTATGTTCGGCGGGATGGTGTCCGATTCCAAAAACTCCATCCAACTTTACATCAATGACCCGGACAAGCGCGTCATTGACCTGAAGTTTGTGGACGGTCAGGGCAATCCCTTGAAGAGCAACCAGAGCTGGAGTACCGACAATTTCCGGAGCACGGA
>Ga0182024_10018052_pt1 | contig 13172 bp, 8 predicted proteins | sample P32metaG_FD_120480 | JGI IMG/M metagenome (GOLD analysis project Ga0182024, IMG submission 120480) | Permafrost microbial communities from Stordalen Mire, Sweden - P3-2 metaG (Illumina Assembly) | ecosystem: Environmental > Terrestrial > Soil > Wetlands > Permafrost | place: Sweden: Stordalen...
ACCCGGTCAAAACCTAGCCAAGGGTAGCGTTCCGGCTGATCTAATCTAGCGAGCGATTTTAGCTTTTGTTTTCAATGCAAGGTGGGTTCGAACTGAGTGTTGCGTCGACCCATTGAGACCACCGGGTTTACCAAGACTTGGGACACCCTCCTCCGTAAGTCCGCACGCGAAAAATGTCGAGGAGTATAGCTAACCGAAGGCGATGTTACTCGTCATAAGGCAATGGTCATCAACTGCAAGATGATAGTCGCCTTTATTATGGGTGCTCGTTGCCTGCGTACCAGCTGCTGCCCCAGGTGGTTTGCTTACGCTCGATCAGGTTGTCGGTAAACACATGCAAGCGTTGGGCGGAAGCGATGACATCCATACACTGCGATCTATTGTCATCCGTGGAATGTACCACGAACCGGGACCGATCCCAGCAGGCACGCCTATCGCAGCAAGAAACTATATGGCATTCATGCGCCCTTACTATGAGGTGATCGGCGACCCGGCAGTCGAGCACCCTGGCTTACGGGAAGGCTTCGATGGAAGCGCCTGGGAATACTACGGCGATCCTGGAATTGCGGTTCGGACCGTCGGCGCTGCGGCCGCAGCGACTCGACAGGACTCGCTGGTGGATTATGGTGAAAAGGCGACCAAGCTGGAGTTGCAGGGCAGAGAAAACGTTGGAGGACACGATACATACAAAATTCTCGCGACACTCGCGGATGGCTTTCAAAAGTACGTGTATTTGGACGCGGACACTTTCCTGATAGTTGCCGATCGCAAGGCAGCCCCCATTCATGCTTTCGGGCAGAGCATAAACAGCGAAGATCGGTTCGAGGATTACCGTTCGGTGCAAGGCGTCCAGATTCCTTTTAGGATTTTGGAGGTTGAACTCTCGACCGGAAAGATTCTCGCGGAGTCTCGAAAAGTTTCGATCGAGGTCAACACTTTGCGTGACGTTTCCATTTTTAGCCCCGCGCCGTATCAGCGCACTCCTTTGCAGCAGTTCCTTGAACAACTGTATCTGGAACGTGCTGACTCGGTATCGACCATGTATACCTACTATTCGTTCAGGCGGACGCACTCCGAGGTGGATACTCGCGCGGGAGTTGAGTTCGTCGGATACCAAATGGCAAAAAATGGGGGATTACGCTACCTCGGTTCAGTTATTGAAGGCGAACGCTTCTGATTACCCGAATTCCGCAAGCGCACAGTTTGGTTTGGGGCGCGCATACAACGCCGCCGGCGATTTGAAGCATGCGAAGGATGCGTTCGACAGGGCATTGCAAATTGACCCGAACTTCAAGAAGGCCACTGATGGGCTGAATGCTTTACGTTAACGCACCGGCGAAGTTGGATCATTTCACAGGTTAAAACAGGGGAACACGAGTCTTCTTGGAAGCTCTCGCGATTGCGCCGAGAAAATATATGGAGAGGCTCTGCCCGCCCACATTGCTGGGGCCATGGGTGGCCTTCCTCAAATGTGGCTCTGAACGGATCTCCAAAAACAAGCAAATGCGCGAGCCCTAGCAATAGTGGCGGCAAAGTGCTCAATCAGTGCCTGGTAAGTTCTGATATGGAATGACCTGTCCACGATCAGAAAAGGGGCGCCCTTTCATAATGTGTGGTTTATCTGGCGAACGCAGCTACGGCGATGTGGCCCACCGGATTGCGCCAAGAGTTGAGGCCTGCGCGCTGGAGGACGGAGACGGCGCGATCGGCGAACTCCCCTTCGATCTCTCGCGCGATCGTCTCGTAAACTCCATAGTACTCGGAGGGGCTTGGGCGCTCGGCACAAGTGGCTGGGCTTCAGGTTTCGCTCTCGTCATTGCTGTTTCTGCTCTTCTTGCGGGGGTTGTGGGTGTCGTCGCTGCCTACGCCGGGTTCGCGTTGCGCAAAATCGTGAACAAGTTTCTGGCTGTTCCCCAACACCCCCCCCACTATCTTCAGAAAATGACTTAACTTCGGCCGCCAATTTCAGCATCCGGAGGCCGGGTACTATCCGCGAAAAACTTGCTCCTCAGAGGCTTGCCTCAACTCCTGGTAGGTTCGCATTACCGGACATGTCCGGTAGTCCGCGTTCGGGGACCGAGTCCATTCAGCCACTGAACGGACTCTGGCCCGAGCGAGGAACGACGCTTCGCGCAGCCGGTCCGAATTTGGAACCTGCCGCCTTTTATGCAACTGTGATTCCGATCCTACTTTGGCATCACTTCGCGGGCCAACTTGCTTGCCACCACTTCGCGCAGCTCGTTGCGTTTCTTTCCGGCTTCGATCATTGCGTCTCGCGAGCCGTAGTGCTTAGCGACCATGGTCGCCGCTTTGGCGTCGAGCTGATCGATCGCGGCATAGTTCGCGACCATCAGCCCCACCGCAACGTCCCAATCGCCCGGGCTATCCGTGGTCACGTTTGTCCAGACCTTGTAATCGCTGATCATGCCTTCCTTCTTCAATGAGTCGTACACGGGCTTCATGTTCTCGCGAATGTCTTTCCAAAACGCTTCGCCCTGACCTGGCTTGATATGGTAGTAGGTGACGCGCCAGACCTGCCCGACATCATAATTCGGACTTTGCGCATGAGAGGGGATAGCGGACAGCAACATCGCGACAAGCAGAGGGGCCCATAGAGCATTTCTCATATTTTCTCTCCTAGATTTTCCGATAGATATATTTGACGCGGGTCGGGACCCCGTAGGGTTGGCGGGAGTTTATCTCCCGCGGCTGTGCCCGTCAACCGACGCGGGGGGCGGTCTAGCGCTCGCTTCGTGGGTGGATGCCACGAGGTCTTCGACAAGACCCCGGCGCCGCTTGGGTTGAGATCCTTCGCTTCCGCGGTGTGCTGGAACTCCGTTTTTTTGGCTTCGAAGACGGTATCCGAGCGGCTGCGTTGACTTGCCACAGTCGCGCAACCTAAGATGACCGAACAATGGCGGAATCACCCTCGCTGATTGGCCAGACCGTCTCCCACTACTGCATCCTGGAAAAACTCGGCGGTGGAGGTATGGGTGTGGTGTACAAGGCGGAGGACAAAGACCTCCGCCGCTTTGTCGCTCTGAAGTTCCTGCCGGATGACGTGACCAGTGACGCGCACTCCTTAATACGTTTCCAGCGCGAAGCTCAAGCTGCCTCGGCGCTGAATCATCCTAATATCTGCACGATCTACGAAGTCGGGTTGCAAGACGGCCGGCCTTTCATCGTCATGGAGTTCCTGGATGGCGTGACGCTGAAGCACAGGATTGGCGGGCGCCCGCTCGAAACCGAACTGCTTCTTTCTCTGGCCATAGAAATTGCCGACGCACTGGACGCAGCGCATTGCGAAGGGATCGTGCATCGCGACATCAAGCCCGCGAACATATTCGTCACCAAGCGTGGACACGCCAAGATTCTGGACTTCGGATTGGCGAAAGTGGCGCCCGCGGGAGGTTCCTCAAGCGAAAGTGCATCGGGGAATACCGTGACGAGCTGGATGGGCGAGCAGGCACATCTCACCGGCCCCGGGTCAACGCTGGGCACGGTCGCCTACATGTCTCCCGAGCAGGTGCGCGCCAAAGAACTGGATACCCGAACGGACTTGTTCTCTTTCGGCGCGGTCTTGTATGAGATGGCTACGGGCACGCTGCCTTTTCGCGGTGAAAGCACGGGAGTGATTTTTGCGGCCATCCTGAGTCAGGCACCGATTCCTCCCCTTCGGCTGAATCCGAATCTGCCCACCGAACTTGAACGGATCATTCACAAGGCCCTGGAGAAAGACCGAAACCTGCGCTACCAGGGAGCCGCAGAGATGCGAGCCGACCTGCAACGCCTGAAGCGAGACACGGAAAGCGGCCAGACCGCGGCAGCAAGCTCGGGCATAGGGGCGGTGCACGAAGCTTCCGCGGCGCAGAAGAACCGACTCTGGAAAACGGTTGCTGCAGTGGCTCTGCTGGTCGCCGGATTTATCGCAAGCGGGCTCTATTATCGCTTATATCAATCCAAGCGGCTGACGGAGAAGGACACCATCGTTCTCGCCGATTTCGCCAACCGCACGGACGATCCTGTCTTCGATGACACGCTCAAGCAGGCGCTCACCGTGGCTTTGAATCAATCTCCATTTTTAAATGTGCTTTCGGACAACAAAGTCGCAGACAGCCTGAAGCTGATGGCCCGGCCTGCGGACACTGCACTGACAGCCGAGGTGGCTCGCGAGCTTTGCCAGCGGGCGGGTAGCAAGGTTTACATCGCCGGGTCCATCGCGGGCCTCGGCAGCCAATATGTGCTGGGGTTGAAGGCGGTGAATTGCCAGAGCGGAGACCTGCTGGCGCAGGAGCAGGTCACCGCGCCGGCCAAGGAGAAAGTGCTGGACGCATTGGGGAGAGCGGCGGCCAACCTACGGGGCAAACTGGGCGAGTCACTTGCTACGGTGCAGAAATTTGATGTTCCGTTGGCAGAAGCCACCACATCCTCACTCGAAGCGCTGAAAGCGTACAGCCTCGGTATGAAAGCGGTTCGCGAAAAAGGGGAGGCTACGGCCCTGCCTTTTCATCTACATGCCATCGAGCTCGATCCGAACTTTGCCATGGGCTATCGGGCCGTGGGCGCGGACTACTTTGGCCTTCAAGAGCTAGGGCGCGCCAGCGAATACTTCACCAAGGCATTCGAGTTGCGCGAGCATGCCAACGAGCGCGAAAAGCAGTACATAACCGCTGCGTACTATACGAATGTAACCGGGGAACTGGACAAGGCGGCGCAGGTTTATCGGGAGCAGATTGCAAGCTATCCGCGAGACAACCGGGCATTTGTCCTGGTGGGCATCGTGTACGCTTTTCAAGGACACTATGAGCAGTCGGCGGAGGCGTTCCGCCAAAGCCTCCGCCTCAACCCTGATGTTTCCGTCGCCTACGTAAACCTGGTTAACAGCCTCCTTGCTTTGCAGCAGTTCAACGCAGCACGGCAGGTAGTCCAGGATGCGCAGGCCCGAAAGCTGGACGATTTCATATTTCACAGTGATCTCTATGCGATGGCCTTTCTCGCGGCGGATTCCCCAGCCATGGCGGAACAGCAAAAATGGTTCGCGGGCCAGCCAGACTCGGAGAACATTGGGCTCTCGCTTGCCTCCGATACCGAGGCGTACGCCGGACACTTGGACAAGGCACGCGAACTCACCAGGCGGTCTGTGGACTCCGCGATTCGCGCCGACAGCAAGGAAACCGGAGCAGTTTGGTACGAGAATGCCGCTCTGCACGAAGCTGCCTTCGGCAATGCCGCGAATGCCAAACAGGCGGCGATGCAAGGGTTAAAGCTCACTCCCACGAGTCAGGCAGCCGGCGTGGAAGCAGCCCTTGCGTATGCGATGGCGGGCGATACCGGACGGGCCGAATCTCTCGCGCAAGACCTGAACAAACGCTTTCCCTTGGATACACAGGTGCAGTCGCTTTGGCTACCTGCCGTTCGAGCGCAGGTCGCGCTGGCCCGGAAGAATCCGGCGGCGGCGCTTGAGAGTCTGCAGGCGGGTGCCCCCATCGAGTTCGGACAGATCGCGTTCGTCACCAACATTTCGTGTCTCTATCCGACCTACCTTCGGGGAGCGGCGTATCTGGAAGCGGGTCAGAGCAGCGCCGCTGCCGTGGAGTTTCAGAAAATACTCGACCACAGCGGGATCGTTTGGAATTGCTGGACGGGAGCGTTAGCGCGCCTAGGCTTGGCTCGCGCATATGCTTTGGAGTCGCGGAGTTCCCAGGGAGCGGATGCGAATGGCGTTCGGGTTCGGGCGCTCGCCGCTTACGAGGATTTCCTCACGCTGTGGAAGGATGCCGATGCTGACATTCCGATCCTGGAGCAAGCCAAGGCCGAGCGCTCTAGGTTGAAGCAGTGATTTTGTCCCCTGCGGCGTTGGTGCGGCAGTACAACTATGAAATGCCTCGGTGCGACCGCAGTTCGCAGCGGATCTGAGGAGGTTCCGGCTTCGCGCGAGACGATTTCAGAGACCTTCACCATTTCACTTTTGCGAGTAAATGACTGTTTCCTTACTCAACGTTTGCGATTCGGCGTACGGCGTTACTTTTCCCCGCGTACATGCAAAACCTTATAGGATCCGCGCTCTCGCTCCTGTAGGATTTTTGTCCGAAGACGTTTGTTACCGACCCTCAAAAATAACGCTCCTAAGTACGCGCCCGCCGTTCTTGCGCCATAGCTGGCAACAGAGGATGAGCGGGCAGAAAGAAGCTCAATGCGCAATACTGTTGCGATTCGGTCCTTCCTGTTTTCGTTTGTTTTGCTGGCTCTCTCCCATGCTTCCTTCGGACAAGTCGCCATTTCCGTGAGTTTCGGTCCACCCGCTATTCCCGTTTACGAGCAGCCCATCTGTCCGGACGATGGCTATATCTGGACCCCCGGCTTCTGGTATTACTCCGATGACGATGGCTACTATTGGGTGCCCGGCACTTGGGTGGAAGCGCCTCAGCCCGGCTATCTATGGACTCCCGGCTACTGGGGCTGGGGCGACAGCGGCGTGTTCATCTTCCATGAGGGCTATTGGGGAGAGCACGTCGGCTTCTATGGCGGCATCAACTATGGCTTTGGTTACGGCGGGCGGGGTTATGAGGGCGGACGTTGGGACAACGGGCACTTCTTCTACAACACCTACGTGAACCGCGTGAACGTAACCGTCATCCACAACACTTACAACACCACGGTCATTGAAAATAACACTACGCGGGTCAGCTACAACGGCGGCAGTGGTGGCGTCGAAGCGCGTCCTACAGCACAGGAAGAAACGTACAGCAGGGAACAGCACGTCGGCCGGGTTGCCGCACAGGAGCAGCATATCCAACAAGCTCGTACGAACCCCGCGCTGCGCGCTGCCAACAATCAGGGCAAGCCGCCCATCGCGGCCACCGCCAAGCCCGGAGACTTTAAGACCGGCGTAGTAGCCGCCAGACAAGCCGGCGGAGCCTACAAAGCGCCTCCTGCCGGTACAGCACGGCCGGCCAACAACTCAGAAGGGCGTGCCGCCACCCCGAGTCACGCCAATGAACTCCAGCCGCACCAGTCCACGCCGCCCAATACCGGCAATGCGGCGACCGACAAGCGTTACCAACAGCAGCAAGACAAGCTAGTTGCCAAACAGAATCAGGAACACCAGAAGCTGCAGCAGCAACAGGAAAAAGAACACCAACAGCTTGACAGGAAAAACGCGAACGACGCGCAAAAACAGCAAATGGAACAGCGCCACACCCAACAAACCCAACAGCTGGAGCAAAAACACACGACCCAACAGCAGCAGATACAGCAGCGTCAACAGCCGCGGCCGAGCGCGTCCAAACCTGAGGAAAGGCCGCATTGATCACGGCTAACCTCCGCGGGTAGGGGTGCATCGCCACAAGTTGCGAAATGTTGCGGCACGAAACGGGCTGTCAGCGACTCACCGATTCGCTAGCAGCCCGTGTTTTTTATTTGCACCCTTGCGGCCGACGGCGTAAGTCCACGCTTTTCCATTTCGCCGCTCATTGTTCCCCGAAGGCCCACGCATGCAATCGGCTCCGTTGTGCGGGCGTCGCTACGAGGCGGTGCGGCGCTATTGCCGACTACTCGCGATCGGAATGATCGCCAGCCGCCCTGCCGGCTTGCCGACGGGTTCCGCTTGAGTTCAATTGAATAGCGACGCGCCGTAACGAAGTATGGGTTGCATTTCGTCTGCAAGCACATCCGGTTCGTAAATCTCCAGATAATTGATGCGGTAACCCGCACCGTTCAGTTCCGTCCCTCGATCGATGGATCTTCTCAAAGCGAGCTGAGGGTTTCCTTCCGCGCCCATGTTTCCGCTGTTGCGCACGCAAGAAGTACGCAACTGAAAACCAGTGATAATCCGCCCGTTATAACTGATCACCAGTGGGATGCCGTGAGGGCCCCGATCCCGCTCTGGATTTCCGTCGAGATTGCTATTTTGAAGCACGAATCGACGTCCCAAGATACGAATCGCCTCGTCGAGAATGGCGTCCTTAATGGGCTTTCCCGCACGCTTATCCTGTTTCTCCCGGTCGTCAATATTCAGACCGAACCCCAAGGAGAGAGAAACGTACTGATTGGGAAAGTCGGCTGCGTACACCTGGAAGGCCTTTTGCCATGCCTCTGTATATTTGGCCGGGGTATACCCGATACTGCGCCACTTCTGAACGTCTTCTGGAGTGTTAGGCAACGTGAACTCAGCAGACACTGAGGTCGGTCCAGCGGCGGCCATCACTCGAAACGCGGGAAATTTTCCGTACCGGTCGCTCAGCAACTTCAGAAATGCGAACCAGCGAGTGAGGTACACCTGATCCCATGGCAAGGGAAGCTTCTCGACTTCGCCTTTCCCAGGTCCGTATCGTATAGCGAACATTTCGGTGTGCACGCCTTCCATGGCCCACGCAGGAGAAAAAAAGCCCGGGAAGATAAGGAGTTGCACCCATTTCTTCGACGATTCTGCCCCGGCAAAGAGTTGATCCAACTTCGACCAATCCGGCTGGCCTTGCACGGGCTCGAGGTCGCGCCAGCGGATCTGCAACGCAACGCCGCTGATCAAGGGATTATCCAGCGCTCGCAAATCGAGTCGATCGCGTCCGGGTTTATTTTCTATGACGACGACGAGCCCTCTCGGCGAAGGGCTCTCGGTTGATACGGGTGGTGATGCCTGTGACGGGCGGGCTTCTGCCAGCGCAGCACCCGGAAATGAGAGCGAAGCACTGGCTAAAAGAAGAGCACTGTGAACAGCAAGCCTTAGAAATTGTGACGCTGGACGCATCAACGTGTATGCCTCCTCTGATCGGCCATCGGGGACTTGTTCTCTATCGTGGGAGGTTGCAACGGCTATTCGGGTCTGTTTGAAAACAGCTATAAAGTACACCTGAATGACTTAAGCGGAGAACAACCTGCCTATTTCACGTTCAGCTGGCAGGCAGCCCGACGACGCGGAGACAGAGTTGTTGCAGCCTGCGCGTTAGCCGGCTTCGATCAACCCGCTTCTCCCTGGTATGCGCGTGATCCACAACACTGTGGAGACCGTTAAACAGGAAGACGGCCGTGAACTGCGGATCGTCAACGGACCATGTCCGGGCATCGATGCCGGCCTGAAGCAATTCGACCAGATGATCTATCGCGATATTGTTGACCAGGCCTTCGCGCGTGGGGGGACGGGAATCGTGCAGCCGAATGGAGTCGAGGTAGCCGGCGACACAGGCCGCGGCCCACGTTGCCAACTTTCCCTTGAGGTCGTCTGTCCTTTGTCGTCACGGAGTCAAGCGATCGAGTCGTTCTTCGACGTTTTTTTCTCCCATCACAGAGAATGCGGATTCAGTGAATCAGCGCCGATGATCGGCACTGGTGTGCTGCATTGGGGCGCAAATGACGAATAAAAATAATGATTGAAATAGACGGACGAGTACAGTAAAAGCCGAATGATCAGTCTCGCAGGCCGTGCTTAGACGGGACCGTTCCGTCAACGCTAGGGGTAGTGGTTGCACCGGCTGACCGGGATCCACCAAGGAGGTTGGTATGGTACGCAGACCGGGTGTGTGCGCATGCGTGGTCGTGTGTTTGCTGGCGCTGGGCTTTGCGATGGCGGGAGCAGCTCAGGTAAATACCTCGACGCTGATTGGGACGGTCAGGGATCCACAGGGACTGCCGGTACATGGCGCGAAGCTGACGGCGACGAATGCGATCAACGGCGCGGAACGCACCGCGGTAGCCGACGACGATGGGCGCTACAACCTGGTGGGGCTGCCGCCCGGCGAATACAAAGTGACGGTGGATGGCGGAACGAACTTCGCCATTTTCGAGAACGACTCCGTGGTGGTGACCGTTGGCGAGGTTGCTGCGTTTAATCCGCGCCTGCAACTGCGCGGGATGTCACAGACGGTTACGGTGACGTCGGAGACGGCAAACGTCGACACGACCAAGACGGAAGTGTCACAGGTCGTGGACGAGCGCAGGATCGACAACCTGCCGATCAACGGGCGGAACTACATCAACTTCACTCTGACGAATTCGCAGACCACGCGGGACGTGGCGCCGACGATCGGTCCGGCGCCGACGAGCGGATTGAGTGTCGGCGGACAGCGTGCGCGTTCCAACGAGGTGAGTGTGGATGGAGCGGATGCCGTGGACAACTCCATCAACGGAATCCGCGCGACGGTGTCGCAAGAGGCGGTGCAGGAGTTTCAGCTGATTCTGGGTGACTACAACGCCGAGTATGGGCGCGCGACCGGCGGCGTCATCAACATTGTGACAAAGAGCGGCGGCAATGAAACGCATGGCGACGTGTTCGGCTATTTGCGGAACAAGGCCTTTCAGGCGCGCAACGCGTTTTCCGGACAAGTCGATCCGACGACGGGTGAACTGGATCCGACCAAGCAGGCGTTCACGCGCGTGCAAGCCGGGGCGACGATCGGTGGGCCAATTGTGAAAGACAAAACGTTCTACTTTTTCTCATACGAGGATACTCTGCGGGAAGAGACGGGATTTTCGAGCATCGGAGAGGCGCAGGGCGGAGCGGGTCCATGGGGAATGACTCCGGTGACACTGCCAACGCCGGGCGGTCCCCTATCAGTGCAATTGACTCCATCGCAAGCAAGCACGGTGCAAACGCTGCTGACCAGTGGAGTTCCCGCGTATCAAAACTTGGCGGTAGAGTACGGGGTCTTGCTGGGCTCGGCGTCGAGCGTGGCGCTGAACAAGCTGGATTTCGGAGCGGTGGCCGGGTCGCTATCGGGAGGAACGTTGAGCCCGGGCCCGGGGGCGCAGTTTCCCGTGCCGGTGTCGTGCCCGTTGGGGCAAACGGTGAACGCGGTGGTGTGCAACGGATTTGCCGCGGTAGGACCGGGTGGATCCGTGGTGCCGGCCGGAGTCGCGCCACTGCCAACGTCATACGTGGGGCTCAATTCGCTGCGGGGAAATTTTCCAGTGACCGAGAAGACGAGCCTGTGGTCAGCGAGATTGGACCAGAAGTGGAACAACCAGAACAGTTCGTTTTTGCGCGTGGGCGTGTCGCCGTCACTGGTGACGGGCATTGAATCGACCGCACAGAACCAGGTTTTTGGGCAAAACGCGGGATCGCGGGCAGGTGTGAACCAATCGCGCGACATTTCCGGAGTTTTTCAGCATGACACCATCCTGAGCGACGCGGCGGTCAATCAATTCCGCGCTCAGATCGCGAGGCGCGGGCTGCACTTCGGGTACTCGGAGCTGCCGGGCGGCAGCGATATCGGAGTGAACATTCCGGGTTACGCGTATTTCGGGCGGGAACCGTACTCCACGGTGGATCGCATCGAGCGGAGGTTTGAGTTCACGGACAATGTGACGGTAGTGCGCGGGACTCATACGTTCAAGATTGGCGGCGATTTCAACCTGGTGCAGCTGCGGTCGTCGAAACAGCAGATTTTTGAGCTGGATTATGGCGGCGACGTGAATTTTGGCGGGCTGGCGATATCGAACTTCGGGCTGCCGAATTCGGTGACCTTGCCGAGCGGACAAACGGTGCAGCTGTTTGGAACGACGGGATTGCAGTCCTATGGGCTGGGAATTCCGACGACGTACATCCAGGGTATCGGTCAATCGAATCAGCCGTTCGACAATATCCCGATCGGTTTTTTCGCGCAGGATACCTGGAGAGCGACCCGAAAGCTGACGCTGAATTACGGGCTACGCTACGACGTGGAGATTACGCCTTTGTTTGCGCCGGCTACGGCGGTGAATGCAGCGGCGGAGCAGGCGCTGGGAGTCGTGGAGGGAATACCGCGAGATAACCATAACGTTGCGCCGCGTTTGGGGATTGCGTGGGATCCCAAGGGCGACGGAAAAACCGTGATACGCACGGGTTACGGACTCTTCTACGATCACCCGCTGCTGGCGATTGCGTTTGACTCGGCGACTGCCGACGGCGGACGGTCGGTGCAGCTTATTTCGGCAGGCGGGACATCGTCGGCGTGCGGGCTGGTTCCGGGCGCGGGCGTTTGCGGAGCCCTGGATTCGCCGACCAACCTGAACGGGTCGACAATTTTTCAGGGCGTGTTGAACGCGCTGCCAAGCATGGGCTACTTGCCGAATCAGCAGCGATTCAATCCTTTCGAGCCGAATTCCCTATTCGCAAACCAGAATTACCTGACGCAGGGATTTCCCCTGCCGATTTTGCCGTTCGTGCTGCCGGTGGCGAAGAATTTTCAATTCGGTTATGCGCAGCAGGCGAACCTGACGATCGAGCGGGAGATCGCGGGATCGTGGAAGATCAGCGTGGGATATCAATATACGCGAGGACTGCACTTGTACCGGCCGGTGGATATCAATTCGACGAACCCACAACTGCTGACGCAGAATTTGGCGAACGCGGATGCGGCGGGGCTGGGATTTTCGAGCCCGGTGACCGTGGTTGCGCCCGCAGCGAGCGTGGCGCCGACGGCGACGACGTGCGGAGTGGGCGTGATCGCGCCGAGCGTTTTGGGGCAGCTGGGCGGTTGTCCCGGTTCGCTGGCGGTATTGAATGGACAGTATGTGAGCACGCCGGCGTTCTTCAATTTCTTCCGGCCGTCTGGGCCGAATCCTTCATTTGAAAGCCAGGTACCCGGCGGCTACGCCACACAGGTACAGCTCGCGGGTCTCGCGGGTTACCCCGTGGGATACGGAGTTCCGGTGCCGTTCAACAGCGTGGACGCGCAACTTTCGGATGGCAGCTCGATCTACCACGGAATGACGGTGAACGTGCAGAAGAGGTTCGGGCATTCGTTCGAATTGCTGTCGAGCTACACGTGGTCGCATACGATCGACGATTCCACGGACTTGCAGTCGCCGCTGGAACCCCAGGATAGCCGATTTCCATTTTACGAGCGGGGAAATTCAGATTTCGATCAACGACACCGGTGGGTGACCAGCGGCGTGTTTCAAGCTCGGGGCGCGCATAGCGGCGATTCAGCGTGGCGGCGAGTGACCGCGGATTTCTCGGTCGCGCCAATTATCGAATTGTCTTCGGGGCGCCCCTATACGGTGATTACCGGGACCGACTATCGATTGGATTTGGGAGCATCCAATGGGCGGCCGTCGGTGGGAACCACTGGACCGACCGCCACTTCGGCATTTTTGCCGGGGGTTAGCTTTGAATTGCCGAGCACCTGTTTGACCGACAGCGGTTCACCGTTCTCGGTGCCCGGTGTGAGCCCGCCCTATGGATGCGACGGAAATCT